>ENA-ORRU01000529-ORRU01000529.1-human-gut-metagenome-genome-assembly--contig:-NODE-529-length-29290-cov-3.232906_pt1 | contig 29290 bp, 28 predicted proteins | sample MGYA00242184_ERZ509151 | MGnify/ENA primary metagenome ERZ509151 (study PRJEB26280, sample SAMEA2338667) | human gut metagenome | biome: human gut; feature: human-associated habitat; material: faeces... | reverse complement strand
CACGATTTTAGATGATCAAAAGGCAAACGAGCTCAGAGTCTATGATGCAAAAAGATACGGTGCCGCAAAAGAAATTGTCGCCGGCCAAATCTGTGCCATCCCGAACCTGAATGAAACTTTTGTCGGACAAGGCTTAGGGTTTCTTGAAAACGATGCATCATCCTGCATGACGCCGGTTCTAAGCTATGCGCTAAATCCGAACGGATGCGACCTTCATGCCTGCCTTGTGGCCTTGAAAGAACTTGAAGACGAAGACGAACATCTTCACGTCGTCTGGTCAAAGCAACTGAACGAACTGCGCGTGCAGCTGATGGGTCCGATTCAGCTTGAAGTTTTGCAGCAGATTTTAAAGGACCGCTATGAACTGGACGTTTCATTTGAACAAGGCAGGACTTTGTACAAGGAAACGATCACCCAGACGATTGAGGGCGTCGGCCACTTTGAGCCGCTGCGTCACTACGCGGAAGCGCATTTGATCATGGAACCCGGAAAACCGGGAAGCGGCCTGGTCTTTTCGTCAGACTGCAGCTTGGAAGAACTCGACAAAAACTGGCAAAATCAGATTCTCTCCTGTCTGAAGTCAAAAGAACACATCGGCGTTCTCATCGGAGCGCCCCTGACCGACGTCAAGATCACCCTCGCAACCGGCAGAGCAAGCATCAAGCACACGGTCGGAGGCGATTTTCGCCAAGCGTCAGGCAGAGCCGTGCGCCAAGGCTTGATGATGCTAAAAGAACGACAGGGACTGAAGCTGCTTGAGCCATGGTACCGCTTCGTGCTCAAAGTCCCGGAAGAAAAGCTCGGTCGTGCGATGAACGACATTCAGCAGATGAGCGGCACCTTTTCCTTGGATCAGGCTACCGGAACTCTGAGCGGCCTTGCTCCGGTCAGCGAGATGCAGTCATATGCGGAAACCGTGCGCACCTATACCCGCGGAAAAGGCCTGCTTGAACTGAGCGTTGACGGCTATCGCCAATGCCATAACGAACAAGAAGTCGTTTCAAACAGCAGCTATGACCCGCTTTCAGATTTGGAAAACACGCCGCAGTCCGTCTTCTGTGCTCACGGCGCCGGATATACGGTCGACTGGAGCGACGTGCCGAAGATGGCGCATGAAGAGTACGTGCTGAAGGGGTAAGGAACAGGGATGAGTTTAAAAGCTCGTCTCTGTTTTTTTGTTGAATTCTTTGCGGTAAAATGCAGAGCAGTCGGAAACAAAACAACTTTTTAGCTAACTTCTCCGGGAAAAAGTTTCATCAAAATGACGCTTCTTCCATTCTTTTGAACCTCGTCCCAGAAGATTCAAAACGTATTGTAAACGGTTTATTTTTAAAGTATGCTTTATTTGTAAAGCGAAGCAAAGAAAAGTTAATCAAAGGAGAGATACATCATGACATTAGTATTAGCTAGAATAGACCAACGCTTGATTCACGGAATCGTCGTTACCCAATGGGCAGGAGAAACAAAGGCCAAAAGATTGATGGTGGTTGACGACATCATCAGCAAGGACGAATCACAAAAAGCTGCCATGCGCATGAGCAAGCCAGCCGGAACCGGCATGTCGATCATCGATACGCAAACGGCAATCACGAACTTCAATGCCGGCAAATATGACAGCCACAACGTCTTCTTGATCGTCAAAGAACCGGAAACGCTGCTCAAGCTCGTCGATGGCGGCGTGAAAATTCCAAAAGTCAACATCGGAATCATGTTTGACGGGCCGGACAAGACGACGGTCAAAAAGATGGTTTCAGTCAATCAAAAAGAAATCAACGACTTCAAGGAACTGCAAAAACGCGGCGTTCCGGTAACATTCCGCTTCGTTCCTTCAGATCCTGACGAACCCTTCGAAAAGTATATCAAAGATTAAAAATCCAGGAGGTTTGATTTATTATGGCAATTATTCAAGGTATTTTGGTAATCCTCTTCTCCGCATGGATGGTTTTGGATCAGCAGGGCCTCGTTTTGACGACGTGGTTCCCGATCATGGCAGCTTTGTTCGTCGGACTCATCATGGGCGACATGAAAACAGCAATGGTCATCGGCGGCACGTTCCAATTGATGGCTTTAGGCGTGGCCAACATCGGCGGATCTTCGGTTCCCAACTGGGGCCTGGCCTCTCTTGTCGGAATCTACGTTGCGATTCGCACGACGCACAACATTGCTGATGCCAAGGCCGTGGCTTTGGCAGTCGGCGTTCCGGTCGGGATGCTCGGCATTCAGCTTGACGTGATCGCAAAGCTTCTCAATACGTATGTTACGCACGCTGCTCAAAAGGCAATGAACGAAGGCAAGTTCAAAAAGATGAACCGCATCTTCTGGATCGGACCGCTCATCTTTTCATTGTCAACGGCCCTTCCGACGGCTCTTTGCGTAATTTTCGGCAAGCAGATCGTTTCTCAAATCCTGGCAGTCGTTCCGAAATGGTTCACGAACGGTCTTTCAATCGCAGGTTCCCTGCTTCCGGTAGTCGGCATCGTTTTGCTGCTTCAGGTCATGCCGGTCAAGAAATACCTTTCAATGCTCATCTTGGGCTACGTGCTTGCTGGCTATCTCAATATGCCGATTTTGGGCGTTTCCTTAGTCGGTCTTGCGCTTGCATACTACTATTTCACGACCAACATGAAAAAGAGCGCTGCTCCTGCAACGGATAACGGCGCAATCGAAGAAGACGGAGATGATTTTGATGAATAAAGTATTAACCAAAAAAGATATCAGACAAGCCGCATTTCGCTACATGTTCATGGCATGCAACACCTTCAACTATGAAAATCAGCAAGGTCCGGCCGTCGTTTACGGCTTGAACAAGGCTTTGCGCAAAATTTATCCGAACGATGAAGACTACAAGGCTTCTTTGAACAATCACTTCAAATACTTCAACACGACGACTTGGATGGGCAACCTTCTTTTGGGCGCAAGCCTTGCCATGGAAGAAAAAGACGGCACGAACTCGCTTGAAGCGGTTCAATCGTTCAAAACAGGGATGATGGGCCCTTTGGCCGGCATCGGTGACACGTTGGTCTGGGTGCTTTACCCGACGATCATCGGCTCGATTTCAGCCTATATGGGTCTTCAAGGCAACCCGACCGGTGCCATCATTTGGCTTTTGCTGAACATTTTCTTCTTGTTCTTCCGCTTTAAATTGTTTGACATCGGCTACGATTCGGGTCTCAAGCTCGTGACGGCTCTCGGCGACAAGCTGTCCGTCTTCACGGAAGCTGCTTCAATCATGGGTCTGACCGTCGTCGGCGCACTGATCCCTTCCGTCGTCAAAATGCAGGTTGCGCTCGTTTTCCAGACCGGCAAAGTGAAGATGCCGATTCAGACTCAGATTCTTGATCAGATCATGCCGGCGCTTTTGCCCGTCTTATTGACGTTTGGCATCTACAAGCTGATTTCAAGCAAGAAGCTGACGGTTATTCAGATCATCTTCGGTTTGATCATCGTTTCGCTCATCTGCTCATACTTCGGCATCCTCAAGGTTCCGGCTTAAAGAAAGGAGATTTCCATGCGCAAGATTATTTTTGCAAGTCACCACCGTTTTGCGGACGGTTTGAAAGACACGTTCGCCTATATCGCTCCAAACGTGGCCGACGTAACAGCAATCAGCGCTTACGTCGACAACGTGCCGGTGGCGGAAGCAATCAAACAGGCCTTGACGGGACTGGATTTGTCAAAAGATGAAGTGCTCGTTTTCACCGACCTTTTAGGCGGATCCGTCAACCAGGCCTTCACGAAATACGTTTCAAACCCTCACTTTCACGTGATTTCAGGCATGAATCTGCCCGTTGTCATGTCAATCATTTTGGCCTTGCCAAAAGATGACTACGTTGACGAAAACTTCTTGAGAAATTGTCTCGAAGACGCCAGACAACAGCTCGTCTACGTCAATGACAAGTTCTTGCAGACAGAACTTGACGAGGAGGATGAATAATGAGCGATTGGTGGAAAAAAAGCGTCGTCTATCAAATTTATCCGCAAAGCTTCAACGATTCGAACAACGACGGAATCGGCGACATCCAAGGCATCATCGAAAAACTGCCGTATCTTGAAGAGCTTGGCGTCGACGTCTTGTGGTTGAATCCGATCTATGTTTCCCCGCTTGTTGACAACGGCTACGACATTGCCGACTACTACAAGATCAATCCCGACTACGGAACGCTTGAAGATTTCAAAGAGCTGCTTGAAAAAGCCCACGAAAAAAAGATCAAAATCATCATGGATCTTGTCGTCAACCATACGAGCGATCAAAATCAATGGTTCCTTGAATCAAAAAAAGGCAAAGACAACGAATATTCAGACTTTTACATCTGGCGCAACCCTAAAGCAGACGGTTCGGAACCGAACAACTGGGGTTCGACTTTTGGCGGATCTGCTTGGACCTACGTCCCGGAAAGAAAGCAATACTATCTGCATCTTTTCGCCAAGGAACAGCCCGACCTGAACTGGGAAAACGAACGGGTTCGCCAGGCCGTCTACGAAATGATGCGCTACTGGCTTGATCTTGGCATCGACGGTTTCAGAATGGACGTCATCAGCTTAATCAGCAAGCGCCCCGGACTCCCCGATGCCCCAAAAGACCTTCCCTACAGCAAGAACTATTACTTCGGCGCTTCGAACGGTCCGCGCGTCCACGAATTTCTGCAGGAAATGAATCAGGAAGTTCTTTCAAAGTATGATTGTCTGACGGTCGGCGAAACGGCCAACACCACAAGCGACCAAGCCGTTTTGTACACCGATCCAGATCGTCACGAACTGAGCATGGTCTTCCAGTTTGACCATATGCACCTCGACTACGGAGAACACGGAAAATTCTCAAACGTCCGCTTCAAGCTGAGCGATCTGAGAAACGTCATGACCGAATGGGAAAACAAGCTCGAAAATCACGGCTGGAACTCCCTTTACTGGAGCAATCACGATCAGCCGCGCGCAACGACGCGTTTCGGAGACGACGGCACGTATCGCGTCGAATCGGCCAAAATGCTCGGGACACTTCTTCACATGATGAAAGGCACGCCTTACATCTTTGAAGGAGAAGAACTGGGAATGAAAGACGTCCCGTTCAGATCGCTCGACGATTACAAAGACATCGAATCGCTCAACGTGATCAAAGAACTTGAAGCAGACGGACTAAGCCAAGAAGAAATCAGAAAAATCATGTATCTGCGCTCAAGAGACAATGCCAGAACACCGATGCCATGGGATGACGGTTACGGCTTTTCTGAAGCAAAGCCTTGGATCGCATATTCAAGCGACAACGAAAACATCAACGTCAACCAGGCATTAAACGATCCTGAATCGGTCTTTTGGTACTACAAGAAGCTGATTCAGCTGCGCAAAACGCATGACGTCATCATCGACGGAAAATATGAGGCCTTAAATCAGGATGATTCCTGCGTCTACGGCTACAAGCGTCAAAACGACGACGAACAGCTGCTCGTCATCTGTTCGTTTTCCTCCGAGCCGGTTCGTTTCACGATTCCGGACGAATTCTTCGATCAAGAAATTTTAATTTCAAATTATCATCGCAAGCCGTGTCACGGAACGATCGTTTTGAAACCTTACGAAGCAATCGTCATTTCAAAAAAGAATTCCTGAAAGCTCTGAAGGCTCTAGACTCTGAAGTATGTTATAATCAACTCGAAAAGGAGGGTCAGAGCAATGAGTTTTGAAGACAACGTAAAGATGCACTTCGACGAACTGTCGGAAAACGACAAGGAAATCGTCCGCTATCTTCAGCAAAACATGGCGGATGCCATCAATTCGTCCATCGTTGATCTTGGCGAAGCAACGCTTTCGTCGAAAAGCACCGTCCTTCGTCTGGCAAAAAAGCTCGGTTTTCGCGGTTTTTCCGATTTGAAGTTTCAGCTTGAACAAGACTACAAGGCAGACAAGATTATCCCGACCGACCTTGAGCAGCAACTTCATCACGACATCGACAAAACGTTTGAATATTCGCACCAGGTAAATTTTCAGCCGCTGATTGAAGCCATCCACGATGCTTCAAACGTCTATATCTATCCGACAGGCTTTTCTCAGCAAAATTTCGCCCGCGAATTCTCAAACGACCTGCTGATTGCGGGCAAAAAGAACTACCTGCTTGACGGCACCACCAACTTTGATCGCATCACGCGAAAGCTCAATCAAAACGATTTCGTGATCGTCGTTTCGCTAAGCGGCAACACCCCATCGATCAAAAACGCCATCAAGATGCTCAACTTCAGAAAAGTTCCGTTTTGTTCTATCACGGAGTTTTCCAGAAACTACCTCAGCGAACACGCCAACTATCAGCTTTTCTATGAGGCCAGCGTCATCCCGACAGCGGAACCTGGCGATAAGATGTCGTCGATGACGAGCCTTCCAATCATCTTGGGCATTCTTTCAAGAAAATACAGAGAATTCGTCTTATTCGACGAATAAAAACGAATATGACAAATACCCCCAAGAGTCGGAAAAACGACTTTTGGGGGTATTTTGGCGATACGTATATGATAACGACATTTACCAAATCCACTTCTGGTACTTTTGATCTAAACATGTGCTTAGGATGTTCTATTATACTACTTACCCATTCTTCAACACTTTAATTTCTAAATAATTCTAATATCTTTATGGGTTTGTCAAATTTTGCACCGCTTATTCCATTCAATTTCTCTTACAATTTACTCTTCAGTTCCTGCAGACTATCATCTATCTTGTCGACCTCTACAAAATGCAGAGTAACTGTTGTACCATCCCCACTTTCAAATTTAATCTGCTCATGATTTCTCATTTCATCATTCACCGGATATAACAACCATATTTCAGACGTATTATATTTTTTCGAGTATGCATACATCTGATACATATCCTGTTGTGAAATACCATAATTTTTTCTTTCGTTATCAATGAGGCTTTTCCATTTTGTATCTAAAATTACTGTACGTGCCCCTCTTTTCATAACGATATTTTGATTCTTTGCGCAAAATCTTCCAATACCATACATGTCACCTCTAACGTGAGAGTAACTAATTGTCGTTTTTAAAACAACGGACTATAAGCAACATTTCTATTTAGAATTTGATATGTGATTATTGCTATAAAAAAAAGAAAATGTTCCTTACACGAAAAATCGGGAGTGTAAAATATTTTGTGTAAATTGATACCTTGAGGTTATTGAAAAAGGGAAAGCCTTCCCCGTATGATTGAAATTGCCAAAAACCAATCAGAATACGGAGGCTTTCCCCATGAATCATGGTTAACAAAGATATTACCCTGAATGAAGTCTTACATCGTCAAATCGAAGTAGCCGCTAATCAGTTCCTTCAAAATGAACTGACTGCGGTGCTAGGATACGAACCACACACACATACCCGGATCGACCGATCAAAAGACGACGTGAACTACCGGAACGGGGCGTACACCCGCACTATCGACACTGAGTACGGTGAAATCAATCTGACGATCCCACGGGACCGGTTAAACAAGTTTCAAAACGCCCTCTTCCCTCCTTACGTGCGTCGGACTGATGGACTGGAGGAAATGGTCATCAAGATGTACTCCAAGGGCGTCACAACTCGTGAAATCGCTGATATGGTTGAGAGAATGTGCGGCCACTGCTACTCACCAACCACGGTTTCAAACATCACTAAGCGGACGGAACACCTGGTTGAAAAGTTCCACGAGCGCAAATTCAAGCACTCACAGTACGTCTGTGTGTTCCTCGATGCCACTTACATTCCGTTACGCCGTGGTACCGTTGAACGAGAAGCCGTTAACATAGCGATCGAAATTCGAAGTGACGGCGGTAAGGAAGTCCTTGACTACAGTATCGCACCGACCGAGAACGGAGCCGCTTGGTCTGAACTACTCCAGGGATTACGCGCACGGGGGATTAAAGATATTCAGTTGTTCATCGCCAACTACCCGCAGGCGAAGTTTCAACAGTGCTGGGTCCACGCAGAACGCAACCTTTTAGGGTACGTTCGCAAAAACGATCGCAGGGAGATTATCACCGACTTTAAGGCCATTCGGCAAGCAGAGAACCTGCAAGACGCCAAAGAACAATTGGCGGCTTTCAGTGCTAAGCGGTAGTCCGGTTATAAGCGTCGAATCAAGATCTAGTCCAAATGGAGGATCTATTCACGTTCTTCAGTTTTCCAACTGCGATCCGTCAGACCATCTACTCGACGAACCTAATTGAGTCGTTCAATAAGAGCCTAAAGAAGATGGTCCGACGTAAAGAGCATTTCCCAAACGAAGGGGGCCCTCGATCACTTTGTCATGACGCAAGTGATGGAGTACAACGATAAATTTGAGAATCGAGCACATCGGGGATTCAAAGACTGTCACGACACGCTTGATTCGATGTTTTAGAATTGCCAATTCATGCGGGCGAAGTTTCCTTTTTTACACAACATTCTTGACACTCTCGTTATACTGGACGTGTACAAAGGAGTGATGCACATGTACACAAAATTGACATCGCGCTCGGACCGGAGGCAACGCTCAATGCCCTGAGCGAGAAGTATCCGGAACGCGGCTTTCTGAAATACAGATCGGCGGACGACCACAGGAAGTTCATGCTGCTAGACGTCTCCGACGAGAAGACGGTCTTCCAGTCCGGACTGAACTACAAGGTCATTCAGACCCTGGGGAGAGTCGAGCTGGGCGAAGACGACATTCTTGAACTGCGCTACATGACGCTTGATTCCGATGAACAGAAGGTCATGCAATCCATCATTGATTCCTGAAAAGACGAGCATGACTTCCTCCAGTGGCACAACTCGGAAAATAACACGCTGGCTCACTTCGGTCATACCGGCAACAAGTCCGCTGTTGTCAATCAGTACGTCAGCGCAAGGAAACAACATCTGAATCGGTCCGGTGCGTAACTTGCGCCGGGCCGTTTTCTTGACTTCTGCGGGCATTGGCACTACTATTGGATTAACATTAAAATTTTCTAATGAGGGGGGATAAATCTTGCTGGCAGTTAATGATCTTGCATTCAGCTACGGAGACAATCCGCTTTTTTCAAAATGCAGCTTCCGCATAGGAAACGGGAGGCACGTGGCGCTTGTCGGTGACAACGGCACGGGAAAGACCACACTGCTCAGGCTGATTACCGGAATCTTGAAACCTGATGCAGGAATGGTCAGATATGACGGACATGCCGAAATGGTCAGTCAGTTTCCGGCCGGTATGGAAGTGGTCAGTCCCGGACAAGGGCAGATGCAGCGAATCAGCCGTGCATTTGCGAAGAGACCGGACATCCTGCTGCTGGATGAACCGACGTCAAATCTTGACGCGGAAGGCATCAGGAAGCTGACCGGGATGATCGGGGGCTTTCGGGGAATTGCAGTCATCATCAGTCATGACATTGCCTTTCTTGAAAAGGCGGTTGACTGCGTGTTGCTGATTGAAGACCGGCACATCGACCTTTATGACGGTAATTTTGAGGAATTCCGGCAGATGAGGGAAAGGAACCGGAACAATCAGTATCAGTTGTACGAGGTTGAGCAAAAGCAGCGAAGAAGGCAGAAACGCGCGGCACAGAAAATGAAGGAGAAGGCCGCAAAGGCCAGGAAGTCCGGCGGTGTTTCCAACTCGGAAGCAAAGGCCAGGTCGCTTCTTGGAAATTACGACAAGGTTCAGAGAAGACTTTCGGCCAATGCCAGACGCATGCAGAAAAGTCTGGACGAAGGGCCGAAGAATGCCAAGCCGTATGAGAAGATGGGGCTCAAGCTTCTGACGACATATCAGAAACCGCAAAAAGTCAGGATAAATCTTGACTTCGACGGACTGTCAGGCCATGGCATCCGGTTGATTGACAATTCGTTCTCATTTCGGATCAGATCAGAAGAAACGGTTGGTCTGCTAGGCAGGAACGGCAGCGGCAAGTCGACTCTGCTGGATGAAGTCGAGGGAAGACTTGAGAAAAGATCCTGCAGGGTCAGCCGCTTCAGACAGGAGATTCAAGATGTCTGGGAAGAAGGTGAAAATCTTCTGTCACAGCTCGTGAAGGCTTCCGGAATGCCGGAACAGGTTGTCCTTGATGTCGCAGGAGCCCTGGGACTTCATGCGGACCTTCTTTCCCGCGCTCCGGACGAACTGAGCGGAGGACAGCTTCTCAAGGCCCAGCTTGTACTTGAACTTGTGTCGCCGTTTGACGTCCTGCTGCTTGACGAGCCGACGAACTATCTTGACTATGACGGGGTAAGAGCCCTGACTGAATTCATCAGGAACAGCGAAGCGGCAGTCGTTGTCATTTCCCATGACGAGCGCTTCGTCGAGGGATGCGTTGACCGAACATACCTGATTTCGGACCGAAGATTCAGTGATTACTGTGATTTGGGAGATTATTTTGGCAAAGATGGGATTTAATAATTTTAAATGCAGCACGAAGGGAGTTCCTTTTACATGACTCATTTCAAACGTATTGTGATGAACGACCTGCTGAGCAATGTGGCCTTGTCTGCATTCAACATATATACAATCTGGTATCTTGCAAACGTCGTTCACAGCCAGGGTGCAGTCGCCCTGTTCGGATGCGCGGGATTTGTCGAGATAGTCCTGGCGTCGTTTGGCGGTCGGATGTCAGACCGGTTTCCGCGGATAAATCTGATAAGAATCGGTAGCGTGGCAAGGATGGTTGCCTTGCTTGTTCTTATCGTGATGCAGAAGATGTCAGTCAGTTTCACTGCCGTTTCCGTTGCGGTCGGTTGTGTGCTGAGTTTCGTCACTTCATTTTATCTGCCTGCAATCGAGACGATAGCCCCCGCTTTTTCCGAAGATGACGACGAGCTCATAAGAAACAACGCCAGTCTCAACATGGTTCAGCAGCTTGCGACGATTTTAGGTTCAGCTCTTTCCGGCGTGCTCGTCCTCCTAAAGAGCGCCCTTGTCTCATACGGCATCATCCTGGTCATCATGGTTGCATCATGCGTCATGATGCTCAAAATACCGTCGGATTCGGTCAGTCGTGATGAAACCGAAACTGATGAATCCATGCTCGATTCACTGAGACAGGTCGTTCACCTGGAAGTCATCAGGGTTCTTCTGCCGTATGCGACGATAATCAACGTCAGCTTCTGGCTGTACTGGTATCTCACGCCAATGTATCTGGCAAGGAGGCTGCCGGACTTCAAGGCGGCATATTCCATTCAGGAAATGACAATCGGAATCACTGCCGGTGTGAGCGGGTTTCTGTTCAGCCATGTAGTCAGGGATGCTTCAAGGCATCTGCATGGCTATGCACAGTGGCTCGTCCTGCAGGGCGTTGGCATTGCCCTCTTTCCGCTCGGCGCAGTCTTTTTGACGAATCAGAAGGTTCTGCTGGCTCTGCTTGTGGTTTCGTGGATTGTCTACGGCATTGCAAACTACATGACGGGAACGATTTTCGTGACAATTGTTCAGAAGAAGACCGCAGACAAAATGCTTGGCGTTACATACGGAGTCGTCTTTTCGCTATTCGGGGCAATTGCACCGCTGTCGTCGGTCTTCAGCCCTGCATTTTCCAGTATCGGTCCGGTCGGGCTGCTTCTTTTGACCCTGCCCATGATTGTCTTGCCAGCGGTCATGATGGTTGACAGACGGGTCAACGGACTGATGCGCGAAGTGTAGAGCGAAGTCTGCAAGGTGTATGCCGAAGTCCCGCCGCGCGTGGAATACCTGGGAAGAAGCCTGAAACCCATTCTCGATGCAATGCGGAACTGAGGCGAAAGGTACAAGAGCAGCCAGGAGTCAGATGACAATTAATCTGATGTCCTGAGATGACCCGTCCGTTCTGAAGTCTGGCAGAACGACAAAACTTTGACTGACGCAGAAAGTCAAAGGCCGAAGCCGCACCGTACGGAATGAGGCTTTGAAAAATTCAAAAGCCGCATGATCCTTGAAATCATTATGGATCATGCGGCTTTATTTCACATAAGTCAAACGCATTTCAGCAGCAACCGGGTTCATTCCTGCCTGATTCACAGGCATCAGCCTCCCCGATGTCCGAATCTAACTCACCGTTGCCCCGAACGGCAAAAGCGCCAGCTTGGCGATCTTGAAGAACTGCCTGCCAAAGGGAATTCCGATGATTGTAATGTAGCAGACAACGCCGATTGCGGCATTGCCGACTGCCATCGGGATTCCCGACACAATCAGCCAAACGATGTTGGCAAGCAGGCTGACCGCACCACCGCCGTACACAACTTCCTTTCCAAACGGAAAGAATGCCAGACTGGCGAATTTGAAACACTGCAGGCCGATCGGTATCCCGATGATCGTGATGCACCACAGACAGCCTGACAATACCCATGCCAGTCCGCTCAAAAGTCCGCCGCAGACAAACCAGAGTATGTTTCCCAGTATGCTCATGTAAGTGTCCTCCTTCTATTCCTATGCTGTACGAATGCTCCGAAACCGGCGCATCATCGCATGATTTCGGAAGTGTTACATTCAGAATAAGGCTTATGGAGGTGTGAGTCAAGAAAGATGCATTTGAAATGAAGTGGAGTGTGGCATCAACATATGTGAAACTCGAGAACCAATAAAAATAATTGTTACTAATTTCTTTTAGTTCCAACAAAGCTGTAGTATAACGTAAGATCCACAGGTTCCTTCAAACGTACGTCAGGTGTATTATACTATTATCAATTTTGCAGCGGTAATGATTGGCCAGATGACTAACCTGTTTTAAGCGGTATAATTCCCGGTCAATTGCCACCATCTTGTTATAGACGGTGCGGCTTATGTCGCAATTGAGCTTGATAATCTGCTTTTGTTCAGTCGAAGGATAGATGCGCATACTGATTCCGTAATGATAATCCAGTTAATTCATTGATTTCATTTGCATTTCACATCCTTTCAGCAAGGGTTATATCATGGTTGCAGCTTGCCAGGGAAAGCACATAATTATCTGAACACGAGATAATAGCAATTCACTACTTTTGGGGCATCCTAATTTTTAAATTACTATCTCTGCACACACTATTAGGCGCATACTCTTCCAACAACTTATCTACTTTATTTTTCTCAAATTCATTCATCTTGGGACCAAGTACAATTTCCATATTATCAAAGCAAAATTCATCAAGGCTGAGAAATATTTTATCTACAGGCGGCTCATTGTTCCTATCTTCCATTCTCCTTACAAATTCCTGATGAAGTTCAAACGATCCCTTCGAGAATCCACCAATACCCATAGGCCAAACGTGTATTATATATCTGCATTCATTCTGAAATTCCCATTCCTTTCTTTTGCATTTACCCAATGTCTCAAATGAATAGCTAATTTCCGCATTGCCAACTTTCTCAACTGCAGAAGCATTCATATAGTCAACAGCCGCCCCAAGATATGATTCCTTTCTCACTATCGGAAATAGCTCATTTTCATTGTCTGTGTATTTTACACTCTCTAATATTGGATTGTTAGCAATTATTGAACATTTTTGTAATAGTTTATCATTATAATTGATGCATGAATCTAACTCCTCGGTAAAACCAAATTCCCCAACCCTATAATGATATTTTTTAAATGGCATTTTGGGCATTCCAATTCTAACACCATGCATGTCTTGAGTGTACATACTCCATAGAGGTATAGATTCTTCACTACTCAAATTCCAGCAACTCACGTAAATATATTTACCAAAATCACCCATATCGTTTGTCTTTGTTTCTTCAACATCATCGACGTTCAATAAATTATTAAAGCAAATTGTTTTATTTTTCAATATCAATTCCAATATATCCAAGCTTGTATAATGATATAAATATTCTATCCTATCTCCCCTGATTATTAATTTAATATTCGATTGTAATCTTGTATAGAATGATCATGCTTTAAAATATTCATTCTCGATTTTAAAAGCTAAGTCATAATAGTTTAAGCTAAATTTTCCCGATACCTTCACTCAAATCACGACTTGTTTTATTCACAATAAAAATGTGCTATACTATACTAAAATAGAATCAACCGTTAATATTAATTAATATTTTAGATAAAATCTTGATTTTGTCAACCAAAAGAAAGGACGACTTTATTATGAATCAATTTTTTCCAATAAACAAAAGTTTTATTGAAGAAATTCAAGACAGTATGCATCTTACAAAGGATGACATTCGTAAAGATTATGAAGAACTCACACAAAACGAAAATTTCCATAATGGATTGCCTGGTTTAACTTGGGATATCCGTTTTAGCAAGATTCAACAAATAGCAAGAAAACATAACTTAACTTTCATTACAATGGATCGCGGCATTTGGAAAGCGCCGCTTGTTTTTGATGAGTACAATAAAATACTGTATGTATTTACATCAACACTAAACTTGGAGGAAGTAATAAAGAAAATTGAAAACGGAAATCGAACACACTATCTTTATCTAATTACATTAAATTGTCCTGAAGGTGAAGAGCAATTAGAACTTATTCAAGACGAAGATGATAATACTTATAGACTGAGAGAAGCTAAAAAAATACTGGATGATTTAATCGATAAGGTTAAAAACGTCGTAGTTGTTCACTATTCTTATTCAAAAAATGCTGCCCTTGACGGAACTTTATCGATTATGGACGATACAGCTCATATAAAAGAATCTATAAAGATAAAAACTTTCCTTAATAGCAATGGCAACAACAATAATGATTATCATACTGAACAAAAACAATATAATAATACCAGTGACAATGACATCCAAAATAAACCTGTCATTATATGGAACTCTGAAAAGAAAAAGAAAACTGAAAAAAAGAGGAATGACTAATAATGTCTCTCAAAATAAATGGCAGTCGTGTCCGTGAGGCTCGATTATTCAAAGGATTTACAATAACGGAACTTTCAAAGAAAATAGGCGTTTCGAAGCAAATGTTATCCAAATACGAACATAACAAGTCCAACATCAGTATAGAAACGCTGCAAAAAATTGCCTCGGAATTGAAATTTCCTATACCGTTCTTCACTAATTTTGATAATGTTCACTATATAAACTATGGAACATTTTATCGAAGTAGATTAACAGCAACTCAATCATCAAAGCGGCCAATTGATTTTTACAAAAAAGCGACTGCTTTCTTGTTAGATTATTTTGAACAGTATATAGATTTCCCTACTCTTGAACATTATGATTTCAGCAACTACTCCCCTCAGGAAGCCGCAGCCGAATTAAGGAAGATATGGAAACTGGGAAACGGACCAATTCAGGATATCTTAACGTTAATGGAAACTCATGGAATTGTGATAGCTAATGTCAAATTAAATGAATGCAGCAAGGTTGATGCCAATGGTGGTTTAATTGAAGTAAACGGAAACGATTACTATATAGTGATAGATAATGTAAGTGAATCTAATTTTTACAGGCAACAGTTTTCACTGGCACATGAACTTGGACACTACATGTTGCACGTTTTTGACGGTTATTGTCTAGATGATTTAGACGGTGATGAGTACAGAACGATGGAAAAGGAGGCTAATCAATTTGCTTCATCCTTTTTATTACCTCCATCATCTTTCAAGGATTCGCTAAAAGGAAAAGACCTAACAAATATACTTTCATTTGTACCATTAAAATCTGTATGGAATACATCCATAGCCTCGATGATACATCGTGCACATGAATTGAAAATAATAGATTCACAGACATATGAAAAACTTCAAAAGTCAAAAAGTTACAGGAGATGGAATAAGGAGGAAATAAATGACCATGACAAACCATTACTGAAGCCTACTGTATTAAACACTGCTTTTGCTCTTCTTGAAGAACATATGGGCATAACTCCAAGCACCTTATCTTCTTACGTAAATAATTCGCATGGTTACTATTATCCCAATGAAGTCTTATCCCAGATTTTGGATATAGACATGTCAAGATTTAAAGGAAATATAATAAATCTAAAGATGAAATGAATACTAAAATGCGCAATAGCCAGGAGTACAATGTATCTTGGCTATTGCGCATTTTTTATTTCACCATCATAAAAACCATACAAGCATGAGAAACTCAAATTTTCCGTGTTCTTCCATCTCATATTCACAACAAATTATTTTTCATCAGCAGAACGAATATACATAGTACTCGCCATTTTCAAGCACATTAAGCCACTGCATCTGTGTCAGCTTGTCCAGTTCCATGAAGAACTGATCAAGCTTGTCAACATAGCCGTCAGCATCACCGTTTTCAACGGCTTCCCGAATTTCATCGGCCGTATACTCGGTGAGAAAGGCCCTGTTGTATATTCTCGCATATTCTTCATAACTGCCACTTGAAAGCATCGGTTTCAGAATCCCATTGCTGATGAACTCGTCAATCCCCTGCACCATCCAACTTTCTCTCGTCCTGATTGAAAAGATGCTGAACCAGTACGACTTCCACAGCTTTTCCTCCGGATGAAGCTGGTCATGAACACTGTCCACGACAGACTCATCATGCACGGGAGCAAACATGCCGTTTGATTCATCCTCATCCATCAAATTGATGAGATCGACGGAAACCACTTCCGCATTCATGCTCTCCCCATCTTCCCGATTGTCGATATACCGCCTGACAAGCCTGGCATATTCCCTGCAGAAGAACTCGAACATATTCAGCTTCTCATCCGTATTGAAAATATGATACCAGTCCGCAAGCACGATTTTCCTGGAAAGATGGGTCCATACATCCCGTGCCGTGCCTTTCCTGCCCACATGCGTGACTCCCGTTTATATAGAATTAACTAAAACATATTATTAATTAAATTCATATAAACCTCTCGCCGCTGCCCGTTGGAAAGGTTTTCGAACTTAGTATCTTTAACCCAATCAACAAGATTATTCTCTTGAATTCCATTAGCAAGAATGTAATATCCAGTCAAATACATCACATACTGCATCTTATTGGCATATTCTTTAAGATTATTATTAGTAATAAAATCCAATGCCTTTTTCAAATTCTCTAACGTTAAACATGAGATTTTATTCAAGTCCTCCTTGCTTAGCTTCAACAACTGCCTTTCCTTCGTATCCGATGGTATTGGTGCATAATTTTTACTATGATTTCCATCTCTAAACAGACGCTCTATTGCGGGATTCAGACTAGCAATCGGATATGAAACATTTGATGAGAAAGGAGTGAACAACTCTTCAAAATCATACTCTTTGACCATATTTTTATAAGGTGTAATAAACTCACTATAAATGTCAAAATCATGTGTTTTGAGTTTTGATAAAGACAATTCTATCAAAGATACCTTACTACCTGCATTATTAAGGACCTCAAACCATTCAATTTGCTCGTCCTCTGTCATGTTATCAGCAATATGGATTGTATAACTGTAATTTAATATTTTAGATCTAATACCAATCAAAACAGGAAACAGTTCCGTTGCATCATTAGAGGACCATTCTCTATATACGTAATCTTGTAATATCTTTTGATCTTTGTTGAACAAAATACCAACCGGAACTTGATTTCTATCATATTTTTTCCTTTTTCTGAATTTTGATTGTGATAAATCCAATGCTATTTTTTCGAAACTACTATCGTTAGAATAAGCCTTATAATTCGTTGTCAACCTTTGTTGTCCATCAACTACAGACAACTTTCCTTGATTCTCACCATCAATCTGCTCCCTACTGATAAAATTTAATTGGGGAACTTCATCATGCGTGCCTATCTCATTCAACGAAATAGGCGCAACTGGAGCTTTACCAAAAAGCTGATAATTAAATAGGGCAATTGCTTTATCATCATTCCAACTTAAACCTCTTTGATATAAAGGAACGGTCAATCCCCCTTCCTCAATACGTTTGTTCAAATCTTGAATAGTCATTGTCTGACTTCTTTTTGTTGGATTAAAATTTATAGCAGCTTCAAATTTATCATAGTTTCTCTTCATTGAATCACCTCATAAAATATAATAGCAGCTATGTAAATAATCTTGTTTTTTCATCAAAAGAGCGAATTAACACGTAGCAGCTACAAATATTATAACATAACCTTCCGCATCACGTTACACATCTTCCTGAATTAACAAACTATTACATGAATTATTTTCAAATGAACTTTACTATAAGTTACAGCTAACTTCAAATATAAAAGCAGGCCGCACCGCAACCTGCTTTTCTTATACATAATACGATTCCAACTCATCAATCGAAATATCAATTCCATGAACCTTGATGTCATCGATACGTTCAAAGTAAAATTTCTCAAGCATCCTGTTTCTGTCCTGCTTGATGGCAAAATGAATGCGCCGATGGCAAGTGGGACAGAGCGGGATAATGTTATCCGCAAAATCAATTGTGTACTCAAAGTCACATTGATGCTGCATGGGAATTAAATGATGACCCTCAACAAAGTTTTTATGATCATTTTCAGAGATGAATGTTTCATGACTGCTGTCATAACAACATTTCCATCCGCTCCTATGCTTAGCTGCGAGCATTTCATGAGGGTTGCGTGGATACTGGAGAATTGTCGTTTGAACAGGACTTTTTCTCACGGGCTTCTTAAGCAGTTTTATCTTGTAGCGTTCAGATGGGGATTCTTTTATCTCGCCAGCATTAACAATCTTTAACTGGTCAAGATAATCAAGATAGCCGTTAATTGTAGCGCTGTAAAAATTCTTCTTTTCTCTGTTAAGCTTGACAAAATCATTCATTCTGAAAAAAGCTTCAATTCCTGCAGCTGTTTTCTCTGATTCCAAGCTAGTTGGATATGATCCGTAAACTTCCTTGTAAAAAACAATTATCTTCATCAAATGGTTGCGGTAAGACTGAGCCTTACCACTTGACTTACTGACTTTGCCGGCCTTAAATGACAAATCGGTCTGATAGTCAAAGAATCCTTCAAAGAAGTCCTTATACAAAGGATTGTTCTTTACATAGAGATATCGTGGGTCTGTTCGGGCGTCAATTGGCACAAATACATTTTCCATTCTTTTCCCCTCCACAACACAAGTTCTTGACCTCAAGTATAGCACACATTGCAATCAAAAAAATCAATGCACATCAGTCAAACCTCACCTTCCACTCATCCCCTGCCCTGTATGCCTCAAAGCACATGCGCACCTGCTCTTCATTGTTCTTTGCAACAGCAAGGGGCGGAAGTTCGTCTTCTGCAAACCAGTCAAAGCCGGTGGTCTCGATGTTTTTCTCGAAGCTTCCGCCGGTGACGTGGCAGAGGGTGAAGATCTTGCAGACACCGTATGCGTAGTGGGGAGTGTTGTGCCTTTCCCGGTCGTGAATGGCGATGACGCTGTCGACTTCGGCGGAAAGGCCGGTCTCCTCACGGACTTCCTTGACAGTGTTCTCACTGACGGAGAGAAAAAGCTCGCACCAGCCGCCGGGAAGTGACCAGAAGCCGTTTCTTTCGTGCACGAGAAGGATTCTTCCGTCCTTGAAAATCGCCGCCCTGGTGTCAATCTTTGGCGTCTGGTAGCCCGAATCGCCGCAGAAGAGGTCCTTGACCTTCTCCTTCGGAATGTCGGTGATGTCTGACATCATTTCGGCGGCAATGTCGCGGATTCTTGCGTAGCGTTCAAGGTCGAAGTCGTCTCTGCCATAGGTAAGTCCGGCCTGTGCCAGGCTCTGGAGTTCAATGATCATGTCGGTCCACTTGTTCCTGCTCATACATATTCCTTCTTTCTTCTGCATCCCTCAACACCCCCGCCGCCTCTCTTCTGATGCGGGAGATGCGGGATTCGGTCTGTTCCGTCAACTGAGTCAGCTCAGCCTTGAGTTGTCCGGCCAGGTCACGGAGGATGATCCGGTCCTGAAGTTCGTAAGGCCGCGGGAACCTGTGGGAGGTTCCGGGAAACTCCAGCTCCTCCAGAAGAAATTCCCGCACTTCCTGTTCGTTCATGAAGGAACACAGGCTGACGCCACGGCGTATGCAGCGGGAGACAAGTTGTCCGCGCTCATGTTCGGAAGATGCGCGTACCTCGCTCACTGCCCTGTCGGAAGCAGCGGAAACGAACGAGGCAAATGTGCTGTAGGCCGGGTCTCCGCTCTGCATTTTCCGGCAGAAGGAAAGCTCTTCTTCACCAAGGAGCGGCCTGCCGTCCTCTGATGTGACGGAGCCGGATTCGCTGAAGTGCCAGCTTCTCAGGCTATGACAGGCGAGAATGTCAAGGGATGCGCGCTGTCCTGGGGCGGTGATTGCGCAGTCGAGACGGTCGGGAGTGACGTTGCCGATGATGTCGCCGGGGTTGTGGTAGTTTCTGAACTCGTAGGGGTGGCTTCTGATGTAGGCGCATTCTTCTACGGACAGGATGGCGCTGATGTCCGGTCCGTTGAAGCAGGTGGAGGACATCCGTAACTTGACGGCAACGTAGATGGCAAGAGACGCTCCGAGGGAGTGTCCGGTCGTCGTGAACGTGCGTCCGCCGGCTGCGCGGTGCGCAAACTTCAGCGCAGAAATGGCCTGGGAATCGCCGGATCCTCTGGCAGCAAGAAGTGCAGTTCCATCAAGGCCGAGCCTTGAGATGAGTTCCTGTACGCGGGGATTTTCCGCAATGACTTCCCTGAGCCGGTCCCTGCCGTCCTCCAGGGGTCTGTGCTCCTTGCCGAGGGCGATGAACTCGATGTCGGTCAGCGCATCCCTGATGTCTGCGGGGTCCGTTCCGCCATAGGCGATGACGAGTTCGCCCGGGGCGTCCTTTGGCGTCACTGCCAGCGCCTGCAGGCCGTTGGCATCGTTGCTTTCGACGTCTTCCACCACATACTTTCTGCCATGAATCGTGACCATTCTGCCCTTCCTGTACTGATGCGGAAACTTGCCCACGAAGTAAACGGCACGGGAAAGGTACCTGTACTGTTCGTCAGTGATTTCCGGCATTGCGCCACCTCCTTCCTTCCGTTGTCTGACATGCGGCTTGCTTGTCTCTGAAAGACGCTGACTGAGGGAAAACGATTACACATTTGATTATAGCCTGTGGGAAGGAGGATTTCAATGTGGCGCATGATTGTGTGTAAGTCATGTCACGGTGTCTGTAACCTGGAGGCTTGTTTTTTTGGGGCGATCTCCATGGTTGGTGGAAATTACGCGCGTTGCCCACCAAAACTGGAATTTTGACTTGCCTCACACTGCTAATGCGCAACCCCGCCGACACCAGACAGAAGCTTAGCTTACGGCTCATAACCGCTCGAATCCACACCTTCTTGAAAAAAAACGAGGCCGCTCAATGCAGCTCGCCCGTCCTAGTCCATGATGAGGTAGGACTTGATCGTCCTTCTGTCCGCCATGTCCTTGTATGCTTGATTGATTTCATCCAGCGTATAGCTGTTCGTGAAGACTTTGCCCGGATTGATCTGACCGTCAAGGACCGCCTTCAGCAAGACTTCCTTGTCATAGGTCGTCACTGAAGCAGGACCGCCGGCAAGCGTGACATTTCGGTAGAACGTTTCTGCCGGATCCATCTTGGCGCCATGCGGCAGGCCGACGCGGCCGATGAAGCCGCCGGGACGAACGACGCCGAATGCCTGGTCGGTCGAGCCTTGAGCGCCGACGCATTCAAGGACGGCATCGGCACCGTAGCCGCCCGTCAGTTTGAGGACCTTTTCGATGCCTTCCGTTCCGCGTTCTGCAACAACGTCGGTTGCGCCCGATTCGAGCGCCATCTTCTGGCGGTCTTCGTGACGGCTCATGATGATGATCTGCGAAGCTCCGAGCATCTTGGCGGCGATCACCGCACATTGACCAACGGCGCCGTCACCGACGACGACGACCTTGTCGCCTGGTTTGACGTGTGCGGTTTTAGCGGCGTGGTAGCCGGTTGCCATGACGTCGGCCAGCGTCAGCAGAGATTTGAGCATCCCTTCGCTGTAGTCGTCAGGAGAACCCGGCACTTTGACCAGAGCCCAGTCGGCGTGCTGGAAACGCAGGTACTGCGACTGTGCGCCGATGCTGAAATTATCGTCATGATCGACGCAAACGCCGTCAAAGCCTGCCAGACATGCGGGACAGTGCCCGCAGCCGTGCGTGAACGGCACGATGACGAAATCGCCAGGCTTGACAGTCGTCACGCTTTCTCCGACTTCTTCCACGATGCCGATTGCTTCGTGTCCGTCGTTGATCGAGTGCTTTTGCTTGCTGTCGCCGGCGGAATATGCCCAAAGGTCGGAGCCGCAAACGCATGAGCGGATGACGCGAATGATCGCATCGTCTGCTTTTTGAATCTCTGGCTTGTCCAGATCGACAACGCTCATTTGACCTGCTTGTTCATAATATGCAATTTTCATTAGATTCCACTCGCTTTCATGGTTTGGTGACCCAATTATAAAACGTCAAGCTGACTTTAGGTCAAGCGTTTTGCATAATGAAAATGCAGAGCTTCGTTTGCAGTCCATGCTTTTTTAATCATTGCGATCTTGCGTTTTTTCTGAAAAATTCCTTTCAAAGCTCTGCATTTCAGAAAAATTCTCACCGTTTTTTAACTTACGTCATCCACTTTCAGTGTGCTAGGATAATCAATGTTGTATTTTTACGGAAATTGTGACAGTCAGGTCGCAGTAATGCGACGGTGGACAAATCTCCCGATCTTTGCTTAAGCGAAAATCGACTGCACATTGAGAGGAGAGATTTTTTTGGAAAATGCAGAAATGCGTATGAACACTGCAATTGTTGAAGTTGACCGCCCACGGCTTGCCATGTCATCCATGCTGATTGGTGCGTTCGTCGGAATGCTCAGCGAAACTTCCCTGAACATTGCACTGCCGACGCTTGGCAGGGTCTTTTCAGTCGGAACCGGCACGCTGCAGTGGCTCGTGACGGGGTACATGCTGATGATCGGCATTGTGCTGCCGTTTTCAAGTCTGATTTCAAAGTGGTTTTCAACCCGTCAGATCATCATCTTCGCTTTGGCTGACTTCACGGTCGGGGCATTGATTTCCGGCTTTGCAAACAGCTTTGGCATGCTTTTGTTCGGACGGATGATTCAGGGAATCGGCACCGGACTGATTCTTCCGCTGATGTTCACGGTTGCGATGCTGATCTTCCCGCCGAAGAAGCTGGGACTTGCGATGGGCATCAACGCACTTGTCATCATGTTTGCACCGGCAATCGGACCGACCGTCACGGGCATCGTCCTCGGAGCCCTCTCATGGCGTGCCGTCTTCTTCATGTTTGCAATCATTTTACTTGTCGGACTTCTTTTTGCCTTCATCGGTCTGAAGAACGTCAGCCGCATCACCCGTCCGAAGATTGACCTGCCGTCAGTGCTGGGATCCGTCATCGGCTTCAGTTCCATTGTTGCAGGAACAAGTCTCGCATCAGAAGCTGGTTGGACTTCACCAAGGGTGCTCGGTCTTCTTGCCGTCGGCATCATCGTACTCGTCCTTTATACAGGACGTCAGCTGAGGCTTGATGAACCAGTCCTGAACCTCAGAGTCTTCGCCAAGCCTGCCTTCCGGACCGGCGCCATCCTCGTCATGCTTGATTTCGGCATCATTTTGTCCGCGATGTATCTCATGCCCCAGTTCATTCAAAACGCCATGATGCTGCCGGTTGCGATGACCGGGCTCATCATGCTGCCGGGCGGCATCGTCAATGCCTTGGTCTCTGCATTTGCCGGAAGAATGTATGACCGCATGGGGGCCAAGCTGCTTGCTCGCTTGGGCTTCGTCATTGCCCTGATCGGTGTCTTGATGTTCTGTTTTGCAGACGCAAAGTCGTCTCTTGCCTATGTCATCGCTGCTCACGTCGTTTTGATGATCGGCTGTCCGCTTGCGATGTCGCCATCCCAGACGCATGCCTTGAATGCGCTGGCCGGTCCGGAATCTGCCGACGGTTCAACGATCATGAACACGCTGCAGCAGATCGTCGGCGCAATTGCAACGGCTCTTGCGACGAGCTTTCTTGCGATGGGTCAGGCTTCTTTCCCGGCTTCAAGCGAAGCGCTTCGGTTTGAACACGGCGTTCGCTACGGTTTTTGCTTCACTTTGGCTTTGGCGCTGATCGGCTTTATCGTTTCGCTACGCTTGAAGGATCGAAAGCAGAGCGAAGACGTTGATTTTGATTAATAATGAAGAAAAAAGCAGTCGGGTGCGAAACCTGGCTGCTTTTTTACTATTCCCTTTTCTGCCGCTTGTTTTTGGTCCGAAATGAAACGTTCATGCAGCAAATCTTCATGATGGAATCAGGTTATTTTTCCGTTAAGTACATGAAATCACCTTTGACAAAGGCTTGTTTTCAACAAATCTATTCCAAAGACGTTTATATTCCCTGCCCCTTCCAATAATTTGTCAGGCATTATTTAAACATTTCCTTGGACAATTTTTTGATGTAGTACACGCTGTCTCCCCAAACAACGAGGATTATGGTCAAAATCGAAAAGTATGCGGTAGACAGGCAGAAGATCCGGTGCGCGCAGATAAACGACATTGCCGTGTCGAAGAAATCGATGCTTGTCGCCCACAGCAGGAAGCGCAGATTGATTTCAAACACGAGACTCCCCGCTAAAAGCAGCAAAAAGAACTTCAAAAGCTTGTCAGTTTTGTTTTCCATTGAAAATCCCCCTTTGACTGATTATGACTTTAGTTTATCAGCACAAAGCGACAATAAGCGTCGCTGAATTATTTTTTTGATTGCGAACAAGAATATCTGCAATTAATTTCAAATCATCCAGGTTCCCATTTTGAGACATGGTTTTTCCCGGTTTCGCTGGTTCATTAATTCTCTTAAAGCCTAAAACGGCAATTCATCGTCCTCAGCGGTTCTTTCGATTTCTTTGACGTCAAGTACGATTTTGCCGTCTTCAGCATCAAAAGTTACGAAATCACCGCGCGTGATTTTTTCGGCAATGAACTTGTTTGCTTCCAGCTTGACGTCGATTTTGATTCCTGCCTCAGATCTGTTGATTCGTTCGATCTCTTCGTTCATTCTGTCTTCGGCAATTTTCAAAACGTCTTCTTGCTTGAGAGATTTGAAAATCACTTTTCCGTCCATCCTGTTCAAAAATTCGGGACGGAAAAATTTATTCATCGCATTCTCAACCAGATCATCGATCTCATCGTCAAATTCTTTGGGTTCGCTGAACCCGCTGACAACCGGTGCCAAGCTGTTTTTGTCCGTAAATTTTTGGTCATTATTATGATGATTTACGGACAAAGCCGGATTTTTGGAGCATTTGTCCGTAAAACCTGGTCCAAAACATCTGAATTTTTACGGACAAACGACCATTTTGCCCACTTTGTCCGTAATCGCCATTTTTCGAGCAGGCCAATTACGGACAAAAGCTCCATTTCTATCGATGTGTCCGTAAACGGCAGAGTTTTTGCCAAATGCAATGCTTGACAAATCAGCGCGTCAAGCTCTCAGTCAAATTTACTGTCAAACTATTTTTGGTTATTTCCATCATGGAAGGCGATCGTTATGCATACTAAAAAAAACCGGATCAAATTTGCAATTGATTGCAAATCATCCGGTTTTTTCAATTTGAGATAAAGTTTTTCCAAAGACTCATAAAAAAACGCTCCAAAAATCTGAAGCGTTTCTTATGAGGATTAGTTCACCGTTGTATTTCCTTCCTTGAAACTTACCGGCACCATGAAGCGCCTGACGTCTTCAGAAGTTTTTCCCTTAATCTGGCTGTCAAGTAGCTCAGTCGTCTTTAGGGCTATTTCCCGAACATTCTGTCTGATTGATGAAATGCCGAGGGCAGTATTGACATAAATCATGCCGCCGTCGAATCCGATTATCTGAATGTCCTCAGGTACTCTGACACCGTCTTTTTCAAGCTGGTTTCTCAGATGCAGCGCAGTTTCATCACAATAGGCGAAGACTCCAACCGGGCCGCTCTTTTTGAAGATTCCGGCAATTTCCGATGAGATTTCCTCAACCGCACTGTTGAACTTTTCGGGAGTCCTTGCTGACGGAACGCTGAAAACTTCATATTTCATTCCCAGATTATTGCACTGATCAACAAAGCCAGACTGTCTTGCAATCATTGGAGAAAAGCCTTCGTGAGACGTTCCGATGTAGACGACATGCCTCAGGTTGCGCCTCTTGAATTCATCGGCGGGCATCCTACCGCCACCGTAATTGTCCGACGTGACCAAAGGAAACATTCCTGTATCATCCTTTTCAATCGACACAAGGGGAATGTTTGAAGGAACGTGACTGTTCAAATCAGAATACGAAATCGAAATTATCCCTGCCACTCGCTGTTCTTCTGCCATTTTGACATATGACTTTTCTTGCTCATACTTATTTTCAGAAATACTTAAAATCATCTTATAGCCCTTTTCATTCAAATAACGTTGAATCCAAAAAGTCAGCTCTGCAAAAAATGGGGACCAAACAGTCGGCAACACGAAAACCACGTATTTAGATTCGCTTATCTTAAGTGCTCTGGCAGCATCGTTTCTGACATAATGAAGTTTTTCAATTGAACGCTTCACCTGTTCTTCAACTTCAGGCCTGACCTTCTTGCCATTAAGATAGTTCGAAACGGTCGCTACCGACACATGGGCATCTTTTGCCACGTCCTTCATATTAGCCAACTATATATGCTCTCCCTTCGTACGGCTGCAAGTAAATCACGTCATTCAGTTCCGGCTTGGCTGTTTCATAATTGCTCAACAGCAATTTTCCGTCCTTGCCTTTAAACGGATTATTAAACTTGATTTTCTTGTCAGCAAAAGAACAAATAACCAAAATTTTTTGATTACCCGATTCTCTAACAAAAGCAATAATATCAGAATCATCGGCCGCAATCAATGCATAGGCCCCGTCAATCAAAATTTCATTGCTTTTTCTGAGATTGATTGCCTTTTGATAGAAACGATAGATTGAATCTTTGTTTTCAAGATCTTTTTCAACATTGATTTCTTTATAATTCGGATTTACTTCAATCCAAGGCTCTGCATTTGAAAAGCCGGCATTCTGCTTGGAATTCCACTGCATCGGAGTTCTGCCGTTGTCGCGCGTCTTGCGGTTAACCATTGTCAATGCTCGTTCTTTTGAAATACCGAATTTCATGAAACGTTCATACGTGTTGTAAGCCTCAAGATCGCGCATTTCATTGATTGATTTGAAGTCAACGTTCGTCATTCCGATTTCATCGCCTTGATAAATAAAAGGAGTTCCTCGTTGAAACATGATCAACATTGCAAGCATTTCAGCCGACTTTTCGCGATACTTTCGATCATCTCCAAAACGCGAGACAATACGAGGCTGATCATGATTCCCAAGATAATTTGAATTCCAAGAAAGACATTTTTGCCATTGGTCAAGGTCATGTCGCAAATCGCTTAATTTAAATGAGACATCGGAATAGCGACCGTACTCGCCATAGTCAACGTGCATATGCTCAAACTGAAAAACCATGTCTAACTCTTCACGTGAGGGATCCACGTACTTTTCGCCTTCTTCAACGTCAGTATGCGGAGTTTCTCCGATGGTAATCAAATCATATTTGCTTAAAACCTGTTCATACATTTCGTGAAGATATTTATGAATGTTTCTGCCATTAGAAATTCCATAATAATATGCACCGTACTCTTCATTTTCAACAACTGGGGCATCCAAAAATTCCTTTGGCTTTGAGATAAAACTGATGGAGTCCATTCTGAAACCGTCAATCCCCTTTTCGGCCCAAAAATGCATCGTATCATAGATTGCTTTGCGCATTTGTTCGTTATCCCAATTCAAATCAGGCTGTTCCTTTGCAAAAAGGTGCAGGTAATACTGTTTTCTTTCCGGACAATATTCCCAGGCCGATCCGCCAAATGCAGAGCCGTGATTCGTCGGAGCGGATCCGTCTTCTTTCGGATCTCGCCAGATATAATAATCAGAATATTCATTGTCGCGACTTTGCTTAGATTTCTCAAACCATTCATGTTTGTCGGAAGTGTGATTAACGACAAGATCCATCACGATTTTTAAGCCCTTCTCGTGAGCCTTTTCAATCATTTCATCCACGTCATCCATGGTTCCGTACTGAGGATTGATTTTGCGATAATCCGCAATATCATAACCATTGTCAACCAACGGGGATTCAAAAATCGGCGTAAGCCATAAAATATTAACGCCCAAGCCTTTCAAATAATCAAGTTTTTGAATAATTCCCCTGATATCCCCGATTCCATCATTATTCGAGTCGTTAAAACTTTGGACATATATCTCGTAAACTATGCCCTCCTTTTTCCAGCTATTCATCCTCATCATCCTCACTTAATGCCTGTAAGGCAACATTCACATACTGAACCTGATTTCTTGCCTCATCCACAATCTGATTGATTCTTTCTTCGGTCAAATATGAATCAGTCGACTCCATTGTCAAAGCCATTGCGAGCGAGAGATTCATCCCGGTCAAAAGGTGAGTATGCGGTCTTGCAATGCGAGGCATGAATTTTTGATTGACGGATCCAGCCATCAAATCAGTCAAAACGATCACTTCATCTTCATCCGGAATATCGGCAAAGATTTCTTCGATTATTCCTTCAATCGGCTTATTGTCAACATAGGCCGTGATAACGACAAATTCAGCGTCTTCTCCTTCAAAGAATTTCAATGTTTCCGCCATTCCTTTTGAAAGCATGGAATGACTTGCAATAATTACGCGTCTTCTCATTTTCTTTTCCTCACTGTATTTTTATTTGGCAATGCCAAGGATTCCCGTTGCCGCACCAATCAGACAGATTGCAATGATCAAAATGATGATACGCGTAGGCGTCCATGATTTTTTGCCTAAAAGCCAATAAACAAGGAATGCTAAGGCTACTGGCAAAAGTCCGGGCATAATTTTGTCAAAAACGCCTTTCTGAAGAGAAAGAGAAACCTTTCCCGTTGCAAACTTGAGCGGCGTATAGACTTTGACAACGGTCGGAATAAGAGAACCAACGACCATCAAACCCATGATTGAAATTGCATCAGTAAAGATGTTGATTTTTTCTCCAAGAGTCGTAATCAGCTTTGTACCAGACTCATATCCGAGGTTGCAAAGCCACATCTTGAGCCAATAAAATGCAACGTACATGATCATCCATAAAATTGCGCCGATTGCATTTTTTTGCAATGCCATATATCCTGCGATAGATCCCATGATTGTCGGAATCAAGATCCAAAAAACCGAATCACCGACACCTGAGAGAGGCCCCATTAATGAAGTCTTAAGCGATTGAACGGCATCTTTTGCACCGATTCCGTCCTCTTCTTCCATTGCGAGCGTGGCACCTAAAATAACGTTTGCCATTTGCGGCGTTGCGTTAAAGTAGTTGTAGTGATTATCCATCGCAGCAATATATTCGTCATCATCCGAATAAATTTTGCGCAAGGCTTTCCGCATGGAAAAAGCTACTGAAGGAGCCTGTTGAGATTCATAATTATATCCGAGTCCTGCTGAGAAGA
>ENA-ORRU01000526-ORRU01000526.1-human-gut-metagenome-genome-assembly--contig:-NODE-526-length-29527-cov-14.884161_pt1 | contig 29527 bp, 27 predicted proteins | sample MGYA00242184_ERZ509151 | MGnify/ENA primary metagenome ERZ509151 (study PRJEB26280, sample SAMEA2338667) | human gut metagenome | biome: human gut; feature: human-associated habitat; material: faeces... | reverse complement strand
GAGGTATGAAAATATTTTGAGCAAGATTCATTTACACAAAATATTTTACACTACCCAAACAACCGACAACTAATAACCAATCACCACTTATCTATCCATTTTTCCAGTTCATCCAAGGAATCAATAATAGAATCACAAGCCTTTTCCGTCACCGTATAGGCTTTATCCAGCGTATCCACCAGCGCATCCGCCGTTTCCATCAATCGCATCTCAGCCGCTTCCTGCTCCTCTACTGGCAGATTCTCTATTTTCTGATCCACATACTCTCCCACCTTGTCTAATAATTGATCCAACATGGATGGCTCTTCCTCTGCCTGTTTCTCTTCCACCAGCTTGGCATAATACCGTTCTGCCCACTGTTGTAACGCTTTACTCGCCATCACATTCGCGTCATCCCTATTTCCAAATGGAATCTCAGGAAGATTGTTTTCATTGTCACTCATCTTATCTCCTCCTTATGAAATACTTTTCAGCTGTCTGATCATCAGCTTTTCTTCTAGTATAGCCAGAATGTTGGACAAAGAATGGGTATGGAAAATATTTCCTTTTAGAATTTTAAGATAAAAATAGCAAAATAAAAAGGTTGCTGCATATATGGCATAGACCAAATATACAGTAACCTTTTTATTTTGCTATTAGACTAAAATTAAGAAACCTTGTGATACCACTATTTGTCAATATATGCAGATTTCCAAAATCTCAATCGTCTTAAATAGCCTGTATTCACCAGCTCTTTCCATGTATCATATACAAACCTACCGCAATACAGCTTCTGCTTCCTGTCTAACAAAAGTTGGAATCTTTACTTTATACTTCACGCATCCCTGATAGGTCATTTTTACATACAGTTTCCAAGCCGTTTTATAATCTCTTTTTCGTACAGCCGCTACACATGGCACAATATAATCTTTCCAGAAATGCTCATAGACTTTACCTGCCATTGGCTGCGCGTTGATCCTTGCTACCACATCTGATGCATAGATATAATAAGCAGCTGCTAAATCTTGATTTTCCACAGACATCTCTACCGCTTTATTTCTAAGATGCCGCACGATATAAACAGTTCTATGATATATGCGATGTTCAATCTGAAGTGCATTACAAGTAGCCGTTACCAAAGCACAGCAACTATCACTACTAGTATCGTGAATCTCGTGATAAGGCTGCGTCTCTTCTACAGGTACACTCCTTCTTCTTTGCTCTTCGGCTGCTGCTTCTTTTTCTCTCTGGATTTTTCTTAAAATATCCGCCCCTAGCGTCTGTCCTTGCTGAGAAGCTTTCCGAGCAAACATTTCAGCATGCTGCTTATTCACACTGGTTCCCTGTCCATAGTAGTACATACTTGCGAGCAAGGCGAATGCCTCTGGTTCTGTCTGGTCTTTCAAATAGGTTATCGCCTTTTGATAATCTTTTATTTCATAGGCTAGCATGCCAATATAGAAATCAGCTTTTTTGAATCCTCTATCCCGTTTTCTGATATACATAAACATGTTTGCTAGCAATGCATTTTCATTTTTCCATGCGGCATCCTTTTCTCGATTCCCTCGTATATGCTTATTATAATAATATTCTCCTAGATATTCGACAGCTTGGATATTGTCATTAGCTGCTGCCACTTTCAGATAGAACAATCCTTCCTCTTGCGATGCCTTGGATTTCATTTTGATTTTTTCCACACCTATGCGATAGGCATCCTCTTTTTCAAAGGATAGAAATTCTCCTCGTTTGTTCACTAAATCTTTGAGTGCGATCAGCTTTTGCAGTGCTTTTTCTTCTCCTGATTTCCATGCGCTCAAGTAGTAATCAACAGCCTGATTGGGTTTCAAGATTTGCTCATAGTAATAACCTTTATAGAAATTTTCTACACTTCCCTGTGGCTCTTTAATAGACGCCACTACTTCTAGCAACTTCTTTGGCTGCAACTTTATTTTTCCTAAATGATGCAAATACAAAAGCGCAGAGGCTATATCCGGATACTGATGGTAATCACATTCTTGTAATTTTGTCTTGTCCTGTTGTGCTAGGATATTTTTGTCAAAGGTAGCGTTCCACACCATTTGCAACCAGTAACTTTCTTCAAGTCCTGCACTTTCTACTTTTTTCAAATAGGACTCTGCTTTTTTGTAATATTTAATCTCATGACTTAATTTATAAAGGCGCAAATAGGAAAACATCAAGTTTCCCCATACGGAACCCATATATTTCCGAATTTTTAAAGCGCCTTTGGTGCCTGCTGTATCATTGGCTTCTTGTGTAAATCCTTTTTCCAATTCTTCTGCTGCTTGTAACAGATTTTCCGATGCATGACGAAAACTTTTAGCACGCTTATTATAGAGTTGTTGATCATCTTTAGTTTGAGTCAATAAATCCTGTACAATTTTCTCTGTTTTTCCATCTTTCATCTGTACGGCATCTCTTTTCAACGCCTCTAGATTTTCTTTTACCCCAGACTGCCTTACCACATATCGACCTTCATAAGGTGTTAGCGCTACTCGCATCTTATCCACAAAACTAAAGTTATTCTTAGATCCTTCATAGGCTTTAACAGACTGCTTAACTTCTCGCTCTCCTAAAACAGAAATCCCTATCTTGGCCAATTCAGCTTTGATTTGGTCTATACTTTGAGGTGACTTCATCGGTAAAATCATTTTGATATCTACGTGATAGTGTTTCAACTCTTGCAGCATTTCTTTCAATTTGGTCATTGTATAATTTTGGTAATACACATATAGTACATCCAGTTTAGGTACCAGCTTTTTTCGTAATGCTAAGGAACCGCCGCAAGGAATATCAATCACCGTTTTATTGACAGAAATCTGTGTGCGATACACGCAAAGAAGTTGAAGCAATTGGGATATATCCATTTCATCTCCTGCTAGGTCAAAAATTCGCTGTAATTCTTTTTCTGTTACAGGAAATTTTTGGTCATAAATATTTTCAGCCACCACCTGTTCTGTCTCCGCATGCGTCCAAATAACAGGTATAGTCTTTCCCTTCTCTGCCCAATTCCCTACGATTTCACCATCGATTTGTTGCATAATCCTGCCAGGACATCCCATCATTCCAATGACCGTATCTCCTAATAATTCTGGATAGTCTCTAAATAACTCTGTCTGAGAAAGAATTTGCTTTAAATGTTGTAGAAGTTCATTTCCACCAGGTACCACATTTTCCCTTATCATCTTAGCAAAATGCTGAACCAACATATCGAGCGTTGCATCATAGGCTTGAATCAGTTTCTCATGACCTGCTATTTGATTTTGCCCTTCTAACAAACGGGCAATCATCGTCAATTTGTCATTGGCTGTTTCTAACGTCTCCTTATTATCCATCATGGTTCTCCTTACGATATATCAAAGGTTCGATTCATTTAACTGATCGATATCAGCTAAAATCAGACTTCCCACCTGCTGGAGCTGCTTTTGGGTTTCCGCCAATTCATCCAGTTGTAAATCTAATTGCTCGATAAGCGCTACTAAAGATCGGATAGATAAAAAGTCTACTGCCTGTGTCACCGATTCCTTCAAATCAGCTCTTTGTTTTTTCTTTTGCCTGATGCATTGTTCCACATATTGCTTCATTTCCTGTAATATGTCATTCATTTCATCTTTGACATCTTTTTTCAAGGCCGCCTCTTTTTCTGCCTTACGCAAAAATCCAGATAATACTTTCTTCCCAATATATTCCTTATTATCTCTGGAAGAATAACAAGTAATTCCATATAGGTGAATTTGCTTATCTTGTAAAATTTCTTTAGCATAAGCCATTTGGTCCTTCAAAACTTGAGAACTCTTTCCATCGGCTTTGGTAAATATAAGGAGTACAGGGCACGGATTCTGTAATGATTCCAGAAAATCCAAATCAGAAGCAGGCAACGTAATACCGGAATCCACTAGCCAAATCAGATAATCCACTGTCCGCAGCTGAGATTGTGCAATTTCATAATCCGTAATTTCTCGTTTCCCTTTTACAATATCCCCTGGCTTAGAATATCCAGGGGTATCCAAAAAGGCTAACTGCTGAAAATCCTGTTTGCCTGCATCTTTCTGATTCACAATAAAAAGATTTTTGATAAAAGGAGCAAACCCGATATGATAAGTTTGATCAAATTGATGGGTAAAAGATTTCATCTCTTTTTCCGTCAGACAAATAGCCTGATTACTTTTTGTATAAGCCAAAATTTGTTGCTCTTCCCCATTCATGAAATATGTCGGTATGGCCGTGGTAGTGATAGTATTTTCAGGTAACATGTTAGTTCCAAAAAGTGAGTTAATAAAAGACGATTTGCCTGCACTAAAGGAACCGCCCATCCCGATAATCGCCCGATTTTTCAACAATTGATTCTTTTTATATTCCTCTACTCGATCACTCAATCGTTGCAGCCGATGACTCAAACTCAATTCATCAGGAAAATTTAAATTCTTGACCGTATCTAGCACCTGCTGGTCAATCATCCGATTCAAATACTGTACCTTGTGATGCATCTGCTTAGCATACTGCCCTCTTGAGGAAGGAATGCGAAGTATTTTTGATACCAGTTGCAACGCCTCTACTGATACAGATGTCTCTTCTGATTTCATCTTCGCCCGTTTAATGTTAGCTTTAGCCCACATTCCCATTATGGGATCTCCTCTCCTATTTAATGTCTAGTCAATAATTCATACACTCGATATTTACGGAATATATGCAGTGAAATTTTGATATTCAAATACATGAAAATATGAGTTATTGTGCAAATTTCTGTATACATACTGGTATTGGTTGTTAGAAAAACGCTGATTTAATCAAAAAGTTTGGAATTATATGAATTTTTATCCAAACTATGATTAAATCAGCATTTCCCCTAGTTATCGGTTGTTTGCCCCTGACAACATATAGCTAACAATCGATAATCCATTTTCTTGCCAGTTGAAAGATAAATTAACAACCGGTCACTATTTAGCGCAAACTCAATTTAGCCTGTTTCACCTCTTGAATAAATGTCTTGCATTTTTCTATATTTTTCTCTTTTTCTTCCAATTGCCGAACCAACCGATTTCCGCTTTCTTGAATCTTATTCTGGATTTGATCCACAAAATTAACTGCTTTCTGGTTTAATGTAATGCTAATTTGTTCTGCCTCATTATTTAATTCTTCTTCCATATCTCGTGAAATTTGTCTTAATACCTTTTCCAGATATAATCTTAATCCTTCTACCTCATTATCTTTGACTACATTATTGGGAAATGCTTCTTCTATTTCATTGACATATTTTTCTTTATCTACAGAAATGGAAGGAAGCGTCAACTCATGCATGACAAGCTTGACATGACCCAAAATATCCTCTACCTCATAGGGCACATTCGCTTCCAGGAAAACATTCACGATTTGCTTTTTTAATTTGCCTTCTATCTGATCCACAGAAATGGCATACTGCAAATCTTCTTCCAAGTGCCTTTTAGCCTCATTCGCAAAATCCTCCACCTGAATCACCGCATCGGCCACCGCGGCTTGTCGCCATTCTACACGTTCTGTGTAATGATGCTGCTTTTTCCACCATAGATGCCCGGTTGTATAGGAATGACCTTTATTTTCAACCTTATTTTGGCTTTTTACATCTCTAAAACGATTCTGTTCACCCATGATTTCATGTTCAATAAATTTCAGTTGCTTCTTGGCATCAAAGGCCGCTTCCTTAAAGGTCAGCTCTAAGGTGCCTCTAGCCAAATCTAATGCCCGGTTGATATCTCTTTGTTTCTTAAGAATCTCTCCTTTATCCAATTCTTCCAGATCCGATAAATTCTGCTGCGCTACTTTCTGTATTTCATTCAATTGATTAAGGAAGCCTAATTCTTTTTGCTTGATATATTCCTCACTTTTTTCTTGCAGAATACGATTCCTTTCCTGTTTGTAGATAGTCAGTTTTTCCTTGCGAATTCCTTCATCAATATTCGACATATCTATCAAAAAGTCAGCATTTCCTTTTTCAAAATCTTTATAAGATTTTGCCAAATTATCAATCGATTTTTTCTCTTCCTCTGATAGCTCTGATAGCAGCTCGTGATTTTTCATTTTCTGCGCCGCTGTATATAAGAGCGAACTAATAAATACCGGTGGCAATGCTTTCGTAAAACGTTTCCCCTGACTACTGGTACTGGAAGAATTTCTTTGTATTGTATCACTGGCTGCTGCAGATAATTTATCGATCAATTGTCCCATAGCCTGTAGCAAAGGCATATTCGCATAACTCTTTTCCTGCAACACCGAATCAAATTTACTTCCAATCAAAACCACATGCCTAATGCCTTCTTGCGGCAGTGCCTTCAATAAAAAGGTAACATCTTGAGCTGACATAAACTGCCCGCAAAAGCTCATCAAAAAAGCAGCATCACAATTCTTAAGGAATCTTTTGGTGACAATGCTTCGAGAGACAATAGGGTCATTTAGCCCTGGGGTATCAATGATTTCAAGATCCTTAAGCATAGGTTCATTCATGCCAAGTTCTATATATTTTACAAAAGGTGTATACTTTCCCTCTGCTCCCACATACTCTTTCAAATCTGCTTCTAAATTATCACTTAGAGGAATTTCCTTGTCGCTGCCAAGCAATGTATTCACAGCAACGCCACGCTTATTCGCCATTTCTGTTAGTTCTTTGCACGCTCTATATTCCTCTGCAATCTTATTCTTAAGTAGGTTCATCGTATATCGATCCAAAGCATCCCCATAAGCGGCTTCTTTATTTTTTTGACATTTCCTTTCTATAAAGTTCCCCTTTGCTTTTTCTGCTCTCTTTTTCTTTTCAATTGCGATTTCCCTGTCTAACTGTTCATCAAATTTTAGTGAGTTCTGGACAATGGCATTCCAGTCTTTATCTTCATAAAAAATAATCTTTGCGTAAGGTGTCTCACTGTAGGAAATCTTCGTCAAAGCAGCCGTCATAGGCGTAGCGGCTTTAGGCAAAATATCTCTCCCTCTAAATAGCAGGGCATTTAGAAAAGAAGATTTTCCTGCTTTGACTCCACCAACGATACCGATTTTTAATGTACGGTTTGTATCAACCACATCTTGCCATCCATCTTCTACATGTTTAATTTCCAAATCAAAATTATCTATATATTGCTCATCAATCATAGACCGTCCAGTTTCCAGAATCTTTTCGATTTCATGAAGCTTTTTAAAATAGGTAGTATTCAATTCCATTTCTTATTTCTCCTTAAGCTTGTGCTACTTCAAAAGTACTTCTGACTTGTTCCAGTTTGGCAATGTCTTGTGTCAATGCCTGTATCTTTCCATCCATTTCTTCCTGTTTTTCCTTCTTACTGCTCTGCAGTTGTTTCAATACTTTCATCTGTTCTTCGATTTCTGTCTGAAATTTCTCTTCTATTTCCTGCATGAGGGAAGACTGTACACTATCCATACTTTCTTTGATTTTTGGTGCTAATTCTCCGCATAGACGAGGAATGGCAACATTTTCTATTTGTTCTTGCACTTTATTTCTTTCAAAATATTTAGATACAAAAGACAGAATATCTGGCAAGAAAATGAGAACCAATTCCAAAATCGGTGCAATCACATTTGTCACAACAGCTAATGTAGTTGTTATTGTTTTATAAAGAACTTTCTCGGCTCCCATGCTCTTAGTAGCAACTCTAGCCAACCCTTTAATCCACTGCCCCGAATGAGCCTTGAAGCTTTCCACAGACCTTCTGGATAATTCTGCCAACTGATCTACTTTGCCGCTTAAGTCAGGCATTCCATCAGAAGTATGTTCCAAAAGGTCACCAATGTCAGAAACTATATTCGTTGCAAAATTGCCCAAAGCTTCATTGGTTGATTCAATCAATCGAGGTCGAATGATTCCATTAACGCATTGTTTAAATGAATCAGGCCCCTGCATGGCTGCTGATGTCAAAATCTCTACATTCTCCATCAAAGAACCTCGGATATCACTTATAATTCTTTCAGATACTTGATTTTGGAAATCTCTATGAATCTGATCTTTTTTCTGCTCAAATCGAGTTTTCAATGCTTCTTTTACTCGTTCGCAACGACTAATTTCTCTATCTATGGAAGATGTATCAAAAGCTATAGCCCCTTTAGCCAGTTTCAAACCAGAAAGGCACCGATCTAGTAGGAATACAATTTCATCGTCAAAGCAATGCTGTAACATATCTTTCGCTTTGAAAGATTGAATCATCCGTTTCAATTTTTCTGGTAAATGCTCATCATCCACTGCCGATGTAGTCACCAAATCAGGCTCTACTCCATTCAAATACTGAAGATGTTGTCTGATATTTTCTGTGGTCAGTTGTACATTTTCGTTTGATAACTTATCACACTTTGTCAACACATATCCTACATAAGGGCTATAACTTCTGATTTCATTCAAAAAATTGACAGAAGAATCAGTCATGCATCCGCTTTCTATATTGGTGACAAACAGATAGGCTGTTGCTTGTCCAATATACTGCAAAAGGGCTTTGTTATGGGCTTCAACCCCAGAATTAAAACCTGGCATATCCACCAAAACATAATCCGATAACTCCTTCAATACTGGATTATTTAAATGATAGACATATTTCAGATATGTATCTGGATCTGGTGTTGGTACGTCTGCCAAGCTACAATGTTCTGCTTCTCCAGAAGATAAAACCAAATCAACGCCTTCTTTTTCATCATATACAAGTTCTGTCGCAATAGCGGTCTCTGGGGTCACATCTTCTTTCAATAAATTGATTCCAAGTAAACGATTCATCAGTGCAGTCTTACCAGAACTGAACTCCCCAATAACCAAAACTTTGATTTTAAAGTCTTGTACTTTATCAGTTAACTCTTCTGCAGTCGTAATCAAATTTGTAGAAGAAGGAATATCCTTCTTTACAATGTCTTTCGCAGTCTGTAACGCCTGTAAATATTTATTCTTGTTCATCGCTTTCTCCTTTGCTACGAACTTACCCAAAGTGATTAGTCGCCTACCGCTTACTGCAAATAGATCACTATTCTATATCTTCAGTTCAAACTTACTACAAGTATGACGCCCCTTGGTCTTCAACCCCACAGACTTCATACAGCGAGCCTCTTTCTCTCTATCGAACTCCCACCAATTTCCGGGCAGTGGCTTGATGGCTGAATTGGTCGGATCATACCAGTGTTTGCAAAATGCACAATACCCCAAATGGAAATCACCGGCATAAAATTTTCCTTTACTCATTTTGAACACTCTCCTTTTGTAATAGGTAAGCGGTTGACAGTTAGCAGTAGGCAGTTAACAGGATACGGTCAACTGCCTACTGAATGACCTTCACCTTATTCCCCTGGCTTCCCAGCCACATATCGATGCCGATCCCATAGGCTTCGGCGGTGATGGTGTAAACGCCATCTTTTTCTTCCAGAATTTGTGCTGTAGGAAGTCTATCAAGTACAGCTTCCACGGAAGGACCGCTATAGGTGAATTTCACGCGGCGCAGAGGCCCTGGGTACATGAATTGCACCCGCTTGCGAAATTCCCCGTCTTTGAAGCGGTCCGCATAGGGGATGTGAAAGGTATTTCCTGTGCTTTCCATGTCTTTGATGCGGTCCACCCGGAAAATGGTGGGAAATTCCGTTTCCTCTTCTTTGTAGGCCACCAGGTAGAAATAGAATTCGGAGAAAAGAAGGGCCACCGGCTTGGCAGTGTGCTCTTTTTCTGCCCCGTCCTGCCGCTTGTAGGAAAAACGGATGATTTCCCTGTTTTTGATGAAAAGGGAAATATCCCACAGGGCATCCAGCAGCTTCTTCCCATGCCGGGGCGGGACGTAGCAGAAGGTTTCGTTCCGTATCATATCTTCCACTACCTTGCGCCCTTCTCTGGGACAGGCTTCGATAAGTTTGTCCAGAATGGTGTGGAGTTCTTCTTTGGCAAAGGCCCGGCTTTCCAGAAGGATTTTCGCCATGGCCAGGATTTCCTTCCTGGTGAGGCATCTGCTTTCCTCTTCCACCAGACGGTATCCTTTCGCCTGCCTGTCGTAGCAGATGTCCGCTGCCCCTTCGTCCCTGTCGCCTGCCAGGTAGCTCCGGATGTCATCGATATCCCGCTGGATGGATTTCTCCGTGACTCCGTACTCCCGGGCCAGCACTTCCTTGGAAATCAGTTCGCCCTGGGATAGGCGGTGGTATATTCCTAAAAGCCGCTGGCCCTTGTTTTCTCCTTCTGCCATATTTCCTCCTTTCTTCCTTCATTGTAGCCATTCACATGGACAGCTGATGGGGTCCTGCCCAAAAAGGCGCAAAAAAGCCCATGCACAGAAGACGCACCTCCTGCACACGGACTTTCCATGATTTATATGAAATAGTACCTGCTTTTCCCGTTTCTTCCCACAGATAAGCGGACATGACAGCACCACCCAACGATAGAACGTTTTAGAAGTCTTCACTTCATAGGAATTTCACATGCTTGTATGATTTAATTATAACTCACAGACCCCGAGCCAGGAAGCCCCAGGTTTAACCTTATTTAACTCATTTTTTAGCATAATGAGGCGCATTGGCAGGAACCGCCCGTTTCCGCCGTCCCTGCAGCTTCCATTTCTCCATGGAAGCCGGTTGTTTCCATTTCTTATCTTGTGAAGCTAAATTTTTAGCTTATTTAGGTGACATGCTCGCCCCGATTTTATCATATAATATAATAAAGAAGTCAAAGACATGAGAGGAACGATTATGGAAACAAAGCGGGAAATCATCATGCGCCAGATTGGCGCGAAAATTGCGTATCAGAGAAAGATTCACGGCTACAGCCAGGAGCAGCTCTCCCAGAAGCTTCATCTGGGCAAGACCGTACTGTCCCGGGTGGAACGGGGCAAGTACAACCAGAACATCTCCCTCAATATGCTGCTGGATATTGCCGAGGGCCTGGGCGTGCCGGTGTCGGTGTTCGTATCCTTCACGCCGGGGGAGCAGGCCCTCTGGAACGGCTACGGCCTCCGGGATACGGTGGTGACGAAGGGAGACGTGATAAAATTCGTCCGCCGCCTGCACGAAAAGAATCCGAACTCTCCCCTCTTTCATGATGACAAGTAAGGGAGAATGGTAAATGGTAGAAAAAGGCAGCGCCCTTCTGGAAATCAAGGGCGCTGCCTTTTTTGTGTGGGATAGGAAGCTGTGGTGTTGTAATAAAATAAAACCGGATACATGCCGCTGTGTCCGGTTTTTCATTTCTGAGCTGAACACCCATAGTGCCACCGGGGCAAAGGTGTTGGCGCCAGCCATCAAAGGGAGATACCGCCATTATCTGATAAATCTCATAAGCATCACAAGGCATAGTGCCACTAAAATTTCCCCCTCCGGGGGAAGTGGTTCGCAGCACCAAAAGGGGTGTATTTCTATCGCCCAACAGGGCGGCTGCAGGGTTTTATAATAACTGGCGGCGAAGCCCCTACCACCAGCGGTCAGCCTAATCTCTTCCATCTGGCACTTTTTTAGTACAGATGTCCAAACATTTCCTCATTGTGACGATTTTGATTTCCAAGTATAATAGGAGTAGAGAAAGGCGGTGCTCCAATGAACGAACAGACCTTATCGGATTTGCAGAAACGGCGGCATACGCGTGCTCTGCAGATTATTAAAAGATGGCGTCTTATGGATGATGATTTCATGAAGCGGTGTCTCAAGAATAACATTCCTGCTGTAGAATGCATTCTGCGAATTATTATGGAACAGCCTGATCTTCATGTATTATCGGTAATCATAGAGGACACCATCCCCAGTCTTTTGGGACATGGAATCCGTATGGACGTGCATGCTGTTGACTCTGCCGGAACTGAATACGACATCGAGGTGCAGCGTTCAGACAAAGGAGCCGGCGCCAGAAGGGCTCGTTTCAACAGCAGTCTTCTGGATCTGAACAGCCTGAAAAAAGGAAATACCTATGACCAGCTGCCTGAAAGCTATGTCATTTTTATTACAGAAAATGATATTTTCAAGGCAGGACTGGCCCGTTACCATATCAATCGAATCATCGAAGAATTAAGCCGTCCCTTTAATGATGGAGAACATATCATTTATGTAAATGGAGACTATCGTGGATCCGATGATATAGGTAAGCTGATGAATGATTTTCGTTCATCCAAAGTGGATGATATGATCTTGGAGCCGTTAAAGGAAACAGTCAATCGTTATAAAAACACCCCCAAGGAGGTGGCTGCCATGTGTGCCGATTTGGAAAAATGGAGTATGGATGAGCGTTCTGAAGGACGCGCTGAAGGACGTGCCGAAGGCGCTGAACTGCTTGCCCGGCTTTTGAAGCTGCTGCAGGCAGAGGGTCGCACCGATGATGTCAAGCTGGCTTTGGAAGATAAGGAAGCCCGGGAAAGGCTGTATAAGGAATATCATCTGGAATAAATCAGAACCGGACAAGGCTTGAGCCCTGTCCGGTTTTTGTTTTCCTTGCTGTATGTATGCAGGAAGGGGCTTTCGTTTGCTTACCATTGATTTGACATCATAGCCCTTTGCCAAGCGTTGGAAGGCTCCTGGGTTATGTCTTTTCTGACAAATAAAAAAAGCGTCGAAGCATCGACGCCTTTTTATGGCGGAGTGAGGGAGATTCGAACTCCCGCACCGGTCACCCGGTCTAACGATTTAGCAAACCGTCCTCTTCAGCCACTTGAGTATCACTCCACATAGCTGACTTGTATAAGGATACACTATGAAGGGCCTCATTGTCAAGGACTTATTTTTTATTCTCTTCTTTTACGGCCTGCTGCTTTGCATCTTTATTAGCTCTCGCTTCAATGGTTTCATCCGTGGTATGACTCATTATCAGTAATGTTCTTAACAGCAGTGCCCTATTTCCCTTCCTTTTTCAGCATTTCTCCTTCATGTGACATCAGCGGCAGTTAATATCCCGGCTTCCTTCGTTTCTACAGGCCGTCCCATATAGAGATAAGAAAAGACCGGAAGCCCGGTCTTTTCTTATCGTATCAGATATACATTCACTTTGGGTTTCATACCCCATTTGTAAGCCTGGTCGTAGTTATCCACGCCCACATCGATAATATTTCCATGAATGGCGCCGCCTATATCGTCGCAGATGGCATAGCCATAGCCTTCGATGTAGACTTCACTGCCCAGAGGGATAATATTGGGATCCACCGCTGCATGGCCTTTGCCTGCATAGGCACCCATGGCTGTCATCCCTCTTCCATCTCCGTCATTAGGCGTGTAGGCGGTAGCTTCCATACGGAATACTTTTTTATAGTTTCCTGTAAAGCGGGGTGCGCTGTCCAGTCTGTCCCATACATCACCGTCGGCAATGCCGGTTCTGGCCAGATTTTCTTCTGCCTGGAGCTGGCGCACTGCCTCGGCAGTACCTTCCCCGTAAATACCATCTACACTGCCGGGATTATAACCATGAAGGAGAAGTTTGTTCTGAAGACGGATGACTTTCTTCCCGGAGTCTCCCGGGGAAAGCACGGTTTCACCGCTCTGGGACGCATACTCGGAGGTAATGCGGGACAGGGTGTCTCCATTCACCATGCCGGTGACGGAAAGGCCTTCATCGCTTTGGAAAGCTTTCACTGCAGAGGCGGTATCGCCGCCGTAAATGCCGTCTACCGCTCCGTCCAGGTATCCCATTTTCTTCAGTTTCCGCTGAATCGATGAAACATCACTGCCGCTGTCACCGATGCTGTAAAGGGAGGATCCTCTGTCGCCGCTTCCTTCCTCTTCCCCGCTTCCTTCGTAGGAAACGGAAGAGGTATCTTCATTTCTCAGGGCGCCATAGGTCATTTCATCAATGACACCGGAAACAGGAATGCCTTTGGCTTTCTGGAAGGCCCTTACGGCATTGGTGGTATCTTCACCGTATACGCCGTCAATGCCGCCTTTCAGATAGCCTGCGGCCTGGAGCCGTACCTGCATGTCACTGATCATGCTGCCCCGGTTGCCCTCGGCGTAAACTACGCCGCCACCGGGACGATAGCCCGCTCCGGCGGCCCGTTCAATCGCTGCCCGGGTATCATCATCAGCCCTGCCGGTAACAGGCAGCCCTTTGGCCTTCTGGAATAAAGCCACTGCTTCTTTTGTGGTGGAGCCGTAATCTCCATCTACTGTACGTGCAAGATAGCCTGCCGCTACCAGGTCGTTCTGCAGGGAAGAAACTTCACTTCCCGACATGCCGATAGACAAGGTCTGGGCAGACGCGGTAAGAGACGCCACCAGCCAGATGGCTGCGGCGCATCCCCATGTATATAAAGCACGCATTCATATCACCTCCATAGACTCCTGTATTTTACCATTTTCTGCCGATTTTGTAAAAAAAAGAGTAAAACCCTCATATTTCATACTGCAAATGATTAGTTTTTGAGGCTTGCTTAACCGGGCAGAAATACTGATTTTTTCGGTGGGAAATATCCTCTGAAAATACCGGAAATCGGGGGATTTCAGCCCAAGAGGAGAGCTGTTTTATCGGGGAATTGCATTTGGACAAATTGGTATAAATGCCAAAAACCTCAAGGCGCCTTTTGCCTCCCCCAAGGGTCGGCCCCTTTTTATTTTCCCCTTTCCAGTCATATTTTTTGAATTGTCTAAATCTGGAAATCATATTATAATAATTATGTATGCGTAGCTTTCATTTCAAGGAGGAAATATGGAATCACTGAATCAACTGATTTCCACCATTAACGGATTTTTATGGTCATCTGTTATCATCGCCCTGCTGGTGGGAGCAGGCTTCTATTTTACTGTCCGCACCAGGGCTGTACAGATTCGTTACTTCGGACGGATGTTCCAGCTCATAGCCCATACGGCCGGCCGGAAGACCGAGGGAAATGAGGTTTCTCCTTTCCAGGCTTTCTGTGTCAGCACCGCCTCCCGCGTAGGGGTGGGCAACATTGCAGGCATCGCCATTGCCATCGTATCCGGCGGTCCCGGCGCTATTTTCTGGATGTGGTTTATTGCGGTCATCGGTTCCGCCACGGGCTTTGTGGAATCTACCCTGGCCCAGCTTTATAAGGTGCCAAGAGAAGACGGCAACGGCTTCCGCGGCGGTCCTGCCTATTATCTGAAGAACGGCCTCGGCCACCGTATCTGGGCTGCCCTCTTTGCTATTCTGATTTCCGTTACCTACGGTATGATTTATAATTCCGTACAGTCCAATACCATTTCCCTGGCCCTGAACCATGCACTGGGTCTGGACCGTATGATGGTAGGCGGCGTAGTTACTGTGCTGGCCATGCTGGTCATCTGCGGCGGCATGGGCCGGGTAGCCCGGGTGACGGAATGGATGGTGCCTATTATGGCAGGCATTTACATCGTGGTTGCTCTGGGCATTATGCTCTATAATATTACCGAAATGCCCCATGTGTTCTACATTATCCTCCGGGATGCCTTCGACTGGCAGGCAGTATTTGGCGGCGGCATGGGCGCTGCTGTGCTCACCGGATTCAAGAGAGGCCTTTTCTCCAACGAAGCCGGCGAAGGTTCCGTACCAAATGCAGCAGCCACTGCAGATGCCACCCATCCGGTGGTGCAGGGCCTCATCCAGGCCTTCGGCGTGTATGTAGATACCCTTTTCATCTGCTCTGCTTCTGCTTTCATCGTTCTTCTTACCGGAGACTACAGCGCCACCGGCCTGACCGGCATCGAACTGATTCAGTGGGACATGTCCCAGTACTTCGGCAGCGGCGCTCCGAAAGCCGTTTCCTTCCTCATTTTCCTCTTTGCCTTCACTTCCCTTATTGGAAATTATTATTACGGGGAAATCAACATCGGTCATCTCACTCATAAAAAATGGCCGCTGAACCTCTTCCGCCTTCTCATTGCTGTCATGATTTTCTGGGGTTCTATTGCTGATCTGCCCCTTGTGTGGAACCTGGCGGACCTCTTCATGGCCTTTATGGTCTTAACCAACGTAAGCGCCATTATTCTTCTTTTCCCCCAGGCCCGGGCCTGCCTTCTGGATTATGAAAAGCAACTGAAAAAAGGCATCCGGGTACCTCTCTTCCACCGGGATGTGCTGTCCGATACGAAGGGTATCGTATGGTGGGATAAGGAAAACAATTCCAATCATTTGAAACGGATGGAGAAATAAGGATTTCCAAAGAAAGCACGGACTCATTTACAAGTCTGTTCTTATCTATTGCTTAGTCATGGGATCTCCTAAACAAATGGCTGTTCACATCTAGTCATTCCCTGACAAAAGAAAACAATTGCTGCATCCATACTTGTCCAAAGGACTGTGAGGAAAGAGGGGCATCCCTTTTCCCCCACAGTCTTTTTTGCAAAGGAAGAAAAAACGAGCACCTATCCCTCTCCCCTGAAAGGATTTCTTACAAACTAAACCATTTTCCTATTTTATATCATTATACTAAGGAGGAAATATGATAATCAAAGCACCCTGCGGAGCCATGGAAGGCATGGAAATCCAGGGCATACATCAGTTGCTGGGTATTCTCTACGCCAAGCCGCCGGTAGGTGCCCTTCGCTTTATGCCCACAGAACCGGCGGAACCCTGGACAGGAATCCGTTCCTGCAGAAAGCTGGGCCACGCTGCGCCTCAGCTCTATGTACCGGGACTTACTTTTCTGAAAAAAGAAGAGACCCTGGATGAAGACTGTCTTTATTTAAATGTGACCACCCCTGATACGACAGGAAAGCTTCCTGTCCTCTGCTGGATTCACGGCGGCGCCTTTCAGAAAGGATCTGCCACAGCAGGCATCAATCCGCCTGCCTTTGCCAGAGAAGGCATGGTGGTTGTCAATATGAATTACCGTCTTGGAGCCCTGGGATTTATGGATATGTCCGGTTATCTGGGAGATGCATACCGACAGTCCGGAAACAGCGGCCTTCTGGATATTATCGAGGCCCTCCGCTGGGTGCGGAAGAACATTGCTTCCTTTGGCGGCGACCCGGATAATGTAACCATTATGGGCCAAAGCGCCGGTGCCAAGCTCTGCGGTGCCCTGACCATCATGAAAAAAGCCAGAGGGCTGTTTCAAAAAGCCATCCTTTGCATCGGCGCCGTGCAGTGCATTCGAGATGTACATACTGCCCGGTGCATAACAGATCAGTTTATGGCCCATGCAGGTCTTACAAAAGACAGGGTCCATGAAATCCTCACCATGCCCTGGGAAGCCATTTTAAAAGCCCAGGCTCCCATGTTCCGCGGATTCAACCTGCATGCGGCAGGCCCTGTATTTGACGGCATCAATTTTGAAGGAAACGACGCCCTTGCCCTGATCCGGCAGCAAACAGGCCCGCGTATTTCCCTTCTCATGGGAACAAACAGAGATGAAACAAATCTTTACTGGCATATCTATCATGTGCATGACATGGATGAAGGGCTGGCAGAAAAACTCTTCGGCAATCGGGCCTCCATCGTTATGAAAAACTACAGAAAAATTCCCAAAGACGAAAACTTCCATCAGCGTTTCGTCCACTTCCTGACAGAATACATTTACCGCGCCGGCGACATAGACATGGCGGAAACCGCTTCCGACGCAGGGCAGGACGTCTATCTCTACCGGCTGGACTGGGACCGGCAGGCTTATAAAGCCTGCCATGCTTCTGAGACCCAGTTCCTCATGGGGCTGGGCTCTGTCATCCACGATGTGGACCACTCGCCTGCCCATGAAGAGCTGAAAGAAGAAATGCACGGCGCCTTTACTGCCTTTATAAAAAAAGGCATGCCCGCTGCAGAGGGCATGCCGTCATGGCCGAAATTTGACAGAGAAAACCGCCGTATCATGGTCTTTGACCATCCCTGCCATGTAGAGAGAGCTGCTGCATCGGAAACAGACCCGGCCATGCCATTCCAGGTATTTGCTCTGTAAAATCTGTACATCGAAAAGGGGCTGTGAAGAAATGATTTACATTTCCTCGCAGCCCTTTTTTTGCTGAAACAAATTTAGAAAAGTAAAAAGCCACTGACCTTCGACAGGTCCTGAGCAGCAGGAAGCCTGTCAAAAGGTCTTATCCAGATGACCCACCACTTTTTTATTTCCTTTTTTCTCATCCCGTTCTTCCAGTTTTTGCATAATGTCGTAAAGATCTACGCCGGCGTTTTCCCAGAGGACGAAGAGATGGTAGAGGAGATCGCAGGATTCATCTATGATTTCTTCCTTGTCTTCGTGCTGATCGGCAATAATGACTTCAGAAGCTTCCTCGCCTATTTTTTTGTCGATTTTATTCTTACCTTCCTTCTGGAGGTAATTGGTATAGGATTTTTCCTGGGGATGAATTCTGCGGTCTTTGATTTCTTCAAAGAGCGTATGAAGGATAGTGAGGCTTCCTTCCGCTTTTGTATTATCCCACTGGGCAAGGCTCCGATAGAAGCAGCTGCGGTTTCCTGTATGGCAGGCAGGGCCTTCCGGAATGGCCTCTACCACCAGGGTATCGGCATCACAGTCCACGTAAATCCGCTTCACGTGCTGGAAATGGCCTGATTCTTCGCCTTTATGCCACAGTTTCTGGCGGCTGCGGCTGAAGAACCAGGTTTCTCCGCTTTCCACCGTTTTAGCCAGAGATTCGGCATTCATATAGGCCACCATGAGCACTTCGCCGCTTCTGGCATCCTGCACCACTGCCGGCACCAGTCCCTTTTCATCAAATTTGATATTTCCGATGTCTACTGACTCCATAAATCCTCCTTATATCCGCACGGGAATGCCGTGGGCTGCCAAATACTTTTTTAAATCGGGAATGGCAATTTCACCGAAGTGGAAGACTGACGCCGCCAGGGCCGCATCGGAGCCTGCTTCAAAGGCTTTCAGGAAATCTTCCATTTTCCCTGCGCCGCCGGAGGCAATGACAGGGATAGAAAGCTGCTCTGACAGGGTGTGCATGAGTTCCAGGTCATACCCCTTTTTCTCCCCATCGGTGTCGATGGAGTTCATGCAGATTTCTCCAGCCCCCAGCTCCATGCCTTTCCTGGCCCATTCCAATACGGAAATACCGGTGTTTTTCCGTCCGCCTTCGATATACACGTCCCATCCGCCCTGGTCATTCCGTTTACCATCGATGGAAAGGACCACGCACTGGTTTCCAAAACGCTCGGCACTTTCCCTGATGATTTCCGGATGCATGACGGCGGCAGAATTCACAGATACCTTGTCGGCACCAGCCAGCAGCATGGTGCGGAAATCATCAGCTTTTCGAATGCCTCCTCCTACAGTAAAGGGAATGGTCAGCTCTTCTGCAATGGCTTTCACCGTGTCCACAAAGGTTTCCCGCCCTTCATGGGTTGCGGTAATGTCATAAAAGACAAGCTCATCGGCGCCGGAGTCGGAGTAGTACTTTCCTAAAGCCACAGGATCATCTACGTCCTGCAGGTGATGAAATTGTTTTCCCTTGACCACCCTGCCATGGTTCACATCCAGACAGGGAATGATTCTTTTTGCAAGCATAGTATGCTCCTTTGCGTTTTAGAAAAACAGGGGATGCCTAGCAGCCCCGGATCCAGAGGGGGCTGGAAAAAGGTTCTTAAGATTGGCCGGCCTGTGGCCGGAGGGTTCTTAGGTTTGACGGGCCCCTGGGGCCCGAAGGTTGTGGACTGCCCTGTCGAAAAATGAGTATAAATTTCGCAAAGCGGTTCCTTCCCGCCGACTGCTGTTTAATGCCTTTTGATTCAAACGCTTCACGTACCAAGATTCTTCGCCTGCAGCTCAGAATGACTGTGAGGGCGGGAAGGCAAGCCCGTAACACTGAATTTATACTCATTGCCCACAGAGCAATCCACAACCCTCGGCCCGGAGGGTCGTCAAACTTACGCCCCTTCATCCGCGCAGTGGATGTCAACCCTCGCCTGCGCAGCAGGCGTCAACCGAAGCGCGCAGTGGCTCCGGTTGACGCTCCCTTATTCCTGGATTTCCCGAATTTCTTCCATAGTTACTTTTCCCTCATAGAGGGCTTTGCCTGTAATGGCTCCATACACTCCCATGGCAGACAGTTTCCGGAGATCTTCTGCGCCGGAGACGCCGCCGGAAGCAATCAGGTGGATGCCTTCCAGAGCCTGAAGTTTTTTCATCATGTCGAAGTTCGGACCGGAAAGCATGCCGTCCCGGCTGATGTCCGTATAAATCAGCGTATTCACGCCGTGGGTCAGGAGTGTTTCTGCAAAGGTCATGACCTTGCGGCTGCTGCCGTCCACCCAGCCGTGGGTAGCCACTTCGTCTCCCTTGGCATCTATAGATACGGCAATATGATCAGCACCAAAAGTTTTGGCGGCCTGAATGGCAAAGTAAGGGGAAGCAGCGGCTTTGGAGCCGATAATGACCCGGTACACCCCCATGTCCAGGTAGTCTTTAATGGCCTTTTCATTGCGAATACCGCCGCCCACTTCCAGAGGGATGGTGAGGACTTCACACATTTTTCGGATGATCTCCTTATTGACGCCGTCCCCTTTGAAAGCACCGTCCAGATCCACCACATGAAGGGCTTTGGCCCCTTCTTCCTGCCATTTCAGCGCCATTTTCACCGGATCATCGCCGTAAACGGTAAGGTTTTCTTTTTTTCCCTGCTGCAGACGCACGCAGTGTCCATCTTCTATATCTATTGCTGGAAATATTTTCATTTCATCAACCACTTTGCTAAACGATCCCAGATGGCCATCCCTACAGAGCCCGATTTTTCAGGGTGGAACTGGAATCCCAATACATTGTCCTTTCCTACTACTGCCGGTACGGTCACGCCATAATCGGCAGATGCAATGACGTCTTCCGTATCTCCCGGTGTCTTGTAGTAGGAATGGACGAAATATACATAGGAATGGAGAGGCAGGCCTTCCAGCACTTCGTGGGGCCGGTGAATGACCAGTTCATTCCATCCCATATGGGGCACTTTTAATTTCCCTTCCGGAAAATGGACAATCCGGCCGGGAAGAAGGCCCAGGGCAGGAATATGTCCATTCTCCTCAGAGACTTCATAGAGCGCCTGCATGCCCAGGCATATGCCGGCCAGCTTTTTTCCATTTTTCACTTCTTCCCGGATAAGGCCGGACAAACCGTAGTCATCCAGATGCTCCATGGCATCCTTCATGGCACCAACGCCAGGCAGGATGAGGGATTTGGCGCTTCGGATAACTTCCGGATTTCTTGTCACTTCCACAGAAAGGCCGGCCCTTTCCGCCGCCCGGACCACATTGGCCAGATTGCCTGCGTCGTAATCGATAATGGCTGTTTTCATCAGAGCACTCCTTTGGTCGATAATACCCTGCCGCCTTCCACGGTAACCGCTTCCTTCAGTGCATGGCCCAGCCCCTTGAAAAGGGATTCCACAATGTGATGACCGTTTTCGCCATAAAGGCAGGCCATGTGCAGGTTCATCATACCGTGCATGGCAAAGGCCAGGAAGAATTCTCTGGTCATTTCCGTTTCAAAGGTGCCGATCCGCTCCACCGGAATTTTCACATCGTACACGAAATAGGGCCGCCCGGAAAGGTCCAGCACAATGCGGGACAGTGTCTCATCCATGGGGCAGAAGAAGGCGCCGTAGCGGCGGATGCCCTTCTTATCTCCCAGCGCTTTGAGGAACACGGTGCCCAGGGCAATGCCCAGGTCTTCAATGGTGTGATGGTTGTCCACTTCCAGGTCTCCCCGGCAGGAGAGGGAAATATCCATGCCGCTGTGACAGGCAAGGAGGTTCATCATGTGGTCGAAGAAACCGATACCCGTGGTTCCCTCAAAGCGCCCTTCTCCATCGATGACAAGGGAAATGGCAATGTCTGTCTCCCCTGTTTTTCTATGAATCTCTGCCTGTCTCATGAAAGCTCCTTCCGAAATACTTCAAGGAGGGCATCATCCACATTCCTGGTGGTCACAGTAATGCGGTAAGCATTGGGCAGCTCTCCGCTGTTCCGGTAAATCTTCACCAGAATGTCTTTGGCTTTCAGGGCTTTGAAAATTTCTTCATGTTTGCTTTCCACCTGGACCAGAAGGAAATTGGTGCAGGATGGATATACGGTGAGGCCGGGAATTTTCACCAGTTCATCAAAAAGGCGGTTCCGTTCCTTCACAATGTCATCTCTCACCCTAAGAATTTCCTCCCTGTGTTTCAGTACGATGGGCGCAAAGAGCTGGGTAAAGGCATTGAGGTTGTAGGGTGCCTTGATTTTGCCAATGGCATCGATGATTTCCTTATCAGCTGCCAGATAGCCGCAGCGCATGCCTGCCAGGCCAAAGGCTTTGGACAGGGTGCGGAGCACTACCAGGTTCGGATATTTTTTGATTAAAGGCAGCACGCTTTCCTTCTGGGCAAATTCCATGTACGCTTCGTCCACGAAAACAAGATTGTCAGCCGCCTTCAGCACTTCTTCGATAAAGGAGGCCGGCAGCAGGTCGCCGGTAGGGTTATTGGGGTTGCAGATGACTGTGATTTTCGGCTGGTATTTCTTAACCGCTTCCAGAATGCCTTCCTTGTCCCGGCGATAGCCTGCCAGGTCCCTTACTTTGATGGCGCGGGCCCCCAGGGTTTCTGCTCCCAGTTCGTACATGTCAAAAGTTGGCGTATGAACCAGGATAGCATCGCCGGGGTTCAGGAATGTGCCCAGAAGGTAGGTAATCATTTCATCGCCGCCGTTGCCGCAGATGATGTTTTCCGGAGCCTGGCCGGTGTATTCCGCCAAGGCTTTTCGAAGGTCGTCAGCCATGGGTTTCGGGTAAATCTGGGGTTTAAAGGTATCCAGCGCTTCCACCAGTTCCTTTTTCAGGGATGGAATGGAAAGAACGTTAAAATAGTTTTCATTGGCATTAATCACGTATTTTTCTGCAATAGGAGCCACATAGTAGGGTTCAAAATCTTTAATTGTATTTCTAAGCCATTCAGTCTTCATCACGTACCTCCATCGCATGAGCATGAGCGGTGAGCCCTTCTGCTTTGGCAAAGAGCTGTACTTTCTTGGAAATGTTACGGAATGCTTCCTCACTGTAGCATTCCACACTGCTGTGTTTTACAAAATCATAAACCCCAAGGGGCGAGGAGAAAGCAGCGGTACCGGAGGTGGGCAGTGTATGGTTGGGGCCCGCCATGTAGTCCCCGATTGGTTCAGAAGTGTATTTGCCGAGGAAAATGGCACCGGCATTATAAATGAGGGGCAGGTATTTTTTCGGGTCCGGCAGCTCTACTTCCAGATGCTCCGGCGCGATCTTATTGACGATATCAAAGCACTGTTCTGCATCTTTGCAAAGGAAAGCCTTGGCGTACTGGTCCACGGAGCTCTTCATGATTTCATAGCGGGAAAGCTCTTTCATCTGTTTTTCCATTTCCTTCTGCACCGCCAGGCCGAAGTCCTTATCCGGTGTAATGAGGAATACGGCAGCCCGGGGATCATGTTCAGCCTGGGAGAGTAAATCGGCTGCAATCCACTTCGGATTGGCGCTGCCATCAGCCACGCAGCATACTTCTGAGGGGCCGGCAATCATATCAATGCCTACCGTACCGAAAACAAGGCGTTTGGCCATGGCTACGAAAGCGTTGCCGGGGCCTACGATTTTAAATACAGGCTCCACCGTTTCCGTGCCGTAAGCCAGCATGCCGATGCCCTGGGCACCGCCGACCTTATAAATTTCCTTCACCCCGGCCACATAGGCAGCAGCCAGGATATTGGGATTCACTTTTCCGTCTTTACCAGGCGGAGTAGCCATGGCCACGGATGGGCAGCCTGCCACCATGGCCGGCACCGTATCCATAAGCACCGTGGAAGGATAGGCAGCCCGGCCGCCGGGAACGTAAACGCCTACCCTCTGGATGGGAAGAAACCGTTCTCCCAGTTCCACGCCGTCCCGGAAGGTTTTGGACCAGGATTTCCTGACCTGCTCACGGTGGAATGCTTCAATATTTTCCTTTGCTTCCTTTAATACGGCGAGGAATTCAGGACCTACAGCCTTGACTGCCTCTTCGATTTCCGACTCACTCACCCGGAAGTCCGTAAGGTCTACGCCGTCAAATTTCTTTGTGAGTGCCCGAATGGCTTCATCTCCCCCCTCCTTCACCTGAGCGAGGATGGCGGACACTGATTTTTCCAAATCATCAGAGAGATTCACATTTCTATTAGTCATGGTCCTCACTTCACGGAGGGTCAGCCCTTTTTCCGGTACTTCAATCCATTCCATTTCTATGCCTTCTTTCTGTGGTCAATCCTTTTTGACCACCTGTATGAACTGATTCAATTCATCCTGTTTCATCTTGAAGGAAACCTTGTTGCAGATGAGACGGGCGGAGAAATCCATAAAATAATCGTAGGCCTCCAGGCCATTTTCACGGAGGGTCGTGCCTGTTTCCACAATATCCACAATCACATCGGAGAGTCCCACCAGAGGAGCCAGCTCCACAGAGCCGTTCAGCTTGATGATATCAATGGGCTGGAAACGGCCGGCAAAGTACTTCCTTGCAATGGAGGGATATTTGGAAGCCACCGTGAGGATGCGTTTATTCATCACATCCCTTTTCCCCTTGATACCGGACACAGCCATGCGGCATTTGCCGATACCCAGGTCAAGGATTTCATAGACATCCTCTTCCCCGTCTTCCATGAGTACATCCTTGCCAACAATGCCGGCATCAGCGGCACCCCGCCTGACATAGACCGCCACATCCGGTGACTTCACCAGAGTCACCCGGATGCGGCCTTCCTTATCGGTAAAAATTAATTTTCTGCTGTCATCGGAATAATCGGGGAACTGATATCCTCCATCAGACAGGCTTTTCATCACTTTCCTGGCAATACGCCCTTTGGCGAGAGCTATATGAAGCATATCAGAGTCCTCCCAGTTTTCTTTCCATTTCCTCTTTAGACAGTGCCTCTTCCCCCATAAGGAAAGAGCCTTTCTCATAGGAAGCTATCATGCGGTAATCGCCGGGGATAATTCGGTTCTTCCGGCTCACTCCAAGGACGGAGTATCCTTTATGCCTCCAGTCCATCAGAGTCAGGATCAAATCTCTGTCCGCTTCCTCATATACCACAGCCAGATCACAGGAAGGAACCATTTCCTCCAGCAGATCCTCTTCTGCCATGACCTCGTAAAGAAGGTTCATGTTAAGGCCAAAGCCGCAGGCCGGGCGAGGCACCTGGAACTGGGCGGCCAGAGAATCATAGCGGCCGCCGCTGATCAGGGAGTACAGGGCTCCGTCAGCATAAATTTTAAACACCATGTCCGTATAATAACCCATGTGGGAAGTAAAGGCAAAATCAAGCTGCACGGAATCACTGTAGCCTGCTACATCCAGGTATTCGTAGACCTTCTGAAGACGGCTGAGAGCCTCCATCATGCCGTGATTCAGGCACAGCCCTTCTGCCCGCTTCAAAGTAGATTCATAATCTCCAAAGAGCCGCGGCAGCTCCAGCAGCACATCCCGCTGGATTTTCGTAATAGGAAGCCCGTCTACCAAACCATCAAAGGCCACCAGATTTCTCTTCTCCATATATTCCCGCACCTGGGACAGCTGCTCCTTTGTCAGATGGAGCTCATCGAAAAGGGCGTCCATATAGGCCACAGTACCCAGGTCGATCCGCATATCCCGGATGCCCACGGACTTTAAAAATTCTGCAGCCATGACCATGACCTCGCCGTCACACTCCGGCGTCTCATCCCCCAGCACTTCCACGCCGCTCTGGAGGAAATATTTCCCATGGGTGGACTTTCCATAATATTCACGGAACACCATGGACACATAGCCAAACTTCAAAAGCTGGGACGGATCCGGATACTCCCGGGCCACCGTCTTCACCAGAGGCACCGTCACATCCGGCCGCATGACCAGCACCTCGCCGTCGGGCCCTATGGTCTTTATCATCTCCCGCTGGAGCTGGGGAAAATAGGTGCCGTAGGTATCATAATCCTCAAAGGTGGGAGTCTGGATAATCTTGCACCCGTGCCGCCGCATGACGGAAACCACAGCGCTCTCAATGCGGTCGTAATTCTTCATTTCTTCTTCATGGACCATTTTCAGGTCATCCATTGTACGAGCCATTTGCGCCCTCCTCTCTTTCTTATGGTTAATACATTACCACGCTAAAGTAAGAAAGTAAAGAGGGAAGGCAGTAAAAATTGTAAAAAAGTAGAAAAAGCGTCCTCTCCGGTGTGGGATACGGCGTCAGAGGACTGGCATTTGTACCTGCTGTGCTGTATATCGCAAAATAAAAGAAGCTGTGAAAAAATGATTTACATTTTTCACAGCTCCATGAGTCTATAGCCAGGGTTACGTAATTTCTTTATCATCAGTGCTGGCCGTCTGACGTCTACCTTCTCTCCAGTATCTTCTCCGCCCTCTGTATATCCTTCTGAATCTGCGCCGCCAGTGCTTCCGGCGAGGGAAAGCGAATTTCACCGCGGATTCTTTCCACCCATTCCAGGGTGAAGGATTTTCCGTAGATATTGCTGTCGAAGTGGAATATGAAGGTTTCTATGGTCCTTTGTTTCCCTTCAAAGGTAGGATTTTTCCCTATGTTGGTAATAGAAGGATACTTTCTTCCACCAATCAGGGCAAAGGTGGCATAGACACCGTCTTTGGGAAGCACCCGGTCTTCCGCAAAGGACAGGTTGGCCGTAGGAAAGCCTAGAATATCATGGCCCCGGTGAAAGCCGTGGACCACGTCGCCCTGAAGGGTATAGTTCCTTCCCAGAAGGCAGGCGGCTTCTTTCATCTGTCCCTGCTGGATGAGCTGCCTGATGGCAGTGCTGGAAACGGTTTTCCCCTCTTCCTCTGTAAGACCGGCCACAGAGACCGGTATCTTCTTTAAGCGGGACCACTCTTTTAACAGACGGCTGTTTCCTTTGGCCTGTCTGCCAAAGGTGAAATTTTCCCCTGCCGCAAGGCCGGACAGACCGGGAAGGCTTTCCAGCTTTTCCAGAAATTCTTCGGGCTCCTCTTTGAGGAATTTCTCATCCGGTTTAAGAAAGAGGGCAAAAGCCATGCCCGCTTTTGCCATGGATTCTGCCTTTTCTTCCCTGCTCTGGAGAAGAGGCACCTGCACCTTCGGTGCAAGGACGGCCATGGGATGGGGCCAGAAGGTGAGAACGCCGGGTATGGCGTCTACCTTTGCTGCCAGTTCCCGGGCCAGGCGCAGCACTTCCTCATGGCCCCTGTGGCAGCCGTCGAAGAAGCCCATGGCCAGCACGAATTTTTTATTTTTGGGAAGTTCTTCCCATGAATGATAGATTTCCATAAAAGCCTCAGGAAAACACTTTTTTCGGATGAATGATGCCCCTGGAAACAGAAGCAATGCCAAGAAAACGGGATCCCTGAAAAACGGCCGCCGCTTCCCGGTCCTTTTCCCGGCAGCGAAGTCTTTTCCCCTGAAGGAAATCGGCTCCTTCCTTTTCAGAAAGCTCCAGTGCCGGAAGGTCGGACAGAATGGGATGGAGGTCTTTGATCACCGCCCCCTCCGGATCTTTTTCTATATCTTCCAGCGTCCAGGCATCCTGCAGGGTAAAAGACCCCATTTCCGTTCTGGTAAGGCCGCTCATGGTCAAAAGGCAGCCTGCCTCCTTTCCCAAATCCCGCCCCAGTGCACGGATATAGGTACCGGCCGAGCAGGTGACGGTCATGGAAAGGAAAGGCGGCGCAATGTCTGTGATTTCCAGTTTATAAATTGTTACGGGACGAGCAGGAAGGTCCACTTTTTTCCCTTCCCTGGCCAGTTTATAGGCCCGCTCTCCTTTGATTTTAAGGGCAGAATAGCTGGAAGGTACCTGCATGATGGGCCCCCGGAATTTTTCCGCTGCCCTTTCAAAGACAGAAAGGTCTTCAGGCAGGGGCCCCTCTTCCACCACCTGTCCGGTCATGTCTTCCGTATCAGTAGCAAGACCCATGCGGAACCGGGCCTCATAGGTTTTGGTATGGATGGGAGCGTATTCGATGAGCCTGGCAGCCCTTCCCAGAAATACGGGAAGCACTCCTTCTGCCATGGGGTCCAGCGTGCCGCCGTGTCCTATTTTTTTCTGGTGATATATACGGCGCAGTTTGGCAATCACATCAAAGGAAGTCCAGTCCTTCGGCTTTACCACATTGATAACGCCGTCCATCAGAGATATTTCTCCGCTGCTTTCACAAAGAGAGGCTCTGCATCAGCAAAACTTTCATGAATGGTGCAGCCCGAAGCCTTCCAGTGGCCGCCGCCGCCAAATTCAGCTGCCAGATCTCCCACATTGGCATGTTCTGTAGAGCGAAGGGAAATCCTTGTTTCCTTTTCCCCTTTGTACTTGAAGAGTGCCGCAATCTGGCAGCCTTTGATGCAGCGGGGAATGGAAGCATAGTAATCCGAATTTTCGCCGTCCAGCTCCATGGCTTCCTTTCCCATATAGGCGATGACGATTTTTCCATCATCATAGGAATGCACCGTACCTGCCACCAGCTGATAGCATTTCATGGCTTCCTCCGTCTTTTCATCCAGCCTGTTGGCAATATAGTCCGGCTTGGCTCCCATGGCCACCAGTTTGCTGGCCATCATGAGGGTATGGGCAGAGGTGCAGGAGAATTTGAAGAAGCCGCTGTCGGTGCCGATAGCCATGTACAGGGCATTGCAGGTGTCCTCGTCCATGGAAATACCGGCATCGAAGAACATTTCCGCCAGCATTTCCGCCGTAGCAGCGTATTTGTACTGGAGGTAGAGATAGTCGGTGTAATGCTCGTTGGACCGATGATGGTCGATGCAGAGGCTGTCCACATCAGGGAAATTAAAATTTCCGCCGCGTTCCAGATTTCCCAGATCCGTAAACACCAGGGCGTCATAGTCCTTTCCCTCCGGCATTTCCGTATGCACCAGGGCAGCCGTTTTGATAAGGCGGTACACATGGGGCACCGGGTCCGGCAGCAGCATATCCGCTTCCTTCCCCAGCTTAACCAGCACGTTGTGGAGAGCACAGATGGAACCTACATCATCTCCATCGGGATGCTCGTGGCCTACCAGAAGGAAACGGTGATGGGACATGAGGAAATCCCAGGCTTCCTTCTTGCCGATTTCCTTTGCATGATTCAGGGCAAGGCTCATTTTTCTTCCTCCTTGTGAATTTTCTTCAAAAGGCCGTCAATGTGCATGCCATAATCCAGGGATGTATCTTCAGCGAAGGAAATTTCCGGCGTGTAGTAAATCTTCAGCCGCTGTCCCAGTTCCCGGCGTACAAAGCCCTTTCCTTTGTTCAGCGCTTCCAGGGAAGCCGCCTTTTCATCATCGCTTCCGAAGAGGGACACAAAGATCCTGGCTTCCCGAAGGTCACCGGTCACTTCTACTCCCGTCACCGTCACAAAACCGATGCGCGGGTCCTTTAAATCATGAAGGAGCATATTGCTCACTTCCTGCTTAATAAATTCCTGGATTTTTCGTACTCGTAATTCAGACATAGGTCTCACCTCACGTTTTTATAAAAATATCCGCCTTCTATGCAGTTGGATAAAGGCGGATACGATGAAATCATTATATGTGTGGGGCCTTGCGGCCCCGGGTTCAGAAGGGTCAGTTGACGGGGCTTCGCCCCGAGGGTTCTTAAGGTTCTTAAGTTTGACGGGCCCTGTGGGCCCGAGGGTTGAGGTATCGCCGCCAGAGGCGGCGATGAACTTTTTATATACCGCTTCGCGGCTGGCC
>ENA-ORRU01000521-ORRU01000521.1-human-gut-metagenome-genome-assembly--contig:-NODE-521-length-29701-cov-9.657525_pt1 | contig 29701 bp, 28 predicted proteins | sample MGYA00242184_ERZ509151 | MGnify/ENA primary metagenome ERZ509151 (study PRJEB26280, sample SAMEA2338667) | human gut metagenome | biome: human gut; feature: human-associated habitat; material: faeces... | reverse complement strand
ATCACGATGTTGGTCTAATCGTTATCGATACACTTCAAAAAGTGCGTCTAAGCGACGGAAACGGTGGAATGTATGCGAACGACTATAAGGAGGCAGGTGCATTGAAAAAGCTTGCTGACAAGTATGGCATCTGTATTTTGCTGATTCACCACTTGCGCAAGCAAACTGCATCCGACCCATTTGATCAGATTTCCGGCTCCACAGGTCTTATGGGCGTAGCCGATACAAGCTGGGTCATGCAGAGAAAACGCATGAGCCAGACCGCTGACATTCTGCTCACCGGGCGCGATATGGACGACAGAACGCTGCATTTGCGCGAAGAAAGCTGTGTTTGGACTTTAGAAGATGAGGAAACCGCAGAAGAACGGGAAATCAAGGCTGTGCCGGATTACCTGTGGAAAGCGGCAGAGTATATCGAAAGTGTCGGAAACTGGCAGGGAACGGCATCGGAATTGCTTGCAGAAGTGCATATCGAGGGAGTACAGCCGAATCAATTTACCTATAACATGGCCAAGTATTTCGATAAAGTGTTCGAGCCGAAAGGTATTCACTATAAAACCCATCGAAAGAACAAGGTTCGTCTTTTGAGCTTCTATGGTGACGATGGTGACGGTGGTGACGATGATATTGACATAACTCAATTATCGGGGTGGGGTATCCCAGAAAGACCGTCACCATCGTCACCATCGTCACTCGGAGCGCTTGAGGGAAGCAAGCATGGGCGAAGTGTTGCCACAGGGCAACCCGCCGAAAAGCCTACGGGGACAGCCCCGAACCCCTGTGAGGCTGTGAGCGCATGAGAAACAGAACAGTTGGAATCAATGTCCGAGTGACCGTCACCGAAAAGAAAAAGGTGACGATGTTGGCTAGAAAGTGTGGTTTGTCACTCTCAGAGTATTTACGCCAGCGGGCGCTGGGATATGAGCCGGGCGGGCATCCGCCCACGGAGGTGTTTAATGTATTGGATAAACTTGATGAAATCGCAGAAAGCTGTCAACCGAGTGCCGGTGCTAAAATTACAGCCTGTGCAGATGAGATAAGGGACCTGCTCATTGGCGGTAACTAAGATATGGACTATCAAGGACAGCTTGCAGCGCGTCCTTGACTATGCGGCCAACCCGGACAAGACCGAATACGATGCCCTTGCTCAGACTCTCCACTATGCGGAGAACGATGCCAAGACCAAGCTGAGCGAGAGCGCCCAGCTTGTCACCGGCATCCATTGCAGACCGGACCACGCATGGGAAGATATGCGGGCGGTGCAGGAACGCTTTGGTAAAACAGACGGCGTGGTGGCACTCCATGCCTACCAGAGTTTCCGCGAAGGGGAGGTTACTCCGGAGCAGTGCCACGAAATTGGCGTGGCACTGGCCCGCAAGGTCTGGGGCAAGCGTTTCCAAGTACTGGTCGCCACACACATGAACACGGACAATCTGCACAACCACTTCGTTATCAATTCCGTATCGTATGTGGACGGCAAGAAATACGAGCAACGCCGCAGTCAGTATGCCGAGTTCCGGGCAGCATCCGACAAGCTGTGCCGGGAGTACGGTCTGTCGGTGGTGGAGCAGCCCAGGTCAAAGGAACCTGCACGATATGCCCGGATGCGGGAGGCCATCGACCAAGCCTGTGAGGATGCCAGCACTCCGGAAGATTTCCACAGGGCGCTGTATCGGCAAGGGTATATTTTCGGCAGTGATCCACACCGAAAATATGCAACCATCCGGGCGCGGGATGGTGGTCGAGCCGTGCGGCTTTATAGGCTGGGAGAAGAATACGATCTTGCAGCCATAGATGACAGACTGCGCGGGAACTACCTGCTGTACGGACCAAGGCTGTATGAGTTGAAACACCCGCCCCGGCAAAACACGCCGAAACGGTATCGTCCTACGGAAAATAGAAGCATCCTCCAAATTTTCTTCGAGGTATTCTTTGGGGAATCCCAAATGCACCGCTTGTATCTGTACTACTGTTATCAGTTGGGCATCCTGCCAAAGAAACAGCAGCCCCGCATCAATCGCCCGGAGTTGGAGCGCATCTGGAAAGACACCGAGAAAATCCTTGCAGAACACGCTTTTGTTCACGACCACAAGTTTCCATCTTTGCAGGCAATCGTGGACTACCGCAAGGGCTTGTCCCAGCGGATAGAAACCCTTGCCGCACAACGGGCGGAAATCGTTAAGCAGATGCGCCGAAAGGATGTACCGCTGGAATTGACTGACCGCCGTGCAATGCTGACCTGTAAAATTGCGGAACTCCGCAAAGAGGACAAGATTGCAGAGGGAGCAATCAAGCGTATTCAACGCACACGCGAATCCAACCGTATTGACCGGGAAAACCGAATGCCGCAGCATCCCCGGCCGCGCCGCCGCAGACGGGAACGGGAGCGCGAATGATGTCAGTTTGCACCCAATGTGCAGGACGGTTCTTGTGCAATTCTGTGAACAGCTTTCCGGCGAGATTGCTGGTATCGTTGTACCGAACCCCAAATGCAGCAACTTGAAAAAAGGAGAGATGCCTATGGTAGCAGGACGCTTACAGGAGAAAAACGGATTTTATTACATCGTGCTGAGTTACACGGACTCGGCGGGCAAACGCCGTCAGCCGTGGATCGGCACAGGTCTGCCCGTCAAGGGCAACAAAAAACGCGCCGAAAAAATGCTGGCAGAAACGCGAAAGAGTTTTACGATTCCCAAGGGCCAGGTGTCCGAACTCAGCCCCGATATGGCATTCAGCGACTATATGCGGTACTGGCTGAAAATGATGCGGACCGCTGTAACGGAAACCACTTACTCGTCCTATTGCTTCAATGTAGAGAAACATATTATTTCCTACTTTGAACCGCTGGGCATAACGCTGGCAGGGCTGCAGCCGCGCCAGATTCAGAGCTTTTATCTGCACGAAGCGGAAACGCTGAAAAACACCTCTATCCTGCGATTCCACGCCAATCTTCACAAAGCGCTGAAATACGCCGTGCGCATTGACCTGATAGCCAGCAACCCGGTGGACAAGGTGGACCGCCCCAAGCCGCAAGCGTTCATGGCAAGCTATTACAGCGTCGAGGAAATGGAAAAGCTCTTTGAAGCTGCCCAAGGCCATAAGCTGGAACTTATCATCCAGCTTGCAGCCTTTTACGGACTGCGCCGTGCCGAGGTGATGGGCTTGCGGTGGGAGGCCATCGACTTTGAAGCCAAGACGCTGACCATTCGCCACATCGTGACCAGCACCCGCATTGATGGCAAGAAAATTTTGGTAGAAGCTGACCGAGCCAAAACAAAATCCAGTCTGCGCACCTTGCCGCTGGTAGACCCGATTGCGGAGCGCTTAAAAGCCGTCAAAGAGCAGCAGGAATACAACCAAAAAATCTGCGGCAACTGCTATAACCAAGAATACCTTGGCTATGTATTTGTGGATGCAATGGGAAACCTGATCCAGCCGGATTCCGTGACGACGGGCTTTCCGCAGCTGCTGAAAGAGAACGGTCTGCGCAGGATTCGCTTTCACGATTTGCGCCACTCCTGTGCCAGCCTATTGCTGAAAGAGGGCGTACCGATGAAGCAGATTCAAGAGTGGCTGGGCCACAGTGATATTTCCACCACAGTCAACATTTACGCGCATCTGGATTCGCAATCCAAGAACCTGAGTGCGCGGACGATGGCAAATACGCTGACACTGCCGAAAGCGCCGAGCGTAAAAGAATGGTAAGGTAAAACGGCACACCCCGGTATCTGTCTGAGCGAGGACGGATACCGGGGTGATTTTGTTTGGTTTTAGTTTTGGGGTGTAAAATCGAATACGTTAACAAGGCTTACTTTAATACTTTGATTCTAACAGTATATACGCGGCTATTCGATTTCTCGTCTTGTCTAGAACCATCATTTTGTTGTGCGGCTGCTCTTTCGGTGTAGCTTGTTATGTAGTTGACTGCTTTCAACCTATCCAGTAGTTGTTTTATGCCGTCCTTCCAAGGCACGGTCACTTGATTGCGTTGAGTTCGATTAGACAGAAGATTAAAGGGGGGCTCCATATTTGCAAAGCACTTCTCGAAATCATCCCCATTTAATATTTCGAGATGCGAGAGTAAGAAGTTCTCACGCTCACCACCACTTAGAAGTTGCCATACCTCTTCAAATTCATCGTGATTTACAGAAATTCCCATTTCGTCTACCTTGTCAGCAATTTGGGTATTTAAATATTTTTGATAATAAGAATCAAACAAGGTTTGCCGATATTGCGATTCAAGGCGCGGATCTAACAAAAGTTCTTGGAAAAGATTCTGATCCATTGCAACGGAATCCAACTCCGCAAATGCATCGGCTTGGTTTTGCAAAATAAACCTTGCTTGTAAAGACGGATATTGTTTCTTTAGTTCTTTCATTTGATCAGGAGTAAAAGGAATGTGGCGATAATCAATCAAGATAGAAACATTTTCTTCTGCAATTTGGCTTAGAGGAACATCAAAGGGATCAAGTCTCAAATGTGGAATGAGAATAGGAAATGCTTTATTATCATTGGCCTTAATAAAATCTTGGATGAAGCTATGAGGAACATTCTCGGTATTCGCTTTTCCTAATTCTGTGCTCGCGCTTACCATGAAAGAAATTAACTTAGGCGTAAAGTTAAATGCATTCTTGTAGATAAGAATATTTTCCCATATTGGCTTAAGCTTTTGATTCTCAAGAATGAAATCCCAAATTTGGCGAACTGAATCAGGCGATTCCTGCAACCGATCACTACAGCAAGATTCCAGCTTACTGATACACATATTTTCATGTTCAATTAACTTCTGACAGAGTGCAATGTCGGGAAAGATCCTGTCGATTAAATCAACGACAGCATTCTCATCCTCCAAATTGTTTTCCTCTCTAAGAATCACATTTTTCACATAGAAGGTACAATTCTCTTGGATATAAAGTAAAAGAGGATGATATCCCAGAGAACAGACTGTTGTGTAATTTTGAGTTTTTAGGTGGGCTACACGGTCAGCGTCAACAAACCGGACCACATTAGAAATCATTGCTACATTGATTTTATAATGATTATGCTCAAATGTGTACTCTAATACACTTCTGGATACATTTTCGGTTGCGAGGTCTTCAAAATGAACATCGAAAATACTGATAGCTTGGATTAACGTATCAGAATCCAATCCACTCAGTTTTTGAAGAATATCTTTATGTTTATTGAAAAATTCAGTTACTTCACTGTCTGAATTCATTAAAACAAGTTGGTCACTTGACAGACAAGAAAGCATCGTTGAAAGATACTCGATTTGTCGTTCGTATGTCAACACCGGATTTTCCGCGATAAATTTCCACATTTTAGGCCAGCTCGTGGATAGTAGCTGAATAAAAAGGTCTTTATATTTTGTCGTGTTAAAAAATGTGTCAATAAACTCCCAGCTTTGTTTTGTTTCATCGGAAAGTTGTTTAATAAAGATGTCACGTTTATCCGTATTCAAATCAGACGATAGCAGATATTCCAAAAGATTGTAATTATAAATTTCTTTCTGCTCAAACTCATATGGCTGCAATTTGTTGACAATGTTTGAGGTCTTTTCCAAATGATAACTTGGTTCTAAAAGTGTGTGGGTTTTGACAGCCAAAATAAAATTCATATCATCATTAGTGATACTACTTCCCTTAAAATAATTGATGTAATATATATACTTCTCATCAATATAGCCTCTCCGGAGCAGGAATACCAGCAACTGATTTTTGCGGACATCTTCTGAAAGCACCACAGATGCACCATACTTTTCAATCAATTCGCACAAAGAGAGCTTCGAAATATCATGTAATTGCTTTTTGGCATTTTCGACATTAGCTTTTTGTTCGGATATCCTATTTTCCCCTGCATACCGAAGGTATTGCCAACGTTCGTAATATGGTTGAAAAAAGCTAGAATCTTTCTGTTCGTATCTAGAACTATATGACTTATAAAAGTAGATTTGCTGTTGGTCTGCTTTCGTTAAAACTGAAAAATCAAAATCAGCTTGCATAAAGGAGTCATATGAATACTGTCCAATCTCCATTATTTGCGCGTTTCCAACGGCTGCATAAAGCATGGCAACTTTTAGTTCTTTAACATTTTGAAGATTATCTTGCCGGATTTTTTCTAGAATTTCACTTGAATTAGAAATTTCTTTATTCAGCAATGTCGTTTCATGGTTGACAAACCGTATCTTATCTTCAAATGCTCGCTTTACAATACCTTGCTCTTTTTGAAGCTCAGCAAATTCTTTGGGGTACAGGTTCTTGAACACCATCAAAGCCATCATAGACTCATCGGAAAGTTCAAGATTTGGCTCTGCCTGCAATGTGTTTTTATAAATGATGAACTCATTATATATATTCTTCAAAATGCGCATGTCCGAAATGAAGGGGGACACATCGTCAATAAAGGACGGAGATATATTGTACAAGAATTCTTTCTTCTTAGATGCCTCCAAGCGTTTTGACAATTCTTCGCCAGAATTTGTTGAGTTAATAAATGGTACAATCGGAATGAGGAAGTCAAAAAATTTCGTTCGGTCTTCATTTGAAAAGATATCGTCCCTCACTGCATAAATGAACACTACAGGATCTTTGATTTCATCATCATTATTCAGCAAAGTGTTCAATTCACGCAAACGGACAAAAATTGCAGCATCGTTTAGCCGATCCAAATCCTCGAAGAAAACATATCTATACCTAGTTTCTTCAAAGAAATATACGATTTCATCCATGTTTTTGTTGAAAATAGATTCCTTGGATTCTTCATCGCCTTCTACGTTTGCTTTTGCAGAGATGGAGATAGAGGAAATCTTCATTCGCGAAAACGCGGGATAGAAACACCACGCAATAGAACCCAGTACTCCTGTAAATAGAATGGCAAAAGCAACTATGGCAACTTTTGCGGGTAGCGTCGAAAAAGGCCATGTTTCATAAAGGATGTTGGTCACATTGATTACATGGTCAGGCGCAAAAATAAAACCCAATAGTAACAAAAAAATTGAAATCAGCACTAAATTACGCCATGCAATAAGTTTTCCACCTTTGTGTAGCTTACGATACCGGCTTTGTGGAATTTTTGTATGGGGAACTTTGTAGAAAAGTTGCTTCAAAATTCCTGTTTCAATTTCATCTGGCTTTAAAGCAACACTGTGGGATGAGTCACTTCCCTCGGTTTTGCTCTCGATGAAAGTAGCCATGGAAATACGTAGGCTTTTCTGCTGAGCATCAGCATGACTTTTCAGATATGAATTAATAATGCTACTTTTACCTGCACCGTAAGGACCACAAAGAGCAACATTTCGAATCCGTCTATTTTTCAAAGCCCAATCCAAGGCATTAAGATATTCACTCGTGTTATCGATGCTGTCAAGCGGAGCTAAATCAGAGAAGTCTGTCGGAATTACAGAATCGTCTTTTTTAGTGAAGACATTGCGAAGGCGTAACAAGATCTTTTTTAACGGCTCCATCAATCAAAGCACTCCTTTCTTTTGTATGTACTGTTTTATTCTAAGTTATTCAAATGAAACATGAAGTGTCTTGCCCATGCAAGAAGCCATTTTTTGCAGAAAATCTAACGAGGGATTTGCATTCCCGTTTTCAAAACGCGAAATGTTTGCCTGCGCAGTTCCCATTTTCTCGGCCAACTGTTTTTGAGTTAACCCGGCAGACTTCCGACTTGCGATTGCAGCGCGGATAGCTTCATACTGAGGACCAAGCTGATTGTACTCGGCTTTAACTGCGGGATTTTCAGAAAAAGTTTTGTTTTTGATGCTATTATAGTTCATCGGAAAGACCTCATCATACTAAATCAATAAAACTGTCTGATAAAATTATATCGTATAAGATATATTTTGTCAAACAGTAAACAGAATGCATAGAAAGTTCAGCGGTCAGTGCTAATTTGTGCCCAACCCAAACAGCTGGTTCTTGTGCAGTTTCATGAATAGCTATCTACTGAAATTAATGGTATGATTTGTACCGAACCCGAAAATCACTACTTGAAAATAAAGGGGAGATGTTTATAAGAAAAGTACGGGAATTTTACAAAGCGGCAACAAAAAATCACTACCCAATGTAGAATTGAGTAGTGATACTTGGCGCAGGCGGTGGGATTCTCCCGCGCCCTTGCAACAGTCCGCAGGACTGTTGCAGCCCGGCGGGACGCAAAGCGCCGGGCACGGGCTGTTCGAATCCCACCTTGCAGCCCTTGCATAGTTTGCCGCAAAAATAAAAAGCAACACCCCGCAGGGCGTTGCTTTTGGCGCAGACGGTGGGATTCGAACCCACGTGGCATTGCTGCCAAATTGATTTCGAGTCAAGTACATCAAGGTATTCGTCTTATATCTCTTTATTCCGCTTTGCGTTGAAACGTCTGTTTTCTGTTCTTACGCTTGTTTTTGATATTTTGACTTATTTCGTTTTATATGTTGCCCGTGGCTGTTTGGGCAACATTTGGGCAACAATCGTTTTTCGGGCAACACTTTTTGGCACAACACAGGGAAAATTGAAAATTTGTACAGAATTTGAAGATTTGGCTATATTTCAGTCCAAATCTTTTTTCTTTGTATGGAGATTTTACCGTGAAAAACACAAATTCTGCTGCTGAAAGTGGTGCTTTTGTCCGTAAAACGCGCGGATACTCTGTTGTGCAGAACGAGGCACTGTTCAACGATAGCTTATCCATGAGCGCTAAAGGGTTGTATGCCTTGATTGCTGCCCGTATTGATTATACCGCAGTACCGCTGACAAAGCAATGGCTGATGAACCACTGCACCGAGGGCGAACGCGCCTTTAATCGTGCATGGGATATGTTGAAAAATAATGGCTATTTGGTTGCGCACGTTCGTCCGGCAAATCGTGGACGATTCTGCTATGAGTATGAACTGCGCGATTCCAATAACGGTTGGAACGGTGTGTATTTAATCTATTACGATGCACAGGGAAACATCAGCAATACCAATCTGACGAAAGCCAACCACACCCTACAAAATGTACCTACTGGTATGACCACTACCCACAAAACCGCACCAGTGGTAACCACACCTGTGGTAAGCGCAGTGGCGGTAATGTAGGCAGTATTATAATTACTATAATTAAATACTCTTAGTAATTACTATATCAAATACTATAAATAAGCCATCTGAAAAAGAAAAAGGACAGTGCAGAAAATTTGCCGCACAACAGTCTCTCTTTTTCAGAAGGCTTGCAGAATGAAAGGGTTACACAATGAAAATGGAATATGTGAATGTAAACGGCTATCTGATTCCAAAGTTGGAAAATGGTCCAATTACAGACAACACCATTGGAAAATACGGCATGATGCGAGCGCGATACCTTGATGAGCATCGACCAATGGAGCGCGACCAGATGTTGTTGGATGGAACGCTGGCACAGCACCTCACGAACATTGACTGCGAGGCACATCGTCAAGTTGAAAGTCTTACCAAAGTATTGGCAGCGGAAGTCAAAATCAATGAAGAAATGAAACGTTGTAACCCGCTGGAATGGGCAGCAGCTATGCAAGGCTTGCAAGCACAGGCCGAAGAAATTGTGTGTGCTGAACTGATTTACGCAGAGGAAAACACGAACGATTCACTCTCTTTACCGGGAAAGTGATAGCGTTCCCGGACAGTGCGGCAAGCACGTCATTATGCTGTCATGCCAGCATAATGACCGTTTGTTAGGGGCAAGCCCCTAAGACCCCAATAGGAGAAAGCAAATGTTAAAACGCCAAAAACAAGTAACGGTACGTTTTACCGAAGAAGAATACCATCAACTGAAAAATAAATGCGATGCAGCCGGTATGAAGATGGAGCCATTTCTCCGAGCGTTGGTTAGTGGCTGTACAATACGCGAACGCCCGCCGGATAGCTATAAAGCCTTGGCAGCACAGGTAGCCGCAGTCGGCAACAATTTGAACCAGCTTACCCGGCTGGCTAACAGTACAGGCAAGATTGAAAATGCTCAACTTGCCGAGGCGAGCCGCATCATGCAGCGCATCTGGCAGTTTATGCAGGAGAAAAGTTAATGGCTATTACAAAGATTTTGCCCGTTCGTGGGCAACTAAAAGGCTGCTTAGACTATGCTGCCAATCCGCAAAAGACAGAATATTTCAGTACGGCAGATATGCAGCGGTTAATCGGCTACACACAGAACAAGGATAAAACCGAACACCAGCTTTATGTTTCGGGCTTTAATTGTATGCCGCAAAATGCTTATTGCATTATGCAGGCAACGAAACAACGATGGGGCAAGCCTTTGAACGGTGGCAATGTGGGCTATCACATTATTCAAAGTTTTAAGCCCGGAGAAGCAACGCCGGATCAAGTGCATGAAATTGGCTGCGAATTCGCACGGCGATTCTTAGCAGATCGGTTTGAATGTACCGTCAGCACCCATTTAGACAAAGGCCACTTGCATAACCATATTGTTGTAAACTCGGTTTCGTTTATGGATGGTCGAATGTTTCGTAATGATTTTACTACTTACTACAAGGGTATTCGAGCTATTTCCGACGAACTGTGCCGCGAAAACCGCTTGTCGGTTGTAGAAACAGACGGACACGGGAAATCCTACGGCGAGTGGAAACACGAAAAAGAAGGCTCGCCCACGTTGCGCGGCATGGTAAAGGCGGATGTGGAAGTGGCAATGACCACTGCGGACAGCTTTGCCGGGTTTATTGCGGAGCTGCAGAAAATGGGGTATGCGGTGAAATACGGACCCAAAGCTGCGCATATGACCGTGCGCCATAAAGAAGCGCAGAAGAATATCCGATTGGACAAAATCAGCCCCCACTTCAGCGAAGATTCGCTGCGGAGATACTTTCGGGAACTGCAAACACTTCCGCCTGAGATGCAGCAGGAATATAAGCAGCAAACAGCACCTGAGCCACCACGCCGACAGCCGAAAGAGCAGCCTAAGCCTGTTCGCCGCCGCGCACGGTATTGCGGCAGATGGAACTGCAGTTACCGCAAAATTACCGGGTTTATGGCTTGCTATTATCGCTACTGTGCATTGCTGAGAAAAGCATATAAAGGCAAAGTCGGCAAGCGGTGCTATTACCTGCTGCGCGATGATTTCTTGAAGTACAATCGCTACCGGCGGCAATGCGACCTTTTGTGGGAACGGAAAATCACAACGCTTAACGAACTGCTGACTTACAAAGAAAATCTGCAAGCCGAATACGACAGCCTTACGGCGCAGCGTAGGGCGCTCTATCGCAAGAAGAGTAAAACTACCCCTGCCGATTATTCGGAGCAAATACAGGCAATCACAGCCCGCATCAGAGAGCTGCGGCGGGAGATTGGCACTTGTGCTGACATTGAGATGGACTGCGGGATGGTGCAGGATAAGGTGCAAAGGGCGGTGCCACTACGGCATGACAAGCGCCAAGAAAATATATATCACGACCGTCTCAGAACTTAAAAATCATGCCGCCACTGCATTTGCATTCACGCGCTCTATCGCTTTACGAATTCCTGCCCATACAGACAAATCGGTGAACACTTCCACGATGCTGCCGCGGTCGGTAAAGGGAGCCTCCTGCAAAACGGACAAATCCTTCATCATGCCGTTATGCACAATGTACTCTACAATCTGGTTCACAAAGTAAATCTGTCTGCTGTCAAGGCTGGCATCGTTCAGATACTGCGCAAAAGCCTCTTTTGCGGCGTTCATGTCAAGGCCGACAATCTCCCTCACAAACTCGCCCAAAGGCTTTTGACCGTACTCGGCTTCGTAGTCCTGCTTTGTGCCGACTTCGTTCCACAGAATTTCTTCCAGTGCCTTTACATCATCGCTATTCAGCGGAATGTTGCCTTTCAGTTTGGCAATAACGGCGTTATCCGTATGCTGCCGCACATAAAATTCTGCCTTGGCCTTGTAATTTTTCAAGTCATCGTTTTCCAACTCGGACTCGTTCCAATCTTCGGACAGAATTGCATCATCGAAATTGGTATCATAGCGAACTTTTACGATGGGAATATACTTGATAAGGTCGCGTAGGTTTTCGCGAATATGCTCAAATTCGTTGATCCCCGCTGTTTCCAAATAATCCGTGTGCAAAATCTTATTGAGAAGATCAGATTGTGCCATGATTTCCGGGATGTTTGCAACAGACGCAACGGCAGCAACCTTTTTCATCAAATCGCTGCGTGCCTTGCCGTACTTTTTCCCAGCGAGGTAGGCAAGCTCTATGCCATACATCAGGGCATCAAACCGCAGCGCCTTGGGATCGTCCTCCTCGGGGGTAATCAGCGGCGCTAACTCCTGCCCCATCAGCAAGGTGTCCTCATAGGTCAGAGCGGTGTAGTTGTCCGCGTTGGCATACAATTCCACATATTTCAAGTGTTGGCGCACAGCAAAGTTGTCTTTATTCAACTCCTGTACTTTGCGCACCATATCATCCACAAGTGCCTTGCGGAACGCAATCAAATCAGTGGTCTGATATGCCAAATCTTGCAACTTAAAAGCAATCTGCGCTTTCAAGTGGAAAATTGCCCCTTGCAGCGCAATCATGTTAGCAGTGGGTTTTCCCTTGCTCATGCGGAAAAACTCAAAGTTCCCGCAGAAGTCAAAGATATAAAATTTGTCTTTATCCTTGCCGTCCAACAGAGCAGGGCAAAGGCGCGTACCGCGACCAATCATCTGCCAGAACTTTGCCTTGCTCATAACTTTTTTGAAAAACACAAGGTTCAGCACTTCTGGCACATCGATACCTGTGTCCAGCATATCTACGGAAATTGCAATCTGGGGCAACTTTTTCGGGTCAGAGAATTCATCAATCGCGCTTTGGGCATAGGTCATATAGTTGTCGATGACCTTGGCAAAGCCGGGCAAATAGGGGTATTCTTTATTGAATACCTCCAATATTTTTTCCGCGTGGTCATGGTTCTTTGCAAAGATTATTGTCTTGCCCAGCTTGTTGCCGTAATCGATTTTGATACCTTTTGTCATCAGGGTATTCAGAACCTTGGAAATTGTATCCTCGTTAAAGACCCATTCGTTCAGTTTCGACGAATCGATTCTTTCAGGCAGCTCTCCGTTTTCGTCCTCAAATGTGCTCTCGTAAATCTGTTTTTCTTCATCCGAAAGTGCATCGTAAACAATGCCTTCCTCAATAAACTTCAACTTTGTTTCAACGGACAAAAAATCTACGAGATATCCGTCCTTAACGGCTTGCGCCAGCTCGTAGCCATAGGTAGGAACACCGTTTTCCAATTCAAAAATTTCATAGGTGTTCTTGTCGATTTCATCCTTGGGTGTTGCGGTCAGACCGACCAGCGGGGCATCAAAGTAGTTGAAGATATCCTTGTACTTGTTGTAAACCGAGCGATGTGCCTCATCGCAGATGACCAAGTCAAAATGTCCGCAGGTAAACAGCTTGCCGTTCTCATCCTGTACGCTGTCAATGACATTGTACATGGTTTGATAGGTGGAAAACACACAATGCGCCGTGTAGTTGTCCTTTTCTTCGCAGAGGTTTGTAACGGACAAGTCCGGCAGCAGGTTCACAAAGCTGCGCTTTGCCTGCGTGACAAGGCTGTTGCGGTCCGCCAGAAACAGGATGTTTTTTACCCAGCCGTGTTGCAGCAGCACATCGCACAGGGCAATCACCGTACGTGTTTTGCCGGAGCCGGTAGCCATGACTAGCAGAGCCTTGCGGCGGTTGCGGGTAAAGGCATCACAGGTCGCTTTGATAGCGCCCTCTTGGTAATAACGTCCGGCAATACTGCGGTCTACCATCACATTCCGCAGGCTGGTACGCATGGATTGCAGGTTGAACAGCTTTTCCAAATCGCGTTTGGAATAAATGGCAGCGCACTTGCGTTCTGGGTAAATCGTGTCGGTAATGCGCGTTTCAAAGCCGTTTGTCAAAAAGATGACCGGGCGGCGGTGATACTTCTTTTCCAGCAAATCGGCATACAATTTTGCCTGCTGGCGACCTTTTGCCACATCCACACAGGTGCGCTTGGCTTCTACCACAGCCAAAGGACGACCGTCATCGCCGTAAAGCACATAATCGGCATAGCCCACCTCGGATTTGTTGGGCATACCGGGCAGTTCCACCTCATTTTGCCAGTCCTTGCCCTCGGTCCAGCCTGCATCGGTGAGCATGGTATCAATGTACAGCTTGCGGGTCTTATACTCGGACAGATCAAGCGGTTTGGGGACATAGGTCTGCTGCTGCTCGGCACGGCGGGCGGTGAGTTCCTCTTTCAGTGCGGCGTTTTCTGCGATGAGGGCAGCAAGGTCAATGTCCTTTTCTTCGTCAGGCTGCGCTGCGGGGGCTTCGGCGGGCTGCTCCAGCAGGGCGCGGTCAAAGTGTCCGGCAGTATAGTTTTCCCCATAGCAATACGCCACAAAATCAAGGAAAATGTACAGGTTTTCAAGGCAGAGTCCGGCCTGCTCCTCGGTGACTTTTTTGCCGCTGTGGGCAGCATTGTTCCCCATACGGCGGATAAAATCCATGCGCCGCCAGATGTCCGTGCCGACAATATCCCGGAAATCCTCAGTGTTCATCAGGCTGACGAGGGTATCCTGATAGGGGAGGGCCAGCGCTTTATCTACGGAATACATCCACTTTACGGCAAATTCCATTGCACGGCGGCAGTTGAGGACGCAGGCGGACGGGTCGATATGCAGGATGCGCTCGGCGGAAATAGCAACCGAGGCAAAGCTCTCAAATTGTGGGGTGGCGGTAAAAATATCGAAGTTTGTCATAAAACGTTCTCCATACAGTATTGCATAGAAAATTTCACTTTTTTTCAGAAGCAGCTTCTGCGGCTTCATTCAGGTTCTTATAGTGCATAGTCTCAAGTTTTTCGTTGTAAGCCGTTCGGTCAATGATTGCCTTGACAAGAGTATCCAATTCACGCCCGTCTGAATAATCCGCCGGTGCAAAATATTTGATACGCTTATCGTGCATCATTTTATAGACTTTTTTCTTGTCTTGAGTATCTGCGTTATAAACACCAATCGAGTGGCCTCCATAGGAATTAACCAGTTTCATGCAGGGAATATCCGTATCACTGTCACCTATATAAATCATGTTTCTGAACGGAATTCGCATGTTATCCGGTGTAAAATATTCATTAACACCGGGATCGTTTATGTCTAAAACACCCTTCTCAATTCTAAACAGAAACTGCGTTTTATTTGTGTAATTTATAACCTGTGCAGGCCATACTGCTACGCCGCGCTCATTATAGTAGAAAGAACTGGCGTATATTTTCTTGAACGCGCCATTTTTGGCAACCGATGTTCCTTCAATCATTTCCTTCAGACCGGAAGAAATAATGTAATGCTCAACTTCGACGCCTTTGGTTTTCCCATACTTCCGAATTCTTTCAAACCAAGTCTCTACACCGGGAAATAATTGCACCTGCGCACCATATTCTTGCAGTTTCTGACGATTGAATACAAACTTGCCTTCCGACTCTGTCATCATGACATACATATAGGCAAGATTGTTGTCCATATCATTTCCGCGTGCCAATCCGTTTGATTTCTTCCAGAAATCGCCTACGTCAAACCCAACAGATTGGATATATCCCTGCGCTTGCATATCGTCAGGAGACAAAGTTTTGTCGAAATCATAGCAGATTGCAACAACGGGAATGGATGTTTTTTCTTCTCTTTTAAATTCAGAAGTACTCATGTTTTCACCTCATTGCTATTTAAATTGGTTTATAAATTATGCCTATAGGCACAACGACGAATAATAATCCTTCGACAGCTTTTGATTTGTCGACTTGGTTGACGAATTGTACATACTCTTCTTGTCGTTTTATCGGCGGAACTAAGACAGGAAAATTTTTAATCATATTCCCATTTAAATTTGGTTGATTACCGCCCTTAGCCATATTTCTTAATTTGTCATAGGACAGTTCAAAATATTTCCATATGTATACTGAATTGATTTCTGGAGATGGCAAAATACAAGCACAGGCTTGATTGGTGGATGCGCTGATTCCGAGATAACCAGTCATCCCTCTTGCCTTTCCTTGACCGTACATTGCAATAAGAGTTGTATTTGGAGGTACAATTTTTGCAGACGAAGCCGCCAAACCTTTTGATGTAATATGCTCGTCGACTTCAGTAATGATTTTGTTTTGCAGTTCTGTAGTTTTGACCCAAGGAATTGTGCCGTCACACCAATACTCAAGGACATCTCTACTCGGTGTTCCCCCACTTATAACATGAGTTAGTTCTTTTACCGGAACATATGGGTATAGTGAACTATCGTGAATTCCACCAAACATTTCGACAAATCGAGCTTTGACGAGTTCGTCCAGTTTTTGAAGTTGGTTCTGCCGATTGTAAATTATTGATTCAACTTTATCCAATACCTTAACAGTTTTGACCTGTTGATCTATAGGCGGATACTCAATTTCAAGCTCTTTTAACCATTTATAGTGCCTATTGTACCCCGTGTTTGGAATTTTCGCATTTTTAAGTGCGTAATACAGGTAACGGTAATTGGCATTAGGCACTTTGCTTCGAAGGACTTTGACACCATCTGCACCAAGAAAAAACGGACAATCAACGTACTTTATAATCCGCGTGTGGTCACCAAAAACGATAGCGGGAACAGCGTCGAGAAGCCCATCTTCCAAATCGGTAAAACCTGCGACCATCTCTTGACCTTGGTCGATAATTGGGTGTTTGCCATTTGAATGGTACTCATCTGTTTTGATTTTCGTGCCAAGTTTGGTACAATCCTCAAATATTTCATCAAATTTTTTTCTCATTTCCATCCCCACAAATCCGAAGTTGTATCAGGCGATAAACTTCTGGTGGGAGGCTTTGACGTTGGTTTGGTTGACCATGGCATACTGCATAGTGGTATCAATTTGCGAATGACCGAGGATTTTTTGCACCTGTTCAATCGGCATACCTTTATCTATGGCGCGGGTTGCCATCGTGCGGCGGAATTTATGCGGGTGGATTTTTACCAAATTGACGCTGCGCCCCAGTTCCCGCAGACGAACCTCCACGCCGCTGATTTTTAGGCGGTCATGTGGTGCGTCCAAAGTAACAAACAGGGCGGGGTTGCGGTCCGTACGGTGCTTTAGATAATTTTGTAGGTGCAATTTTGCCTTTGCATCGAAATATACGCGGCGTTCTTTATCGCCCTTGCCAAATACCACACACTCGCGGGCTTCAAAATTCACATCGTCGATGTTCAGATTTACCAATTCACCAACACGGATGCCTGTAGAATACAGCAGGTCGATCATCGCCAAATCGCGCGCACAGGTGCAATGGTCGCGCAGCTGCTCAATGGCTTCGTCCGAGATTGTTTCTTTAACCTGTTGTTTTGTCTTGATTTTGTGGATTCGCCGCATAGGGCTTTTGAGGATATAATCCTCTTCTTCCAGCCATGAGAAAAAGCTGGAAATGTTACGGCGAATATTATCCACAGTCACCTTGCCACAGCCGTTGATTTGCTGATACCCCGAAAGATAACTGCGAATTTCTTCCGTGCATATTTTTCGGATGGGCGTGGTAATACTTTGCAGCATTCGCTCCACCGTAACACGGTAATATTGCAGCGTTCTTTCAGAGCAGCCCTCGATTTTCTTGGCATCCAGAAACATTTGCAGATATTCTGCGTTGGAAATTTCCGCTTTTTGCGGTTCGTTTTCTGCCAGATTTTTCAGCAGCACTTCTTGCAGCTTTTTCATCTGGGCAATGCTCAAATATTCCGCCATTTCGTTGAGAATTGTGACAAGCTTTTCTTCCATGATGGTACACTCCTTTTCTGTGTACCATCGTCCTGCCCCGGCATAAGCCCGTATTTACTTATTTTAGCCGAAATAATGCTGCATCAAGCTGTCAAACAAAAGCTGCGCTTCATCCAAGGATTTCTGTACGGCAACTTTTGATTTGTCGATTTGTTCGATGAAGGCAGTGAACCACTCCTGTAACTCCAGTGGTGGTGTCGGGATATTCAAAGCAGCAAGGATTTGTTGATTGAGGTTCTGGATATTGGCACCACGCCCTGCCATCTTCTTTCGCATGGAATCTGTTTTTAATACACGAAGCAAATAGGCTATGTTAACCTCAGCGCTCGTTAACCGATAGCGAATACAGAAACCGCTATAAGTGGTTGGTGTATTGTGAGGGTAAACAAGCAAGCAACGGCCAACAAGAGCTTTGTTGCCGTTAGAGCGGACAAAGACGAGATCTCCATCTTGCAGCATACTTTCTTCGGGAGGTGCCTCATTCAGGGATATAGTAGGCAAATAATCTGTGCCATCAATAACAGAGTAATCCTTGAAATCGCCAACACCCAGACAGTGCATTTCTATACCACTATCACCCGTATGGAAGTTCATGCCATTTTTGCAGTATCCCATTTCAAGCAAAGGTTTCGTAGGCCAGTCCATCGGATTTGTTACAGGGTCCCCAAACATCTCGACAAATCGAGCTTTGACGAGTTCATCCAACTTTTGGAGTTGTTGTTGGCGTGTCTTTATAATGTCATATACGTAATCAAGCTGTTTACATATTGATTGCTGTTCACTTATAGGCGCTTCAAGCACTTCATAACGCGAAATATAATCGTCTGTTTTCAGATTATGAAGCCCGGTTGTCTTACTTTCAAAAGGTCTTGTGCCGCCTTTTCGATAATTATGGAAAAGAGAATAAAATACATATCTTGGAAGCCAAACAGCTTGATTTTTGACCCGCAACAGACCTGTGAAATTATTGAACAAGTATGTGCTTTCTGGACCATCAAAATATATAACACGACCAACAGGCTGTTTATCACTTCCGCCAGATTTCTCGATTATAATATCGCCTTTCCGTAAATACTTGGCATCAATATTTTTCTTTTGAATTGTTCTGGTAACTACATTACTATAATCGACAATGCCTTCATTGGTAAAATTAGTTGTCCGAAGCACGGGGATACCATTGCCTGATTCATCATCCGTACCCCATTCTCCAGAAAGAACTTTTCCTGTTATCTCAATTAGTTTGGCCATCGGTTTACTCCCACAAATCCGAATTTATTTTCTTGCTTTTTTCTTGGCAACCTTTTCGGTTTCCCGTATGGTTTTCAAATACGCCTTTTCCACCAGGGAAAGCGTTTCGGCTTGGTACTTTCGATACTCTTTTTCTGCTTTTTCCATAGCCTGCTGATGGGTAACACTTCCTGCTCCGTTTAACTGCCTTTCCCCTGTGGTGGAAAGCACTTTGTCCAAATGCTCAATATAATCGGCCATGTGCATAGGATTATGACGCATAGCCTGTACTTCGGCAAAGTCAAAGTAACCGGATACAAGGTTGTTCAAAATTTTCAGCTCGTTTTCATCCAAATAATTCTTGGCAACCTTCACGTCGCTAAGTACCGGCATTTCCCCCCGAAATGTTTTCAACCCCATAAACGGCTTGGAGGCATCTGCACGCTGGTAAATCACCTCGGCTGCTGTATGTCCATGTGCCGCATAGTGCAGTTTGTTTTGCACGATCTTGAAAAATCGGACAGATTCTGCACTGTTTGGGTCATAATCCACACTTGTGGCGTACAAATCAAGTACTTGACGATACAAAACTTTTTCAGACGAACGAATATCGCGGATACGGTCAAGCAGTTCTTTCCAGTAGTTGCCGCCGCCCAGTTGTTTCAGGCGCTCATCGTCCATTGTAAAACCTTTAATCATGTATTCTTTCAGCCGCGCCGTAGCCCAACGCCTGAAATTTGTCGCAATGGAAGATTTAATGCGATAACCGAGGGAAATAATCATGTCCAAATTATAGTACGTTGTATTGTAGCTTTTTCCGTCGGCGGCAGTTGTTCGGAATTTCCGAACAACTGCTTCTTCTTCAAGTTCGCCTTCCTCAAAAATGTGTTTGATATGTTCGCTGACATTGGATTTACTTGTTTGGTAGAGTTGGACCAACTGCGCTTGTGTCAACCAAACGGTTTCATCTTCCATTTTTACTTCGATATGCGTTAGGCCGTCATCAGCTTGATAAATGATAATCTCGCCGTTGTTATCCATTCAGCATTACCTCCAGCTCATCCATCGCCGTGTTAACCTCTTTCTCCAAGCGGCGCAGCTCTGCCATGATCTCACTCGTCGGCGGGTACTCCACAGGCTTGTACTCGGTCTTTTTGTATTTGTTGATGGACAGATCGTAGCCGTTATCCACAATTTCCTGCTTGGGAACAAAGAACGATTTTTCCGTTCGGGCGCGGTTTTTCTCGGCGTCCGGATTTTTGAAGCGCGCAATAATGTCGGGAATGTCGTTTTCCTGCACGGGGCTGCGCTTGTCGTCCAGCGAAAGACCGTCGGCCTGCATATCGTAGAACCACACGCTATCCGTGCCGCCATGCCCGGTCTTGGTGAAAATCAAAATGGCGGTGGAAACACCGGCATAGGGCTTGAACACGCCGGACGGCATCGAGATAACTGCCTCCAGACGGTTGCCGTCTACCAATTCTTTACGGATTGCCTTGTGCGCGGTGGACGAGCCGAACAGCACACCATCGGGAACAATGCAGGCGCAGCGCCCGCCGATTTTCAGCATACGCAGGAACAGCGCAAGGAAAAGCAGTTCTGTTTTCTTGGTCTTGCAGACCTTCAGCAGGTCGGCGGATACTGTGTCCGCGTCCAGGCTGCCCTTGAACGGCGGATTGGCAAGAATCAGCGAGTATTTTTCCTTATCCGGGTTCTGGTCGCTCAGGCTGTCACGGTACTCAATGTAGGGGTTATCGATGCCGTGGGTCATCATGTTCATGGCGCCGATGCGCAGCATGGTGCGGTCCATATCGTAGCCGAAGAACATATGGTTCATGTAGTGGTCTTTTTTCTGACGGTCAAAGAAGATTTCTTCCTTGCGGCACTCTTTCAGGTACTCGCCCGCTGCGACGAGGAAGCCGGACGTGCCGCAGGCAGGGTCGCAAATGATTTCGTCCGCCTTGGGGTCCATCAGCTCGACCATCATTTTGATGATATGGCGCGGTGTGCGGAACTGACCGTTCAGACCGGACTGTGCGATTTTGGAGAGCAGATATTCATAGGTGTCACCGCGCACATCCACCGCCTGCGACTCATTCATCAGGCGGTAGATTTCGTCCAGTGCGTCCACCACTTTGGAAAGCAGCAGCGGCGTGGGCAGCTTGAAAATGGCGTCGTCCATATATTTGGAGTAGGCACTGTTCTTGTCACCGTGCAGATTTTTGATGAACGGGAACACCCATTCCTGCATGGTGGCGTACATTTTCTGCGCCGGAAAGTCGTGGAACACGCTCCATTTGAGCTGCTGACCGTCGATGGTGCGCTCGCCGAGTTGCACCTCGTCCGCAAAAATGCTCTGGTACGGCAACCCCAGCATGGCGGCTTCCTTGGCGCGCAGATTGTCGGAATCGTCCAAGTCGTGAATAAACATTAAATAAGTGATTTGTTCAATGACATCCAGCGGATTTACAAGACCGCCCGCTGCAAAAATATCCCAAAGGCTGTCGATTTTGTTTTTGAGTTCTCCGGTAATCATGTTAGTTCTCCCCATTCCAAATATAAGACGTGTAGCGGCCACCGCCGATTTTTGTGATTTGCTTGTTATTTAGCAGGTCTGCCAGCGCCCGCTGGACAGTGATTTGGCTGATGTCCGGACACTGCTTTAGGATTTCGCTTTTGGTGATTTCACCTTGGTGCAATTTAATGATTTCGCGCACGCGGTCAGGCTTTGACAGACCTTTGGCGGTTAGCTGTGTGGCAATCTCGTCAAAGCTTTTGTATGCCGTAACAAGAGTGCTCAGCAGGTAGGTGGTAAAAAGTGCGTAGTCATTTGTGTCGGTAGCCCAGTTATGGGAACTGCGTTGCAGCGCTGCATCGTAGGATGCTTTTGTGTTAAGAAGAATCGCGTCTATGCTGCTGTATTGCCCCACTTCATAGCCGGAACGGTACAGGAGCAGTGCTAGCAGCAGGCGGCTCATTCGTTCGGTGCCGTTATCGAAGGGGGCGATGTTCAGAAAGTCTACCATGAACATCGGAATCAAAAGCAGCGGGTCAAGGACTGGGTCTTGCAGGGCTTGTTCAAAGGCATTGCATAGGGAAGCAAGGCTTTCGGCGCATGGTTCGCCGGCGGTATCTTTATAATTGCCACCCACAGTTTTACCGCTGAATTTGTATAAATCCCGATGCAACTGTAAAATAGTGGATGGTGCCGGTGGCAGGAAGTCATAATTGGCACTTATGGAGGTTAGCACATCCCGATAACCTGCCACTTTTTTCTCATCATCGGTTTGCGGATTGGTTTTATTCAGGATAAGCTTTTTCAGCCGATCCTCGGCAACGGTGATGCCTTCCATGCGATTCGATGCGGCAACAGTTTGCAGTGCCGCGGTCTCTTTGATTTCGGATAAGGCGGCAGCATCTGTTTCAAGGAGTCTGTTCAGCCGACCTTTGTATTCATGGAGTTGCGTCAGACGGAACACGATCTCTGGTGTCAGCAGCTGAGAATATACTGCTTTGAAGTTAAATGTTTTCATTGTAGAACCTTTATTTTTATTTGCATCAAATTTATTAAAATGATGTAAATATATTGTATTCTGTTATTGCAAAAAAGTCAATAGAAAGTACATCTTTTTGTAAAATATGATGAAGTTAAATCTTCGATTTGGTATATATGACAAAAGCGCCCTATCAAAAGAAGCCAATCCACTTCTTTTGATAGGGCGCTTTTACGATAAAATATGCTCTCGTCAAAAATCTGTTTCGACATCATGCAGGATACTATTCCGCGTGAAAGTCTCCGCTTCTGCTTTTAGCGAGAACATAGTTCTGTACCAACCGCTTTCATTTTCCTGCTTTGTCGTTGGAGTTATGCCGCGCATATCAGCCAGTACAGCCATCATCACGCTGGTTTCATGGCGATATTGTTTGTCTTTATCTGCGATAAATTGATGATAGTCCGGGCGTTTCAGCATTTTTCTGTATAGGCGCGGGTCTCGCTCAGCAACAGCAAACTCGTATTCCTGCCCATAATAGCCGAATTTCAATAGTGCGTAGTCGGATTCTATTAGTGCAGCTAGTTTTTCTTGTTCTGCGGTCAATTTACTGTCCATTTATTGTTACTCCTGTATGCAGAAACGATTTTAAGTTGAGGTATCTTCTTCACGGCTGGTATCGGACCAAATCCCAAGTTCTTCGGTGTCATGCAGAAACCTTGACTGCTGATTGTACCACTTTATTTCTTCAGCAAGTGTCACACCAGTATCAGGTTGAATTTCGTCTGCGTTCATGGCAACGGGAGCTTCTTCGTCTGAACCGAATAGCGGCTGTTCCATAAATTTCTTGATTAAGTGCAATGCATATCTGGCGGGCTCGGCTTGTAGTGTATTGGGCAAACGGATAGAAGTTGTACCGTTTTCTTCGATAATTTCTATGCCGTGGTAACTGGAGTGCATTTCGTAGATGATGGCGAGCAGCCCCTCGATTGTATCCACATCCAACGGACGCAGCATAGCAGGCGCTACGCCAAGCGCCAATGCGATTTTGTTTAACTGATCTTCCTTGGGATGGCGCGTACCATATTCGTACTGTTGAAGAAGCGTTGAGGTAATGCCGGAGCGCTTAGAAAGTTGAGATTGCGAGATTCCCTTTTTCAAACGCAGACGTTTAATGCGTCTCCCAGTTGTATCCATAAAGAACCTCCCACAGAAAATAAGTTGCAATAAAAAGTAAAAATATATATTGACAAGCAAAACGCTTGTGGTATAATGAGCTTGCAGACATCGCAAGCGTTTTGAATGTGGTGCTGATGAACCTTGAAAACTGAATATACCAAATCTTCAAGCCTTACAAATGATCGTGTTCCTGTGCTGTGCACAAGTACCACAAACAATTTGTTTTATAAATTATACCGCAGGAGGGATAGTTATGGCAAGATATGCAAAGCAAAAAACACCGCAAGCTGTGCGAAATCCGTTTGAACCGATGCTGAAAACTGTGGAACAAATGGCAGTTGTTTCCGGCATCGGAGAAAATCGACTGCGCCAGTTAATGGACAACGGCGAGTTGGAGTTCATCCAGAATGGCAACCGCCGCCTGATTTCTGAACAGGCGATTTGGGATTATTACAACCGTGCCAAGACCCCGGCAAGGTCTGTAAGCAGCGGGTGCTGATATGGCGATCCGCGAGAGAAAAGTCAAAAACAAGCGAAACAGCCAAGGAATTTTAACAGGCAGACCGGGCATCGTCTACGATGTCAATGTGAAAGTCTATGAGAACGGCAAGCAGAAAAGTATTGCCAAACGTGGATTTGCAACGCGCAGGGAAGCAGAATTGTATGAGGCACAGATCAAGCTGGAGTTACAGACTGGCAGCGCCGCTATGGTCGGCTATGGACCGGAGAGCAAACAAAAGCTAAAAGAGTATCTGCCCAAGTGGTACGAAAGCTACCACCATAACCTTGCAAAAAGTACACGATACAGCTATTGGAGCGGCATAAACATACATCTAATTCCCATGCTGGGCGAAGTACCTTTGAACAAACTGACGCCCCAAATGATTGACGATATGATTGCGCAACTGCGTGAGAAGGGACTGGCGGAGAATTCAGTGCGTTATTGCCATCGGATTTTAAGCTCTGCGCTGTCCTCGGCGGTAAAGTATGGCTACATTTCAAACAACCCAGCCAAGAACATTATGACACGGTTTAGTAAGAACGCCGGGTGCAAATATGACAAATACACCGTGGAACAGGTGCAGCAGCTTTTGGCGTTTGTACATGGTAATGTACTTGAGACCGTGGTGCTGCTCGCTGTTCTGTTTGGGCTGCGACTCAGCGAAGCGCTGGGGTTACGCTGGCGTGATGTTGATTTGACGCACAGGCAAATTACCTTGCGAGGCCAAATTCCCTGTGACCTGCCGAAAGATGCTAAAATTGTGCCGCACTTGGAACCATTGAAAGACCGTGACGAAGGCGAAACACGTTCATTTCCCATTACAGAAGAAGCACTGCCAATCTTTTTACGGCTTAGACAGGAACAAGCCGACCAGCGGCGGTTGTGCAAGCTCGGCGGGGTCAAGTATTACGATAACGATCTTGTTGTGTGCAAGCCGGACGGTTCGCCATACTTGCAAAAGCGTATTTCGGTCAAGTTTAACGGATTTATGCGTAGCACTGGGATGCCGAAAATCCGATTTCACGATCTACGCGGCACAGCGGGCACCAATATGTACAATTTGACAGGTGATTTTTATGCAGTTAGCCAAATTCTCGGACATTCAGTGGACGATTTTTCCCAGCAAATGGGCGTAAATCTGAAAATCAACACCGTCACGACCCGCTATGTACAAGTACAGGAGCAGCGCAAACTCAGTGTGCTGACGGCATACCACCAAGCAGTATTCGCAACACCGAAAAACGCTGCTGTTGGAGATAACTCTTTATAAGTTATTATCCCTTCTCGCAGGAAACCATGAACTGTGGGCAACAATTCGGGCAACAAATGGCTTTTTGCAACAGATTATTGTTGCAAGTGGATTTTGGCTTGTAATAGTCATTGCGTAAACTTACAGCATCACATTTCAAAGCCGTAAACAAAAATATCCGTCGTAAAATCTTTCGATTCTACGACGGATATGGCGCAGATGGTGGGAGTCGAACCCACGCGACAGTCTCCTGTCCTAAAGCATTTCGAGTGCTCCCTCTTACGACCTCTTGAGTACATCTGCCTATTTAATTTTGTTGCGCGGAACTTCCCGCAGGGTGTGATTTCGAGTGCTCCCTCTTACGACCACTTGGGTAATGCTCCACAGCATAAATTTTGTACAGCTTATTATAACAGCTTGCGGGGCAAATGTCAATTCTTTGCGGGTGGGAAAATGTCAGTGGGGTGTATCTGCAATGAACGTCTGCGTTTTCTGCATGACGTCCTGCAGGGTCGCCAGGTCGTGCAAAACGTCGCCGGTTTCCAGGGAATGATTGGCGTTCTCATAAAGACAGAGCGGCGTGCCGTTGGCGCGGGCTGCGGCGGCGACGGAGAAAGCATCACTCCAGGGGTCGGCGGTGCCTAAAAAGGAAAGGGCATTCTGCGGGGCAAGCGCAAACGTCAGGGAGAGAGGCGTGTAGAGAATCTGGCGGCAGGGGATGCCGTGGCGCTGGGCGAAGGCGGCGGAGACAGCGGTGCCGATGCTCTTGGAAAGAAACAGTACATCGTCGTATTGCGGCCAATCTACGGCGGACAGCTGGGCCTCGGCCTGGGCGTACAGGGTGTCAAATGCCTCGCGCAGGGCGGCGGGGCTGCCGCGCAGGCCGTCCTTGTGGTAGGTGTATTGCAGCAAAAGGGTGTGGTCGTACCCGGCGCAGGCCGCCAGCTTACGGCTGTAGTAGAGCAGCGGCTTATCACAGTGGTAGCCGATCCCGGGAAAACAAACGACGAGCTTCATGGGAAAAACCTCTTTGTTGGATGATAGCAGGCGCAAAGCGCCCTGACTACAAGTATACCACGCCGACACCGCAATGACAAGAAACCGCCGTGCAGCTCCGGGCCGCACGGCGGTTGGGTACTTTATGCCTTTTTCAGAATGCAGAAGGCGGCAGCCACGAGGGCCAGGGGCAGCAGCAGAGGCAGCAGCGCGCCGACGACGGCGAAAACCACCAGCAGCGGCAGGGCAATCACGAACAGCAGTGTGGCGACAAATTTCGCCAGGCCCCAAGTCACATGGAAGGCCAAACCGACAGACTTGACGAACAGCCAGGCAAAAACAAAAAGAACAAACAGCGTAAACATTCTCTATAACTCCTTTGTGCAGGTACGCGGTCAGGCGAGGGCGTGTTCCCTCAACCTGTAATACGATTTTAGCACGGGAATTGTTGCAGAAACAGGAGAAAAAGAGAAAAATAGAGGGGAATTTTTGCTGGTGGGGGAGAGATAGAAGGTTATTCCTCCAGCTTCCTTTTATACGTCTCCGCGTCGATCTGGCCGTTGGCCAGCATGCGCTCGGTCCAGAGCTGGAGGGTCTCCACGGTGAGGGAGATGCGCTCAAGTTCCTGACGGATATGGATGAAATCGTCGATTTCGTCGTTGGAAATTTTGCCGTCGGCGGCGATCTCGATCAGGCGCTCCTTCTTGCTGTTCATTGCGTTCAGCGAGGCCAGCATCTCAAGGATGATGGCCGGCAGCTCGCGCCGCGTGACAAACGGTACGTACCGCTGGCCGATAGGGCACTGCTGCGAGCAGTAGCAGTTGCACAGCGACGGGCGCTTGTACTTTTCGGCCATCGTCAGCACCTCGTCCGGGCGGGGCACGGTGCGTTCGTTCTCAATTTTTTCAATGCGCTCGGGGGCTATCGTTTCCAGCAGCTCACTGGCTTTTTCGCGGGTCAGGCCCAGCTCCTCGCGGGCAAGCTGGTAGCTGTTTTTGTTTTCTTTGGTGGATGTACGTCCCATGTTCGGCCTCGTTTCCTTATTATAGGGCAATACCGCATAATTCTAAGTGCCGATACGGCGAGCGAGGTGCGGCAGCTGCTAAGCCAAAAGCGCAGATAATACTTTGTGTATTATCGAGCATTTTGGCAACGCAGATGCCGTGCCGCAGCCGCCGGAGCGGTGCTTAAGCCGTAAGGCGGGAATTATGCGGTGTTGCCTTAAATAAAAGCGTAGCACATTTTCCGGTTTGCCGCAAGGGATTCGACAGGGAATTGTTGCACTTTGCGCGCGGAATTGCTATAATATATTCTGTAAATTTGTATGCAACGGAGGGCTTCTCCCATGAACTGGATCGATAAACTCGAACGCCGCTACGGCAACCTTGGCATCCCGAACCTCATCAACGGGCTGCTGATCGGACAGCTGGCGGCAGGCATCATCATGCTGTTCTTCAACCGCGATTTCGGCAGTCTGCTGATGCTGAGCCGCACCTATGTGCTGCACGGACAGATTTGGCGCCTTATCACGTTTTTGTTTGTGCCCATCTGGCTGGGCGGCGTCTTTGGCGTGCTGAACCTGCTGTTCTACTACTGGCTGGGCAACGCGCTGGCCCGCGTCTGGGGCGATTTCCGCACGACGCTGTTTCTGGCGCTGGGCATGCTGGGTGCGTGGGTCAGCTGCTTTCTGACAGGCTACGCCGGGCCGAGCGCCATCTTCCAGAGCATGCTGTTCGCCTATACCTGGCTGTGGCCGGATCAGATGGTGCTGCTGTTTGGCATCATTCCGTTCAAGATGAAATACCTGGGCTGGATCGAGCTGGCGTTTTGGGCCTTCAGCTTTTTGACGGGCAGCTTCGCCATCAAGGTCAGCCTCGTGCTGGGGCTGGCGGGTTTTCTGGCGTTTTATGGCCGCGAGGTCTTTGACTGGTGCGTTGACGCCGTGAAGGACTGGAAGCGCCGCCGCGACTGGGAAAACCGCAACCGCTGAAAAATTCGATGTATCAATAGAAAGGCTGGATAACCATGAAGCTTATCACTGCAATCGTCAATAAAGAGGATTCCAAGAATGTCTGCAACGAGCTGCTGAAAAGCAAGTTCTACGTCACCCGTCTGGCCACCACCGGCGGCTTCCTGATGGCGGGCAATATGACGCTGCTGATCTGCACCGATGACGAGCGCGTCGATGACTGCATCGGCATCATCTCCAAGTGCTGCAAGCAGCGCACCGAGATCGTGCCCGGCACGGCCACGCTGGGCCTGGGCATTGAGAGCACGATGCCGATGGAGGTCACGGTCGGCGGCGCTACCGTCATGGTCACGAACGTCGAGCGCTTCGAGAAGCTGTGATGCTGGAGCGCCTGGCGGGCAATGACGCGCTGAAAGCCGAGCTTGGCACGGCCCTGCGCGGCGGGCGGCTGCCCCATGCGGTTTTGCTGGTGGGGGAGCCGGGCTGCGGCGCGGGCTTTGCTGCGCGCTGTCTTGCTGCCGATTACCTGTACCCTGCAGGCGGCCCCCACGCCGAGGCCGTGCTGAAAAAAGAGGACACCGAATGCCTGGTTCTGCAGGGCGAGGGTGCAAGCGGGCAGATCCCCGTTAAAAAGGTGCGCGAGGCGCGGGAGGCGATCCAGCGCTCGGCGCTGTCCACCGACGCGGCGGGCCGCGTGCTGTTCATCTACGGCGCGCAGAATCTGAACGGGTCATCCGCCAACGCGATGCTGAAGATCATCGAGGAGCCGCCCGAGGGGGTGCTGTTCCTGCTGACGGCGACGAGCGCGGCCACCGTGCTGCCGACGATCCGCAGCCGGTGCGCGGCCTATACGATTGCGCCGGTGCCCGCGGCAGACTGTGCCGCCCGCTTAAAGGCCGAGCGTCTGCCCGCCAAGGCGGCGGAGGAGCTGGCGTTTTTGTATGAGGGGCACATCGGCACCGCGCTGAAAAGCTGGAACGACCCGACGGCCAAAGCCGCGCTGGGCATGGCCAAAACGCTGTGCGGCTATGCGGCGCAGGGCGACACCTACCGCGCGCTGGCGCTGCTGACGAAGTACGAGCGCGACAAGGACGGCTTTGCGGCCCTGCTGTGGACGCTGGACCAGCTGTGCAGCGCCGTGCTGCGCCGCCCCGCCTACGGGCAGGAGCAGTGCGGCGGGCTGACCCCGGCGGGCGCGGCGAAGATTTTGAACGCCGACGCCCGGGCAAGGAAAAGCCTGACCGGAAACGGAAATCTGCGGTTAAACGTGGCCGTGCTGGCGGGGGAAATTGCGTGAAAAAGCCTTCCCCCGAGGGGGAAGCCGCCCTACATGCGCAGGGGCGAA
>ENA-ORRU01000501-ORRU01000501.1-human-gut-metagenome-genome-assembly--contig:-NODE-501-length-30472-cov-6.364500_pt1 | contig 30472 bp, 32 predicted proteins | sample MGYA00242184_ERZ509151 | MGnify/ENA primary metagenome ERZ509151 (study PRJEB26280, sample SAMEA2338667) | human gut metagenome | biome: human gut; feature: human-associated habitat; material: faeces... | reverse complement strand
TTTCCATTCACCAGGAATGGCAATATTGATCTGAACATTGTTTGTTCTAGGTCTAGGCATAATATCAACTCCGAACTATTTCTACATATATTATATATTTTTTATATGCATTATACAACACAAAAAGTGGCTTTCATCTCCACAGCAAGCTATGGTGTTTTCGCCACTTAATTATAACATTCCTGATTAATTGCCTTGTTTGTGGATCAAGTCCTGTAGTAGGCTCATCAAGAATCAAAATTTCTGGTCTATGCAACAATGCACGAGCAATATCAATTCTTCTTCTCTGTCCTCCCGACAGTTTTCCTACAGGTCTATTTAAAAACTCATCAAACTCAAGAATCTCAACCAGCTCCAATGATCTCTTATCAAAAGCATTACCTGTAATACCGTACAAAGCAGCTCTGCTCATTAAGTTTTCTTTCACTGTAAGTGGTTTATCAAGCACACTATCCTGAAACACAACACCAAGCATCCTTTTTGTCTGTGCGCCGGCTTTGTCAGTTTCAATTCCATTTACAAGAACACTTCCACTATCTTTTTTCAACAGTCCACAAAGAATAGAAATGGTAGTACTTTTCCCTGCACCATTTACTCCAAGAAATGCAAACAATTCTCCTTCTTTTACACGAAAACTCAAATCATTTACTGCTTTTACTTCGCCAAAGCTTTTATTCAAACGGTTGATTTTAATTATATCTGATACCATATTTTCTCCTTTTATTTTCATTTTCCTTAAATGCAGTAACATACATTCAAAAATTGTCCGGATCCATGCCTTTCAATCTTCAAATCATATTAAAATAGCATTCATATAGCTTATTAGAATATGGCATGGAGCAAAGATCACCGCAAAAATTAACAACAAAATATTGCCACTTATAATACCACTCTCAATAAATAATAAAGACGGAATAATTGATAAGTATAAGGACTTTCGTATAGAATCCTCTTTCCAGAATATAATCCATCCTAAGCAATACAATATTACAAGTATGACTCCCAAAACTAGATAAACCGTTTCTCCTTGTTTAAACCAATACCCTTTATTCATAAAAGGGATTATAAGAAACATACTAACAAAACAGCCGAATCTAGCAATTTGTTCAAGAAATCCAACTAATTTATTCTGGTAACGATTTTCGAATCCATCTTTACATGTTATCGCAAAAACAATATTAGGAATCAAAATCACAACAATAAAAATCAATCCCCAGTAATTCAAATACCTATTCATTGCATGTTAGTGGAAATAATACTTTCCACTTGGTACTTGTGATACCGTTGCACTCAGTAGTCTTCCCTTTGGTGCTCGTGTTTTCTTTATCTTTACTAAACCAATCTTAGGAAGCTTGACCTTATTTTCATAGAGTTCAATATTTCTATTCGTATATTTTGTTGTATACGAATAACGATGTGTCTTCTTCGATTTGAATCTAGGATATTCTGCTTTTTTCTTAAAGAAATTTATATAAGCCGTATCCAGATTCTTTACACTTGACTGTAGAGCAACAGAATCCACTTCCTTAAGCCATTCATATTCTTTCTTTAATAGAACTAGATCTTTAGCACATGCCGTATAGTTTAAAGTGATTCCATCTTTTTCATAGGCATCCCTACGTTTTGCCAGGTAATGATTATATACAAAACGAGTACAGCCAAAAGTCTTGGCCAATAATATTCTTTGTTCTCTATTTGGATAGATACGATACTTGAATGCCTTTTCCATGATGATTTCTCCTTATTGATTCGCTATTTTCTTTTTTGACTTCTTATATATTCTATAATCTGTTCTTCTGTATCTTCAGAAACTGTAGCTACAAAATAAGAAGGATTCCATAGATGTCCACCCCATAACTTGGATCTTAGATCATCCCCAAACTCTTTCATCAAAAGTCTGGCTGATACACCCTTCATAGCTTTTATAATATTTGGAATGTAATGCTGCGGCGTACAATTGATCAGCATACGGATGTAATCTTCCTCTATATTCATTTCCAGAATTTGAAAACCATTATCCTTTGAATTCTGAGTCAGCAGCTCTTTTAATCTTGTTGAAACCTGTCCATTCAAGATATTGCGACGATACTTTACACACCATACAATATGATACTGTATTGAATAGACATAGCCTCTACCTTTGACAACTTCCATATGTTTTTACCTCATCAATATTATAACATATGTATATATTTAAAGCACTATACTTATCATTTATTTTTAAATTATTTATCTAACATCTGCACATCTAATTCATCGCATGACTAAAGTCACGAGTGTTCTTAGATTGCATTATAAAGTTCAAAACACCCTTCAATCTTCCCCTAGGCTTCATAAAATACGAAGCGTTGCTGTACAAGAAAATGAATACAATATCTTAAACTATACTCTTTTTTTGTAAAAAACGCATATTTTGACATAAAAACGGGCCGTTTTCACCTAAAAGTGGTGACCACGACCCATTTATTGTACTATTTACTATGTTCTTCCTCATTAATTGTGGCATCAATCATTTTCTGTGCCCAAATCGGATATATATCACGAATAAAGTGAACACCATCTGCCTGATAATATTCTGGATTTCCATCATCTGTAACACTCGTTACATCAATGTATGTCCAGCCATTCTTTTCGCACATTGCCTTAAGCTGTGTATTATATTCATTTGCCTTGCCCCATCTAGGATTTTCAGCCAAAGTTTCAGCCGTAGGCGGAATAATGGAATTAATAAACACATGAGCTTTTGGAACTATTTTTAATACTTCTTTCACCTTTTCTTCATATAAGTCTGCATAGGTACCGCCTTCTTTTTTAAGGTCCAACCCCATATCATTTACACCATATGAAAAATATAGATTTGATGGATTGATTTGCTTAACTTGATCATTAAAGTCCGTAATATTCAAGATTGTATTTCCTGCAACCGCAAATACGTTGTTCCAAGGTAAAAATCCATAGGAACCAAATCCATAAACACGTGAATCTCCGTACAATACATAATCATCAAACATAGAAAATACATCGATTTTTCCTTCTTTGATCAAAGTTGTTTTTTCTTCAATTCTTTTGTTTGTTAATTTCTTAGACAGTTTTTTTGTCTTAAGCGCTTCCTGCTCTTTAATATAAGCAACCCCTTCGCTCGTATGTTCCTTTGATGTAAAGGTAACTATCAATAAAATCACAACTAAAAAAAGAACTGCTCCAATAATAATTTTCTTCTTCATTTCCTATCCCCTTCGATGTGATTATAGCACAATAAATTCAGTATCGTTCATAATTCATCTTATTTATTTTAAATTTACCATAAACAGTGCTCCAATTTTATGCTACAATCAAGGCACGGAAAGGGATTTTTAGGTTAAGGGGAAATGAAAAAGAATATATATACTATTTGTAAAGCAATCGTTTTAATTTGTCTTATTATTCTTGTCGCATCCAATTTCAAAGTGGATAAAGATAGTAAAGCGTCTATGGAAACGGTACAAAATAAGACGATTGAAAAAGTAAATCTAGATGGATTTACACAGTTGGATAACTTAAATATAAAGAGATTTTTAGGCTTAGATCCATCGCAATATGATGGTAGTGTTTACTATAAGTCAGATGATGCCATGTCAGCCAGAGAGTTTATTATCGTTAAATTTAAGGATCATTCTCAACAAGATGCATTTAAGGAAACAATCGAAAAACGAATCAGCTCACAAAAAGGAATTTTTGAAGGCTATGCACCGGATCAGGCAGAGTTATTAAAAAATGCCGTTATTGATATTCATGGCAATTATGCGCTTTATGCAGTAAAAGAAGATGCAGCTACAATGAATGATCAGTTCTTAAAGGCATTGAGTGAGGGGGAATAAAATATGGTATTTACGGATTTATTATTTTTATTTTGTTTCTTACCCATCAGTGTTCTACTCTATAAAGTCGCAAAGAGCATTAAGATTCAAAATATTCTATTAGTTGTACTTAGCATATTGTTTTATGCATGGGGCAATCCTGTGCACGTCATACTTTTGATTCTATCTATTTTATGGAACTACTTTACAGCACTTGAATTAAATGAACAGGAAGATGAAAAAGCACGCAAAATCATTTTGATTGTCGCCATCGTTGTTGATTTACTATTATTAGGTGTCTATAAATATACTGGTTTTGTGATGAATATCCTTCATATTCAATCAAGTATTCAAATTGCACTTCCAGTCGGACTTTCATTCTTTACCTTTAGTGAACTATCTTACTTATTTGATGTATATAACAATAAGAGTGAACCACAAAAAAACTTGATTTCCTATTCATTATATGTAAGCTTCTTTGGAAAAATCAGTATGGGACCCATCGTCTCTTATCATGATGTGGAAGCACAATTAAATGATAGAACTGTATCAAAAGCGCAATTTGCGAGTGGTGTTGTTTTATTCAGTAAGGGTTTGATCAAAAAAGTCTTATTAGCGGATCAATTGTCTTATGTTTACTCTGTTTTACAAAACAATCAATCTGTCATGGGCGTTTGGCTTTTGGCAATTTGTTATATGTTGCAAATCTATTTTGATTTTTCTGGCTATTCCGATATGGCCATTGGATTATCGAGATTCTTTGGATTTGATTTTGCGCCAAACTTCGAACATCCATATACAGCCATATCTGTACAGGACTTCTGGAGAAAATGGCACATTTCTTTATCAAGATGGTTTAGAGATTATTTATATATTCCTCTAGGAGGAAATCGTGTTGATCAAAACACATATATTCGTAATATTTTCATTGTATGGTTTAGTACAGGACTTTGGCATGGTGCAAACTGGACATTTATTGTCTGGGGTATCTATTATGGATGCTTCTTATTGTTAGAAAAGTTCTTCTTAAAAGAAAAGTTAGAAAAACTTCCAACATTCATCTCACATATTTATACACTATTTGTCGTGTTGATTGGTTGGGTATTCTTTATGAGTCCAAGTCTAGGCAGCGCTTTTTCTGTTATTGGAAAAATGTTTGGCATCGGCGCTAGTGCATTTGTTGATAATCAAGCGGCCTTTATGTTTAAATCATACTTGATTCTATTTATACTAGCCATTATTTTCAGTACTAAAGTATATGACAATCTACAAATCTTCTTCTACAATCAATACAAAATGAAAACTGTATATACAACATGGGCTATTTATATCATCATGTTGATTATTTGTATCGCATTTATCGTAGGTGGAACATACCATTCCTTCCTATACTTTGCGTTCTAGAAAGCCAGGTGAAAAGTTATGAAACAGAAATATTCAGCCATTATGGCTTCTAGTCTTACAAAAGTTATCAGTATTGCCGTTGTCGTCATCATGATTCTTAATATTGTCATTCCTGACCACAAACAATCAGAAACTGAAAACCGACCTCTACAAACATTTCCAGCTTGGAATGTAGAACATGTATTATCAGGACAATATGGTAAGGATCTAAACACTTGGTTTTCTGATCAATTTGTTTTTAGAGATCAAAATATTCACATTAAATACTTAATTCAAAAATTTACCGGTGTGAAAGAAATTCAAGGTGTGTATTTGACAAAGCGTGGTTTAATCGAAAAGACAGCTGAAGTCAACAAAGAACAATTGGATCGCAATTTAAATGCGATCAATACTTTGAAACAAAACTATCCAGATTTAAATGTAGGTTTTATGTTGGCACCAAATGCCGTCAGTATTGAACGTGACAGTCTTCCTAAGTCAGCTGATGCCTTGGATCAAAATAAACAAATGGATGATATCTATAATCGTATTGATGATTCGATCAAAAAAATTGATGTGCGCTCTACTTTAGAAAAACATAAAGATGAATATTTATACTATAAGAGTGATCATCACTGGACATCATTGGCATCTTATTATTCATATCAAACATTAGCATCTTCATTTAAATTAGATAAAACAAAAAAATCGGATTATACAATCTACCCTGTATCCAATTCTTTTGAGGGTACTTTGGCAAATAAAACGGGCAGTCTAAAAATCAAAGATGAAATTGATATCTATGTTCCTAAAACAGAAACGGATTATGTAGTTACGGATGAATCCACAAACAAGAAATCGAGAACGATTTATCATTCTGAAGCTTTAGAAACAAAAGATAATTATGCCGTCTTTATGGGTGGCAATAAATCTTTGTTCCATATCAATATCGATAATGATTCAAAGAAACATTTATTGTTGATCAAAGACTCATATGCGAATAGTTTAATTCCATTCTTGATTCCAGAATATGAATCAATTACGGTTGTAGATCCACGATATTATTTCGATGATTACACTCGATTGATCCAAAATGATTTAATTACTGACGTATTGTTTATGTACAATTCAAATACATTTGTACAAGATACATCCTTAGCCGACATGTTACAGACACAATAATTTAAGGGCAGGAAATTTAAAAATTTCCTGCCTCTTTTTCTTATGGCATACAAGCATATCCAAAATACGTAATAAAGTAAATCACATATCTAACCACACACTTCAAAATAAAATCCATAATCCGTATTTCGATAACTGTAATCTTCTAGCATTTCCACATTTGTATTCCAATCCACATATACAACTCTGTCCTTGCCCATAAAACGATTTAAACAATAGGTTTCAAACGTATTTCTTAAGCGTCTACAAAAATCCTTGATCTCTTCAATACCGGCCTCTCTATATGTACATGTAGTTACATCTAATGTTGTTAGATCATGAATATCCTTCTGCATGATTTCATAAACTGGATAACGACAATTCTTTTTCTTGGTTCTTTCATGATATTCATATACCGCATTCCCATATAGCTGGCAGTGTTTAAGATTTGTTCCACTTCTCTTTTTCTCTACATGATACACATCATATACGCTCATGACTTTTTCATTTTCAATCTGCGTATATACATAACGAGACAATACCTTTAAACAACGATCAATATTTCCAAAGCTGTTCTCCACTTCCTTGAACACAATATCATTTTTATGATTCCCTGTTCCCTTACCATTCTTGTCCTTGCGAGTCCCCTTATTAAACTAATGCATATACTTTTGTACACCTGCCACTGACTTTTGATTCATCATTTTTTTCTCTTAATTGTTCCATAGTTTTTTACCCTTAGATAAGCTTTCTTATCTTCCCTTCACTATGGAGACGTAAAAGTTTTTAATTTGGTTCAAAAAAATAAAAAAAGCATAAACAAATAATTTGCCTATGCCATTGATCATCAACGAATCTTTAAATTATGCGCATCCTACAATAGGAATAAAAACACCTAAAACAAACACAACTAACATCACTGCACCGGATGCATTTCTACCTAAATAGAATCTGTGAATACCCATCATTCCTAAGAATAATGCCAATAATGAGGCTACCCATTTTTTCTTTTCTGATATTAAATTTTCATTCATTTTCCTTTCCTTTGACATCTATAGAATACTAAAGAATGAAATATATAAATCAAAATCATTGTCATTAAAAATGACTCTCATTAAAGAGAGCCAATTATTTTCTTCTAAATACATCCATCAAATCCATAAACCATTTCAACTCATCCCTACTCGCATTCTCAAAACCATGTCCACTATGAGCTGCAATATACAGCTTACCATCCATATTTAGATTAAGGGCAAATTTACGAAACGGACCATTTGTCAAAGTCATGATTTTCTTTAAACAAATCGAATCCAATATTTTAAGAGCCTCTTCTTGATCCCCACAGCTTAAATTAAACTTCTTATCAAAAGCATCATTACCTGTTTTAATAGTTTGTTCATCCAATAAACTATGAGGATATATAGTTAGCCAAGTACTAAACTTGCAATCCAGATTGCACAACATCCATTGACCTTCATAAATTTGTTTCTCATTCTTCTCCCACAAACCAGTCTCATCACACAAAACTTCTGTCACATCTGCAAGTTTAATAGTACATAACTCTACATCTAGAACTTTATATTTACCTTGTACATATCCACCGCCACTACAATAATCATGTTTAGGCAAAGGAATATTCGTATCTGATACATCCAACAAATGGGAAACAGGATCTACCTCAACATCATCAAAGAACTCATGAAATACTTGTTTATTCTTTGAATTATTACCGTTTTCCTTTGACACTTGACCTAACCCACGAAAAATAGCTCCAACAAGAATCAATAGAAGATTGCCCCCAAGCACAATACCAATTCACACTATTCCAAGACCTAACATAGATAATATCTTTTTGCCCATAACACTATCCCCCTGTTTTCTTTATCTTAACAAGCCCACTCATTCATCTCAAATAATCCCCTAAATTTGCCACAATAACGATAAAGAAGGCCAATTACTGACCTTCACATTAATTTCTTTTGAAAGTGGAAAATACAGGGGGTTGATCTTGCTTTTTGCGGCATTAGAAGCTACCGCCACCACCACCATACGTGTCGCCACTACTACTAGTGAATGTGCTACTTCCTCCGCTCGAACTATCATCATCGTCAGATTTAATTCGATTTCGAGTTATTGTATGATACAAGAAGTAGTCATGAGCCTCTTTCATCTTCAACGTATTTTTCTTCATATAGTTATGTGCCTTATCTTCAAAACTAACAGAATGAAGTTGTTCACGCTTTTTACTAACCACAAAGACTGCACAAACAAAACCTACTAAAAGACTTATTGGAACGCAGTACCATGGAAGCCATTTAAACGGCATATTTCCAACATCATAAGGCTTACCATTATGTGCCTTTTCTACAAACTTTTCACAAAGACTACCAAACGTTGTAAAAGCCTTCATGTACTTCTCTTTCTTAAAAGAAGGACCTAGCTTTTCACTAATATAACTAATTCCGGCATCCGTAAATGCTGTAATACCATAACCATGAGTAGCCATCCAGAACTTACGTGTTTCCATGTTGACCACTAAAAGAATTCCATCTTTATTTTTACCCTGACCATACTCAAGCGCTTCATACATCGTCATCGCATAATCAAGAAGTGCCTTACCACCCGTATCTTTTGTAGTCAATATCGCAACATCTAAACCTTGACGCTTACCAATTTGGGTTAAAGTATCATTTAACTCTTTTCTTTCATCCTCAGTTAATAAACGCGCATCATCATTCACAAATCTTAGTCCATCTTGTAATGAAGTAAGACCACTTAAAGCTTGCGCATACTCTTCGGAAAGATTAGGTGCTCTAGTAATATAGTCATCGCAAAGTCTTGCGTATGTTTCAAATGCATCCGCATATTTTCCACTACTTAAATAAGGCGCAAACTCACTACCAATCGTACTAATATCTTCTGACGAAATAGCTGTAGTACCTTTTCCATAAGTAGACATCCACCACTTGCGAACTTCCATATTGACAACCAATAAAGCACCATCATTACCATAGCCACGCTCATCATATTTTGCTTTTGCGTAGTCTCCTATGGATTGATCACCCATATCATCTGCAGTGATTACGGCAACATCTACACCTTGTCTTTCACTGATTTCAGTTAAAGTATCATTTAATTCCTGCTGTTCACTTACAGTTAATAAGCCTGCATTATCCTCTACATATCTTAGATCTTCACTCGCAAAAACCGGGAAGCACATCATAAGTGCAAGTAGAAGAGAAGAACATAAAATACTAAGTTTTTTCATAAACAACCTCCTACTTTCCCCAACTCAAAATCAATATTACGATATAAGCTAAAACACTTCCAAGAAGCGTAACCACTACATAGTATAAGTAAACTAGGCTCTTATTTTCTGGAAGATTCCCTACAAATTTACCCGTTTGACCATTCATCGCAAAACTGTAGTTTTCACCCCTCCACTTCGTATTTAAGATCCACACTGGATACAACGCATATTTTGCCGTACCATTCTGAATCTGAACTGCACTATCCTCACAAGTAACCGTGTCATACTTACCGCAATTGGTCATAAACGCATCTTCCGTAGACTTCTTTACACGGGTATTGGCACGATCAATACTTGAATCGGCATCCACATCATATTTATCGGCTAAAAACCCTGCTAAATAAGCCGTCTGAAAATCCACCGCATCTTTTAAGTCATAAGGCTCAATAGACTCCATCATATCATCTGGCATCTTACTCGAACCATCCACAGGAATGTTTTCAAATCTAACATGCCCCTTACGATATAAACGATAGTATTTGGTTTCCGTATAATCATATTCTGAGTCCGACCACATACGAACCTTTGTCGCATTATAACGAACCTCACCATCGGCATCTGCATCAAACAACCAGAAAGGAACATATACACCTTTGATTTCTTCAATATGATTTTCTGATTTGAATTCTTTAGGCAATAAAGTCTTACCCTTATAGTGCTGTTTCAAACCTTCCTTAGCCGCCTTTTTATCCAATTTAAACGGAGTCACTAAATCTGGCTTTAAGACACCACCCAATTTTTCCTTTACGACAATCGGACTTCCGCAAAACGGACAAGATGCAGCCGCCATATTTTCATCCGCAACAATTTCACCACCACACGAATTACAAACATATGTCAATAATCCATCAGTTTCATTTTCAGCCCACTCTTGACCTGGCTTCACATCCCACTCAAATTGATCTTCTTCCTCGATCTTTACAGAATCATATTGCTGAAGTGTTTCCAAAGAAAATTCTGTATCACAATAAGGACACTTCATCTTCTGAAGTTTTGTATCAAACGAAATGGAACCATTACAACAAGGACATTTAAACTCTTGTAAAGTACTCATAATTAAAACCCTCTACTTTTCTATGTCATTATCATCAAATGGGTCACCACACTCCGGACAGAATTTAGGTGGATGATGCGGATTCTCAGGTTGCCAACCACACTTATCACAACGATACAACGGTTCATGTGCCGGTTTTTTTGCACCACACTCTGTACAGAATTTACCCTTATTTACAGTACCACAAGTCGGACAAGCCCAACCCTCAACACTAGGCTTAGGCGTTCCACACTCCGGACAGAATTTACCACTTGCTAGATGTCCACAAGTTGGACAAGTCCAGCCATCTGCCTTTACCTCAGGCGTAGTTGCAGGAGTCGGTATTGTAGTTGGATCAGGAGCTGGTTGAGAAGCAGCACCCGCCGCATATAAGTTTTGCGCATTAATACCACCCTGATTCATGGCCATACCCATACCCATAAATCCAGTCATTGCACCAGACGCATTATTTGCAGCATCCTTCATAGCTGTAGCCTGGGCACCAACCAAACGACTTGCTGCAACCGTTTGATTCATCGTCATCGCATTTTCTTCCCACTCTGTGATCTTCTTTTCTTGATCTTCAGGAATACTCAAAGAGTTAATATTGAAAGATACAACTTCCAAGCCACGCTTAGCACGCCAAATATCACTCAACTCATCATTTAAAGCTGCCGCAACATCCATTGTGTGAGCTGGAATCTCATAATACATCACACGATCCGCACTCAATTTTGCCAAGGCAGGCTGCAAAGCCGTCATCAATTCACCCTTAAGTTTGCCCTCAATGGTTTCAGACTCAAAATCCTCTGCCACATTTCCACAAACATTCGTATAGAATAAGATTGGATCGGCCACACGATATGTAAAGTTACCGTTACAACGCAATTTCACTGACAATTTGAAGCCCAATTCTTCATTCACAACCACTCTAAATGGAATTGGAGTCGCCGTTCCATATAGAACTTCACCCATTTCCTTTGTGTTCACATAATACACTCTTTGATCCTTAGCCGTATCTCCACCAAAAGTGAAACGCTTAGCCATTGTTGAGAAAGAATCCTTAATACTTTGACCTAAGCTTCCCGCAAAGATAGAAGGTTCACTTGAAGAATCATACACAAATTCTCCTGGTGTTGCACAAAGCTCAACAACACGACCCTGATCCACAATCAACATACATTGACCATCCGCAACCGCAATCACACTACCATTTGAAATGATATTGTCACTTCCTTTATTACTCGACTTTTTACCCGTCCTTTTAGAGCCCTTACGAACCAATACATCCTGCTCTAATGCATCACAATAAAAGTACTCCTTCCATTGATCGCCAAAAACAGAACCAACAGCTCCAGCACCAGCACGAATTAATCCCATATACTACACCTCTTCCCATATATCCATTGATTGGATTCTTAATTCATTTAATATTTTTTGTACCAAACCATCAAAGACATCCACATTGCTCGAAATCTCGATTCTTAGTACACCACTATCCATACTTGGCACATCCACCAAATATGTTCTTTTTATTATATTTAACTCTTCTAACTCCTCAGCTACACTCGCCTTATAAGAAAGTATTTCTAAGACATCATAGTCTAGTCCTTCTAACTCAACACGAACCACTTCATCATAAGACATCGCATTGTTTCGAATATAAGGAATAGTATCCACAAACACTAAAATATCCGTATTCTGACCAAAAATGCGATACATCATACCAGACGTAACTACTTTACTTTTATACGAAACCTTCTCATCCTCTACAAGAAAATAAGCATCCATATTCGAAAGAGTGAATGTACAAGCCAATCCCTGCACATTCAACTCTTTTCTTTTGGTATCAAACACAATTATTCAACATCTAAAAGTTCAACAACTTTGAACTCTTTAATAATCGCTTCTGCCAATTCATCTGAAATATCATTATCATCATATTCATTGATTTCAATGCAAACAATTCCATTTGGAAGATCTGGATGTTCAATATAGTATTCTTTCTTTAAACTATCCTCATCCGATAAATCTGCAACTAAAGCTCTATAGCCACCGACTTTTGTCTCTGTATATTCAGCTTCCCCATTCAAATCTTTTGTCGCAAGTTCCTCAATAGTATATCCATCACTCCATTCTGCAAATGCATCATCTCCTACATATACTAAAAGAACCGGAAGATAATCATCATAAACTTCATATTTTGTATTTCCAAGCGATAATTCAGTATTATAAACAGGCTTTTCTAAACCCTTCACCAAATAGAAAGAATCCAAGTTTGGCAATTTAAAATTACAAGCTAGGCCCTCCGTTTCATACTCTTTTCGATCCGCAAACTTCTGTTCTTCTTTCTTCTCTACCGTTTTTGTACCATCCGTCTTTGTAGTCGTACCACCATCACTTGCACCACACGCAACTAGACTCAAACCCATACCAAGCACAAACAGACTTGTTAATAACTTATTATTTTTCATATTATGTTCTCCTATTATTATTTAATTTCTACCTTCAATTGCTGCAAAGTCGCTAACATTACATCTTCTAAACCTGTCGTATCATCCGAATTATCACGAAGTGTTACAGAACATGATAATATTACATTTTTATCGCCCACTGGATAATTTAACTTATACCTATACGTCGTATCATTGGCACTATTCCAATAATTCGTGTAGCTCATAGAACGATATCCAGAATATTCACCCAATGTATACTCTGTGAATGGCTCTTCTCCTTTACTTAAATGCTCATTATGAAAGACAATAGCCTCTTCAAGCGTATCACTTGAATCCGTACATATGTTAACGTAGATTGAACGATCTGGATCTTTTCGACTCAATGTATAGCCAATGTTTCCCTTATCCTGATTTGCCTTGATTGTGTCATACTCCATACTTGGCGTATAGAACGAAGTCAAATCTCTCGGTAATATTAATTTTGCACGAGACGATTCGCCAACAATTTCCTTGCTGTTTTCATCAACCTTTTCTTCTTTAACTTCCTTCTTTACTTCTTCTTTCTTTTCTTCCTTCACTTTTTCTAGCTTCATATTCTTAATGATTGCCTTCGCAAAAGGTTCTAAATCAGAAGTATCCTTTTCTTTATCATTCTTCTGGTTGATTTCAATAGAAACGACCTTATTGATATCCTCGACTGGATAATCTACATAATAGTGAAGTCTAGTATTTTCAACTGTACCTAAATTGATAGTTTGACTATACGCATCAAAGCCCTCAAACGTACAAGGCTTATACTTTTTATCCTCGTCATTTTCACCATACATTGAATTCTGTAGATCCGCACTTTTTTCAGCTGAGCTAGACGACAACAATTTAATTTCAGCATTCAACTCATACTTATTCTCTTCATTTAAACACTTATAGACAATCGAACCATTATCCTTTAACATACTCTCCATTTTACCTACACCCTCTCTAGATGAAGTAAAATAAGGAGATAGATCTTCGGGAACACTCAATTTAGCCGTTCGATCCTGCGTATCCATTCGTTTTTCTTCTTTTTTCTTTTCTGCTACCTTAGCCTCTTCTTTTTTAGACTCGGGCTTATCACTTGAACAAGCCACTAAACTAAATCCCATACCCAAAACTAAGAACCCAGTTAATAACTTATTCCCATTCATATTATTCTCCTATTAATTCAATCTTTAAATTATGTACCACATCCAGCAACAATGGCTCTAACAAGGAAGTATCGTCATCATTACGTAATTCTTCACGAATGGTTAGTACGACATCTTGACCATCCACTAGATAATCAAGCACATAATGATATTCAATCGATTTATCACTTGACACCACATACTTATATCCAGAATATTCACCTACAGTACATGGCTCATACATTTTTGATTCATCCTTACAAACCTTGTTGTGAGAAATACTGGCAGCCTCTGCTGAATCCCAGCCATCCGTTCCAATTGAGAAATGAATGGTAAACGTACGATCTTTCGCATACAATGAATAACCAAGAACATTCGATTCTTCCATATAGCTATATCTAGAAATTTCTCTAGCAGGCATATGGAAAGAAGTTAAATCCTTAGGTAAAGTAACTCTTACCTTTTTATTCGCATAACTAATAATCGTACTATCCTTTTCTTTTTCTTCCTCAGCTGCCTTAGCCTTTTCTTCTTCCTTCTTCTCTTCTTTTACCTTTTCTTCTTTTTCTTCAGCCGCCTTAGTCTCTTCTATTTTCTTTTCTTCTACCTTTTCTTCTGGCTCATTAGATGTACAAGCCACTAAACTAAGCCCTAACCCCAAGACTAAGAAACCAGTTAATAACTTATTCCTTTTCACTGTTATCACCTACTCTTCCATACAAATTTCAACAACGATATTATCCAATATAGCAAGTGTTACCTCATCCAAATCATTGGCTTTTTCTTGTTCTACATAAATTTGTAAGACAACATTATCTTCATCCACTGGATAATCGATCAACATCTTATAATAGGTTTTATCAGACGAATCATATACCGTTGTTTTCTTATAACCCGAATACTTACCAATCGTAAATGCCTTATATTGATCCGCCTCATCTTCAAAACCGGCATTCAAGACATCCGCCGTTTCCTTGGCTGCCTTACGATAATCACAATCAATTGAAATTCGCGTTATATACGTACGATCATCCGAATGTAAATCATATTTTAGGATACGACCACCCTCTAGCTTACCCGATATATCTAAGCCCTCTTGTTTAGGTGTATAAACCGACAATAAATCCGGCATCGTCATCTTAATGAAATAGCCATTCATTTGTGCGACTCCAGTCATTTCATCAATCTCTATCTTTTCTTCTTTTTTCACTTGTGAAGACCTTGGTTCTTCTGGCTTTTTTGCACAAGAAACTAGGCTTAAGCCTATACCTAGTACAAGCAAGATCTTAGCTAGCTTATACTTCATAGGCTTACTCACATTTCTTCTTTTCGACTTTTACGTTATCCAAAATTGCAGTGATAATTGCTTCTGTATCTGAATCATCCGCTTCATCTTTTAGCTTTTCAGCAACAACCTTAATTGTTCCTTTAAAACCATCTCGATCCAAATTGAAATACATATTGTACGTTACATAATCATCATAAGAATAATCCGAAATCTTATTTACACCTGTATAGTTTCCAACCTGATAAGCCTTATAAAGCTTACTCTCATCTTCCTCACCTTTATTGAAGGTTTCAGCCACTTCATCCGCTGTTGCATCTGCATTTGCTTCAACTGCCGCAATCTTTTTCGTATCGGCTTCTTTATTTTCAAAGCTATAGCGAATAAAGGAATCATTGACAATCTCTCCTGTAACCTCTACACCATCAGCTGGCGTATAAATCGTTGTGAAATCTTGAGGCATTGTGATGATGATGTCATATTTCTTATTATAGTTTTTACTTACCACAAAATCCGTTGCCTTCTCTTCCTTCTTTTCTTCCTTTTTAGCTTCAACAACCTTTGTATCTTCCTTTTTAGGCTCTGGATCATTCGATGAACAAGCAGCTAAACTCAAGCCCATTCCGATTACTAATAAGCTTTTCACAAATTTTGCGTTCATGACTACTTAACCTCAACTTTCATATTGTCTAAAATAGCTTTCATCGCTACTTCCATATCCGCTGTATCCGTATCATTGAATTGTTCTACGGTTACAGACATCACTGCATTTTCAAAATCCAACAACAAGTTATCTTTACATTTGAAGCTAGGATTTTCACTTGTAGTCACTTTTCTAAAGCCACTGAAATCACCCACCGTGCTAGGCTTATATTGTTCCGATTCATCATCCTTAAATCCTTCATTAATACGATTCGCATAGGCTTCTGCACTCTCAGCACTGATTGGATTTACATAAATAGCCATTTTAAAATCACCAAATTCATCTTCAAGCGTATATGAGATTTGTTGCTCATTTACTTCTGTTTTAACTTCTAAACCATCTCTACTTGGTGTATAGAATGAAGTAAGCTGTGGAATTGTGACTGTATATGTCTTACTCGAAATTTCTCTTACTAATACAGCATCCGTACTTTCTTCTTTCTTTTCTTCCTTCTTCTCTTCTTTCTTTTCAACAACCTTTGTATCTTCCTTTTTTTCTTCTGGCTTTTCACTTGAACATCCTGTCAATCCAAATACCATACTTAATGCGAATGCACTTACTAATACTTTTTTATTCATATTTATACTCCAATTCTAATTTGTCATGATCAAACAAATTTTTGATCTCTAATTTTTCATATAACGGCATTACTTTACAATACGATAAGACTTGTTGATTATAGTCATCATATCCATACACAAATCCATCTTCTTCCATACCTACACTAAACAATAGGCCAGAATGTGAATTCTCTTGATCCTGCATTGCATACAAACCATTCTCATCGATTTGAAGTGTTACACTCTCATTTGTATACGTACCCTCCAGATTTTTAAACGGCTGATTTCTCAATGCATCAAATAAATCAATCAACTGATCATTTTCTGTCAGTGCCTGCCCACTACGAAGGCTTTTTACTTTATCTAACCCATATAATGGTCCTTGACTACAAACACGCTCAATCGGCAAACCATCCTCAATCGCAATCACTTCCACCAAACCATTTGTCGTTAGTGCAAAACCATAAGTGACACCCGGACCTATTTCATACACATGAACTTGTTTATACTCATTAAAACAACCATGAACCTTATACGTTTTATCCGTTCCACTATAGTAAAGCGATAGCTTATTATTCTTTAATGTCATAGTCATCTGGTCAAATGTGGAAGAATCTTCTATCTTATAAGACTTCTTGCGACTTGGCCTATACAAAACCATCTTTGTTCCAGAACCAAAATTTGTGGCGATAGGAATCAATACATTCAATTTTCCTTTGTGGTAAAACACATCCAGATTTGAAGGCAACAAACCAATTGTTTGAGCTCTTAACTCCTTTACATTGTCATAATATTCATTGGCATATTCCTGATCAAAAGCCTGTGCAGCCCATACCTTCATATCTTTTTGACTGATTTTATATTTCTTATACAACTTTTTATTCGAAACACGCTTCTTCGTTTTAGAATCAAAATGATACACCTTATACCTAGGATATTCCGTCTCTACTTCTTCCTTAATAACTAAACTCAATAGATTTGAATGTGTATACACATCATAACTAACCTTTGTGTACGGCAACGTATACCCTTCTTCTTTTGCCTCATCTAAAGAATCTACCAAATCCTTGTATTCATTTTTTATGGTCTTATTCAATTTCTTTGCGCTCTTTGAATCACAATGAATATAAGGTAAGGAAATGTCGTACTTACCAACATTTCCCCGTGCATCCTTATATTCTTCATGAATATTGTAGAAATCTGAAACATATACCTCTTCATTAGGTTGTGATTTACAACCTGTAAACATTAGATTCAAACTAAGAAACAAGACCGAACAAAATTTAGTCCAGATCATAGTTCGCAAGAGCTTGATCGGCTGCATCCTTAAACTGTGTACGATCTCCAATGATCGTTGCCCCAAACGCATCCACAGTTTCTTTTGCCTTTTCCTCTAAGTTTTCACCATTCTTTTTAGCTTTCGCTAAATCCCACATACTCTTTGTTGCCTTAAACTGAGTTACTGACTTTTTAATTCCACTTCTAAACGAATCATCTAAGCCAAACAATTTATTTAGATAATCCACACATTGATGGCATCTTGTTTCATCATCAAATGGAATATAGACATCATTTAAACCTTTTGTATGTACAAAGCCTAAGTGAACACACTTTTTATCTTTATCCGAACCGCTCGTTCTAGCTGGCATATTTTCGGTTTTATAAATCTGAAGATTTTCTAGACGATATACACACGCATATGTTTTTGTATTAAACAAACCTCCACGAGCTTCAATAACCGCAATCAAACCTAGACTTGGTGCAATATAAATAGGGCCAAAAGACTGCATCTTTTGATTTTTATCACGCGTTTTTTTCAAAGGTTCCATTAAATCTTGCCAAATCTGAGTACCCACCTCAGTTTGATGAATATGATCCTTAACATTATCTAAATCTGAATGAACATAATCATAATATTTTAATCCTTTTGCACGACAACCCTTTGTACAAATATAATTTCCATCCATTAATTTCTGTGATTGTAAAACATTAATTGTTGCACCACAAATTGCACATGTATTCGCCATATATGATTCCTCCTTTTCTGTGCATTATTATGATTCAAGCGCATCCTTTAATGCGTTTGCCACCTGTAAAGATTCCTGATACTTTTCGTTTGACTGTACCATTACTTCTTTATCCTGCATTTCTGAAATGATCTTGACATCCTCTTTGGTAATCTTCAAAGAAATCATTTTGATGAATGGATGATTCATTTGAATATTTACCTTGAATTGGTACGTAAATTCGTATCTTGCTGGTTTATAGGAACATGTCTTCCCTTTCTTATTTGTGAAATGAAGTTCTCGCTTATTCTCTTCAATTTCTACCAAAACATTTTGAATGTCACTTAAGTCAAACACATCTGGATTTTCATCACTAAGCTTTGTTGCCTTTATCACGACAAACCAGTTGTGCTTTCGATCAACCATTACCTTTGGATACTCACCAAACGTTTCAGCTGCCACAAACACTTTGACTCTTTGTGCGTTTTCTTCACGATATGTTAGCTGACCTTTGATCTGTGTTATTGTTGTGTTTTTGTAGTCTGTAAATAATGGGGACATTTTTTTCTTACAGTCATTACAGATCGTACCATCCGCACATTTATAACCTTCCATCAATGCCATCTTCTTTTTACACACATCACATTCCTTTTTAGAAAACAACCCCATTTCTTTTCCTCCTTTCCTTATTTGATTGACTTTTCATTATGTGCTATATTGTCTTTAGAAAGCACTTTCAATCTTATGTAATCAACTTACATTTTCATTATAGAAAGTATTATAAAATTTACCCCACCCCAAAACTTAAAAAGGGTGGGAACTGCTGTAAATAAAGGGGAAAATCATGAAAAAAGTTATAAAATATTTATTAGTATTTGGTCTAGGCCTATGCAATCTATATGGGTGTTCATCAAAATCTTTACTCGATAAAGATAACCCCGTGACCCTGACAATGTGGCATGTTTATGGAGAACAAGCCAATTCTCCAATGAATCAGTTGATTGCTGAATTCAATGAAACAGAAGGCAAGGACAAGGGCATTATAATTAATGTCACAAAAATAACCAATGCGAGTAAAATCGGTTCTGAGCTTGAAGAAAGTTTATCTAAAGAACCAGGTGCAGATCCAATGCCAGATCTTTATACAGGACATATTCATAATGCCAAACAGGTAGGCTTAGATAAGAGTGTTGTATGGAATGACGTATTTACAGAGAAGGAAATTTCAAATTTTGTTGATGAGTTTTTAGATGCTGGAATGCTAGAGGATAAGCTTGTGGATCTTCCATTATCAAAATCAACAATCGTTTTATTTATGAATGGTACACAATTTGAAAAGTTTTCTAACGATACCGCTGTTTCATTAAATGATTTTGACACTTGGAATCAAACGTTTGATGTAGCCGAAAAATATTATGAATGGTCAAATGGAAAGCCGTTATTATGCTTTGATTATCTATTAAATTCCATTGAATCTTATGCAATCGCATTAGGCTCTAAACATATGTATAATGAGAATGGCTGGTATAATACGGACGATAAAGAATTTCAAGAAGCCTTTAGAACCTTTCTAGAACCATTGATCAAAGGCCATATTTCTGCTTCAGATTTCTATTCAAGCACAGAACTTACAACCGGAGAAACACTTATTGGTGTATCCAGCAGTGCTGCCTATCTCTATTTAAATGACATCGTTACATATCCAGATAATACAACGGAACCATTAAATGCGATTGCCCTGCCTTATCCAAAGGCCGATAAAGACCATGCCCTCATGACACAAGCTGGTGTTGGATTATGTGCCTATAAGACTACAGAACAAAAACAAGAAGCCGCTAGTGTCTTTGCACATTGGCTTGTAGAGCCAAAACGAAACGTGGACTTTGTGATTCAAGGAGGTTACATGCCAGTCACAAAAAAAGCATTTAAAAACTTAAAAAATGAAAAGTTTGAAGATGAAGAAACACAATCTTTATACAATACACTCACCGAAATGAAATCCGACTATACTGTTATTTCTAGAGATGTTACATATGCGGTTTCTAGTAAGGCCTACACCTTCTATGATCAAATTCGAAAAAATCAATCTCAATGGCAGGCAAGATATGAAGCTGGAGAAGACATAGATGTACTTGTACAAGAGGCAATGGACATATTAAAAAGTTTTTCATGAGGTGCTAAATTATGCAGATAAGCTTTAAGAAAAAAGAAAAATCCATGAAACGAAAGCTCTTTGTCTACATGTTTTTCCTTGTCACAGCCATCACTGTCACCCTATTAATGGGACTCTTCCTATTTGGTCGACTTGGTACAACAGAGCAAGACTTTCATAAAAACCTATCCATTCAGAGTGAATACTTCACAAACAATATGGAATCCTATTGGGATGATCTTGCCTCTATGAATATTGCTCTAGGCGAAACTATGCAAAATACTTTAGAAACAAGCCTTGAAAAACAAGGTTTGACATTTAGTCAACTACAAGATAATCCAAACGCTCTTTATGCATTAGAAAACGATTTAATTCAGCCATTAAGCCAATTTTTAGAACGCGCTAATTGTTCCGGTGCCTATATTCAGTTAGATACAACAATCAACTCAACACTTGAAAATGCAAACAATCAACGTAGTGGTATTTATCTACAAAAAAACTCTATGTCTGTTTCTAAAGAAGACTTGATTTTATATCGTGGAATTGCCAATATCGGCAAAAAACAGGGCATTATGCCCCATCGTAAATGGCGACAAGAATTTGACATCACCTTAGTTCCAGATTATGAAGAGTTAAAAGCGGGGGATTTTGATTATTCCCTATCGAATATTATTCAACTTCCTCATACCGAAGAAAGAATTGCCCTTTTAAGAGTTCCATTGATTGGAAAGGATGGTACTTTCTATGGATTATGTGGTTTTGAGATCAGTCAAAGCTGGTTTAAGTTTACCCACACGCAACCTTCCTCATTAAATCATTTAACTTGTCTATTGGTCCCAGAAGATGAAAAGATTCTCACAAAAGAAGGCTTTAGCACTGGAAGTCGAAACGGATTTTATTACTTGCCAAAAGGCAGTCTTGAAGTCAAACAAATGAGTAATGGCCTATTAAAAATCATAGGACAAGATCGTAGCTATATTGGTTTTAAAAGTCGCGTACCGATCTCAAAGAATCAAACTTATTCAACATTCGTGATGATTTTGGATTCCGACTACAATCGTGCTATTGCGAAAAGTAATGTAGAACTTTTCTTCTTTACCTTCATACTCTTATTATTTGTATTACTGGGTTGTTCTTACTTTAGTCAAAGATATCTAACACCTATCTTACAAGGACTTGAACAACTACGAAAAGACAAAAAGAACCAAACACGTTATTCCGTTCAAGAAATTGATGACTTATTAGATTTTCTATCGGACCAAGACTATGAAGTCGAAAACAAGATGTTAAGTTTAGAACTTGAGATGCAGGAAAATCGCAAGAAGCTTGAACAAATCGAAAATGAACATGAACTCATTCAAAGAGAATATGATAAGGCAAGGGTAGAAGTTGAGCGTCTGGCAAAAAAACGTGAAGCCGATGTAGATGAAGAAGAATATAAACGTTTCCTTGAATGTCTTGCGACTTTAACACGTAAAGAAAAAGAGATCTTAAATCTCTATGTGAAGGGATATTCAAGTAAGGATATTCTAGAAACATTAAATATTACGGACAATACATTAAAGTATCACAATCGTAATATTTATAGTAAGCTTGGTGTAAAATCAAGAAAACAATTATTGATGTACATGACATTATTAAACAACAAAAGGAGCTAAATTAGCTCCTTTTACTATACATAGCGCTTTAAATAATCCACATCTAGAACTAGGATTTTATGATATACCATTGTTATAACACCTTGTTGTCTTAATCCACGTAAGATACGATTTACACTATTTCTTGTAGATACACCGCAAAAACCTGCAATATCATCATTTGTAACTTGAAGATCAATAAAGATCCCCTTCTTAACTTTTCTTCCGAATAATTCAACCAGATAATAAATAAAAGCACACACGGCACCATTTTTACCATTCATAGTCATTAATTGCTGGCGATAAATGGCTTCCGACAACTTCTTACGATAATATGTATCCATATAATCTCTCAACTCTTTGTTTTCACTTAAAAATTTTGAAAACAATTTGCGATTCACACGATAGAATACAGCCGTATCACTTTCAATACGAATATGAAAAGATGCTAAAGTAACCTTTTTTATTTCATCTTTTAAAAGTGAAAGTACATCGAAACCCTTTAAATACATAATGTTAAATTCACGACCATCGCTTAATATTATACTCGTTTTTACTATTCCATCTTTTAATATATAAATATCTTCCTGATCGTGCCCATCTATCATTAAATATGAATGTTTCTTTTTTTCGATCGTCGCAAGATTCTTCCCCTAAAAAAAATCTAATACAAACTCACTCATAAATTACCCTTTCTAACCCGTTGTCTATTGAATCATAATTAACATACGTCATTCATTAACGTTTGTTATAGATGAATCTAACAATAAAGCTATATTTTTGTATATCATATTCTATCCACTCTTGACTAAATTCAGTTAATTTTTACAAACACTTACTAAAATGTACAAACTTTACAAAATATCAATATTTTCTCCAGACAAAGCCTTATTCATACTTCTTACAGCACAGAATTTTCCACACATACTACAAGTATCACTGTGATCTTCTTCTGGCATACGAGATTGACGAATTGCTTTTGCAGTTTCTGGATCTAGCGCACACTCAAATTGAGCATCCCAATCTAGATTTTTTCTTGCATCAGCCATCTTGTCATCAATATCTCTAGCTCCAGGAACACCTTTGGCAATATCTGCTGCATGGGCTGCAATCTTAGAGGCAATAATACCTTGTTTTGTGTCTTCTACATTTGGTAAAGCCAAATGTTCTGCAGGCGTTACATAACACAAGAAAGCTGCACCCGACATAGCTGCAACAGCACCACCGATAGCGGCCGTAATATGATCATAGCCTGGCGCAATATCTGTAACTAATGGGCCTAACACATAGAATGGAGCTCCCATACAGATTTGTTGCTGAACTTGCATATTTGCAGCTACTTGATTCAAAGGAACATGTCCAGGTCCTTCAACAATCACTTGGACATTATGATCCCATGCACGTTTTGTTAGTTCTCCCAAACGCACCAATTCTTCAATTTGACACACATCTGTCGCATCCGCTAAACATCCTGGTCGACAAGCATCTCCTAAAGAAATCGTTACATCATATTTTTCGCAAATATCCAAGATTTCATCATAATATTCATAGAATGGATTTTCTTCCCCCGTCATTGACATCCACGCAAACACTAAACTTCCTCCACGAGAAACGATATTCATTTTACGTTTATGTTTTTTAATTTGATCAATCGTTTTTCTTGTGATTCCACAATGCAAAGTCACAAAGTCAACACCATCTTTGGCATGCAACTCAACTACATCTAAGAAGTCTTTTGCAGTTAATGTATTTAAATCTCTTTGATAATGAATCACACTATCATATACAGGAACTGTACCAATCATAGCTGGACATTCTGATGTTAATTTTTGACGGAATGGTTGTGTATTTCCATGACTTGATAAATCCATAATAGATTCAGCGCCTAAGTCTACAGCAGCCATAACCTTTTTCATTTCTACATCATAATCTTTACAATCTCTAGAAACACCTAAGTTGACATTGATCTTTGTTCGTAGCATGCTACCAACGCCTTCTGGATCTAATGATTTGTGGTTTTTATTAGCCGGAATAACAACCTTTCCACAAGCCACTAATACTCTTAGTTCTTCCTCTGTCATTTTTTCTTTTTGGGCTACAATTTTCATTTCTGGCGTAATAATACCTTTACGCGCAGCATCCATCTGAGTGGTATATGTAGCGCCTGTACTTACTGTACTTTCATTTGTGTTCATTTTTAATTCTCCTTTTCCAAATGATTTTTTAACGTGACAAAAAGTGGTGCTCCCATCTTGCCACTAAAAAAAGTGAGCAACCAATATAGGTATACTCACACTAAAAAAGACAAAGTATTTCCCTACGTTGGCATTATCCAAATCAGGTTATAGGTCGAAAGTCATACTTTCCTCTCAGCCTGTACTACAAGCTCCCTTTTTTTTATTTACATTAAATTTATACACCATTTTTAAAAGATAGTAAAGTTTTATAAAATTTATTTTCGAACCGGTTTTTCTTCCTTATCCCAAACACCAATTCCAGTGATTGCGCAAATCATTGAGAAAACAGGAACAATAAAGATAAACCAAGCATATGGAATATATGCCGTACTACATCCAAGCACACCCATGACATAAATTGTCGCAACACCCCAAGGAACGATTGGTGCTGATAAAGTACCAGAATCTTCTAACGTTCTTGATAATACTTTACGCGAAATATTCATATCTTCATATGTAGATTCAAAAGTCTGTTCCGTCACAATAATAGATACGGTTTGTCCACCAGCTGTTAAAAAATTTACAATGTAACAATATACCAAAGTGACAAACACCAAAACCGTGCGATTCTTTATGAACTTCAATAAAACATTTTTAGCTAAAACATCCAAAATACCAGAAGACGTAATGACAGCGCCCATTACACTTGCCACCATAAATGTAACCAACAATTCAGACATTGAAAGAACACCACCACGATTTAACATTGGATCTACAATAGATACCCCTGTTTCAATACTAAAACCATTAAAAGCATAATTCATTAAATCTACAAAGTTTACACCTTGAAACACCATCGCAAAAATAGCCGATACTACAACGGCAAGTCCCATACCTAACAAAGATGGAAGTTTAAATACAGAAATCAAAATAACTAAAATTGCTGGTAAAATCAATAAAATATTAATTGTGAAATGTTGACTTAAAGTATCCATAATTAATTTTTGTTGGGCAAGATCCATACTTCCACCACTATAATAAAGCCCCGCAATTGTAAATAATACTAAGGCAACTACAGCTGCTGGAAGCGTAGTGTACTGCATAGAATGAATATGATCATATAAAGGCACTTTACTTACACCACTTGCCAAGTTTGTCGTATCGGATAATGGAGACATCTTATCCCCTAACCATGCACCAGAAACAACAGCACCCACTACCAATGGTACCGGAATACTAGTAGTAGAGGCAATTCCTACCATCGCAAGACCCATTGTGGCAACTGAACCAAATGAAGTTCCCGTAAACTCACTTGTAAGTGCACAAAGCACAAAAGCTAGTGGTACTAATATTTTTGGAGATACAACTTGCATACCATAATACATTAATGTGGGAACAGTCCCACCAGCCATCCAAATTCCTACAAGCATACCCACCATAATCACAATTAAAAATGTAGGCATACATTCTGCTGCTGTTTTAATTATATTTTGTTCCACTTCACTCCATGGAATATTCAACAATCGAGTTGTGATCACAGATACAATAACACCCGAAAAAACAGATAGTGTTGTATTACATCCCATGTTGATCATAATAATAAGTACGGCAATAATTACCAAAAATGAAACAACCGCAAATAGTGTTGTTGGCTCTTTTCTTTCATGATTCATATCAAATTCCTTCACTTTCTTTATAATAATTCTTCTTTCAAAAAGTCTAGAGCACCTTGCATTCTAGCTTCTCTAAACGCAAACGATTTAAATCTGTGCTCTGCCCCTTTGACAATAATACATTTTGCTCTTTCTTTAAAAATTTCTTTATATTTATAACTACATTCACAAGAAGCCGTAATATCTTGATCTCCATGTATCGTACATACATTTTTATCAAACAAACTCGCTTCTTTATACGGATCTAATGTACAAGCGTCCTGATAAAATTTTAGGCTCAATTTTAATCCTTCTACATCCGCACATCCATCTTTTTCAATATTTGAAACATCTTGACCACACAAAGTCTTATGCTCCTTTAAGTTATAAACTAAATCCGGTGCTGGACACCACAAAGATAAAGCTTGAATCTTATCCTTACACCTTCCTGCTACCATACTGGCCACACACCCTCCTAGACTACATCCATGAAGTGCAATTTTTTTAGTATCGACAAAGTCCAAGGATCGAACATATTCCAACATAGCTTTGGCATCTAAAATTTCACTTGAAACGGTCATATCTTCAAATCTTCCATCACTTTCACCACTGCCATTCATATCAAAACGAACACTGGCAATACCAGCATCACATAGTCTTTGAGACAATTCATTATGTACAAAATTAATTTCATTTCGATCATCACAAAAACCATGAAGAAGAATGACCATAGGCACTTTTTGGCTTACATCATTTGGAATATGAAGCATACCACGAAGTGTTAAATCATCTCGCTTGATTTCTACATACTTCTGCATATATATTTCCCTCCGTTTCGGGTATAATACCACAAAATTCAATAAATGTTTACTATTTTTTAACACTTGTCTACTTTTAAGGTACAAAACAACCTCTTTGTTCACAAAGAGGCTATTTTTTTCTGAAAATTGTTGCACTATATCCGTCGATTTTTTTACTTTCATACATAGCTGAGTCCGCTCTACAATATAATTCATCAAAACTTAAATCTTCTTTCCCATCAAAGAAACAGGCACCAAGACTTAATACAACCGGATGATTATCTATCGATTCAACATGGATCTGTTTCAAATTTTCAAATAAACGTTTAAAGAAAGAATTTGCACACTTACGATTTGTAACTCCCGGAATATATAACGCAAACTCATCTCCACCCAAACGCATTACTATATCTTTATCACGACATGATTTTTGAAGCGTATGCGCAATCGCGATAATAACCTCATCCCCCGCCATATGCCCATATGTATCATTAATCAATTTAAATTTATCACAATCCACTAGACACATCATTCCACTAATTTTATTATTCAAAATACGCTCAATCATCTTTTCTCCACTTCGACGATTCGAAACACCCGTCATCGTATCGGTTTGAGCTAAATATAATAATTTATCTTCTCTTCTCTTTTGTTCATCAATACATTCCACACAATATAAAACATGTAATAAACGACCATCCTCATCATAGTCTACCGGAATATAACGTCCACGACACCAACCAGAAATTTTACCATAGAAAACACTATCGATTGATTTCTTATTCTGAAGTCTTTCATCCAATGTTTCTAAATCCATAAACGCAATTTCTCGATCCACATAATCTTGTTGACAAAACTCTTTATGAATCTTATAAATATGATCACTAAAACAATCCTCTACATCATTTATTTTGTCGACTCCTAAATATTTAAGGATTTCCGGTTCCGTTTTCACAATATGATATTTTTGCGTCTTTACATTAATATAGTGCATTGAAATATAAATTTGGGCTAATGCCGAATATCCACTTAATTTAGCCTCTTGTTTGGACTTATTTTGTGAATTACGAATCTTTAAAAAAGATACAACCAACGTTGCGATCATATCAAAAAATGTTGTCAAACTTGAATGATTATCAAACGGCGGATTATCAACACCAAAGAATCCACTAATTTCATCTTTATAGCGAATAGGACAAACAACTAGACGTGTAACATTTTGTACTTTCAACGTATTATACGTATACGCATGATCCTTTTTAATTGTTTCTACATCTTGAATGATCACATTTTCTTTCTTGTCAAAAGCTTTATACCACCAATCAATAATATCCATGTCCACACCTTGTAGAAAATCAATTTCCGGTTGAATACCTTCACTACACCATTCATAAGTATTGTTTGTCACATGCTTTTTTTTATTATCTTCAAAAATATAAATACGATCACATCCAATGTGTTTTCCAAAAAAACGAATAAACTCATTGATCTGCTCATCCGGTGTATCAAACATAAGTGCAGAACGTAATGCTTCATTGATGACCAATTCATAGCGCATAATTGCCTGCATAAGTTACCTGCCTTTCTTTAAGAAATATTTCAATTATCTAACCACATTATATCTTTTAAACGGTTATACATCAGTTATATTTTAGAAAATTTAGTCAATTAAACAAGAAAAGAACCACATAGTTGGTTCTTACTTACGTTTTTCTATTTTTGATTTCCAAGATTTTGACAAAGGTACACCCGAACATATACACTGAATGGCTTCATCCAATACTTCATAATTCAAACGAGTACCAACAGAATCACATTGATAATTTACCGCATGATCCTTATCGATTCCATATTGACTTGCCGTATCAATCGCATCCATATTGGCTGCAAGAAATAAGAATTCCCAACCGTATTTTTCTTTCTCATATTCAATCATCAACTTGACTCTTTCCTTTGAATAATATCGACTCGCATTTTCCATTCCATCCGTAATAATCACAAACATCGTATGCTCTGGAACATCCTCGATCCGAGCATATTTGTAAATATTTCCAATATGGCGAATACTTGAACCTAGTGCATCTAATAATGCGGTACAACCATATACCTCATAATCCTTATTTGTCATAAGTCTAACTTTTTCAATGGGCTTGCGATCATGGATGACCACACTTGAATCATTAAATAAGACTGTCGAAACTAAAACTTCTCCATCTTGTTTTTTCTGTTTGTTGATTAGAGAATTAAATCCTCCAATTGTATCCTTTTCTAAACCACACATTGATCCACTTCGATCTAGAATAAAAACTACTTCTGTACAATTCTTTTTCATCACTGTATCCTCCTTGATTGATTACAGTATAGGTTTTATCCCCATCAAAATGGTCGCCTTAAAAGCGACATTTATACGCCAATTAAACTTTGATCAAACGCAAACAACGCTTCATTGATTTCAAAGACATTATAATTTCCTTGGGATACAAAATATTCAACAATAATATCAAACTTATTTGAATGCGATAAACTAAACCCTGCCTTATTTAACATATCTTCCATATCTTCCAAACTTAACTCAAGTGCAAGCGCAAAGGCAATCACAGTTTGTTTCGAAGGTTTGTAGTTAGGATTCGAACGAATCTTAGAAAACAATTTACGATCAATGTTAGCTTTCTTGTAGCACTCCACATCACTCATACCGCTCTCATCTATTTTTCTTAAAAGCATCGTTGAAAAACTTTCATCCATTTGATTTAAAGCATCTATTAAAGAAAATCTTGGAGCAATGATCGAATTGCATACCAACATATGCTCATCCTCATAATAATCATCAACATAAGCTTCGATGGAATCAAATAATTCAGAACTAATTTTATATGAATTTCGATCATAAACAACTAAATACACCATCATTTCATGATCTGTTAGAAAAGAGACAATACTATGCATTGCCACTTGTAAAGCTAACTCTTTTGGGAATTGATTCGTTCCAGATGAAATCAATGGAAAAGCGATTGATTTCAATTTATATGCATCCGCTAATCTAAAACTAGACATCTGACTACTCCTCACCGCAAGCAGTGAGGGTTCTGAACTGACAACATTTTGCAGCAATCGTACATTATTTTCAAACTTTGGATTCCTGTCTTTCTGTTGGAGCA
>ENA-ORRU01000499-ORRU01000499.1-human-gut-metagenome-genome-assembly--contig:-NODE-499-length-30547-cov-16.918306_pt1 | contig 30547 bp, 27 predicted proteins | sample MGYA00242184_ERZ509151 | MGnify/ENA primary metagenome ERZ509151 (study PRJEB26280, sample SAMEA2338667) | human gut metagenome | biome: human gut; feature: human-associated habitat; material: faeces... | reverse complement strand
CCTCCGGCCCATAGGGCCGGTCCATCTTAAGAACCCTCCCTCATAACGCTGACTTTATACTCATCGCCCGAGAGGGCGATACCACAACCCTCGGGCCAAAGGCTCGTCAACCCTCACACCGAAGGTGTGTCCAAAAGCGCTCCCATTACCCTCTCCCACTGGCCTTGTCCAGATCCGCCGCATTTTTCAGGATTTCCCGATTTCCATCCCGCTTCATCAGCAGCTTCTGCAGCTTTTTCCGCTTGGATCTTTCAATGTACTGGTGGGCCAGCACGTCGGGCAGGGTGGCGCCCAGGGATATGCCCAGAAGGATGAGCATGGCTTCCACGCCGGTCCGGAAGGCCATCATGAGTTCCAGCAGGTTCATGTGGGAAATGTCGATAATGGCGAAGAGGAAGCGGTACAACAGCACGCCGGGAATGAGAGGGATAATGGCAGGAATGGTGACTACGAATACGGGAGCGTGGAAATATTTGGAAATACTGAAATAGAGCAGAGACAGCACGGCGGCGCCGAAGAAGGAGGCACTGGCCATGCCGGTGTGAAAGAGCACCATGGATACGTCCCGCACGTCCACGGTAATAATGGCCCCAAGACAGGCGGCGGGGATGTAGCGTCTGGGCACATTGAACATGATGGAAAAGCCCAGGGCCGCCATGGCAGCCGCCAGCGCCTGGGTCAGGTACAGGCTCTCCGGCGCAATGTTCACGTCGGTGAAGCTGGGCACGTCGGTGATTCCCACAGCGCCGGCAATGCCGAAGGTCATGGCCAGCATGATGAGAAGGGTATGGGTGATGCGGGTCATGCCGGAGGTGAGGTAATTGTTTAGAAAATCATCTACCGCATTGATGAGAGGCACCCCTGGTATCAACGTGAGGGCGCAGGCCACAATGGGCAGGAAAGGGGAAATGGCACCGGGCAGGTACATGGTGAAATAGGCAGTCACCGTAGCAGCAAAAGCGGAGGCCGCAATGGTGACATACACATTGAATTCCACCCGGCTGCAGAGGTAGCGCACCAGGGCGCCGGCCATGGCTGCCAGCATGGTATAGAGCGCTTCCACCGCATGACCGCCGAAAATGAGGCAGAAGGCAGAAGAGGCCAGCCCGATGGCCAGAATCACCATCCATTCCGGATAAATGCGGCGCGTGCTGGACTCCTGGATATGGTTCAAATGGGTCACAAACCGGTCATAAGGCGCATTCTGGTAGAGGGCATTCCGGGAAGCCCGGCTGGCCTGGAGCACGGCAGTCATATTGATGCCGTGGCGGTAGCATTTTCGAAACATGGTATGCGTGGTTTTTCCGTCATCCACATTAATCATAATGGTGGAGTAGGTCAGATGAATCTGCACATCCTGCCAGTAAATACCAAGGTAGGCGGCAGTTTCCAGCATATCCCTGACGATACGCTTGCTGCCGGAGCCATTCTCCATCAAAAGCTGCCCTGTGTCCAGAATCAGTTTCATCTTATCCCGGATGGTGAGGTTATTTTTATCTATAGTTTCCAACATAAGACTTCTTTCGTATATTCAGCTTTCATAGTTGTGCCTGCCGACCGGTACTGTTTAGTGAGCTGGTTGTACTAGTGAGCGAGCTGGCTGGAGTCATTTACGGCATACACCGGAACTGTTTCCCGCCGGCGGATATGGATTGACGATTGTGTCATAAATGCCAGCGCCTGGATTCTTCACTGCATTCAAAATAACCAGTGGAAGACGGGGAGGTAAGCACGGATTGCCGCCGAAAGGCGGCTTTATCATCATTGCCCCCTAAAGGGGAAACGACTCACTACATTTTGTGCGTCGCTAGCGCTCCTTCAAAATGTGTTCGCTGTGCACCGAAGGGCGCCACCACAACCCTCGGCCTGAAAGGCCGTCAAACTTACGAACCTTAAGAACCCTCGGGACGAAGTCCCGTCAACCCTCACACCGAAGGTGTGTCCAAGGTCGATACCGCAACCCTCAGCGCCGTAGGCGCTGTCGCCCCCCTGAGCGAAGCGAACACAACCTGCCGCCATCAGGCGGCCACAACCTACGCGCCAAAGGCGCGTGCCCCCTCGGTCCCGATCCCGATCTCGCCAGCAGGACCGGATAGTTTACTCAAACGGAACCATGCAAAAAAGCCGTGAGAAATGGGTTTGCATTTCTCACAGCCTCTTTTATTACAATACATGTTTAATCACAAGATACACCAGCGCCCCTACCGCTGCGGTACAGGGGATGGTCATAATCCAGGCGGACACCATCTGGTAAGCCACGCTCCAGTGGACAGCACGGAAACGGGTCGCCCAGCCCACGCCCATGATAGAGCCTGTCACCACGTGGGTAGTAGAAACAGGCAGGTGAAGCATGGTAGCGGAGAAAATGGTGATGGCCGAGTTCAAATCTGCCGCCAGGCCATTTACCGGCTGCATCCGGAAAATCTTATTTCCTACAGTACGGATAATCCGCCAGCCACCCACAGACGTACCAAGGCACATGGCCAAGGCGCAGGCCACCTTCACTTCCCAGGGCACCTCCAGCTGACCGATGTAGCCGCCTGAAAGAAGAGCCAGCGTAATGATGCCCATGGACTTCTGGGCGTCGTTGGAACCATGAGAGAAAGCCATGAGTGCCGCAGATACCATCTGGATATGGGTAGCCACATAGTTTACCCTCGATTTTCCCACGTTTCGGAAAGCAATATAAAGAACGGTCATCATTATATAGCCCGTTATCAGGGCGCATACCGGAGAAAGCACTAGGCCGATAACGATGGTGAGCACCCCGGCCAGATGGATAGCGCCGGTGCCATAGGAAATAATCACCGCTCCAATGACTCCTCCGATGAGAGCATGGGAAGAGCTGGACGGCATGCCGATGCGCCAGGTAAAAAGATTCCAGATAATGGCGGATGCCAGGGCAGAAGAAAGAACCACCGAGTCCACCATGTGCGGAGAAGTGACGATTTCGCCGCCGATAGTCTTGGCTACGCCGGTAGAAATCATAGCGCCCACGAAATTCAGGATGGCTGACATAATGATTGCCACTTTAGGGCTTAAAGCACGGGTTGCCACGCAGGTGGCAATGGCGTTGGCGGTATCATGAAATCCGTTGATGAAATCAAAACACAGCGCCAGGACAATCACGATGCCTATAATGTAAATATCAGGCATACTTCATGACCACCTCTTTAATCAGGTTCCCCACCTTCTCTGCCCTGTTGGCCGTATCCTCCATGGCCTCCATGATTTCCTTCCAGCGGATGATTTCCATCACCTCGTGGGTGCCGTCAAACAAGTCAGAAATGGCGTTTCTGTAAATTTCATCTCCTTCACTTTCAAGAGCATTGATCTTACGGGTACGCTCACCGATTTCCGTTTCATTCTTATCAATGGACTTCAAGAGACGGAAAAGGACAATCAGCTCCGAAGACATCTCCACCAGAATATCCGCCATGCGCATAGGCAGCTTGGACCCGATACCGGCATGATAAAGCTTCAGGCACATTACCACATCCTGGATATCATCCACGCAGTCATCCAGCGTAGTAGTGAGCAGGAAGAAATCCTCCCGGTCAATGGGTGTAATAAACACATGGCGCATCTTCGCGGAAATTTCATGGGTCACCTTATCCGCCGAATGCTCCAGGGCCTTTACATCCTTTACATACCGCTCCAGCTTGGATGGATCCTGCAGCACCTCCCTGGCCATGAGAGTCCCTTTGTGGAAATACTCTGCGTTGGTAACGAGAAAATCAAAAAACTCTTCGTGCTTATTGACAAGACTAAACATGGGTGTCCTCCGTAAAAAACGCATAAACTGCTACATGTATGGTACCGCATGAATGTAAAGGTTTTGTAAAGATTATCGAGAAAAGATAAAGAAATAATGTGTTCTTTATATCCATTATAATTCAATTCATGATTTTTGGAAATGGGTAATGCGGCTGCGCCGCAGGTTGTATAGAAGAGCTGCATCGCTTCACTCAAGGGAAGCGATGATTAAATCATTGTTTGCTTTTATTCTTGAATTTTTATGCAATGCGAGGAATGGGCTGACGCGAATAGCGAGCTATTTAAGGAAGCCCATGACGAAACAGTGCATAAAAATTCTTATAAAAGAAAACTCTATGAATTAATCAGTGCTTCCCAAGGGCCACAGCCTCTGCGGAAATACGGAAAAGCACCGCCCCAGTCCCGATTTCAATTGCGCCATCAGCCGCGTCCTTTCTGAATTTCAGTATTCCTTATTTCTATTATCGCTATGTCTAAATTATTAAGAAGTAATCATCCTAATTTTTAGGTAAGTTCCATACAATATTCTTCATTTGACTTTTTTCATTAATCTCCATATACTTAAAGTGTGTGCAGGCACACACAAAAAAACAATCAATTATCCTGCAAAATTAAAAGGAGGATTTATTATGGACGAAGCAAAAGTATTAGAAGAAATGAAGAGACTGAAAGGCACCCAGACTGAAAAGAACCTGCGTGCCGCTTATGCCGGTGAATCCCAGGCTCATGTAAAGTACAATCTCTTCGCCAACGAAGCAGAAAAGGATCCGGAATGCTCCCGCCAGATTGCTGACCTCTTCCGTGAAACCGCAAACAATGAAAGAGCTCATGCCAAGATTTGGTTCTGGCTGGTAGGCGACCTGAAGAAAACCACCGCTGAACATCTGAAGATGGCTGCTGAAGGCGAACACGATGAATGGACCTCCATGTATCCGGGATTCGCTGAAACCGCTAAAAAAGAAGGCTTCCCCCAGATTGCCTTCCTCTTCTCCAAAGTCGGTGAAATCGAAAAATCCCATGAAGCCCGCTACAAACTGCTCCTTGCCAACGTAGAAAACGGCCAGGTATTCAAGAAGGGCGAAAAGAAACTGTGGATGTGCGCTAACTGCGGCTATACTGTAGAATCCGTAGAAGCTCCGCAGGAATGCCCGGTTTGCGGCCATCCAAGAAGCTTCTTCGCTATCAAAGCCGAAAACTACTAATTTCATGAATCAAAAAGGCAGCCTCCGGGCTGTCTTTTTTTAATTGCCTGCTTCACGATAAGAATCTCCCTTTCAAATAGCAGAAAAACAAAGCGCCCCATCATGAATTTTCTTCTCCAAAAAAAATCTGCGCACCTCACCGATGCGCAGATTTCTTTATTCTACAGAAACCAGTTCGATTTTGAAATTCAGTTCCTTCCCTGCCATTTCATGATTGGCGTCAAAAGTAATGGTGGTATCAGTCTTTGCTGTCACCTTCACCGGGAAACGCTGGCCCATGGGGTCCGTCAGCACCACCCGCGCCCCCACCGGGAGCTCCGAAGATCCGGGCATCTGATCCATATTGATGGTCAGAATGTTCCGTTCATCCGGCATACCATACGCTTCCTCCGGCATGAGGTGGATATTCTTGATTTCTCCCACTGCCATATCCTTCACCGCTTCATCAAAGCCCTTGATCATCTGGCCGGCGCCGCACACAAACTCCAGCGGCTCTCCCCGGTCATAGGAAGAATCAAACTTCGTTCCGTCATTAAACGTGCCCTCATAATGGACACGGCACTTCTTATTCACGTTGCTCATAGAAAACTCCATTTCTTTATAATACCCATGGGGCGAATACGCTTATCATTATACAATAGAATGGGATTGAGAGCTAGTATGGGGGAAGGTTCGCCGCCTCTGGCGCGAGGGTTCTTAAGATGGACCGGCCCTATGGGCCAGAGGGTTGTGGATTGCCCTGCGGCGTGAAGGTTCAGATGGTTCAAAGGGTGGTGGATTGCCCTGGGGCAATGCTTATAAAGTCAGCGTTACGGGACTTGCCTTTTCTGTCTCCAGTGCCGCATGACGAAGAGCCAGAGCCTCCTTCCACAGGAAAGCAGAAGCCCTGCAGAGGGCTTCTGAACCGGGCTCTTGTGTGAGCATAGCCTGCACATTAAGCGAACGCCTTAATGCCCGACGGTGGCACCGTTAGGCGACGGAGGATAGCAGGCTTTTCGTAGAAAAGCCGAGGCACCGCAAGGACCTGATTTAACTCATAAGTACAAAGTGCATTATTCGGTGTTCCTCAGGGCTATCACCCAGCTACTGTGAAAAATGTAAATCATTTCTTCACAGCCCTTTTTCTGCTTCTCCTATAGATTAAAAAATTTTTCAAAATGACAGTAAACTGTTCTCTGAATTGTCATCTCGCGCGGAGCTGCATGTCGATATAAAGGCAAAGGTATCTAGCTCTATTGAGACTCTGAGCCGAGAGATCTCCCGTCACCGTGTGGTGTATCTCATTTGGGAAATGAGATTTCCCCACTCTGTGGAGACTCTGCATAGAATCTCCAAGTCAGCCGAAGCTGGCCTCTAGCCTGCCCAATAAGAGGCCTTCCCTATTTGCAGCTGACCGGCTACGGTCGATATGACGATGGACACAGCAGTCAAAAGATATTTAAAGCCCTCCTTATCTGCCTCTTTATCCTGATCCTTGGTGAATACACCATTCACAATGTTATTGGTAATAAGATTTCTTAAAATCTACTGCCCATAACTGGCATCGGAGAGGTATATATTCATTGCCATGCTGAGGCCCATGTTTTTCGTATCTTTAAGATTGTGCCTCTCCTCCCCAAGGGTAATTTCATGGGCAAGCACTGCTGCCAACTTCTGATCATCCAAAAGCTCCAAAGTACACTTATTCACACAAATTATACCGCCAAACCGTATGGAAGCATTTAAGGACTCATCGGGGCATACATAGACTTTATAGTCTCTCGTGACATAGCCTGTATCTTTGATAGTTTGATAAATGCTTTGCACTCGATCATTGTCTTTCTCATCATGATCAACCCATGTATGTGCGCGGCCTCCCCTGTCATGGCATCCTGACTATCATCCAATTGGATAAAATACTGAACAGCTGCACACATAGCAGCCGCACCTATAGCCACTTTCTCCAACGTTGACATTTTGACCCCTGTCTCCAGCGGCATAAACAATTCCCCCTACCGGCACTGCCAGTACTGTAAAAAAACGCTGCTTTTATTTTCCTTTTCTAATTCTCCCCATCGCCTTCTCCACCAACAATCAAGCATTGTAGCCTATGGAAATAGATTTTACAATATCACCTTCCATATGGAAAACCAAGTCATAGGCACGCTCTCTGCCTTTATACCAAATCTGTTTACCATAGGGATTACCGATATCCGGATATCCATAAGCATTAATCACATCCCGTCGGGTTGATCCTACATGGATTCCCCGAGGCGTATTAAAGCCATTGTTAGCAGTGGTATTTACCAGAGTGGCATAGAAAGGACCATCTTCCGAATTACTTATAAAGTTCAGATTTACCGTACCACCGTATGTAAACTTCTGCACGTAGGCATTCCAGGCATAACAATCATACATCACATCAGTCTTCTCATCTGGTTCCCCATAAATAGAAATAACATCCTCCTCTGTCACATTGGGCGTTAAACCGCCCAGTGCGATATCATCCACGGGAACCCTAGCCCAGGCCATGCAACCAGCGCACATGGCCGCAGTTAAAATCAATGCTATTTTAGCTTTCATTTCAATTTCCCCTTTCCTATAAAAACATAAGCATAATTCAGTACTATCTTTATTATAAGGATTTTATAATTAGAATCAATTTCATTTGATTTGATGGTAAAAGATAAAAGTCATCGAATGAAGAAATATAAAAGCGCATCCAGGATAATGAAGGAAAGCATGAACCAATAGCATATTTCGAGTACCATGTTCTTTTAGTGACCCACGATGAGTATTCCGCGCTAGGTGTACCGCCTGTCCGCTAAGGTGTACCGTTTGTCCGCCGAGGTGTACCGCTTGCCATTTTTAGGTAACTTCTTGAACTATTGGTGTACATGCCAGCTGAAATACTCCTAAATTCTTTTAATAAATATATTAATATATGGCTTCCTGCCATAGAATGAAAACAGGGACATAGTATTTCCCTTTGTTCTATGAAAGGAGGCCTTTTAATATGGCCAATTTTGCCAGGATCCGGCTCATCCTGGAGCTCCATGACCGCGGAATGTCTCAAGATGAGATTTCCCGCTCCCGTCACATGTCGAGGAGTACGATTACTACCGTACTGCGAACGGCGCGGAAGAAGGGCATCACTTATGCGGGCATCCGCAAGCTGGATGATGCAGCACTGCAAAAGCTCTTCTTCCCTGACCGGCCGGAAGGTTCAGACATGTACGAGCTGCCGGATTACGAATCCATCCATGAAGAGCTCAAGAAGCCGGGTGTGACTCTTTCATTGCTCTGGACGGAGTATCGTGACAGGTGTCACCAGAATGGAAACATTGCTGTAGGGCATACCAAGTTCTGTGAGGATTACGGCCGGTACTGCACAACCCATGACCTGACCAATCATCTGGAGCATAAGCCCGGAGCCCAGTGCGAGGTCGATTGGAGCGGGCCGACCATGCAGATCATCGACCGTGATACCGGCGCGACCATTTCCGTGCATCTCTTTGTTTCCTGCCTCACATACAGCAGGTATGCCTACGTGGAGGCCACGCTGGATATGAAGATGGATACATGGCTCCGGTGCCATGTTCACATGTACGAGGCATTTGGCGGCGTTCCTGTGCGGACAGTCTGTGACAATCTCAAAACCGGCGTTGTGAAGCATCCCAAAGAGGGTGAAGTGGTTCTCACCGATGCCTATGAGGCACTTGGGCTTCATTATTCAACTGCTATTATGCCTGCCGGTGTGCGGAAGCCCAAGCAGAAAGCATCCGTGGAGAATACGGTTGGAAATATTGCCACCGCTATCATCGCCCGTCTTCGCAATAAGGTTTACTTTACTCTTGGCGAGCTGCAGAAGGATGTAGTGACTGCTACAGATAAGTACAACCGGCAGCCCTTCCAGAAAAGGCAGGGAAGCCGCTATGAAGTATGGCTGGACGAGAAGAAATATCTCCGGGCTCTTCCACGAGCTCCTTATGAAATCGCCTCGGTTATTCTGGGAAGGAAAGTATATCCCAATTTCCACGTTTCCTTTAAGAAAAACTGGTACTCCGTTCCCTACGTATACCGCGGGCAGTCCGTGGATATCCGTTACACCGACAAACTTGTGGAAATCTACTGCGGAAACCGGCGTATTGCCTCCCATATCAGATTTCCTGACTACATGACCAACCACTATTCCACACGCCCGGGAGATATGCCGGATGCATTCAACCAGCCGGAAATGGACAAGGACCGCATCTGTGCCTGGGCAGAGAAGATCGGACCTTGTACGTCGGAAGTCATCAGGAGGATTTTTGACAGTGTAACCATAAAAGAGCAGGGCTATAATGCTGCATTGGCCGTTCTGCATCTCAGTCAGAAATATCCGAAGGACCGCTTCGAGAATGCCTGCCAGTATGCTTTAGCCCACACAACATCGCCCCGCTACAACTATCTTAAAGCTGTATTAGGGAACAATCAAGACAAAATCCTGGACGGCGTACATTCCGCCCGTTATGAAAATACCGGAAAACACAGTATTTCCGAAAAAGGCGCTTACATCCGCGGCGCAGACTATTATGGAGGAAAGACAAAATGATCAATGAAGAAACACAGCGGAAACTCCGCAACATGAAAATGGAACCTCTGGTAGAAGCCCTGCAGAACCAGCAGAGTGATCTGGAATCTTATGCCCCTTTGGACTTCGATTCGAGGCTGACACTGGCCATCGATGAATGCTATTCAGTAAAATTGGATGATCGCATCCGGAGGCTGACGCATATTGCTAAGTTTCGCTATCCTGATGCCGATGTTCACACCCTTATCATGCAGGGCAGAGGTTTCAGCCGCGAAGAAATCCTGGGCTATGCCAGCTGCGGTTACATTGAACGCCATAAGAATCTGATCATCAACGGATTTACCGGAGCAGGAAAGACCCCCCTCGCCTGTACTTTAGGCAAAGAGGCCTGCCGCCATCTGTACAGGGTCAAGTATTTCCGCATGCCGGAGCTTATGGAACAGTTCAATTATGGAACCGAAGTCGGACGGAGCGTGGCCAGCATTGTAAAGAAGTTCTCCGGCTACGATCTCCTCATCATCGACGAGTGGCTTCTCGAGTTGCCAACGGAAGTGGAGCAGCAGTACCTGCTTGAGATTTTGGAAAACAGGTACGATGCTCATTCTACTATTTTCTGCTCCCAGTACAAAAGCTCGGAATGGTATCCGCGCCTCGGTGATGGGGTTCTGGCCGATGCGATTATGGACAGGATCATTCACAATGCCTACCACATCAATTGCGGATCAATGAACATGAGAGAATATTTGAATAGTCCCGATGCGAAAAATGACTAAATTATTTTAACATCATAACCTAAAGAATGAGCGGTACACCTTGGCGGATAAGCGGTACACTTTCCGCGGAAAGGCGGTACCGCTTTTTCGGATAGGCGGTACACCTGTTGCGGAATATTCACCGCCTGGCTGATGATACTGATGAAATTCTGGAATCAGTGCAGTCCCTCTACAGAGACATGGACAAAGACAACCTCTCCCTGAACATCACCTGGACTCGCCATCCCACTAGAAGCACCTTCACCATCCTCCACAAAGACACCGCCCCCATCGCTAAAGCCCTCAAGGACTACGTAGAGCGGCGCCAACAGGCCAGCCAAATCCGGCGCTTCACTGGCACTATCACCACCCTCAGCATGGAAAAATCCTTTTTCCGTATTAAGCAAAAAGACGGCACCATCAGCACCGTCAAATTCGATAAAGAAAACATTTCCGACCTGATGGCCCATGAAGTCAATCCGCTCTATCAGAAGGAATACACCATCTACGTTACCTGTGAAAATAAGCCGAAGAAGAAATGTACCTACCGGCTGAAGCGGTTTGAAAATTAGAAGAGCAAGAAAAAACTCCCCATAGCAAAGGGGAGTTTTTTTATTGCGCCTTTGTAAACTATGCCTTCCGCATCTTGCTCAGGTCTCTCATCTCTGTCATGCCGTAAGCTTTAAATACTTCAATAAGTTATTTAATGTTCCAAAACGCATGAAAGCAAATCAAGTCAATTCAAGTAATTCATATTGACCATGGAGAGCCTCGCTGGTCAGTCCGGATACATCTGAAGCCTCCAGCACCTGGGCCATGTAGGCCGAAACAATCCGGAATACCGTATTCCGTGACACCTTGAGATATGACGCAATGCGCCGCTGGCTGTCGCCGTTCTGGAAACATAAGGGAATTTCTTTCTCGGTTGCCATGAGACCACATCCTTTCAATGTAACAAGTGGTAAATATCCCACAAGTCCCTTGTACAGAGACAATAGGGTGGCTCTCCAGTGCGTATTGCCCTAAAAAAGGGTGGCTCCCGTCAGCGTATCGTGTGGCTCTCAGTCGCGTATTAGGTGGCTCTCATGGCGCGTAATACTCATTGCTTACATGAATTGTGGAAAATCATTTCTAAATGGATCTCTTTCCCAACGTTTAATGAGGGGCGAAATTTGCCTGCCGATAGCACGTTCCCTACATCCCCAATTAGGACCAGCCGTAAAATCGCTCAAGGAGATCTGAGCGCGGCTCAAAAGCGCAAAGTGAAAGAATAATATAGGCCAGAATGCCTGGAAGGCCGTATAGCCGTTTATTGTTCTTCCTCTTCCCCGATAGGTGCATTGCCCCATGCTATACAGAACTACTGACAAAACCGAAGCCACGGAGATAGTAATTATCGAAAGTCAAATGAATTACCGCGGAAAACTTGACACTTACGGCGAATTTCGGCGAATTTCGGCGAATTTCGCCCGCTGCTAACACTCCTTGACAATCCCAGAAAAATCAATAAAATAGTAAACGGATGTTGGGTACATTATTTCCCTGCACGGGCCAGGTCATACCTTCATCCGTTTTTTTCAAAAAATGGCCGCCCTTAATGCAGAGCTATAGGTCCATATAGGAGGTAATCTCATGAGCAACCTAGGGCATACAGTTGATTTTTTCTCATTATTCAATTCTATTTTCAAAAATTCTGTGTCAGGAGGATGTTATCATGGCTGAAGAAGAAATGCCGAAAATCCGGTTAAAAGAGGGCGAAGCGCTCTATATTCAGGAACATTTAGTAGAAAAGTGGAATTATGAACCGCCAGTCATATCAGAAGGGGCAGATGGCCGCAGAGGGCATTATCTTTTGACAATTTCTCATAAAAAGCGTTCATATTTATATAATACAATTTACATTGATAAATTGTATGATGACTCTCTCCGCTCTCCTTCAGGCCATGGATCAGTGTGCAGGTATATGCTTTGGATTCCATCTACGCAAAACGGCACATCCGCCCAGAGTATCAAAGGGCACCTTAAAAATGCTGATGTGCTGTACGAAAAGTTTTGCCAGGAGAAAAGTGCGGGGCCCCTGTCTGACAAATACCTTTCCCATGCAGTAAACCAGGCATATCAGACTTTAAATTCATTAGATAATGATATCTCCTATCTGGAGCATATGATTCACCACTATTTTCCTGCTAGCAGGCTTAATGATTACTGGAATCCGGAAGAGCCTATAGAAAAAGTGGTCAATGACCTTGCAAACCCAGTCCTTCTTAAAAACCTGGAAACACTGCTCGCACTTTTTAAGAAGGCGCCTATTTCAAGAGTAGAAGCCTTACACCTGTATAAAGAATGCAAAGATACTTTAAAAAAATTACATAATATTTTAATTACAAACAGTAACAGATATTAATTCGGTAAAGCGCCAGGCCAGTATAGGTTTTCCCCTATACTGGCCTTTATTTTTTCAAAGAATTTTAAGATTGGTTGCAGCATTCCCGTAAAATCCGGATAGTCCTAGTGATACCGTCCTTTATGTCATACTGTGCCTTCCATCCAAGAGACTGAAGCTTTTTGCTGTCAAGGCGGGCCTTTGTTGCTTTACTGAACCCTGCACTTTCTACCTGATTAGGTATGTCAAAAACAACCTTCCTACCAACGGAACCGGCAATCAGGGCAGCTAAATCCTTCAGATGAATATCGGACCTTTCGTCAGCTATATTATAGGCTTCTCCTTTCGTACCCACTAAAAGAACCGTCAGAAGTCCGGATATGGCATCTGCCATATAGGTATAGGAATAGTATTGGGTTCCCTTGCTTTTCAGGACTATATCTTCGCCATTTACTGCCTTTCTAAGGAACTGGCTCATTGCTTTCGAATCAGACTTGAGAAGCGTCGGCCCATAGGATCTGGTAAACCGCGGAATCACGATATCCATATGCTTTTGTGAAATATAAGCCTGACAAAGAGACTCACCGCATCGCTTACTTTCCGGATATCCAGCCCTCAGGGTATTGCAGTCTATGTACCCGCAATATTTTTCATCAAAAACTTCTGTATCACCACGATTCTCCCCGTAAATTTCATTGGACGAAGCAAAGGCAAAACGCTTGCTGTGATGAGCTTCACTGAAATCCAGCATATTCTTCAAACCATAAATATTAGTCATAATTGTCCCAATCGGATCAGTAGCATATGCCACTGGATGTGTATTACTTGCCAGATGGATTACATAATCCACTTGTGAAATCTCGCCAAGAGCCAAAGGTTGATTCACATCACAGGTAAAAAAATTGAAATCCGGCAAATGGAAGCAGTATCCAAAACGGTTCATCGCTTTTCCCTTATTCCGTCCCAATGCATAGATGACGCAGCCCAAACCTTCGTTAAGGTTTTTATGCATAATAACATCAATCAAGAACGATCCCAAAAGGCCTGTGGCACCTGAAATCATAACAGATGAACCTTTCAGCTTTTCCCATGGTAGAGCCAATCCTGCCACTTTCTCAATGTCTTCTTTATATAACGGATGATTATATATCTCCATAATTTTTACTCCTATTTCAGCCAGGTATCTTTATCAGCTTTCAAATATGCCTTGAAAAGTTCCAAATCGTCTTTTGTGGTAAGTTTTATATTCTTATCCGAACCGGATGCAAAATGAAGTGTCTCCCCCAGTTCTACCATCATCGTATTTGTATAAGACGATCCATAAATTCCGATTTTCTTCTCAAATGCCTCATGATACCTTTTATCAAGGATGTCAAACCGATAAGCCTGCGGAGTGGAGACCCGACGCAGCGTCTCCCTGGGGATATACTGTGTAGTCGTTGTTTCGTCATTTTTATTGACAATAAATATCTGTTCGTTATAGGGCATAGAAGTGACAGCATTACCAAACTCTTTTGCTTTCAGGAGGACATCCGTCAGCACGGAAGCATCCACCAACGGGCGTATCCCGTCATGGATAACGATGATATCATCATCAGAAACTTTTCCCTCAAGGTGAAAGACACCATTCCGAATCGACTCCTGTCCGGAAGCGCCGCCCGATACAATCCACTTCAGCTTTGTAATATTAAACTGTTTCGCATAGGCACGAAGTACATCATGCCAGCCATCAATGCATACTACCTCAATGGCATCAATCTGCGGATGTTCCTGAAATCCTTCCAGAGTATAAATTAGCACAGGCTTATCATACACATTAATAAACTGCTTCGGAATATCCTGGCCCATTCGATGTCCGGATCCTCCAGCTATGATGACAGCAATGTTCATATTGTCTTCCCTCCGCCTAAGTGATAGTCTAAAATGATAAAAAAATAAGACAACGGTAAAATCCTATGTTGGTTCTTGTACCAGATACTGAACAATATTTCCAACCCTAAAATGGGCTGGGTTAAAGGCATAATAAGTATCAATCAATTAAAAGTTCTGATAGATGAACTTAACTTCACCATCTTTGGCCAGAAATAAGGCAGCAAGAAGCAGAATCATACTGCAGGTGACTTGAATTGACAAGAAAAAGTAACTATTATTGATTTTACTCAGAAGTCTCTGATAAGTAGTTTGTAATTTCACGATTAATTAAAAACCAACCTTTCGATGTAAAATGAGCATCATCACGAAATGCGTAAGGCATATATTCCAAAAACTGAGTATTCAGATAAGGATACCTATAATCATTCTGCATATTTTCCATTTTCTGATAAAAAGCGGTCCTCTTCTGCAATCCCATTCCATAATAGTCATAGGCATATCCATTTACAGAACACATAAGAGTATATGGTTTCAAACCAATATCACGACTCACATCCATAATCATCTTATGATATAAAAATTCTTTAGAGTGAACGAAATCATCTTTTGCAAACTTGTTTTTAAATGTATCCCACTGAGGCTTTTTAATGCTATTGTCATAGTACCATTTATATACATTGCCAGCATCCTTTGTTGTTACGCTAAATTTACGAGCCTGATCTGTATAAAATCCTTCTCCTTGATCCCAGTCAATTTCATGTATCTGGTAACTGTACTTTCCCTTATATTTCCTTACAAGCTTAAAAGCTTTCAAATTATCGCGGAGTATTAGGAATCTTTTCCTCATAACAAAATAAGGTGTAAATATACCTTTAAGCAGTTTATGTGTAATAGAATCAGAGGCATTAATCCAGGAATAAAAGTAAAGTTCATTGAAAAGTCCTACCGACTTTGTCTCATAGGCAATCTCCTTAGAAATATAGTGTTTTATGTTGTCTGAAACCCGTGGATTATCCATAAAAGCATAATACTGCAATTCTGAAATGTTTCTCTGAATACCGGCTTTGTAGTACTCATTTCCAATAAACCAGGTCATGGAACTATTATAAATAACAGGAACCTTTTCCACATCAGTTAAAGCACCTAATCTAATGGCTGTAATAAGTCCATCACAACCAGCATATCCGATAATATCCACTTCTCTCGTGACTTTTTGATTAGGGAAAAATTTTGTTGGATCTGTAAGCACATGAACATTAGGATTAGTATTTAATTCTGATGTTCCTAACATGAGTGCATGATGATTTTTAATGCTTAAATTCTGCAGCGCCAGCCCTTGATCCTTTACCTTGTTATTATAAAGATGCCAGACTCCACTGGAAGGGTACCATTCATCTAGTTTAGCAATACAATATTCATTTACAGCATAAAGTGATACCAGCACAATAAGTACCGGTACCACTGCACAATACATAAGCTTTTTCAGCATGATCCTTATCCTTCAATACTCTTTTCCGCAAGAGTCTTAGCAAAATTAGAAACAGAAGAAATGCTTTCCCTTGTAAAATCAGTTGGTTCCATCTTTAAGCCAAAAGAAGATTCCAGCTCGAGAATGATATTAATTACTGCCATGGAATCCATAAGACCTGCATCAAAGAGATTCAAATCTTTATCTTCCTCCAGACCATCTGCTCCTGTTACTTTTTCAAGAATCTCTACAGCAATTTTTTCATAATCCATTTCAAACATCCTCCTGAATAAAATCATTTACCGGTAAATAGATACCCGGAAAAAATAAGAAGCCCAAAAGCAAACACATGAAACGTGACCAGCCGACTGACGAAAACAAAATGTTTCTTCTTCATCTGCTTTCTATGCCACTTTGATTTAAGATATACATCAGTTATGACCAATGCCAAACCTTGATATATCCCATATATTATATAATATAATGTAAATCCGTGCCACACCCCCATAGTCGTCATAGTAACCATGTATGCCCACCGAGTAGCCGTAGATATATTGGTTGTCCACTTATGACGAACTGCTGCCAGTACAAAACGTCCAAATAAATAGTCACCAAACCAGCGTGACAGGGAAATATGCCAGCGCTGCCAGAAATCCTTCATATCTTTAGCCAGGAATGGCTTATTGAAGTTATCTGGTGCTTTGACCCCCAGCATATAACTCATTCCTACCGCCAAAAGAGAGTAACCTGCAAAATCAAAGAAAAGATAAAAAGTATAGACATACATATATTCAAGAGAATGTACCAGCGTGATATGGGCCGGTATCTTTTCCATTAAATACATATTAATGAGCGAAGCAATACCGAATTTATACACCAAACCATAAAAAATCTTCTCTATCCCCGGTAAGAGAAAATCATAGATATAGGTCTTTTTCTCAATTGCATGGTCAATATCCTCAAGGAACCGCTTATAACGATCAATCGGTCCGGAAGATAGGGTGGTAAAGAATGAAATAAAATACAACAGATTAAATAGATTCATTGACTTGACGTGATTATCATGAATTTCAATAATCATTTGCCAAATACGGAACCCCATGTAAGAAATCCCAAGTATTTCCAAAGGATGCCAGTGAGTGTACGGCACAAGTCTTGCATATACAAGAGGGATAAAAGACAGTAAAAACATCAGGACGTAAAAAAAATCATTCTTCGTTCTCTTGTGTATAAAGAGATAGAGATAAAGAAGAAAAACCTCAAAAATCAGAAAACCAATAAAATAGGGCAGCTTATGAGTACCGATAAGCAGATACAAAGCAGGTAGCGAAACAAGCATGCCATAATACTTTATTTTCTTGCCCCATAGCCCTAGCAGCACGGCCGGAATCAATAAATATCCAAATAAAACAATGGAAAAAATACTTCCATATTCACTAATAACCATCAAAGTCTCTCCATTAACTTCTTTCTATCAATTTTCCCGTTAACATTGAGCGGAAACTCATCAACAAAAATTACCTTCTTAGGAACCATATAGGATGGAATCATTAACCCCAAATCTTTCTTGACTTTAATCATCATTTTGAGTTTCGAAACATGAAGGGTCCCTCTTAGTTTAATAAAGGCTGCCAAATAATCTACAGTATTATCAATCTTTACTGGTAAAACAACACTGTTTCGAACATAATCAAGCTTATCCAAATTTTGAGAAATATCATCCAGTTCAATCCTGTATCCATGAAGTTTAATCTGCGAGTCAATACGTCCTACATAATAAAGCAAATTTTTCTGGATATAAACTAAATCTCCTGTTTTATAACCATAGTTACCAGTTTGAGAATCAAGCCAAAACTTTTCTTTAGTTTTCTTCAGATTGCAGAAATATTCTCCCCCAACACTTCCACTTACAACAGCAAGTTCGCCGACATTCTTCCCCTCAATTGCAGAAGTATTTAATAATTCATAATGTGCGTCAGGTAGTAAATAGCCAATTGGCAAAGCTTCTTCACTTTCCAACATTTCCTCATCAATTTTACAAGCACTTAACAGCACGGTACACTCAGTGGGACCATAGCCATTATAAATTTGCAAATCAGGAAATCTAACCCACAACTTCTTAACTAACTTTTTTGTTAATACCTCTCCAGCAACAATACATTTTCTCAAAGCAGGTAATAACTTCTTATTAAAAGTATCTTCCATGCAGCAAATTTCAGCAAATGCAGGAGTAGATACCCAAAACGAAATATGACTAGTAGCTAACTGTGCATACAGCCTTTGTGGATTGGACACTGTATATTTATCCAAGCTAAAAATAGCTATTCCTTCGGATAAATAAAGATATAACGCAAATACAGACACGTCAAATGAATAAGAGACTTGATTCAAGGCACGTGACTGTTCAGTACAGTTAACACAATCAACAGCAAACTGTTTTGCCCATTCAACAAAGTTAACTATATTTCTTTTCCGGATAGGAACACCTTTAGGTTCGCCCGTACTTCCAGAAGTAAAAAGAATATAACAGATATCATCATCAGCTACCCAGTCCTGTGCGTTGGAGAGAAAATCTTTATATTCTTCATAAATTTCATGCAGCTGTTCTGCAGTAACGACCTGACAGCCATCTCTTGTCACTTCTATGTCCGAAAAATTGAAAAGTACCTGGGCTCCTATCTGATTCATAATCTTTTCGAGTCGTTCCAAAGGATATGATGTATCTACAGGGACATAAGCCAATCCGGATTTCAAAGCACCATGCATAACAGCAATAATGTCTGTTTCCTTGTTGCCATAAATAACAACCGGTGTCTTGTTATCCGCCAAATGATGAGATTTTAAGAATCCTGCAACTGCCTCTGATCTTTTCCATAAATCACCAAACGATGTCGTTTCATCGTTATGTATAACAGCCGCCCTTTTGCTGTCTCTATACTTATACAGCGCATCTAATAACCACATAGTAATTACGTTTATCCTTTCATGCAAGATTTAATATTAGTTTCAATAAGTCAGTTGAGAGAGAAAAATGCTTTAATCCCTACTTATAAGATACTTCTTTTTCACCTCATACTTCTTCATTCCTTTTAAAATATCCGATAAATAGGATATAAGCCCCCAATTCCGCAAAATAAATCCACCGCTGCTATAGCCATTATTTTCACCAGCTTTACTCTCTAAGAAAAATATAAAGACTACAAAATATTCTAAAAATCTCTTTAGAAAAGCATAAATTCTTCAAGATCTGAAAAAAGCTTAAAAACAACATCTGTGTTTCTATTCATTGTACTCTTTGGTAAGCATTTTATAAAGTGCATCTCTATGAGAAGGTTCTTTACTAAAAAAGAGTTTATTTGCTCTTGCCTGGATATCGGCGGTCATCTTCATCTGATTTCGGCAAAGATAATCAAGTTTATCAATAACCATATCTCCTTTTTCTGCCGGCATAACAAATCCATTCTCAGTCAAAGGGAAGCAGAACTCCCTGTATGTATGTATTCCTGCTAAAAATTCTTTCTTGTCCGGGAAATAACTAATAACCGGTTTATCCAGATAGATATAATCAAACATAATAGAGGAAAAATCTGTTATACAGCAGGCATAATCAGCCGCACTGCTAAAATGGACAAGATGAATTCTTTCCATGCCGTCCAACTCAAATGCCTGATCATAGCAGCTAAACATGGGGTGGAACTGGACATCAAGATATAAATCCTCTTTCTCAAGAAATGCAGATAATTTCTGGCTATGCAGAAAATCGTAGTAGGACTTGAAAAAAGTAGAATTGTAAAAGGCTGACACAGGTACTTGTCTGCGATCTACAGTAGCAACCAGCATTTTTCTCCATGAAGGTGCAAACAACACCTTATTAGAATGCTTTGCTGATGACGAATTGCTGAAGTAATCAAATCGTGGCATACCACAGGACAATAAATCCTCAGGCTCATACGCCAGTTTCAAAAGGTTCTCTCTCTCAAAACTTGTCGAGATAACAACTTTATCTATGCCATACATCTTTTCTTTGCTGTACATATTGGGTAATTTTGCATTCATTACACCATGCTGAAGGTAAATAACTTCAAAATCCAGTAAATCCTTATATATCTTTTCACCCAGTCTGCTGTAAGGAATATAGGAATTCCGTCCGATATAGGCTGCTAATACTTTAGAAGTTCTACCAAGCATCAGTTTGTGACGCTTACTGCCAAATTCAATCAAGTGTTCTCTATACTTCTTTACGGCACCTTCCGGCAGGATTTCTTTTTTATCTTTAGAATACACATAATATCTCTTTACCCCATCATGTATGCCAATGTCATGTTCAAACTGATAAAAGCCATTATCGATGGCATCATGGCTATCATAGTAAAGCCATGTATCTTTTTTTCCATGAGAATAGGCTATCATCAGCTGCCTGAACAGCCAGTGTTTAGGATACATCCTGCGAATATATTGATTAAAATCCTTCTCCTTTTGTGACAGCTCACTGCTATTAGAAAGAATCACTTTTATCAAATCCTTCGAACAGATAAGTGAATAATCATCTCCTCTGTAATAATCTCTATGGACATCCGTATTCACGGCAGTCTTATTTCCATAATAAAACTGACCAGGATACTTGTATTTTCCCATCTGCACATAGAAACGAATGTCTGTAATATTTGCAAGATCTTCTTTTATTGCAAAACCATAAAATTGATTCGTCTCCATATTTGTTCCAAAACAGCTAAATTGAGAATGAAAAAGGGGAATTTCACGAAGTTCACCTCCGAAAGAAACCCAAAGTTTGACTTGATTCTCTTCCATAAGCTGTGCTTCTAGAGATTTCACATATCCGAGAAAATAAATATGATTTTTCTTTATTTTCAGCTGATTTACAACAATATCTACCCTTCTCCGTGCAAATAAAGGTTCTATTCTCTTACCAGCTTTTTCGTATGTCAGAAGTAATTGCTTGCCTTCTTGCACTGAAATTAAGTCCTTTTTCTTTAACGATAATAGATAATACTTATACGCTATATTAAGAATTGGATCAGCACAAATAACATTGCTATCTATGTGATTTAAAATCTCTTGTATAGTTTTCATACTATTTAAAAAGTCATTTCCTAACAAATGATATGGAAGAAAATAATCACCTTTTATTCTCCATTCAAAATCATACAATATTAAAGCATCAATATATGATGAACTCTGAGGATATTTTTTTTTGAGTTCAAAATATATATGTATTTTTTTTAATACGCTATCAAAGCTATTTAATAATAAAAATCCAGTTGCTGCTCCCCCTGACTGTGTCCGGTGATATAGATATCGGGCATCCAAAACACATCCCAATGCATTTTTCTTTACAACAACAGTAGTAATATAAACTTGATCCTCATTATAATCCATTGATTCATTAAAATAATTCTCTTTATCATTTCTTACACAAATATTCATTGTAGTTTGAGATATATAAACTGCCTCAGGGTTATCAAGATGATACACTTTAGATTCGTTCAATATATTCCGATATCTCCAATGTTCAAACTTGGTGCCATCCTCATTAATATACTCAATAGGAAATGTTACTAAATCAACCTCATTATCATGATTCAAGAAAAAATCAATTATATTTTGAATAGTACATTCTGCAAATTCGTCGTCAGAGTCTAAAAAGAATATATACCTTCCATTTGCTTCCCGAATTCCTTTATTTCTTGCAGCGGATACCCCTCTATTTTCCTGATGCCAGACTTTAACAAATCCATCAGGATATTTCTTAGCATATTCATCACAAAGAGCCCCACTTCCATCGGTTGATCCATCATCTATCAGTAAGATTTCAAACTGACTTTTCGGCAGGGTCTGTTTAAAGAGAGATTCCATGGTTCGCGATAAAGTTTTTGAGGCATTATAAACAGGAATAATCACACTGGCCTGATATAGATAATGCGATGAATCAGATGATATATTCTTCAACATAAGCGTCTCCTAAGTAATAAATACAAAGTGAAATCTACAGTCATTTACTTTTTATACCCTAGCAGTTTTAAAAGTATAAAATAGAGAGTATAATGCCTGTTACTAATCAAAAAAAGTTTAATTCTATCTTTGAAAAGATAATCACCAGGATCCCCACCCAAGGCAAACCGTCCTACTATACAAGAATAATTCTGCTCAACCTGCTTTTTAAACACTGAACAGGGCATACCATTCCATGTCATATTGCGATTGAGTAGAGCTAATGTATTGAAGCATCTGTAGGGAAGTTGTTTCTTCAAATATCCTTTTTCATCAATTTTACAGATCTTATCAATGGTAAGGCAGTATCCATCAATCAGTTCCGGAACAAGCTTATGCGTCACCTGCCCACCATATCTTCTATAAATATATAAATAGTCCGGGATAACATAAAAGCTACTAATCCTATACAAAAGACTGAGCACGCAGGCCATATCTTCCCCATACCACAGTCCCAGTCCCTGCTCCAGCGTTTCTTCCACATACTGCCGTTTTATCAGCTTCATGACAAGATATACATTCATCCCTGCCATATGTGTCTTTATATTATACAAAAAGTCTGTCTTTAAAAGGTTTTCTATCTGCTTCTTGTCGTACATGCCTAAACGAGGCCGTATGGGCATTTTAGTCACTCTGCCCTTTCTTTCCTCCATGTACTGACAGGACACCATGTCCACATCATATCTCTCCATGGCAGATAAAAGTCTTTCCACCATAGCTGCATCCACATAGTCATCACTGTCTATAAAAAGGATATACTCTGCACGACTTGCTCTGAAGCCACACAGTCTGGCAGCCGCCACTCCCTTATTCTGCTGGTGTATAACAAGGATACGGTCATCTCGGGACGCATAGGCATCACAAATTCTGCCTGAACTATCCTTGCTGCCATCATCTACCAGAATAATTTCAATATTTCGAAAGGTCTGAGCAACAACTGAATCCAAGCATTTCTCTATATATTTTTCTGAATTATATACGGGTATGACAATACTGACTTTGGCACTGCTCATTGTATCCTCTTTTGTATTAAATTTCAAAAGCAGTCATATTATGGGTCTTTCGCTGATTCACAGGCGGCAGGGTCATATAATCCCCATAGATGCCATGGAGATAACTGTCCCAGCAGGATGGGGCTTTGAACTCATGCCCCTCAAAAGTAACTAATGCTTCCTTCACAAATTCAGATTTAGGCATTCGTTCTCCAGCACCGTAAAGGCCATTCGATACGACACCTACGAACCGGCTTTGTATAAATGGATAATCTTGTGCACAGCGGTTTAAACGGGATATGCATCTCTCTACCCCATACAGCCGACTCATTGGTTTTAAAAGATATTTGGCATATTTCCGTAACATACTTTTTCCCGCCCCCAGCCTGCAGTCACTTAGTTTAAGGATGGCACGGTAAAACTCATTTTTCTTATAAATCTTTCTTACCATTCCTAAATCATCAGGCAGCCCATCTACGGGTAGGATATCTATCCACAGTCCTGTTTCAATTTCCTTGTAAGGATCCCTAACCAGGGTGCCTGTGTCAATCAATTTTGCAAAGGGCCTCAAAAGTGAGCCCTTCATGTCTGATATAAGCTTATATGGGGACGTCCCCTCTTTTTCCGTATTACAGATTTCCATAAGCTTTATATAATCAGGACGAGGCATCATAACATCTACATCGTCATCCCAGGGGATAAAGCCTTTATGCCTGATGGCCCCCAGCAGCGTTCCGCCACAAAGATAGCAGCACAGACCATGATCTTTGCAAAATCGGGAAAAAAGCAGGAGCATAGCCAGCTCTCTCTGCTGAATTTCTTTAAGGGATAAAAGTCTCATTTAACCTTCCAATACGCTTGAAAATCATGATGGGTCACCCGATTTTTTTTAGGTGGGAGTTTCATATAGTTTCCATAGAGATTAGTGAGATATTCATTGTAATCAGCCGGAGTATTAAAAAGTTGTCCTTCAAAAGGCCTTTTTTCTGATTTTAAAAAGCCCTTTGCGTGGACACATTCTTTATACCCATAGTGTGGAAAAACACTGACACCAATAAATTCTGAGTGATCCACATCATATTTCATTCCTCTAAGATTTACTTTCCTGTTAAAATGAAATGTCCTGCATAGTCTTGCAAATGGAATGACCGTAAATTTAACCAAAGTCCTTACTGCTGTCTTTAGCAATGGCATTCTAACATCCTGATCACTAAAGTGTCTGCTTACGGTAAAAGACTGCCAGGAAAGAGTAGCAATACGGGCCATCAGATTACTGATTTTCCAAAAGCGCCTGCGCTCATGTTCTGAAGCAGGCGCTCCATCCATGGGAAAAATATCTATGCTTACTCCATGAAGTTCATTTTGTGAAAATCCTTTATATCTTTTTATCGTCCTGGTATCTTCTACTTCTGCAAAGGATGAATACCAGTCCAGTCTGTTGAAAATAGAGTTACAGCGATAAATAGAGCACCGGTGATTATATAGTTTTACAAATTTCATATAATCAGGGCGAGGCATGATGATATCTATATCATCATCCCAGGGAATAAAGCCACCATGTCTCACAGCGCCAAGCAGGGTCCCACCGCATAAATAATATCTCAGTCTATTTTTCTCACAGAATAAAGCGACATCCTTGAGAATATCCAATTCCAGTTGTTTCAGTTCATTTTCAGTAATTATTTTCATCATTATTACTTTAGCACCGCCGGTGCAGCCTCTTTTAGAAAAGCCACAGCAGCTTCTACAGCCTCTTTTGAGTTTGCCTTTACTAGTGCACTTTTCAGCTTTTCTGCCTCATTCTGCCTGGCTAATGCTGCTTTTCTCTTTTTCCTTTTCAACAGGGCATCAGCCAGCCTTATAATATCCTCATGGTTCTTTGGTAATTTTTTCGTTTCCAGAAACTCTTCATATGCATCACAGTATAATTTAACATTGTCCGAGAATCCTACCTGATGCCCGTGATCTATCCATAGTATTTTATTGCAGAGTTCTCTCACCTGCCCTAGAGAATGAGAAACCAGAATTCCTGTCACGCCACTGTCTAAAATCTGGCGCATCTTATCACCGCTTTTTTTCCGGAAAGCTCCATCACCTACGCTGAGTACTTCGTCCAGGATAAGGATATCCGGATTCACCAAGCAGGCGATGGAAAAAGCAAGACGGCTTTTCATACCACTGGAGAGCTGCTTGAAGGGTCTATCCTGAAATTCCTCCAGTTCTGCAAAATGAATGATTTCATCATATTTTGCATCCATAAATTTCCGTGTATAGCCCAGCATGGCCCCTCGCAGATAAGTATTTTCCTTTACTGTCAGTTCCTTATCAAAGCCGCTGGCCAGCTCAAGAAGTGCAGCGATAGAACCATGAATTATCATCCTGCCGCTGGTTGGGACCATCACACCGGAAACAGCCTTTAAAAGAGTAGATTTTCCAGCTCCATTGGTACCAATGATACCCAGCATGTCACCTTTTTCCAATGAAAAACTGATATCCTTATCCGCCCAGAACTGTTTCACATGGTAATGGCCTTTCAGACGGCGCATTACATATTCTTTTAAACCGATATCTTTAAAGTCTCCTGTCATGTAGCAGATAGAAACTTTATCCGCACTGATAATCGCCACAGAATCCTCCTAAATATAATACAGGAATTTATGGTTATCTTTCTTATAGATATAGCATCCCACCAGAAAAGCCAAAAGGGCATAGCCTAGACATAAAAGGTGCCATTCAATCGACGGTATTTCGTCTGCAATCACTATGCTGCGAAAATAAGCAATACAGCAGTATACAGGATTTAAATAAAAGATGAACTGCAACTTTTCCGGTACTATGCTTACATCATAAAAGATTGCCGATGCATACATGAGCAGCATGGTAAACACATTATATAAATAACTGATATCTCGGAAGAAAACAAAAAGTGCAGATAATATAAGACCCATTCCTAAATTAAAAACCACAAGGCACGCAATGGGATAAAGAAGCATGAGAAACTTCCAGGTAAACGGAAGCCCATCGGCAAAAACAAAAGCGAAAAAAATCAAAAGAGTCAGCCCAAAATTAATCAGGGATGATACATTTTTAGAAAAAAGAAACAAATATTTAGGAACATTGATTTTACTGAAAATTGCTGCATTGCTCATCAGTGAATTCATCCCACTTGTGGTAGATTCTTTATAATAGGCAAAGAGTAGATTCCCACAGAATAGATAAATCGTGTAGTGCGGTATGGTTCTGCCAAAGTAAAAGCCAAATACAAGCTGCAGAACGAGCAGTGTCAAAAGAGGAGATAAAATACTCCATCCCATCCCTAGAACTGTTCTCTTATACTTCTGTTTAAAATCCCTTTTTACCAGCTCTTCAAATAAGAACTGATGCTTTTTCATCTTCAAAATAAGTGCCTGCACAATAACCCCTAAAAGCGCTTATTAAACCAAATCATATTTTACACCTTTCTTACCAATCTTTCCAGATTTTTACGTTGGAATCACGGGAATGAAAAGTGTACGGCTTATATCAATCAATAGGCTCCTTCACAGCCTGCCACTACACCAGCTGTCCGCCACAGCAGAACAAGGTCCAGCCACACGGACCAGTTATGAACATACCAGTTATCCATCTGCCCTCTTTCCGGATAGTCAATATTATTTCTTCCACTGGTTTGCCAGATACCGGTAATGCCAGGGTGTACCATGGCATATTCCTTGAAATATATGCCATATCTGGGAATTTCTTTCTGTACGATAGGCCGGGGTCCTACGAGGCTCATTTCCCCTTTCAGCACGTTCCAGAGTTGAGGAAGTTCGTCGAGACTGGTTTTTCTGAGGAAGGCGCCGCTTTTTGTGATGCGGGGATCGTCTTTCAGCTTGAACTCTTTATCCCATTCCGCCTTGGCCGCCGGGTCGGTAGCCAGGAGGTGCTCCAGTACTTCTTTCGAGTTTACGCACATGGAGCGGAATTTGTAGCAGTTGAATTCTTTTCCGTTTTTCCCTACCCGCCGATGCTTGAAAATGACGGGGCCCGGGGAGTCGTGATAGACCCAGATGGCAATGGCCAGAAGGATGGGCGATATGAGGATGCCGCCGCAGATGGTGGCCACGATATCGAAGATTCGTTTCAGCAGCTGGTTCCAAGGGCTGGCCAGGTTATTCCGGATGTGAAGGACCATGATTTTCGCATCGAAGAAGGATTCTGCCGTCACATTGGACATGGGGACAGCCACCAGATTCGGAACCACGTCTACCTGTTTCACCAGGGACTGGGCGCGGTAGATGAGGTCTGACAGGTCATCCTGAGGAAGCCCCGGCGCTGCGATAAGTACCGTGCGGACCCCTGTTTCCTGAATGACTTTTTCCATATCACCAAATCCCCCCAGCACAGGAAATCCATGGACGGGAGTGTTGACGGGATGCCGGTCTTCCAGAAATCCCACCACCCGATAGCGCATGCCGGAGTCGCGAAGGATCTGCTGTACCACCAGCTCCGCCGTCTTTCCGGCGCCTACGATAAGTACGGGAATCTGGAAAGCTTTCACCCGCTTCATCAGTTTGCTTAATACCACACGCAGCACTGCCATCAGCGTAAAGGCCAGGATAGTATAGAAAACCACAAAAAGGCGGGATACCTGCCCGGAGACCTGGGCAAAGAACATGAGGATAATGCCCAGCACCGTGCCTTCCAGGCACGCAAAAAAGAGACGCTCCACCATACGATATATGAGCATGCGTCTCCCGTAGAGTCCGCTATAGAAATTGAAAAACATAAAAACCAGCGGCAGCCACAGGAAAAGATAGCCCTCAGACACCCGGAAGGTGCTGTAGGTCATGATGCAGTTCCTGATATACACTGCCAGTATCCCTGCCACTGCCAGGGCGGCATAGTCGCCTAAGGCAAAAATAAGAGACGGTATCAGTCTCCCGTCTGCATTCTGCTTCGCTTCATGTATATGATGATCCATAAATTCCCCCGGATTGTTCTCTATATCTAGTCTATTCTTAGTGAGTATAGATATTATATCACAATTGAGGAAGGGGGAGGAAAGAGATTTGAGATTTGAGGAAGTAGAGACAATGAGAGAGAAGATGTCAGACGGTCAGACGTCAGACTGGCATTGCGGCGGGAAACGTATCCCCTACTTACGGCAAGAGCCATTGTGCGGGGAGATTTCTCGACTCCGCTTCACTTCGCTCGAAATGACGGGGCGTTTTGTGGTGCCACTGTGGAGGTCCTGCATAGGACCTCCAAGTGGGGCGAAGTAAGGCGCCTAGCCTGCCCATTAAGGCGCTTTCCTTTTGCCGCCCCACCGAACTGCGGGCGGAAAGGTGGTACGCAGTACCAAAGGGGGGATGGTTGAGACATCAGACAATCAGACTTCAGACTGGCAGTGCGACTTGGAACGTATACTCTACCTATGACAGGAATTTTGTGTGGGGAGATTTCGGGGCTCCGCTTCGCTTCGCTCGAAATCTCCCGCCGCCATGCCACCTGCTTCAATTGCCTCACAGTAAAGCACGTAACGTTCTTGCGTCCCCTTGCCATCACTTCGTGGTGGGACTATGGATGCTTAGCAATGGGACAATGTCTCTACAGGAAAGCATAGTGAAGCCTATTCTGCCCCCTGCATAGGGGGCAGTCCGGCGCAGCCGGATAGGGGGGGCGAACGCAGTAAGCCAGGCAGCAGACTGCCTATCATGCCATATGACCCATAAAGCCAATCCCGTAACGCTGATTTTATAAGCATTGCCCCTAAAGGGGAAACGACTCACTACATTTTGCACGTCGCTAGCGCTCCTTCACCCTCTGCTATCACTGACTCACTGGATTTTCAGATCGCTGACGCTTCCTTACAAATCCAGTTCGCATAGTGCAAAATGTGTTCGCTGTGCACCGCAGAGCGGCAATCCGCAACCCTCAGCGGCAAAGCCGCTGTCGCCCCCTGAGCGAAGCGATGCACAACCCGCCGCCGACAGGCGGCCATAACCCTCGGACCGAAAGGCCGTCAACCTTCCCCTCTGAACCTTCTGTACCCTCGCGCCGAAGGCGCGTCCCCAATGAAAAAGCCCTCTGCCGTAGGGCAGAGAGCTTTTTTATTGAAGGTACCTATGGGATATAGGCCCTGGAGGCGTGGCCTATGATGGACAGGTGAAGGTCGGTCAGAAGGGATAGGCGGATGGGGAGGATTCTTCCCAAGGCTTCGTAGATATCCACTTCCGATTCTTTAATTTCCTGCATGAGCATGGACATTTTTTCTTCCATGGCGGTCCAGAGGTCCAGCAGTTCTTCTGCTTTCTTTATATTTCTCTGGAGGGAAATGGCATAGACAGCAGCAGGCGCTGTTTTTCTGCCGGGGATAAGGGAAAGGATCCAGCTGAGGGAGGGCATCGGCCGGCCGTCCAGTTTTCTTTCTACGTAGAGAAGGCGGAGTATCATGAGGAAGGCGGAGCAGCCTACGCCGAAGTCAAGTCCCAGCCAGAAGGAGTCGGCGCCCAGGCCGGTGTGACTGTCCAGGAAGAGGCTCATGGGGAAGCAGCCGCCCCAGTAGGCCAGAACCATGAGGACAAAGGAAATCCTTGTATCCTTTAGTCCCCGGAGAATGCCCTGGATGGGGGTGGAAATGGCGTCGAAGAGCTGCCAGCCGGCGCTGTAGATGAGGAACTGTCCTGCAATGAGAGCTACGGCGGCATCGTCGGTGTAGACGGAGCCGATGGAGTTTCTAAAGAGTACGGTGAAGGAGGCGGTCATCATGGCGCCTGCCATGGCCACCACAAAGCCTGCTTTTTTGTACCGCCGTGCCAGGGTCATATCACCGGCTCCCACTGCCGTAGCAATGAGGATGGTGAGGGCCATGGAGCAGGATACGGGAAGCATGTATACCAGGCTGGCAAAGTTGTCGGCAATCTGGTAGGCCGCCAGAGCGTCGGTGCCGTAGCGGGAAAGGAATACGATAATCAGGCTGAAAAGGCTCATTTCCATGAAGATGGAAAGACCGCTGGGCACGCCTACGACCAGATATTCCCGAAGGTCTTTCGAACGCAGGGCAATGCTTGCAAAAATCTGTCTTCCGCCCAGATCTTTCGATTTCATAACTACCAGAAGAAAGAGTCCCAGGAGGAAGCCGTAGGTCATCATGGTGGCAAGACCGGCTCCGATACCGCCCAGGGCAGGCATGCCGCCGTGGCCGTAGATGAAGAGGTAGTTGAAAATACCGTTAATCACCGGTGCCATGAGGAAAAGTTTCATGGAAATGGAAGTGGAGCCTGCAGTGTCGGTGAGGCAGCGCAGCGGAATCATGAGGGCCAGGAAGAATACGACGCCAATCATGGTCATCAGGTAGTACCGGGCAATGTGTTCCACCGCTGCTTCCAGAGCCAGGGAGGCCAGGAGGTCATCAATGAAGAAGAAATAGGCTGCTGTGAAGAGGGCCCACACCGAAAGGCCAATGACCATGCCGCTTCTTACGATGAAGGGAAGGCTTTCTCTTGCGCGTACCATAATTATAACGTTCTATGAAACCGGGATGCGACTGTCGGAACTC
>ENA-ORRU01000486-ORRU01000486.1-human-gut-metagenome-genome-assembly--contig:-NODE-486-length-31122-cov-8.542795_pt1 | contig 31122 bp, 24 predicted proteins | sample MGYA00242184_ERZ509151 | MGnify/ENA primary metagenome ERZ509151 (study PRJEB26280, sample SAMEA2338667) | human gut metagenome | biome: human gut; feature: human-associated habitat; material: faeces... | reverse complement strand
TCTTCCTTCTTCATCTTCAATAGGGAAATCTCTGAAGCGTTTATTAGCCATAATATCCTGGATATCTTCAACAAAATCATTGATTTTAAACTTAACAAGAGCTGTATCTTTCATAAAAAAACTGACAGGTATTGCCTGATTAAGAAGTCTTGCAACAGTATATGTATCATATGCTGTTGATATTATAATACAGTTATGCTGTTTTGCCATCTTTACTATAGTATTGGATACTTTTACACCTTCACATATAATAAGGCAGTAACGGTGGTCTTGGAAGACTTGCAGCCGGCTTCCATTTCTATTGCACACAGCTGTGATTCATATCTGTTACCAAGTATAACTAAATCACCTTCGTCAATCATGTTTTCCATCATATCAGGATTAGCTGCAGCTATAAGCATCTTTCCTTTATCAAAACATTTATCTGGATCTCCTGTTATTATTTCTGCATTTAATGTATCAACAATATTCTTAAGACTTGTATGTGCAACTGAAAGTATGTCACTGTCATACATTTCAAAATAAGATTTTGCTACATCTCCAATAGTAACCAGTCCCTTAAGATGGTTATCCTCCAATATAGGCAGTGTAACAACATCCAGCTCTTTCATGAGTTTCCATGCATTTCTTACTGAATAATCCTCGTCTATTCCTTCGATTTTCCTGATATCTATATCCCGTACCTGAGGTCTTACATCTTTTATATACCCTGGTGCCTTTACATTACACCTTGAGAGCACAAACTGCGTTTCTTCATTCATATGTCCTGCTCTTTTAGGCACATAATCATTAGTTCCTGTCACAATATTTTTTAATCTGGCATAACATATTGCCGAACATATTGAATCAGTATCTGGATTCTTATGTCCTATAACATATATCTCTTTCATAGACTTCCCTCGCTTATCATATTTTATATAACTAACCTTCTCTATTAATCTGTTTTATACAGCTATTATAAAATATAATACTTAACCAAACCAAACCATTTTTAAATAATAGCACATCCCGTTATTATTATCAACATTCCATTGATTTTCAACATTTTCGATATTTAAATGTTTTAATAGTTTTAAACATCTTCATATCTTTGTTTCCATGTTTTCAACATATTCATGCAATCCTCTGACATTTTATCACTTAAAGCAAAAGGACCTGGCTATACCAGATCCTTTTTGATTATTTATACTTGTTATATGACTGTCATATCTTAATACTTACATTTCTTTGTCAGTTTCTGAATATCACTATCTTAGTTTCATCTGTATATCCTAATGATTTCATGAAGTTCTTCATATCAGCAATAGCTTTCTTGTATACATAATAAGCATCATAACACTTCTGGAATGCTTCAAGTGACTTATCAACATCACCATCCTCCTTAGCCTGCCATGACTCACATGCATACTTATGAATAAGTCTGTGTGATGAATCAAGCTGTTTAAACTGACTGCTTCCTGTGATTCTAGGATCAGTCTGTGCATGCATCCACTTGCCAAGCTTACAGGTATCCTGATTATTAAGCTGAGTTATCTTTAATTTTTCGAAATCTACAACATTGTTATATACTCTCCACATCAGGATAAAGTGATCTATCTCAAATATCCTTAACATATCCTGTGTTGTAACAGCTCCCGCTTCCCTGAACATATCACTTCTACATGTATCAATATATCTTCCTATCTTATAGATATGAACTCCTGTATCTGTACATTCCTTTGTGAGCATACCATATGTATCTGCTATATTACCAACCTGATCTGTAAATTCTCTTGTTGTTTCTGACTGTCTGTCAATATCATCAAATATTCTTTCTACTGAATCATTGATAGCTGTCATCTGGGCATTCATATGTTCAATATCTCTTAATGATACTTCTACTTTTTCATTGCCCTCTGAAAGCTTCATAGTAGTTTCTTCCATAGATGTAGCAAGAACTTCTATATCACCCTTGAGTTCATTAACATACTTAACTATATCCTCTGCTGATTCTGCTGTGTTACTTGAAAGCTGTCTTACCTGGTCTGCTACTACTGCAAAACCTTTACCAGCTTCTCCTGCTCTTGCAGCCTCAATAGATGCATTAAGTGCTAAAAGATTACTCTGGCTTGCGACCTTTTTAACAATATCAACAATCTCACCAATCTTATTAATCTTCTCATGAAATGCCTGAACCTGAGTATTGATATCAGCTATCTTTTCTGATGATTCATTAACAACTCTTATACTATCATTCATATTAGTTGAACTGCTCTGAGATGCATGAAGCATATCATGTGTGTTATCTCTTATGTCACTCATAGCTTGTGATATATTGTTAATAGAGTCCTTAAGTACCTTACTTGAATCATTCATATTGCTGATCGACTTCTGCTGTAAAGAAACCTGATCCAACATATTCTTAACATATGAGTTATCTCCTATAGATTCCATAGCCTCATTGAGTCGCATAATATAGTTGTTGTTAGCCTTTTTATAAGCTCCAACTATCTGATTCAGCTTATCAGCATATATAGGATCACTGAATCCCTCAGATGATACCATACTAAAATCACCGGCTATCATCTTATCCATAGCCTGTAATAACAATTCCCTGTCCTTATTAGCTTCCTGTGCTGTTGTTTTTCTGCCAAACATAATAAACAAACCTCCTATAATTGTACAATTATTACTTTATATTAACATGTTATATACAGTAATATATATATGATGTAAATGTCAAATTTCAAAATCTTATTGTGTCTGCACACATACGCATTTATACTCATTGACACACCAAACACATCGATGAGAGTCAAAGTCCTCTTTTAACTCTCTCCTTATTTTATTACTTATTTTAACATAATTCCCACTTATATCCAACATATTTATTGACATTTTTAACAATTTTATATATATTTTTACAAACATTTTATCTTTACTACGTATTTATTTCTGTAACATTTAACTCCGATTATGAATAATATAGAATTGAATATATTTTGCATATTATTATGATTATCAGTGTTAAATAATTCATAATTTCATCGGCTCTTATCCTTTAACTCTGATATTAATAATACTTGCAGAAATGGAGTTTTATTTGAAATATTTACGTCATATTCTTGCACTATTGTTATGTGTCACACTTATGCTCCCAATGACAGCATGTGAAAAAAAAGAAAATAACGGATTTGTGGATATTACTCTTAATGAAGTTGCACACTCAATATTCTATGCACCACAATATGCTGCTATAGAACTTGGATACTTTAAAGATGAAAATATCAACTTAAATCTTGTCACTGGCTTCGGAGCTGATAAAGCCATGACTGCTCTTGTCTCTGGTGAAGCTGATATTGGTTTCATGGGATCCGAAAGTTCTATATATGTATACCAGGAGGGTTCTACTGACTATGCTGTAAATTTTGCACAGCTTACCCAGCGTGCTGGCAACTTCCTTGTATCAAGAAATGAAGAAAATGGATTTAAATGGGATGACCTTAAGGGAAAAACTGTACTTGGCGGAAGAGCTGGTGGCATGCCTGAAATGCTTTTTGAGTATATACTTAAGAAAAATAATATCTCCCCTATAGATGATCTGAATATACTGCAGAATGTAGACTTCGGTTCAACCGCTGCTGCCTTTACATCTGGAATAGCTGATTATACTGTTGAGTTTGAACCTGCTGCAACACTTCTTGAGCAGCAAAAAGAAGGATACGTAGTGGCATCACTTGGTACTGACAGCGGATACGTACCATATACTGCTTATTGTGCCAATAAAAGCTATATTAAAAAGCATCCTGACATAATACAAGGTTTCACTAATGCCATACAGAAAGGTCTTGACTATGTAAACTCACACACCAGCAAGGAAATCGCCGAAGTCATAGCACCACAATTTCCTGAAACAGATCTTGCAACTATAACAACCATTGTTGACCGCTATAAATCACAGGACACCTGGAAAGGAGACACTATCTTTGAGCAGAAGAGTTTTGAACTTCTCAAAGATATATTAAAACAGGCTGGTGAACTTGGTAAAGATGTTCCATATGAGCAGCTGGTGACTACTGAATATTCAAGGAAGGCAGCTGGAAAATAGATTGTATAGGTGACTTGTTGTTTAGCACACATTCTTAACTTAGGGACGACAGCATATATGAGAAAAGCAGGTGCGCATACATCAACGATGCCAGAAGCTTCAATTTACGCGAGCAACGAGCCAAAGTCATATTCCTGATATGACCTTGGCGACTGCCGCGATAGCTATAATAAACACGCTTTGCGAGTTTATTATAGCTGGATATTTCTAAGACTTTTCATATACGTAATGGAGGTTTCCGCTACCGTTCGATACGGGACATCCGTGTCCCATATCGAACTTTTACAGACATCCGTGTCTGTGGATAGCTGGGGAGTAAAGGAAAAGTCTAAGAACTATCACAATTGAACTTCAAGTGCATCTTATGATGTATGCACACCTGCTTTTCTCATATATGCTGTCTGACTTTGGCTTAATTTACAAAAAATGAATGTGTGGCTAAATCAAAGGGGAGAAGCATGAGGGGCGGAATTGTGCGCTTTACGCACAATTCCGCCCTGTTTCGTCACCTTGATTTAATTGAATATTCAGTATTACATTATGCCGTAACACAGACAAATATAAGCTACAGGCAGTCCTGCATACTATGTGAAATGCACTTGAAGTTCAATCGTGCTGACTCTTAGACTTTTCTTTCGCTCCCAGCTAGCTTCGTACATGGATGTACGAAGCAATGAGGCCGCGCCACGGACGGCGCGTCCGAATGGTAGCGTCACCTATAACTACCTATATGAAAAGTCTTAGAGACAGCCGATTGAAGCTTCTGGCATTGAACATAGTGTGCAGGACTGCCTGTAGCTTATATTTGTCGTCCGTTCGTCACCAACTAATATTCAATTAAACAACAATATTTCCATGTCTATGAGTAAGCAGCCACGCTGTTACAACAGCAACAGCCGGTACTGTAAGTATAACTCCTATACTTCCGGAGACTCCCTGCATAATCTCTATACCTATATTATACGAATTAATAATCTGTCTGAATGGAAGATTATATGCATAGTTAATAACAAGCTCACTTACTGCACTTCCTACAAAAGCAAGTATAAGCGTATTTGACATAGTTCCCATCATATCACGTCCAACATTCATACCGCTTTTAAACAATTCGAGGCAGCCAAGCTGTGGGGCTTTGTCATGTATTTCATACATTGCCGATGATACAGACATTGCAACATCCATGACAGCCCCCAAAGAAGCTATGAGAATTCCTGAAAATAACAGCCCGCCTATCTGGATATTAGTTATCTGCCCTACATAAGAAAGCGTTTCTATGTTTGATACATTATATCCGTCTATATCTGCCACCTTGCCAAACAGCCATGCTGATAAGCCTGCAAGAAGCACACCTGTTACTGTTCCGGCTATTGCACATATTGTTTTTACTGTAAAGCCACTGATAAGATACATAGTAACTATTGTTGTTATAATTGTAATGATCACGGCAGCCCAGAATGGAGAAAATCCTCTGTATATGAGAGGTATGTATATCATAAATATTGACACGAACGTAAACACAAGTCCAACTACTGACTTAACACCATTCTTTCCACCTATTATACATATGAGCAGTAAAAATATTCCTACAAATGCAGCCACTGCCACTATTCTATCCTTTGAGTATACTGAGACATTTTTAGAACTACCCGATACACTCATATGCACTACAACCGAATCTCCCTTTTCACATACTGCTCCGAACAGGTTTCCCTCGGCACTTGTAGCATCTACTACTTCTCCCTTATACTCTCCAGATGTAAGCTGCACCTTTAACCTCTGATATCCGACCCTTATTCCGTCAGGTGACAGATTATCCTCTACCACCTCGATCACTCTGGCATTCTCATATGAATAACCAAGTGTTGTTACTATTGGTTCTTTATCTGTAACCCTCAGCCTGTCTGCCGCAAATATAAATGCTACAATACATATCACAACAACCACTGCTTTTACAACCACTTGTTTCTTATCTGACATTTACTTTTTCCTTCTTAAAGCATATTAATCCATATATTTTTACTGGTTAAGCTTCTTTTTCTTTCTTTCTACAAGTATAATACCTGCGGCACCTGCCATTGAAAGACCTGCTGCTGTGTACCATACTGCTGCCTTAGCTGTATCCCCAGTCTTAACCGTGCTGCTTGAACCAGACGCATTTGCTGATGAATTTCCTGAACCAGATGCATCCTGACCAGCTTCACCATTATCCTCTGTGCCTATTCCATTTCCTGTACCTGCAGTATCCTCTGTTCCGTTTCCTGCTGCATTGTTATTATTTTCTGTGTTGCCTTTGTTATCATTATTCTCTACAGTCGCAAGACCCTTAACTGCATCCTGTAATGATGTTACTGCACTTGCTATATCTGTTGTTGTGCTTTCTGCATTTTCTGTAACAGCCTTTGCTGCTGTTATAGTATCTTCAAGAGTCTTTAAAGAAGCCTCTGTATAATTACCTGCCTTCTTAGCTGTATCATATGCAGTCTCTGCCTTTGCTATTTCTGTATCAAGTGCTGTCTTATCTGCCTGCTTTACAATCGTATATGCAGTCTTAACACCACCATCTGCTACAAGTTCTTCATTAGTTGCTGCATCATAAGTCTTTACTGTAAGAGTTGTATCTGTTATATCAAGAACAGAATATGTAGGTCTCCAGCTCTGGCATCTTGCTGCTATATAATCCTGCTGTGTACCAATAAGCTGATAATACTTACTACCAGTTGCTGAATTAGCTTCAAAGTATACAGTACCTTCTGGATCTACAACCTTGCTTGAATCCTCCTTGCCTGACTTGAGGTTATAGCAGTTATTATCATTAATATATGCTGTGAAGTTCTCTTTATCATCTGTTTTAGGGGCTTTTGTATATTCGCCATGATTAGTATTTCCATCAGAAGTAAGCTGATATGTTCTTGAATATGTATGATCATGTCCCTGAAGAACCGCATCTATATCATATTTATCTATAACAGGAGTAAGCTGTGTTCTAAGAACAATACCATCTGAATCTGAATGGTCATAACCAGAGCCATAAATATCCTGATGGAACATAAGTATTCTCCACTTCGCAGAAGGATTCTTTTCTGTTGCTTCCTTTATCACATTTTCATGTGTAGCAACATTATAGTTGTTAGTATCAATACTTATAAATAATGTATTGCCATATGTGAAGTAATAATCTGTGCCTGCAGTTGTCTTTGATGCTGTATTAGCATCGCTTGTCTGCTTGTTAGGATAATTAAAATGATTAGAATAGTTAACTGACTTAGAATCATGATTACCGATTGTTGTAGCAACAGGAAGACTTCTAAGTACAGATGGATTAAGAAAACCTGCATATTCTATCTGCTGCTCCAGCTTATCAGCATCGTTGGATACACCAGTCTGGTTAATCTGGTCACCTGCTGACATAATAAAGCTTAAGCCTGGAAACTTTTTAACAGCATTGTTAAGTGTATGATACCAGTTGTATGAATCGTTCATTGCATAGTATTGTTTATTCTGGTTACCAAGCTGGTTTGTAGAAGCACCTATCTGTGGATCACCTACATACATTACTGAGAAGCTGTCTGTTGACTGTGTCTTATAGTCATATGTCTCAGACCATGCTCCATTTACATAATACTGGTACTTGTAAGAAGTATTCTCTGCAAGTCCTGTTACAGTAACCTTACATGGATATAATGTATATGTCTTGTCTCCATCCTTAACAGTCTCAACATCAGCTTCAACTGACTGTTTACCTTCATATGTCTTTATTTCTTTTCCAGAAGCATCCATAAGCTTAATCTTAGGAGTTTCATCCTTAGTTGTTGAATACCATGCTGCATTAAGCTTAGCTGCATCCTCACCTGGAGTTAATGCTATCTGACAGAAGTTAGTTCTTACGCTCTCCCACTTAGTCTTCCATTCTGCCCATTCTGTGCTGTTTGCATATACATTTGATTTAACATTATGAGCATCTGTTTCTTTTCCATCCTCTGTATAACAGGCATCCTTTACTTCCATTTCAACATCTGTTGATTCTGCTGCTGCATTATTCCATGCTGCCCTCTTTGAGCTTCTTGCCCATGTTTCTGTTGTTCCCATAGCCAGACTTGCTACCATCATTGCTGTAAGTGTTGCTGCTGCAACCTTTTTCATTCTTCTCATATCTTCCTCCTGATATTATGTCTTATTGACATTATGCTTGACATCAGACATTTCATATTCAGCCTCTGTTGCTGCTTTCCCAATCTGAAATGCTGGCTCCAACATAAAAATGCAACCTTAGGTTAATATAATATTTCCACCCTGCGATACGTATTTTGCAGAGATAAAATATGTTTCTTAACCAAAGATTGCTTATAATATAAAGAGTATTATTAAAATCTATATGTTTTATTACGTAAAATATCCGTAAAGGATTCTTAATCTCTTGTAATATATTCTCTAATATATTCTCGTTAAACACTCCACAGCTATATATTTCTTTATCTTCTTTTCAGCCACTTTAAGTCCCGATACTCACCCCACTATAAAATGTTTTTAAAATATCCTCATAAGTTGCACCACTCTTTGCCATATTCTGTGCCGTGTATACACCAACCCCGAAACCATCTCCCACTCCTGTTGTTGTTATCTTTACGCCACTATCCATATATTCTATTTTATAATTAGGTGAATTCAGTCCCAGAATCTTTGCAAATGTGCTTCCTGTCATCACCATATTGCCGACCTGCATCTTAGATACATATCCATCACTGCTTACCGATACAACCTGTACCTGCTTATCAAGCCCCTTTTTATCCAGTGTCAGACCATCGTATGCTTTTTCAAATGCATTAACAAAATCCTTGTTATTAACAGTCTTAACGACAAAATATTCTTTTGCTTCTTTATCCTTAGGACATTCAACTGCCATAAGATATGAATAATCTTCTCCTAACATATCCTTGCCAGAAAGCGTATAACCTGCTGTTACGTATGTATACCTTGCCTCTATATATTGCCCGTTACAGCTTATTGTCATGCCATTTGTCGCTGCTACACAGTCATTTACAAGGTTATAATTATCCAAATAGTCCTTTCCCCACTTTTTCTTCATCTGTCCTGATGTCATATACGACATACCAAGCTGACTACTGTCTATGTTCATCCTTTCACCCATTAAACGGTATATGTCTGTCCTTATCATAATGCTTTCTGCTTTTAGAAGTTCAATCTCATCACCCATATACAATCTGTCGGCAAGAACCATTGAAACAAACTTCTCAACCTCTACAGATTGTGATGCATTTTTATAATTCACTGTTATCGTCCTTCCATCAGCTATCTCTTCACTCACAGCCATATCAACAACACCTGTAAGCTTCAGCGTAATAACCGATGGCACCAGCAAATAAATGGCGATAAATATCATTATCTCCATACATTTCCTGACTATACTGCGGCCTTTCCTGCTTTCTTCCTTAATTAATGAATAATTATCTTCTCCCCTCCTGCTTTTATAATAATTATAATCCTTGTAATCATAATTTCCTGCCTCGCAGCTGCTTATGACATACCCTTGTGTATCGTTCCTTCTTCTTGCCTTCTTATATTCTATATACTGCTTGTCTGTCGCCGCTTCATCTATTCTTTCCCCGATTAAACCCACTCCTCTGATTATAATACGGGGTAAAAAAAATCTATCCAGTCTCATACACTTTATCTAGCCTCCTAGATAAAATGTATGAATACCGGATAGATATTATTCTATATTTTGCAACCTTTACTTTAACTTAACTGGTGTCTTAGTAAGCTTCCAGATTTCTGTTGCATACTCTTCAATAGTTCTGTCTGATGAGAACTTACCTGCCTTAAACGAGTTAATCATAACTGTCTTAGCCCAGCCAGTCTCATCCCTGTATCTCTTATCAATCTTAGCCTGTGCTTCTGCATAAGAACGGAAGTCCTTAAGAATGAAGTAAGTATCTGCTCTTCTTCCCTCCTGTGAGTTAAGAAGTGAGTTGTAGATATCCCTGAACATCTCTGGATCTTCCTTAGAATACTTACCATTGATAAGTTCCATAAGAACCTCTCTTATATCCTGGTCGTTGTTGAAGATTTCCATAGGATCATAGCCACCCTCATTCTCATAACGGATAACTTCATCAGAACGAAGACCGAATATTACGGCATTCTCCTCTCCAACCTCCTGGACTATCTCAACGTTAGCGCCATCCATAGTGCCAAGTGTTATTGCACCATTAAGCATAAACTTCATGTTACCTGTACCTGAAGCCTCCTTAGATGCTGTAGATATCTGCTCAGATACATCTGCTGCTGCAAATATAATCTCAGCGTTAGATACTCTGTAATTCTCGATAAATACTACTTTAATCTTTCCATTAATAGATTCATCATTGTTGATCACATCTGCAACATTATTAATAAGCTTTATAGTCTGCTTTGCAATCTTATAACCAGCGGCAGCCTTTGCGCCAAAGATAAATGTTCTAGGAACAATATCCATATCAGGATTCTTCTTGATTTCATTGTAAAGGTACATAACATGAAGAATATTAAGAAGCTGTCTCTTATATTCGTGAAGTCTCTTTACCTGTACATCAAATATAGAATCCGGATTAACATCTATTCCATTGTGCTCCTTGATATACTTTGCAAGTCTTACTTTATTCTTATGCTTAATCTGCATGAATTCCTGTCTTGCCTTTTCATCATTAACATATACAAGCATCTTTTCAAGCTGCTTAAGGTCTGTTACCCATCCATCACCAATCTTGTCTGTAATCCAGTCTGCAAGAAGTGGATTAGCATGAAGGAGGAATCTTCTCTGTGTGATACCATTAGTCTTGTTGTTAAACTTCTCTGGCATCATCTCATAGAAATCCTTAAGCTCCTGCTTTTCTAAGATCTCTGTATGAAGTCTTGCAACACCATTGACAGAATATCCAGCACATATAGCAAGATTAGCCATCTTAACCTGGCCATCATATATAACAGCCATCTTTCTTACCTTTTCCTGGTCTCCTGGGTACTTTGCCTTAATATCTTCAACGAATCTTCTGTTGATTTCCTCTACTATCTGATAGATTCTTGGAAGAAGTCTTGAGAACAGCTCAATAGGCCACTTCTCAAGTGCCTCAGCCATAATAGTATGGTTAGTATATGCAACTGTCTTAGTTGTTACATCCCATGCTTCATCCCATTCAAGACCATTCTCATCCATAAGGACTCTCATAAGCTCTGCAACTGCAACTGTTGGATGTGTATCATTAAGCTGGAATGTAACCTTCTCATAAAGCTTCTTTACATCACCATTGTGCATATTCTTATATCTTTCAACAGCTCTCTGAACTGATGCTGATACGAAGAAATACTGCTGCTTAAGTCTTAATTCCTTACCTGCATAATGGTTATCGTTAGGATAAAGAACTTCTACAATATTCTTTGCAAGGTTCTCTTCCTCTATAGCCTTCTGGTAATCGCCCTTATCAAATGAGCTTAAGTTAAATGTATTAACTGGCTCTGCATCCCATATTCTAAGTGAATTGACTGTGTTGTTACCATATCCGATAACTGGAAGATCATAAGGAACAGCTATAACTGAACGGTAATCTTCCTGAACGAATATATCACGTCCAGTAGCTTCATCTCTGTAAGAACGCACATATCCACCAAACTTGACTTCATATCTGTATTCAGAACGCTTAATCTCAAATGGATTGCCATCCTTTAACCAGTTATCAGGAACCTCTACCTGATATCCGTCCTTAATCTCCTGTTTGAACATACCATACTTATATCTGATACCGCATCCGTAAGCTGGATATTCAAGAGTTGCAAGTGAATCAAGGAAACATGCTGCAAGTCTTCCAAGTCCACCATTACCAAGTGCTGCATCTGGCTCCTGATCCTCGATAACATTAATATCAAGTCCAAGCTCCTCAAGTGCTTCTTTTATCTCGTTATACTTAGTAAGGTTAATCATGTTATTACCAAGTGCACGTCCCATAAGGAACTCCATAGACATATAATATACAATCTTAGGATCTTCCTTGTCATATGTCTTATGTGTAGCTATCCACTTATCTATAATGAGATCCTTAACTGCATACGCAACTGACTGGAACACCTGCTGCTTATCTGCCTCATCAATATTCTTTCTATAAAGAGATTTACAATTACTTACAACTTTTTTCTTGAATTCTTCCTTGCTAAAAGATGCTTCTGTACCTGTCACCATGTATTCTTCTCCTCCTTAATATATAGATATACCACACATGTATATCATTATTCCTGATTTAACTAATCGTGTCTGATTTAATTAACATTATTCACAAAACACGTTACACGATGGTTAAATTATACACGATTCGCACCCTTATTGCAATTTAATAAAATTAATTGATCATTATTATTCACCTCGATTCTATTCATATAAATGATTTATATGCAACATAATCTTCTATAACATTTTTTATAGTTCTTATTAATTTCAGTATATTCATCCTTAATAATATTTCAATACAATTGGCGTGAACTGTCATTTTGGGGCGTGAATTGTGTATCCGATCATCTATCTCTATTTACTAAAAAACGAGGAGAAAATACGCATAACTGCGATTTTCTCCTCGTCTTTACATATTATAAATTATTAAGATACTGTTTTAGTTCTTCTCAACCGCAAGCACAACCTTCTCACCATTGATATCCCAATCCTTAGTGAATCCTGCTGTCTTACCTGTTTCAATAGTATTTGCAAGAACAACGCTCTTAATCTGCTCTGCATTCTTAACCATAAGGTCTGCTAACTTGTCATTACCATCTACATATACAGTAATCTTATCCATAACCTCAAATCCAGCATCCTTACGCATAGTCTGGATCTTACTTACGATTTCTCTTACGAAACCTTCTTCAATAAGCTCTGGTGTAAGGTTAGTATCCATAACAACTGTGATACCCTTATCAGAACTTGCTACAAAGCCTTCCTTCTGAGTCATCTCAATAAGAACATCATCCTTCTCAAGAACGATATCTTCACCATCAGCATTGATTGTAAATGAACCCTTAGTATTAAGTTCATCCATAGTTGCATTGCCATCAAGTGTTGAAAGTGCTGCTCTGATAGCATTAAGATGCTTGCCATACTTTGGTCCAAGTGTCTTTAACTGTGGCTTGAATGAATATGAAGTAAATGCTCTTACATCATCTGTGTACTCAACTTCCTTAACATTAAGCTCATCCGCTATGATAGCTGTAAAGTATTCGTTTAACTTCCAGTCAGCCTTGATGTACAGCTTGCCGATTGGCTGTCTGTTCTTGATGTTAGTTGAGTTACGGCAGGCTCTGCCGATAACAACAGCATTTAATACATCTTCCATGTTATCTTCAAGTTCCTTGTCAATCCATTCTTCCTTAACTTCTGGGAAGTCGCAGAGGTGGATACTGATAGGAGCTGTCTTATCTATGCTGCATACAAGGTTTCTATAAATGCTTTCTGTCATGAAAGGAATCATAGGTGCTGCTGCCTTGCAAAGTGTTACAAGTGTTGTGTAAAGAGTCATATAAGCATTAATCTTATCCTGCTCCATACCCTTTGCCCAGAATCTTTCACGGCATCTTCTTACATACCAGTTAGAAAGCTCATCTACAAAGTCCTCAAGTGCTCTTGCTGTTTCTGTAATCTTGTAGTTGGCAAGATTGTTATCAACAGTCTTAACAAGAGTATTAAGCTTAGAAAGAATCCATTTATCCATAACAGGAAGCTTATCATACTCAAGTGTATACTTAGTAGCATCAAAATCATCTATGTTAGCATAAAGTACAAAGAATGCATATGTGTTCCAGATAGTTCCCATGAACTTTCTCTGTCCTTCTGTAACAGCCTTATCATGGAATCTGTTAGGAAGCCATGGTGCTGAGTTCTCGTAGAAATACCAGCGGATAGCATCTGCACCGTGCTTCTTTAATGCGTCAAATGGATCTACTGCATTTCCCTTTGACTTACTCATCTTCTGTCCATCTGCATCCTGAACGTGACCAAGTACGATAACATTTTCATAAGGTGCTTTATTGAAAAGAAGTGTTGATATAGCAAGCAGTGAGTAGAACCAGCCTCTTGTCTGGTCAACGGCTTCTGAAATGAACTTAGCAGGGAACTGCTGTTCAAACACTTCCTTATTCTCAAATGGATAGTGGTGCTGTGCAAATGGCATTGAACCTGAGTCGAACCAGCAGTCGATAACTTCTGGAACTCTCTTCATCTTGCCCTTACACTTAGGACAAGTACATGTAACAGCATCAATATATGGTCTGTGAAGCTCGATATCATCTGGGCAGTTATCAGAATGTTCCTTTAATTCTGCCTTGCTTCCGATAGATAACATTTCTCCACAATCATCACATACCCAGATATTAAGAGGAGTACCCCAGTATCTGTTACGTGAAATTCCCCAGTCCTGAACATTTTCAAGCCATGCGCCAAAACGTCCAGTTCCTATAGTTTCCGGAATCCAGTTGATTGTCTTGTTGTTAGCTATTAAGTTAGCCTTAACTTCTGGATCACTCATCTTGATAAACCAAGACTCTCTTGCATAGTAGATAAGTGGTGTATCACATCTCCAGCAGAATGGATAATCATGCTCAAACTTAGGAGCATCGAATAACTTGCCTTCCTTATCAAGATCCTTAAGAACCTCTGGGTCTGCTTTCTTAACGAACATTCCCGCATATGGTGTTTCCTTTGTAAGTTCACCCTTACCATCAACGAACTGTACGAATGGAAGGTCATACTTACGTCCAACCTTGGCATCATCTTCACCAAATGCTGGTGCAATATGAACGATACCAGTACCATCTGACATAGTTACATAGTCATCACATGTAACAAAATGTCCCTTCTTGTGCTGCTTAGCTGCAACATCTGCCGCACACTGGTATAATGGCTCATATTCTTTATATTCAAGGTCTTTACCCTTGTAAGTTTCTAATACTTCGTAATCAACGCCTGCACCGCTTCCAGCTTCCTTACCTTCTTCAATAGCTGCTCCTGTTACTGTCTGACCGGCCTTAACTGCAAGTCCGCCAAGTACCTTATCAAGAAGTGCCTCTGCCATATAGTAAGTATAGCCGTCTGCCGCCTTAACCTTTACATATGTTTCTTCTGGGTTCACGCAGAGTGCCACGTTAGATGGAAGTGTCCAAGGTGTTGTTGTCCATGCAAGGAAATATGCATCTTCGCCTACACACTTGAAACGTACTACTGCCGAACGCTCCTTAACAGCCTTGTAACCCTGTGCTACTTCGTGTGATGAAAGTGGTGTTCCACAACGTGGGCAGTAAGGAACAATCTTAAAGCCCTTGTATAAAAGACCCTTATCCCATATCTGCTTTAAAGCCCACCATTCAGACTCGATGAAGTTATCATCATATGTGATGTATGGATTATCCATATCAGCCCAGAAACCAACTGTAGATGAGAAATCCTCCCACATACCCTTGTATTTCCATACGCTTTCCTTACATTTCTTGATGAATGGCTCAAGACCATACTCTTCAATCTGTTCCTTGCCATCAAGACCTAATTCCTTCTCAAGCTCAAGCTCAACTGGAAGTCCATGTGTATCCCATCCGGCCTTACGTGGAACCATATAGCCCTTCATTGTTCTATATCTTGGAATCATATCCTTTATAACTCTTGTAAGAACATGTCCTATATGTGGCTTACCATTAGCTGTTGGAGGTCCATCATAAAATGTATATATTTCCCCCTTCTTGCGGTTATCAATACTCTTCTGGAATATATCATTATCCTTCCAGAACTTTTCAACCTGTTTTTCTCTGTCTACGAAATTCATATCTGATGAAACTTTCTCGTATACCATTGTGTTACTCCTTTCAAATCATTTACTTAATCGTAACGATGTTAGCTTGCTTTATTGGTGCTGTAACAAATGTCGTTACACACGCAAAAAAGCCCCTGCCGTAATACGACAGGGGCTGAATCAACTTAACCTATATCAATTACGACATACCATCATATGCGTCCCTTGTAACGGTAGGATTACCGTCCTCACTTACTTTTCGTAATATAATACTATCCTTAATGTTACCCATAATATTATACTGCAAAGTTCTGCAAGGATGCTTGGAAGTGATATTCAACTATGCTCTACTCACACCGGCTTCCACCATCCCGGCTCGCTATTGCTTTCTTTCATAATCTACTGTCTTCGTCATCGCAGATAATGTGATTGTATATAATTGATCTTAAAATGTCAATAATTAAGCTGTATTATTTATTATAATTTATCACAAAATTACCTGTTATTGTGTTATATGATGCATTCCTTTAGCACTGCTATGCCCGTTCTTTTCTGCGTTCAATTCCTTTTTCCTTATAATATCGCGCTTTATCGGCATACATTTTCTCCTCTGCCTCACGTAACATTTCATTAAAGCCTGTTATTACATTCTCACTCCAGATAACACCTGATGCCATATTTACAGAACGCTCATTCATTAGTTCTTTTAACTCTGTTATACGCTTTATTAATGTATTCTCATCTATCTGTGTACAGATTACAAGGAACTCATCTCCACCTATACGAAATACTGCATCCACTCCAAACACGTCTGTAAGGCATCCACATGCATTAAGAATAAGTCTGTCGCCTGCCTCATGTCCCATTGTATCATTCACATATTTCAGTCCTGTAACATCACAGTAAACAACGCCTATACTCTGTTTTTTATCTATACTATCTACACAGTCTCTCATAGCGAAACGGTTTCCTATATTGGTCAGGGCGTCCTTATAGCTCATATCCTCAAGCTTTCTCATCATATTCCTGCGCTTTATACACGATATAATAAAAGCACTCATAATCTCTAGTATACTTAAGGCATATTCGAGTGTAAGCAGTGGCGGATTGTCTATTCCCATAAATGCAATAACTTCCCCTTCGTTATATATAGGAATTACAATTATCGAATGAATACCCTGTCTTTTTAAATTATCATATTGAAGTTGATCACTCTCTTTTATCTCTTCAAGATCCTTAATCACGATGTTTCCGCCTTCTTCAAAACACTTATACCAGTTAGCACATACATCCAGAGGCACATTCTGAAGATTATCCTTCTCTGGACTTACTCCCTCTGCCGTCCACTCATATGTATTATCATCTCCACCATATATATTTTTTTCAAATATATAAGTTCTTTCTCCATTAAGTGCTTTACCTATATACCCAAGAAGTGTGTTTATTGTTTCATCAGGTGTATCTGCTGCAAGTGCCACCCTCAAGCCCTCATTCACAAGTGTTTCAGTTTCTCTATACTTCTGGATAAGCTTATCCTGTGCAAGCTCCTCACTTATATCTATGCCTATTTCCAACCTGTACTTTCTGTTTCCTTCACCCTCTATCAGTGTATCCTTTATTATCATATATTTATCTAATACAGGATTATAATAACGCCATTCCTCAAAGGCTCCTGGTAAAAGTCTGCTGTTGTTACACATACCGCATTTAACAGAAGCTTTTTGTAATACCTCATAACACTTCTTGCCTTTTATATCCTCTATTGATTCTAAGCCATACGCTTTCAATGCTTTATGATTCATATATACAATTTCATTGGTTTCTATATCTGTTGCATATACATATTCATTCAGATTTATAAAAAAATCCCCTATTTCTTTTATATTTTTCATACGCATGTCTCCCTTTATTATTGAATCTGTAATATTCCCCATTCATTAAACGAATCAGCATATTCTATATATAATTTCTCCGTAACAGCCCCTGTTTCTTTTACATTTATATCATTTTGTTATTTTTTTATCAATGCGTAGTATAATATTTTTATTATTTTTCATACATATTATACCACAAGCATAACTTTTATTTCAATAATGAAATCATTTCCCTGTATTCTTGCACTTATATCTCCATTCATACGCTCCACAAGCTCTTTTGCAATAGATAAACCCAGTCCGGTTGAGGCTCTGCCTCTTGCCACATCTGCTTTATAAAAACGCTCAAACACATGGCTTAAGTCAATATTTTCAGGATGTTCCGTATAATTGCTGATTTTAAGCAAGGCATGATTATCCTCACGGGTAAGCCTGATACTTATATTCTTTTCCCCATGATCAAGACCATTTTTTATGACATTCTGTATAACTCTCCTTAAGCCCTGCTTATTACCTGATATATACAGCATTTCCTCAGTAATACTAATCTCTGGGCAGATGCCCTGCTTTTTCCATTCATCATAATAAGAAAATACAGTTTCTTTTAATATTCTGTTCATACAACAGTCCGTAAGCTCAAGCTTATATGAATCATTTTTCAACTTGGTAAATGTAAAAAGCTCCTCCAGCATTTCATTAAGGCTGTTAAGCCTTTCTCTGATTATATCAAGATATCTCCTCTGGTCATCTATATTGTCACATTCCTCTATAAGCTGGAAATACCCATCCAGCGATGTAAGTGGTGTCCTTATATCGTGTGAAAGATTAGTATATGTGTCTGCTATCAGCTCTTCTTTTTTTCTGTACTCGTTTCTCTCTTTTTTACGCATGTCAAGTAGTTCATTCAATTTATCTGAAAGCTCACCTATTCCCCCCATATCTATTTCACGTTGAATCAGCTTGTTACTATCGTGTTCCATAAGAAACGACAACTGGCGGCAGATGTCCTTAATCTGCCGCTGGTATTTCCACATAATAAATGCCTGTATAATAATTATTACTGCTAATATTCCAATAATAATCCTCATTCTCTAAATATCCCTTTTCTGAAAAATATAACTGCTTAATGACAGCATTATAATAATAAATACAGCTGCCACACACATTGAACTAACAACATCATCCCTGCCTGCATTCATAGGAAGCATTGCCATCCTTCCAGTTACTGTATACTTATAGATGCTGAAGTTATGAAGTCCCTTTCTGTTAACTACATAATCTATAAAGGCATACACAATGCTCATTATATTCATAGTAAGACATATCGACAAGGTCATGCTTATGACATTATTCTTAATTATAACTGCTATCGCCATACATATTAACACAAACGCATAATGAAGCATAAGTTCTGTTAAGAAATAAGGTATAATCTCTTTCCAGTTACCCCACACCACACATTTAAACGCAAGCATATTCGCTGCTGCCTGAAATACAAATATCCCTGCAAAGGTAATTGCTGTAAATAAGGCAAGCGCAACTGCCCTTGAAACAATAAGCATCCCCCTTTGTGACACCTGTCCACCAATATTCTTAATATAACCGCTCTTAATATCTGCTGTTGCAAACATAACCGCAAATATTACAAGAAAAAGTGCATAAAACTTTCCCTGTGCATTAGAAAAGAAAACATCCATTACCGTAACCTTCTTCCCTGGCTCCGTAGGTAATTCCACACTCATACCAATATTGACATTATCTGTATTCTGCTGCGAAAGCTGTTCTTTGTTGCTGTCATCTGCCCGTTGTTCCTCTATGTCTTGTGCATTTATCACATCAACTGTCTGACCATCAGTATCTGCCTGACTTTCCACTGCCTGCTGCCTCTCCCACTCTTTATTAGCAGCATCATAATCTATTTTTGAAAGAAATGAGGTAAGCAGTGCTGATGCCAGCAATATAATCCATATTACATACATACTCTTTGTACGAAACATTCTGTATACATCCATCTTTATCATATTAAGCACGATTGTCACCCCCTGTAAGCCTTAAGAAATAATTCTCAAGCTCTTCACTTGTAATAGATATTCCTTTAACTGGAATTCCCGCCTTTGCAAGCTCCATATTCAGGCTGGCACTTTCTCCCAGTCTTTCAAATATATGAATATGTTCTTTATCTATAACCTGATAGCTGCTAAAGCCCATATCATCAAGCACAGGAATAGCCTGCTTAGGATTATCAAGTGTAAGCTCTATGCGCTCACTGCATTTTTTCATAAGTTCTTCTCTTGTAAGTTCCTGCACAAGGCATCCATTATGAATAATGCCATAATCTGTAGCAATCTTTGATAATTCCTCCAGAATATGACTTGAAATACATATTGTCATGCCACGCTCCTTTGCAAGTTTCTGGATGGTTTCACGCACCTCCACAATTCCCTGTGGATCAAGTCCGTTAATCGGCTCATCAAGAATAAGAAGGTCAGGCTCACCTACAAGTGCAAGAGCAATTCCTAAGCGCTGCTTCATTCCAAGCGAATAATGCTTTGTTTTCTTTTCTCCAACAGTATCAAGACCCACTGTTTTTAACAGCTCTTCTATATATCCTTTTTTCTTAATCCCTGTAAGCTTGCATTTAATGTTCAGATTGTCATATGCCGACATATTGCCATAAAGTCCGGGAGCTTCTATAAGACACCCTACTCTTGAACGTACCTTTTGTAAGTCCTTTCCTTTATACCCAAACATTTCTATTTCGCCATAAGACGGTGTTGACAGTCCGCTAATCATCTTAAGACAGGTCGTTTTACCAGCTCCGTTTCTTCCAATAAAGCCATATATCGCGCCCTTTTTAATGTGCATATTTACATCATCAACTGCCCTGTGTCTGCCATACTGCTTAGTCAGATTCCTTGTCTGCAATAATAATTCACTCAAAGCTTTTTCCTCCTTTTCCTAACTGCTCTTATCATAAAAAATAAATCCTAATCAATCGCAAATAAATAGTAAAAAAAGAGTAAATTATTCATGCAGGCGATATCCAATCCCCCATATTGTTTCTATATATTCATCAGGTGTAACGGTCTTTATTTTCTTTCTGATATTGCTTATATGCACATCCAGGGTCTTTGTTTCACCCATATATGGCTCATCCCACGCATATTCGAATATATCCTCCTTGCTAAACACCTGCTTCGGGTTTTTAAGCAGCAATTCCAGTATTGCAAATTCCTGTTTTGTAATCTTAGGAAGCACCCTGCCACCGATACTTACCTCAAAGGTAGAGCGTGTAAGCACCATATCTCTGAACTCAAGCCTTCCGCTGCCTTGTCCTTTTTGTATACCAGCCTTTGTTTTTACTTCTGTTTCTGCCTCTGCTTCTACCTTCGTTTCCGCCTCTGCTTCACCTTTTGTTTCCACCTCTATATGACGAAGCTGCACCTGAATACGTGCCAGTACCTCTCTAATCTCAAAGGGCTTTGTTATATAATCATCTGCTCCGTCCGTCAGCACTCCGATTTTATCATCTATACTATCCTTTGCAGTCAGCACAATCACCGGAAGCCTTCCATGTTTTCTTATTTCTTTTAAAACCTCTTCACCACTTGCACCAGGCAGCATTAAGTCAAGCAGTACAAGCGTATAAGCCTTTTCTTTTATATTTAGAAGCAGCTTTGCCTCTGTTCCTGAAAATGCCTGTTCACACATATAACCTGCCTTCACAAGCACCTCACAAAGAAGGTTATTAATATTTATATCATCCTCTACAATTAATATATTAGGCATAATTTTTACTCCTGTATTTTATAATGTGAAATAGTCATCTACTTTATGAGAAATGGCATTAAATAAAACAGCACGACTATTCCCTTATCCAGAAATAAATCGTGCCATCTTATCTTTTATCTTATCTGTGTTATAATCCTAATTATTCTCTACCCTCGCCATCGCAATCTGCTCCGGTGTTATAGGCAGCTCATAGAACCGCTTTCCTGCTGCGTGGCTTAGTGCATCTGTCACAGCCGGAAGTGGTGTATTTATTACAACCTCTCCTATTGACTTAGCACCAAATGGTCCAGCATCCTCGAAGCTACTTTCAAACTCAACATTAATATGTCCAATATCCATCCTTGATGGTATCTTATATTGCAGGAATGAGTTCTCATAAAGCTTTCCCTTATCAGAATATGTGATATTTTCAGACATTGCCATACCAATTCCCTGAAGTATTCCGCCTTCTGCCTGTACTCTTGCAAGATTAGGATTAACCGGTGTTCCACAGTCAACGCATGCATCATATTCTACAACCCTGCTTTCGCCTGTAACAAGGTCAACTTCAACCTCAGCTGCACCTACCATAAATGGTGGTGGTGAAATAGGTGATGTATGTGTATTAGTAACAGAAAGTGCCATATCATTGCCGCACATTGAAGCTGTTGCTATATCACAAAGACTTACTGATGCACCCTTGTGCTCTCCAGCCTCACATCTTACACAGCTTCCATCAAATGTAACGTCACTCTTATCACAGCCTATAAGCTTAGCTCCAAACTTTTCAATTCTGCTTCTTAACTCTAAGGCACAGTTCTCAACTGCCTTTCCAGTAACATATGTTGTACTTGATGCATATGAGCCTGAATCATAAGGTGATATATCAGTATCAGCACCGAATACACTTATGTCATCAGTACTGCACTCAAGAACCTCTGCAGCAATCTGTGCAAGTATTGTATCACAGCCAGTTCCCATATCAGCAGCACCGATATTCATTGTATACACACCCTCATCATTAAGCTTAAGTGTGGCACTTCCCACATCCACACCTGATATACCAGAGCCCTGCATAGCCATACCCATTCCGACAAAACGTGCTTTAGTGTCAGAAATCTTTCTCATAGGATACTTCTCATCCCATTTAATCATCTCTTTAACCTTTGCTAAGCATCTGTCAAGCGCACAGCTTGTATTTACCTGACCATAGTAAGCAGGCATTACATCGCCCTCCTTAACTATGTTTTTAAATCTTATTTCAAAAGGATCCATATGCAGCTTATCAGCAAGCTCATTTACAGCAGATTCAACGGCAAAAAGCCCCTGTGTGGCACCATAACCTCTGTACGCTCCTGCTGACATAACATTCGTGTATACAACATCACTTACAAAGCGGAATGCCTCCGCCTTTCCATATAACGGTATTGACTTGTGTCCTGAAAGACCTACTGTCGTTGGTCCATGCTCACCATAAGCTCCTGTGTTAGACAGAGTATATAAATCTATTCCTTTTACGATACCATCCTTAGTTGCACCGAGCCTTACATGCATCTGCATCTCATGTCTTGGAGATGAAGCTGATAATGACTCTTCCCTTGAGAATATAATCATAGCTGGCTTCTTAGTCTTCCATGTGACAAATGCCGGATATATTTCTGAAACTGAGGTCTGCTTTGCGCCAAAACCACCACCTATTCTAGGCTTTGTAACACGTATCTTTGATGGAGATATTCCAAGTGCGTGTGATATGATTCTTCTGCAATGAAATACTATCTGTGTAGAGCTTACAACATGAAGTCTTCCATAAGTATCGATTGTACAGAATGTCCTGAAGGTCTCCATCATACTCTGCTGGCATGCCTTTGTATGATATGTCCTGTCAATTACAATATCACAGCTCTCAAGCACCCTATCTATATCACCATTACTGCACTCATCATGTGCACATAGATTTCTTTTATTATCAGCTCCGACAGGACACATTGCTTCCCAGTTATCCTCCGGATGAACAAGTATCTCATTATCCTTTGCCTTTGTAAAGTCAAGCACTGGCTCAAGTACCTCATACTCTGCCTTAATAAGCTTCATTGCCTTATCAACACAGCGCTCATCCACTCCCGCAACAATCGCAACCGGATCACCTATGAATCTTACATGTTTATCAAGAATAAGCCTGTCATAAGGACTTGGCTCAGGATACGTCTGACCGGCACAGGTAAAACGCTTCATATTCTGGTCAACATCCTTATATGTATATATTGCCTCTATTCCGGGTACCTTCATTGCAATATCTGTATTAATGCTCTTAACATACGCATTGGCATATGGTGAACGCAGAAGCTTTACAACAAGACAATCCTTTGGTGCAATATCATCTGTATATACCGGTTTTCCAAGAAGCAGCTCCATTGCATCTTTTTTTCTTACTGCTTTATTAACTGACTTCATTACTTCACCTCCTCTGCTATATTTTCTTTATTTTCCACACTGGCTTCCTTAGCCTTTTTTACCCTGAGGTAATCCAGAATTCCTCTTAACTGGCCTTCATACCCTGAACATCTGCACAGATTTCCTGAAAGAAACTCCTTTATCTCATCTTCATCAGGATAAGGATTCTCCCTAAAGAGTGCAATAGCATTCATAACAAAGCCCGGATTACAGAAGCCACACTGCTCTGCTCCCTGGTCAGCTATAAATGTAACGAATTCTGCGGCCTCCTCCTGTAAACCTTCAAGCGTTGTAACGCTGCATTTATCTGCTCTTACAGCAAGAACCGAACACGAAAGTACGGGTTTATCATTCAGAAATACTGTACACAGTCCGCAGTTAGAAGTTTCACAGCCACATTTTACACTATAACAGCCATGCTCCCTGACGAAATCATAAAGAGTCATATCGCAGGCCACGTCTGCTTTGACCGACTTTCCATTTAACTTAATATCTACTAACATATATTCTCCAATCCATACACTAATCAATCGATATATAAACAAATCTATACATTAACATTGCTATATAAATAATACCACAGCTATTAATAATCAATAACTAATTATTAATTATTTACAGCTATTAATGCTCTCTTAGTAAGCTCTTCTGCCAGATGGCTTCTGTATTCAGCACTTCCACGCATATTACTCTCTGTAGAAACATTTTCCCTTACATATCTGGCGAAGCTCTCTATAGTCTCATCATTTACTCCGCCCTTAAGAATTCCTTCCTTATCTTCTACAACAACAGCTCTTCCCGGTCTTGCACCTATACACAGATTATATTCACCCAAACCGATAAAACTTACAGCGGCACAGGTAAGAACCGGAAGGTCTGTTTCTGTTATTCTTACTGCCTCATAAAACATCTTGACTGGCTTTTTCTTAACTATAATGCTTACAATAATATCCCTGTCATAGCTTTGAGCCGCATAATTCTTTAGGGAAACTATTCCACCCTTATGTAATTCAACGTATGAATCAAGTCCAATTAATAATGTAAGAACATCCGAAAATCCATATCTTCCATATATGCTTCCACCAACTGTTGCAAGATTTCTAAACTGCACGCCAACAATATGCCTTAGTGCTTCTTTGGCGCAGCCATTCGTATATTCATTAAAACCTTTATGGGTTTCTAACTGTCTTAATGATGTCATACATCCAATCTTAAATTCTTCATCTGACTCTTCAATCTTATCGAGTCCTAGTCCTGACATGTCAATCGCGGTATTGATCCTGTTATCACCCATACGCATCCACATCATGCCGCCGACAATTCTGTTAGCCTTCTTCTGGTTAAGCTCGTAGGCCTCTTCAATACTTTCTACTTTCCTATAATTCTGTATATTAAGCATAAAAACTCCTCATTTTAATCATACTGATGCCGAGGTCAAAAGCCCCCGACTTTGATACCTACTAATTGTTACGTGCTACGCACTCCCACAATTCTCCCTGGTATCATCATAATATAACTATACTGACTTGTAAAAGCCTTGTCAATCTGATAAAATTCATTCGCACATATCTTTTAACTATTACTATCAGATATATTCTGATCAACATAAATTAGTGTGCCAAAAAAGTAGAAATGAGGATATTTATGAAAAAATTTAAAAGATTAACCGCTTTAGTTCTGGCAGTGCTCATGCTTATATCAACTGTAGCATGTGGCAGTTCTGCCACAAATGACAGCACTACACAGGCTGCTTCAACATCAGCCTTTGATGTTATGTCCCAATTCAACGAGGTAAGCACAAGCTACCCTATTACTGTTACCGACCAGGCTGGACGAACAGTAACATTTGAAAAAGCACCTGAAAAGATTGCTTCATCTTACTATATCTCCACAAGTCTTCTCCTTGCACTTGGATTAAAGGACAAGCTTGTAGGAATCGAAGCTAAGGCTAATACAAGAAATATCTATAAGCTTGCAGCTCCATCTATCATAAGTCTCCCTAATATGGGAACAGCCAAAGAATTCAACACAGAAGCCTGCGTTGCAGCAGCACCTGATGTTGTATTCCTTCCTATGAAGTTAAAAAAGGCTGCAGATACACTTGAAGGTCTTGGTATCAAGGCTGTTGTTGTAAATCCTGAGGATGAAACTCTCCTTAAGGAATGTATCACACTTGTTGGTAAAATAACTAACACAAGTGGACGCTCTGATGCACTCAACAATTCCATTGATACATTTTTAGCTGATAATAAAGCCAAGCTTGCAGGTGAGAGCACTCCTTTAGTATATCTTGCAGGCAACAGCTCTGTTCTTTCAACAGCAGGAAGCAAGATGTATCAGAACACATTACTTAGCAATGCCGGTGGAAAGAATGCAGCCTCTGAGCTTACAGATACTTACTGGGCAAATGTTTCATATGAACAGCTTCTTGCCTGGAACCCTGATTACATTATAATAGCTGCCGATGCAACTTACTCAGTAGATGACGTTCTAAATGATGCTAATCTTGCAGACTGCAATGCCATTAAGAATAAAAAGGTTGTAAAGCTGCCTGGTGATATAGAAGCCTGGGATTCACCTGTACCAGCAAGCTTCTTAGGAAGCATATATATTGCCTCTGTTCTTCATCCAGAAAAGGTTACTAAGGATTTCTATGAAGAATGTGTAACTAAATTCTATGAAAGCTTTTATGGATTCACACCTGCTAAATAAGGATGATTTATGTTCAAAAATACTTATAATTACCGGAACAAAATTATACTTTTATCAGTCATACAGGTACTGCTTCTTATAGTAGTACTTGTATGGTCTGTCATTACCGGACAGTATCCACTCACATTAAAGAGCTTACTGTCTGGTGATACTATGTCTATTATGGTCTTTAAAAGGCTCAGGCTTCCCCGCGCCCTTATGGGTGTTATAGGTGGTTTTGGGCTTTCAATATCAGGTTATATATATCAGCTTATATTTAAAAACCCTCTGGCTTCTCCCGATATCGTTGGTGTTTCCTCCGGTGCAAGTGCCGGTGCTGCTCTTGCAATAGTTGCGGTTTCTGCTTCTGTTCCAGTCATCTCAATATCTGCATTTATCGGAGCTGTAACAGCCCTCATAATAACTCTGCTCACAGCCTATCTTGTCCCTGGCAGAAACAATTATACTATCGTGCTTGCTGGTATAGCTATTCATTCTGTGGCACAGACTATACTTATGTTTCTAAAGCTTGCTGCAGATCCTGAAAAACAGCTTGCTTCAATCGAATACTGGATTATGGGAAGCCTTAATAGTATTTCAAGAGACAGCCTTGCTATTCCATTTCTCACGACACTTGCCGGCTTTATTATAATGGCTATGTTATACCGACAGGTTCTCATTCTCTCTACAAGCGAAGAGGAAGCTGTATCGCTGGGTGTAAATGTGACAATTCTGCGTTTTATCATACTAATGCTTGCTACATTAGTAGTATCATCAATAATATGTGTTACAGGGCTTATAAGCTTTATCGGACTTATTGCACCTCATATTGCCAGACTGCTTACAAAGCGTAATGATATATTCACATATATAACAAGCGGCTTAACAGGGGCTATTTTACTGACACTTGCCGATATACTGGCAAGAAGTGTATCCACATCAGAGCTGCCAGTCAGTATATTTACTTCACTTCTGGGCGCTCCGCTGCTTATAATTCTGCTCATCAGGGCTAATAAAAAGGAGGGGTTATGATGTCTGATTTATTCAATACTACATTTTCCGCTACCGGAATATCAGTATATTACGGCAACAACTGTGCAGTTGATAACGTAAGCCTTAACCTTAATGCAGGACAGCTTAATGCTGTTATAGGCAATAACGGCTGTGGTAAAACCTCTCTTATTAAAGCCATCATGGGACTTATAAAACACAACGGACAATGTCAGCTTAATGAACACCTGCTTGAAAACCTCTCTGTTAAAAAAAAGGCCCAGCTGATAAGCTACATTCCCCAAAGAAACAATCTTACCATAAGCATGACCGTCAGGGAGGTATGTCTGCTTGGCTTCAATCCTCATATGCACATACTTGGAGGCTACACCACAGATATGATAAAACGTGCCGATAAAGCTATTGATATGGTTGGACTTAAGGGTTTATACGAAGCAGACTTCTTAGCTTTAAGCGAAGGACAGAAACAGTTATGTATTCTTGCACGCACCATAATAGAGGCTTCACCTCTGCTTCTCCTTGATGAACCAGATAGTGCACTTGATTTTTCTAACCGTCATCTGCTTATGCAGCACATAAGAAATATCGTCTCTGATGGCAGATGTGCCCTCACGTGCATTCACAGTCCCGAGCTTGCTTTGGAATACTGCGATAATATATTTCTTATGAAGTCTGGGGCAATCCTTAGCACTATTAATACACATACAGACTCTCTTGATATTATTAATGAAAAGATGTCTCTTATATATGATAATATTAATGTTATTGAATGTACTGATATCCACCATAAAACACACCGTGTAGTTGTGGCATTATAGACCTATACCTATACTGCGTATAAATGTTTATTCACACCAGACACACATACGTTATAAAATCATTTACTGAAACGAGGTGACTTATTCTATGGATAATTGTTATTTAGATGCTTTGGCTGTAATTACATTTTTTAAGATGTCAGATAAAAAACATCTTTTTATTACGGGAGACCGGGGAAGTGGCAAATCACATCTGTTAAACAACATTTTAAACAAGATTGAAGAAGCTATGGATATGTCTGATTTTTTCAATTATCTGCTAAGCCGCAGAACGGACACGCCAGAAGTTGTTATTAAATCTAATCTTATAGATGACGGAAAGGAATATGTCATTGGAATACCACGTACACTCACTCCTGTTTCCCCTAAAAAAGGCAACAATATGACCATTGTAGAGGATGGCTTTATTAACTGCGCCTGCCCTGCCATCAAAAAGCATCTTATGACCTCTGCTGATAGTGTATTTGTTGTTGACGAGCTTGGTTATCTGGAAAGCTCCTGTATCCCTTTTCAGGAGAACATTAAAAGTCTTCTTGATAACTCACGCGTATTAGCTGTCATCAGAAAACAATCCACAGAATTTCTTGACAGTATTAAAAGCAGAGCTGATGTACTTTTAATCGATATTGATAATATATTCAGCTCTATTTCGTGCATTATTATGGCATCCGGTATGTCAAAAAGATTCGGTACCAACAAGCTTTTAGCCTCCTTCAACAACAACACTCTATTTGAAAATGCGATAAATATAAGCCACTTTGTAAGCTTTGGTAAAACTCTTGCCGTAACCCGTCATGATGAGCTTGTACAGATATGTGAACGGGAACATATACATTGCATTAAACACAATATGCCTTACAGAAATGATATGGTACGTCTTGGTGTTTCACATATTCTAAAGGAAACTAACAGACACAAAAGCTTCTGCACCCAAGGGATATTATTTCTTCCATCAGACCAGCCACTTATCACTAAGACAAGCCTTCAGCTGCTGTGTCTTTTATTTATTTACTACAACAGCAGTTATTTTGCTTGTAACAGCACTGATAAATCCAGCAATGCCAATAATAATTATTTCAATAATAATAGTAAGATATGCCGTCTTGCTTTTAATGGAACTCCTGGTGCTCCTGTAATATTCCCAGCAAGCTATTATGATGAACTGATGAATCTTCCACAGGGCAAGGGTGGCGGTTTTATTGCAAAAAAACATCCTGCACAGGTTGTTTTAGTTCCTGCACAGGATGAATATGAATTATTTGATATTGATACTGGAAACGACCTTATTCGTCTTTCCCGGTATCTTCGCTAATTGCTGTACCTTATTTAGTTACAGCCTTTTCTTTTATTGTTGCTGCTTCTTCTGAAACTACTTCTTTAACCGTTTCCTCAGCTTTATTCTTAGGAAGAATTATGTTAAGTAATATCGCTACAAATGCTGCTGGAACAATACCAGACTCACCAAACATAAGCTGTACAGCCTGTGGTGTATGTGCAAGGATTGCAGGGCTTACACCCATACCATAGCCTACACCAAGTGCAACCGATACAATAGAAAGCCTTCTGGCATCAAGCGGCTCCTTAGTGATAAGCTGGATACCACTTACAATAATATTTATCCCATTGTCATAGGCAAGGTCTTTTCCGCCGGTGATTTGGGACATTATACACGGGCCCAGCAATTCTCTGTTTTTCCCTCTTCTAATATTACAGGGATACTGCAACGTGTGACTTATCCCGTGCTTTGCAGTATACAAAATGATATTGACAGATTACGGGGAGTGTATCGTAAATTTCTCAAGTTGTCCGCTTATGTGGTCTTTCCTCTTATGACAGGACTTGCAGCGGTTTCCTTTCCGTTTATCCGGATTGTGTTGGGTGAGAAATGGATATTCTGTGCGGTTCTGCTTCAAATCATCTGTTTCTCGATGATGTGGTATCCCATTCATGCCATCAATCTGAACCTGTTACAGGTACAGGGACGTTCCGATCTTTTCCTTCGGTTGGAAATTATCAAGAAGGCGATAGGAGTCAGCATCCTTTGCCTGACCATTCCTCTAGGTCTGAAAACCATGTGCTTTGGGGGAGTGGTAAGCTCCCTTCTTTGCCTGGTAATCAATACCTTTTATACAGGAAAGCTGATACAAGTCGGTTTTATCATGCAGATGCGCGATTTGTTTCCCACTCTGGTGGTTTCCTTGCTGATGTTTGTCCTTGTGTTTTCCCTTCAGTGGATGACTGAGAATCTGTATGCCCAGTTGCTGGGCGGCATCATTTTGGGCAGTGGGTTTTATCTGGCTGTAACAAGGATTCTCCGCTTTCAGGAACTACAGGAACTGTTCTCATTGTTCTCAAAAAGATAAATTAAAAAAAAATGATATGGATAAAAGTTTGATAACAGTAACGTCTCCGTTACTGCCGGACCTTGACGATTTTCACGCAATGCTCAAGGAAATTTGGGCGAGCAAGTGGATAACAAACAATGGTTCTTTTCATAAGCAACTGGAAAAGGAACTGGCTGCTTATCTGAAAGTACCTTTTATCAGTCTTTTCACCAATGGGACACTGCCATTGATAACTGCTTTGCAGGCTTTGAGAATAACGGGCGA
>ENA-ORRU01000485-ORRU01000485.1-human-gut-metagenome-genome-assembly--contig:-NODE-485-length-31218-cov-4.087155_pt1 | contig 31218 bp, 33 predicted proteins | sample MGYA00242184_ERZ509151 | MGnify/ENA primary metagenome ERZ509151 (study PRJEB26280, sample SAMEA2338667) | human gut metagenome | biome: human gut; feature: human-associated habitat; material: faeces... | reverse complement strand
AGCCCCCTTGTCCCAAGCACCCTCGCTCGGGCAAGACGAGCTTACCCGTCGCAAGCGCGCCTTGGATACGCGGGGTCATGACCGTTCGGCTTCACACCTTGTTTTTCAGCACATATCCCTTCGCCACGTGTTTTCCGTTTTCATCCTTCTTAAGATATATCCCCTGAATCTCGGGATCAAATCCCGGAAACTCGTCCATTGCGCCCATCAGCAGCCTGAAGTAATCGACGTCAAGCTGCTGCCAGCGTTCGCCGGGAGCGACGATGAAGACTCCTGGCGGATAGGGAAGCGCACCCTCAAGCGCGATGCGACCGACGATGTCGTCAAGATCGACCAATTCGCCCTCGTTTCGCATGAAGGCAAGATCCGCATCATAAGGAAGCATTTCGTAGTCGTTGAACGTCTTCTTGATGAACAGGTCGCGCTGAAGATGCCACGTCTGCCGACTGCTGTAGTATGAGTGCATTTCGTCGCACAGGCCGTGAAGCGTCACGCCCTCATAGCGTTCCCGGTTCATCCCGTACAGACGCGGCAGCGCCGTTTCGACCGGAACGTCGTCCAGGTAGAGCCGCTCGAATTCCATCAGCGTGCGGTACAGGACGTCAAGGTCTGCGGCGGGGCTTCCCGGCGTCACCAGGAACAGAAGCGAGTACAGGTCGGATTTCTCAGGCACGATGCCGTGTTCCATGAGGTATTTTCCGACAACCGGCCCCGGGATGCCGCCTTCTTCGTATTCACCGGATTCGATGTCGATTCCCGGACACTTCACGACAATCTTGACGGGGCTTTGAATGGCTTCTCCGGCACCGCATCTCCTGAAGCTTTCAACGTCCCGGACCGTCGTGAAGAGGCTGCTGTCCTCCATTCTCCTGCAAAATGCAGAGCACGCATCCACGGTATCCTGCCAAAATGCGCTGTTGCCCGAAGCTTCTGCCATGGCCGCATTGACCGTCAGCGAAGCGTAGACAGGATAGGAGTAGCTGGTCGTCACATACTTGAGGTAGGCATTGTTGAAGCGCTTGTGGTCAATGTAGCGCTCCTGTCCCCTGATGTGTGCATCCTTCTTCAGAATCTGCGACGTCTGCGCAAGACCGGCCTGCTGCTTGTGAACGGACTGCGTAACCAAAATGCCTGGATCTTCCGGACCAAGCTCAAGCTGAAGCGGCGACAGCTTCTTCATTGAGGAAACGAACTGTTCGTATCCGCCCCAGGCGCAGTCGAACAAAACATAATCGCACAACTTGCCGATCCTGTCCAGGATCCACTTGGCATCATAAAAAATCCCGTCATACGTTTCAAGCTGCAGGACGGCCAGCCTGAAAGGCCGCTTGGCTTGCGCCTTTTTCGGATCAACCTTGGCAATTTGTTCCCTGATCTTTTCTTCGGTCAGTTCGTCTGCGACAAGCGGTCCGATCAGTCCCAGCGGATTGCGATCCGTTCTAAGATACACGGGCTTGGCCCCCGTCATCACGAGCGCGCTGTTGTAAAGCGACTTGTGGTTGTTTCTGTCAAACAGGACCAGATCCCCAGGCGTCAGGCAGGCACTCGCGCAGATTGTGTTGGAGCTTGTCGTTCCGTTCGTGCAGAAGTAGACCTTGTCGGCATTGAAGGCACGCGCGGCCTGTCTTTCGGCGTCAAGCGGCGTTCCGCCGTGCGTCAAAGTGTCGCCAAGCTCCGGCACGGTATCGCTCGTGTCGGCACAGAGCATGCGCTCCCCGAAGAAGTTCTTGAACACGGCGCCCGCCGGATGAATCGCATAGAACTTTCCGTTGTGATGTCCGGGAGTCGCAAATGTCGTCCGTTTTTCATCCGCAAAGTTGACCAGGTCGAGCAAGAATCCGGGGACGTTTTTTTGCTCGTAATTTTCTGCTTTTTCCTTGATAAATGCAGTGCTTTGATTCATGGCGCCTGCATCGACTTCAACGATCGGAATTTCAAGGCGTGCTTTTGCTTTGATTTTTTCAGCAATTTTCATTGCTTCGGCATCGTTTTTCATAAAAGCGATGCAGGCAAGTTCCGCACCGTTCAATTTTTCTGAAAGCAGCACCGTTTCCCACGGCTCTTCAACCAAAGCTTTCACTTCAGCGGTCACGGCGATTTTCAAATACTTTCTCATTTTGCCTGCCCTCGTTTGAGCTCAAGCTTGCGCAAAAGCGGCAAGATGAAGCCCATGCCGAAGATCAGGAAGACGAAGAAGAAGTTCATCAGAAGCTCATGATCGAACTGCTTGGTTCCAAACTCTGCATTTTGCGGAATAAAGCCCATCGTTGCGCACACGAACGTGAATATGAAGCACCAAAAGCCGACGGCCAACGCTCCTTTCCGATTCTTGATGAAGACGTAATCCGAGCTGAACTCGTTTTGGCGATAGCGCACGGCCAAAAAAGCCACGAAAACAAGGCACGTCTTGTACGGTGAAACGATGCCGTTCAGGTTGAGCAGCCAATTGTAGATTGAGTTGATGCTTGGAAGCGTTCCGCTCAAAAGCAGCAAAACAAGCGAAATTCCGGCCGTCAGCGTATAACTGTGAATCGGGCGACCATTCTTGTTTTTCTTCGTCAGCCAGCTAGGCATATACTTTTGGTTGACGTCCCCGGCAAATACACGGCTGGCGGCGTCGATCAAGATTGCAAGCTGCGCCAGCATGAAGAATGCCTGAACGACAGCAAACACGTACATCAAAACGCTGCCCATCCCGAGCTGTTCGCCCAATAATTTGAATGCATAGTACGGACCGTTCATCTTGAAGTCATGCGGAATGTGGTTGGCATCAAAGAAGACCGCAAGCGACAACGTTCCAAGAATCGTCAAAGCGCCCGTCATAAGCGCAAGCACCCACATTGAGCGCGGAAATTCTTTTTTGGGATTTTTCATTTTGCTGATGTAAGGAGCCGCAAGTTCGGCACCGGACATCGCAAAAATAAGCAAACCGGTCGTTGAGAAATAGTGAAGAGAAAAACTCGGCTTGAAGGCTTCAAGATTAAACGGCTGCGTTGCAATATGCGCACCGTGCGTCACTGCCCAAAAAGTCATCAAGACGAACAGCATCGACATGATGAACATTGCGCCGCCGCCAATCAAAGACAGGATTTCAAGCGAGTCTTTGAAGAAGTTTTCCAATAAGATAAATGCCAGAATAATTGCAAAAGTCAGCAAGCCGAACGTAAACGTCGACATGTGCTTTCCAAGCGTCGCATCCCCGAGGATAATCCAACTGAACGAAACGATGACCGAATTTGACACGTCAACGAGGTACGGAATCGTCTGAACCCAGTACATCCAAGACGTCGCATATCCGAACAGATCGCTGCCGGTTCCGCGCCTGATCCAGGACGCCAACCCGCCGGCCTGCTGATCAAACGTCAAGCCGAGCTGACTGACGATCAGTTCATAAGGGATAACGTAGGCAAACAACATGAAGATCCATGAGATGACAACCGATAATCCCTGATTTTGAAAGGGATAAAAGATGTTTTCAAAACTGATGATCGTGACGAAGTCGAGCAGCGTCAAAATCAGCCATGGCGTATATTTCTTGCTTGCATTTTGCTCTAAAGTATTCATTTTTTCCATCCTTTGCTTTTATGACTAGTTTAATCGGTTCAGTCACTCAAGCAATCACCTGACTTAAGCAAGGAATTGCTTGAGCTAGAAGCCAGGCATGCCGGGATGCTTATTGGAAAACATTTCTCTTCCCCCCTTTTCAAAAATATACTTAAATATTTTAAAATATTTTCATGAAAAAGCAAGTCAAATTGACGGCAAAGAGTGAAAATACTTGCAAAAAAGTTTACGAACAAAGTCCCGATTTTCATCAATGCGGATGATTTTGCCAAATGCAGCACCTGCTCAATCCGTGCGCCAAGACGTCCTTACGGGCAAAACGCTGATTCTTGGGATTTGCCCGTAAAATCGGGCCTCAGACTCTTTTTGCTTATTTCCATCACGGAAGGCGATTGTCACGCATACGCAAAAACCGGTTTAGATTTGCAATCAACTGCAAATCAACCGGTTTTTCACTTCAAGCCATATTTTCCTCATCATTCAAAAAAATATTCAGCATATTTCATTTTGCCAAGTTTGTACCACAGCACAGTCTTGACGCCTTTTTGGCCAAAGTCTTCCTTATTAATTTTTCCTTCAATGACGTTTCTGCCCGGCTTGAGCTTGAGTCCTTCCGAAACCTTGCCGTTGACTTTGTACGAGTCAAAATAATCAACCGTTCCGTCAGGCGTATTGACCAGCTGCAGATTTTTCAGAGATTGCGCCTTTTGGCTGTTCACGATCAGTTTGAAATAAACCTTCTTCGGTTCGACCTTTTCGACGTAGCGTTCAATCTCAATCTGCTTGCCGGAAATTTTCGTTCCAGCCTTTGCGCTGCAGCGAACGATTTTATACTGTCGGGCCAGCGCTGCATTTTCATGCCGAACGAACAAGAGACCTGCCGAAACCAAAGCCAACAAGACGAATCCGATGCCGACAAAGCCTTTATTCGTCAATTTTTTCATCGCAATTAACCGCCTCTTTTTTGATCCTGCCTTCGCTCACGTAATAGATCTTATCCGCCACGTCGTTGATGAACGTCTTGTCGTGACTGGAAATCAGCAAGGTTTTGCCGCGTTTTCTTTGTTCAAGCACGAGTCGCTTCAAAAATTCCTGACCGTCTTCGTCCAAAGCATTGGTCGGCTCGTCAAAAATCAGAAGACTCGGATCGGACAGCATCGCCATCGCCAAAAGCAAGCGCTGTTTCATCCCAAGCGAGTATTCCTTGTACGTTCTCTGATTGTTCGGATCGAGCCCGACATATCTCAAAAGCTTGTCCAAATCGTGTTTTTCAGACGCCAAAATATCCATCAGTTCCAGATTCTGCCTGCCGGTCTTGTCGGCCAAGGCCGCATATTCGACCATTGAATACCCAGTGTCTTCGGCAAACAGGACGTCTTTTCGAAGCTTCTTTCCGTGCACGAAAACCTGCCCCGAATCAGGTTTCAAAAAGCCAAGAATCGTCTTGAAGATCAAACTTTTACCGGACCCGTTCGGACCAACGAAGCCGTAAATGCCCGGTTCGGAAATTTCAAGCGAAATATCGTCCAAAGCCACAAGGCTCTTCATTTTTTTAGTTACGTGTTCAATTTTTACGATGCTGCTCATCAAAAATCACCTCAAATAAAATCCAACTGCTTGATTCTAAAACCGCACCAAGCGATGATGATCAGCATCAGCAATGCTGCCAAAACATCCCCTGGCAAAATCGCCGTTCCTCTGACAAACATCAACCGGCCAAAAAACGGCATCCCGTCGGCAAAAATTGTCAAAACCGCAATGATGACGACTAGCCCTTCGCAGATTACGGGCGAAAAAATCAGCGTCAGGAAGGCAAAGCACGCTAAAAACAAGAGCAGGCAAAACGCTGCGGTCCATGCAAAATGCAGAGAATGATGCCTCGTCATAACCAACAGCAGCAAAACGTTTGCTCCTCCGACCGAAAAAAGATTCAGAACCGAACAAAAAAGATACCTGCCAAGACTGATGCTTGCGACCAACGGATAGTCATGCAAAATCAATTTGCGAAAGGAATCACCGATGACGACCTGATTAAAAATCACGATCAAAAACCATGACATCGGAAAGTACGGATTGCCTCTGAAATCGGAAATACCCTGCATCACGTCGCTAAAAAGCGGCCTTTGTCCAATTTTGGCATACTGAAAAACGGCAATGACGCACAAAACAAGCATGATCAGTTCGCGGCGCCAAACATTTCCGAGCATCAGTTTCATGTTTCTTGAAAAAAGTTTTCCAAAAGCTTTCAACTCAAGCGCTCCCTTCTAAAAAGAGTCTTCTTGAAAATTTCAGACGCCAAAACGGCATAGCCTGCATTGATCAAACAGTCCAATGCAAATTCAAAAAAACCAAAGCTTGTTGCATCGGGAATCAGCAAACCGCGCATGATCCAAACGGAAATGCCAAAAAATTCGAACGTTTTGGCTTCAATCAAAAACATGATTTGAAACAACAGCCACGTTAAAGGTTTTGACAGCACGTTTTCCAAAGCAAACGTCATGCACCCGAAAGCAAACCAGGCTAAAAAAAACAAGCTCAAATCTCCTGCCAGGCAAAAGAAGGTTGTTTTTTGCACCTGATATCTGCCGCCAAAAAAGATTGCAAAAACCAACAGGCCCAAAATGGCGCCAAAAGTCAGCATGAAACAGGCTAAAAAGACCTTCGACCTTGTCAAACGTCCGATCTTTTCAGGCTGTTTCAACACAAACATTTCCCTTTCAAATCCGCAATCAGTCAACAACAGCAAAAAAATGGCCGAAAAAACGGGAAACAGTCCCAATTCACAATACTGAAGATTCGAAAAACTCGCAACAAACATTCTGCCGAGCTCAGTGTCGCCTTTACTCCCTATTGCAATATTGGCTCTGCATTTTGAAAGAACGGACGCAAAAGTCAAAACCGAAACGGCCAATCCCAAAACAAGAGCCTTGATGCGCGATTTTTTCGACGTTTTTTTCAAGAGATACTTATATGCTTGCATGCTTTCTTACCCCGACAATCTGAAAGACAAAAAGCAGCGCGACGCAGACCAGATAAAAGGCCGCCAAACATCCAAGCGACGGCAGGTACATCTGCGACATGACCGGAAGCACCAGCAAAAACGACGGCAGATTGACAATTTGCTGATTGGCCAACACGAAGAAGATCAACCCGATGATAAAGCCGCTGAACATGACCGTGAACCTGTTTGAAAAATAAAGTCCGCAAACGGCCGTCAGCATTCCGAACAATCCTGCCGCACACCCTGACAGAACTATATAAAACAAAATCAATTTAAATGGTTTAGAGTACATCCATTCAACGTGATACGTGAACAAACGACTGTAGCCTTCGCCTGAATTCAGCACTTGATCCGGCAAAACGTTCGGCAGCAGCAAAAAAACAAACATGACGTCTGCCGCCAAAACAAGCACGGTCTCGATGAACGTGACCGCATAAACCGAAGTCAGCGAACCGAGCACATAGCCGATTTTGCCCTTTTTCTGCAGCACATGCATGATAAAGCCGCTGTTTGCGTCATCATACGTCATCTGACTGTTTCCGAGCGCTGCCATGAACGGAATCATCAACGAAAAAATGAGGCTCCAAAACGTGTCTGCCATGATCCATTTATAGTACGGACAAAAGGCTTCCGGACTGTTTTTGAATTCGCCGATTTGCATGCGGAGAAAGCCGACCGCAAAAACAACGTGCAATAAAACGACTATCAGTCCGAGCAAAAAACCCGAAAGGTACCTTCCGGAAAAGGAACGCTTTACAAAATACACGATTTTACCCCCCTATTTTTTAATCTTTTTGTAATATTGCCATGCAGGTCATTATACTATAATTAACTCAATTGTTGTTTTGATTATTCATATTTGCATATTATTTTTTTGGGGGGCAGATTTATGAATTATGGGAAAATATTTAAATCCCTTCGCAAAGAAAAGGGCTTGTCGCAAAAGCAGGTCGCAGCAGGCATCGTCTCGCAATCAACCTTGTCTCGCTTTGAAGAATCCGGAAACATCGATTTTTTGTCATTGATTCTTTTGTTGAAACGACTCGGAATGACCCCTTTGGAATTTATGCAGTATTGTACCGATTTCGAAACAGGCGATTCTGATTATTGCCTTAAATAATTCTTAAATAATTCGATATATTTTCTTTAAATCCATTGTGTACAATTAAATTACAGCTTGAAGTAGAACACCAAAACTTGAATACACCCGCATCTGATTCTCCCCTTTCAGATGCGTCGGAAAGCTGATAATGCTGCGGACTTTCCCCAGTCTGCAGCTACAACACATACTCCTTTTTTCCTCCGTATTTCCCCGTACGGAGGTTTTTTTGTGTCCTCAACGCAATTGACGTGCCTGGCGCTCTTTGACGAAAACACGACTTTTCGAATATAGGACCGTTCCGCAATCACCGAATGTTTCATGCAAAAATTCAAAAAATTTTAAATCGTAATCTTCCGCCTTGTATTACGATTAACATCGTAATACTATTTTTCGCTAAATCGTAATAAGGTTGATATACCAACGTTTCTTGCTTGACAGTCATATTTTGGGCGGTTATGATTTTAACCGTAACAATTACTAAATAAAACTCAAGTACGCTGTTAAAGAAAGGAATTATGCATGAATAAAAGAACTCGTTTGCTCTCATTATGTCTTTTGACGATCTGTACGCTGCTTATTCTTGGGGGATGCGCGAATCAAAGCAAAAAAAGCAGTTCTGACAAACTGAACGTGGTTTCGACTCTGGATTTTTATGGCGAAACGGCCAAGGCAGTCCTTGGCAAAAACGGAACCGTCACGTCCCTTATCGACAACCCGAACATCGACCCGCACGACTTTGAAGCAACGACCAAAACGGCCAAGCAAACCGCAAATGCCGACGTCATCATCAGAAACGGAGCCGGATATGACGACTGGATCAAAAAACTTTCGGACAAAAAGAGCATTTCCGCTGCCAGATTGATGAACGTCAAGGACGGTCAAAACGAACACCTCTGGTACAATCCTGAAACGATGTCAAGGCTTGCGGACGAACTAGTCAATGTTTTTTCAAAAAAAATGCCGTCAAAAAAAGCCGAATTCAAGCAAAATGCCGCAGCCTATAAGAAAAAAGTCGCCAGACTGAACAGCGAACTCGAAAAAATCAGAGCTGAAAGAATCGAGAAGCCAGTGGCCGTTTCGGAACCGGTTTTTGACTACTCGCTTGAAAAAATGGGCTACAAAGTCGCAAACGCTCACTTTGCCAAGGCAGTCGAAGAAGAAAGCGATCCGTCATATACGGACATCAAGAATCTGCAAAATAAAATCAAGCGAAAAGAAATCTCCTTTTTCGTGTATAATGTTCAAAGCGACGGCACGACCGTCAAAAACATCGTAAATCTCTGCAAAAAACACGACATCCCGGTTGTCAAGGTAACGGAGACACTGCCAGAAGGAAAGAACTATTTCAATTGGCTGCAATCGGAATACCGTCAGATTGCAGAAATCGAAAAATAATCGGAAAGAAGAACGACTATGGATTCTATTTTGAAAGTGACCGACCTGAATCTGAAAATCCCCGACCGAACGCTTTTTTCAAATCTGTCATTTGAAATTCCGCGCGGAAAACTGACCTGTATCACGGGTGAAAACGGCGTCGGCAAAACGACTCTGATCAAACATCTCCTGGCGGACTTAGCGCATGACTACGAAGAACATGCCAAGTTCATGGTTTCAAGAGATCAGGTTCAATACGTGCCGCAGCTTCGAAGCATTGATGACGAATATCCGCTTTGCATTCGTGATTTTGCGGCTTTCGGGCTCAAGACCAGCAGCATTTTCCTGAACAGGAAAGCCAAAGAAAAACTGGCCGCCATCCTCTCTGAAACCAATTTGACAAAAATTGCCGACCGACCGCTCGGACGCGCTTCCGGCGGTGAAAAGCAACGCGCCTATCTCGCCCAGGCTCTTTGTGCCGATCCGAAGCTTTTGATTTTAGACGAAGCAACCGCGAGCCTTGATCAGACAAGCAAGCACGAACTCTTGAAAATGCTTCGCAACGTCATGAAGGAACATGGCCTGACCATCATGTTCATCACGCACGATCCTGAATTGATTGCCGCTTATGCCGACTACGAACTGCATTTGGCAGACAAATCGGGAAAACTTATCAACAAGGGGGACAAGAACTGATGCTCCAATATGATTTCATGCGCTATGCCTTTATTGCCGGGATTTTCATTGCACTGATCTGCGGCGTCATGGGCGTCTTCGTCGTGGCGCGCCAGACTTCGTTTTTCACGCACACATTGTCCGAAATCGGTTTTTCCGGTGCTTCGTTCGGCGTCTTTGCCGGCATTTCACCGCTTTTAGGGATGCTGTTGTTTACCTGCTCGTCTGCCCTCCTGATCGGTTTTTCAGGCGAAAAGCTCGGCCGGCGCGAATCTTCAATCAGCGTCTTCTCCGGTCTTTTCCTCGGACTCGGGATTTTGTTTCTATCCCTTTCAAACAAGCAGGCCAATTATGCAACGAGCATTCTCTTCGGAAGCATCGTCGGAATCAATCGCTCAAGCGTTGACATTCTAGTCGGATTAAGCATTTTTTTGCTTTTGGTCATTTTCCTGCTGTTCAAGCGCTTGGCCTACAACTCGTTTGATTCGCAAGGCGCCGAATATAATCAGCGTTTCAACAAGCTGATTTCAATCATCTTCTTGATCATGCTTGCGCTGACAATCAGCATCACGGCGCAGATCGTCGGTTCATTGCTGATTTTCGTTTTACTGACGATTCCTGCATCGGCAGCCAAGTATTTTGCGCACACGCTGAAAAAGATGATCGTGCTCAACTTCCTGTTCGCCCTGTTCGGAATCTGGTTCGGCCTTGTTCTGAGCTGGGTGACCGATCTTCCGGTCAGCTTCTTCATCACCGTCATTGAGGCGCTGATTTACGGCAGCGCCATCTTGAAGGAACATTTTGACACATATCAGAAATAATTTATGTCAGCGGATGATTCGCAGCTGTTTTGTGAATCATCCGTTTTTTTGTGTCCGCACAGTCGACATCTCATCCAAGCACATAATTGTATCGATACATTATCAGAAAATTAAATAAAACATTATTTATTAATTGATTTTTAACCATCCGAAACCTATAATTCACTTAACGCTATTATGAAGAAGGTTTTATTATGAGAAATGAAAAGCTTTACGCAGTAATTCGGGCAGCATTCTTCGCTGCGCTTGACTATGTCTTCGCAATGTTCCAGATTCACGTCCCGTCACCGGTCGGACATCCCTTCGTTGACCTCGGCTTCACGTTTGTTGCCCTGGGCACGATGTTTCTCGGCTTCAAATACGGCTTCATCTCCGGTGCCGTCGGTCTCGGCGTCTTCGATCTTCTGAACGGCTATGCCAATCATGCCTACCTGACCGTCATGGAAGTCCTTTTGCTGACGGCGGCCGTTGCGGTTTCCTACAGGCTGCTGAACAGAAATGACGGTCTTTCCAGCCCGTCACTGATTACAATCGGCATTGTCTCCGGCCTCGTCAAGATGTTTTCTGGCTATCTCCGCTATCTCGCCGAAAGTCTCATCGATGCCGGTCTTCCGTTCGGCAAGGCTGCCGTAACTGCACTCGCCGCCTTCCCTGCAGACTTCGCAACAGGCTTCGTGATGTTCTTTGCAGTTCCGGTATTCTTCGTCGTCATGTCCAGAGTGACAAGTCGGATGAATCTGTCCGTACAGAGACATTGAAATATGGTCCTATGCTCAGCATCGTGGGAAAGGAACATTCGTTGCCAAATACAGTTCGCCATTTAATTAAGGAAAATGAACAATAAAATTCTCAACCTCTTGACACTTATCCTCATGATGTTCACCTCATTTCTTGTCATCATGACCGGAAACAGGCAGTATCAGACGGAAAAAGTCGTCAGCCAGTTCAATTTGAGCAGCGAATTCCACCCGTTCAGTCTTCCGGATCAGGAAAATGTTTCACAAAGCCGCTGCAGAAAACGTCTCGAAGTGCTGAATCAAGTTTCAGACCAGACCGGGATCAACTATCTGAATCGCCGGCTTTTCTCAGCCAGTCCGATGAACGGACACCGGCTCGACTACAGCAGATCCATCAACAGGGTGACATTTGCAGTCCATACCGTACGCAGGACAAGGCTCATGGAGAACTTTGAAATGAAGCCCTCCCTGATTGAACACGGGAGAACATTCAAAATTCCCTCACTTCACGGATATTCTTCCAATGTAATACCGGTTGAAGACATCATGAACGGTTCGAACTGTCGCGAAGGAACATTCTTCATCGAAACATCGGATGAAAAGCAAATTGATGAATTCATTTCCCTGCTCAAGGACAGACTGAATGAAAGCGAGCATCAGTCATTCAGGAATTCCGACTTCAAGGTCAATCCGGAGTTCATCTCCGAACTTTCACCTGATGATGGAGACAATCCCGGACAGATAATGGTGACATCGCTGCTCTTCATGATCATCTTCCTCATCACCCTCATCCTGTCATCTTCACGGGAACTGGCAGTCCATCGCATGAACGGCCTTTCCATCCGGAGCTCGTTCCTTGTCCTTCTTGGAAAGGGGTGGCTTGTCTCCTGCATCACCACACTTGCAGTTGACTTTGTCTGCAGAGCTGCATTTAACTGGAACTGGTCCGTTTCCGCCTCAATGTGCCAGATTGCCGTCATGATCAGCATTCCTGCCGTCTTCATGACCGTTGCCGGACTTCTTCAGTCACCCCACCTTGCAGGACAGGTCAACGGAAGAATCCATGGAAGGATGATGTTCACTGCAATGTACGCCGCAAAGGGAATTGCCCTTGCGGCATGCTTCTTCTCGATGATTCCCTTGGCCCAGCTTGTTGAAACGTCATGCCGGCCGACGTCAGCTTCAGGACAACATGACAGCCATGCTGTCTTCTATCCCGTTCAGGATGGGAACAATACCATTCAACAGCTCATGCGTGACGCCGGAAACCGAGAAGTCATCTACAGGAAGCTCAATTCCATGGGAGCACTGCTGATTGATGACAATGCCCTTCATCAGCCTGAAGACGTTCCGCAGGAAATAAGATTCGTCAGCGTCAATCCCAATTATCTTAAACAATTCCCGTTGTATGACAGCAAGGGCAGGAGAATAAGGGTCTCGGACAACGATGACAGAATCATTCTCTGCATACCCGAAAACAGGCAGGGCTTCACCAGAGGACTGCTCAGGTATGTCAGGCGCAATGCCGAAAAGGAACTGGGGCATGTACCGAAGATAAAGATCTACCACACTGTTCCTTCAGGAAACAGGAATTTCAGGAACTTCAATGACGGAAAACTCATGAACAGGGACACTGTATTTGTCATGACCTACGAAAATTCCACCCCCATCAGCAGAAACATCATGAACGGCGAGGGCGAAAATGACTGTCTGAAGATTCCGGTCGGCAAATCGGTTTCGAAAACGTACTCTTCCATCGAACCTCTGCTCAGAAGACACGACATGGATGACAATTACCGTCAGCTTGTAAGAATCAGCGACCTCAAGGAAGAGGACATGAGAATGGAGCTGGGAGATTTGAGGGAAGACTTACTGCTTTTCCTTGCGGGAACGTTACTGACGCTTTCCATGTCAGGTTATACAGCCCTGCTGTTCTTCAAGGCATTCAAGCGCGAAATCATCCTGAAGAGAGCCCTGGGATTCACTTCAGTCAGGGCATGCCGCGGTCTTGCCGCACTGCTTGCCCTGCAATACGCCGTAATGATTGCCTTTCTCTTCCGGCAGGACATGTTCAACTCGCTTAACATCATCCTGCTCATCGGCACTGCCGTCACCGAACTGGTCATCAACATGATGACCATCAGACATCTCGAAAAAAAGGAAATGGGGGGAGTACTCAATGGGGAATGAAAATATCGTCGAAATATCATCAATGTGCAAGTCATTTGGCAAAAAACAGGTCTTCTCAGACTTTTCCCTGTCCATTCCCGCACACAAAATCACAACCGTCTTCGGTCCGAGCGGCAGCGGCAAGTCGACTCTTCTTAACATCATCGGCCTGCTGGAGAACTTCGAGTCCGGAACAGTCCGCCTCTTCGGCAGAAGGATTCCCGGAACCAACAGCAGGAAGGCCATGCTTCTGCGTCGTAATGAGATTTCCTTCCTGTTTCAGAACTTCGGACTCATGGAAAGTCGTACAATCAGGCAGAACCTCCTGATAGGCCTGCAGTATTCACATCTGAGCACAAAGGAGAAGAACATCCGGATGCTGCAGGCACTTGAACAGACCGGACTCGACAAACCACTGAACACCCATGTATACAACCTTTCAGGCGGAGAACAGCAGCGGGTGGCCCTGGCACGCGTCCTTCTCAAGCCTTCAAGACTTGTCCTGGCCGACGAGCCGACCGGGTCACTTGATTCAAGGAACAGAGATTTCGTCATGAACAGGATTTCCGCCTTGAAGGACTGCGGCAAGACCGTGATTGTCGTTTCTCACGATGACAAATTCAGGGAAATAAGCGACAACGTCATTTTCCTGCGTCCGTGACCACATCCGGATACAAGTGAACAATAACCGTCAAGTTTTTCAGCAACATTCGTGTTTCATAGTGGATTTTGCATCCAATCTATGGTATATTATTCGTTACAGGGGTAGGAAGTCCTGCGTCAAGGGCTGACGGAACGGAATGTGAACGTCAGCAGAAAGGTCCTGTCATTGGCCTGCGTGGTTCTTCCGCATTCACCATAATTACAATTTCATAATTTTTGGTGCTTGTCTCCCCCAATAAACTTTAGGGAGATGTTTATCTAATGACAAAACTTACATGGAGCAGTCCTAAACTGACGACTCGAACCTTGACCTTTGGCGCATTGCTGATTGCGATTCAGCTTTGCCTGTCAAAACTGTCGGTTGGTCCCGAAAACGTCGTCAAGGTCGGATTAGGCTTTATCGGTACCGCAATGATCGGGTATTTCCTTGGTCCATGGCTTGGTGGAGTTGCATTGGTTTTGAACGACCTGATCAGCAACACCGTTTTTTCAACCGGATCGTCATTCTTTATCGGATTTACCTTCTCTGCATTTGTCACGGGCGTTATCGCTGGATTATTTTTGCACCGTCAGGAAATTACCTGGCAGCGTCTGGCAACGTACACTTTTTTCCAGATCCTGATTTCAAACGTGTTCTTCAACACGATGTGGATCTTTTTGATGTACTTCCAGACCAAAACGGCAGGTGCCTTGTATGGCCTTTTGGCTCAGCGACTTCCAAAGGAAATCATCAGCTGGCCGATTGAAATCATCATTTTGCTGTTCCTCATGAACGCAATCGAACGCTTGCCAATCAAATCTTTGAACAATAATTAAAGATAATGGGATCGGATAATCCGGTCCCATTTTAATTTTCTCCAAAAAATCAGCGTTTCAAAAAAGGCTTTTGACGCACGAACGCATCAAAAGCCTCCTATTCTCACTTATCCATTACGCCTACGACAGCCTGCTCGGGAACAAAGCCAAACATCCGGCTGTCTTCCGAAGTCGAACGATGATCCCCCAAAACGAAATAACTGTTTTCAGGAACTCTGTCGACGATCGTCTTCCAGTGATTGCGCACGCCGAGATCGTGCAGCGTCCAATCACCCGTTGAAGCCGACGTTTTTTGTTCTTCATTCAGATAGCTTTCATCAATTTTCTTGCCGTTGACATAGATGATTCCGTTTTTTGATTCGATGAAATCGCCTGGAAGTCCAATGACGCGCTTGATGTAATAGCCGCTTTCTTCCGGCTTGACGGACATCTTTTTGGTATCAAAGACGACGACGTCCGACCGCTTGATTTTCTTATGATAATCGATAAAAACCTTTTGCCCGGAATCAATCGTCGGGGCCATTGAGCTTCCGTAAACTTTGACTTCCGCACCGTTTTTCCTGAACATGAAAAAGGCCGTAAAACATAAAATACCCGTAACGAACCAGGCAGCAAGAACCTTTGCTTTGCTCATAAATTCTCACCTCTGAGAAATTGTTATTCCCATTCTAACATCATCCGCTCAGAATGTATAGAACAAGTCACCGATGCTTTCCTTAATGAAAAATGCAGTGCTCGCAGCGACGGTCTTCCTGGCGATAAACATCGGAACTTGCGCCTCCGAAATAACGTTTAATCAAAAAAGAAAGCCACCGTTACTAGAAAACGCATTCACCGCATCTTCTTAAAAAAGCGACGTCCAAATCGCATGCGCAACTCGGATGCCGCTAAGGAAACGGAAATACTTTCCGTCTGCCCCTGCCAAGGAATTCAATTATACCATACCTTAGGCGTGATTGTGCAATGCCCTGACGCGAATGACCTCAGGAATCGTCATCAATTCCTTCTCAAGCTCTTCGACTTGTTCTTCGGAAAGAGCGGCCGCATCAATTACCGTATAGGCAATCTTATCGCGCGACCTGTTGATCATGTTGTCGATGTTGATTTCGCGATTTGCCAAGATTGTCGTGATGCGTCCAACCATGTTGGGGATGTTCTGGTGAATCAAAGTCAGGCGAAGCGGTGCCTCAAACGGCATTTCGACCGTCGGAAAATTGACCGAATTGACGATGTTTCCCGTTTCAAGATACTTGCGCAAAGTTCTTGCAGCCTGCTTGGCACCGTTGACCTCGGCTTCTTCCGTCGTTCCGCCAAGGTGCGGCGTCACGACCGTTTTGTCATGATTAAGCACTTCAGGAGAACTGAAGTCAGTCATGAAAAGCCTCAGCTTGCCGGAATCAAGCGCTTCGCAGACGTCATGATCGTTGACGATTCCGCCGCGCGAATAATTCAGGAGGACTGCCCCGTCCTTCATTTTTGCAAGCTCCTTTGCAGAAATCAGATTGCGGTTCTGTTCAGTATACGGAATATGAATCGTGACATAGTCGCTGTCATTCAAAACGTCATCGAGGGATTCCGCGCGCGGAATGTCGTTGGAAAGCCTCCAGGCATGCTCAACGGAAATATAGGGATCGTATCCGACAACGTTCATCCCTAAATCATATGCCGCACGGGCAACTTTTGACCCGACGGAACCAAGTCCGATAACGCCGATACGCTTACCCTGAAGTTCCGTTCCGTCAAAATGGTTCTTTCCCTTTTCAGTCTGCAGCGAAACGTCTGCGCCGCCCATCTTCTTGGCCCATTGAATCGCAGGAATAACGGGACGAGCTGCCAAGATCAAAAGCGCAACGACAAGCTCCTTGACGGCATTGGCATTTGAGCCCGGGGTATTGAATACGACGGTGCCCTGATCCGTGCATTTTACAAGCGGGATATTATTGAATCCGGCCCCTGCCCGAGCGATCGCAAGCACGTTAGTTCCAAAAGCCGTTTTATGCATATCCTGGCTTCTTATCAGCAAAGCATCCGGCTTTTCCGTCTGGTTGACCGTATATGAGTCCTTTGGAAAAACGTCAATCCCTTCCTGAGCAATTACGTTGTAAGTCTTAACATCGAATGTCATTAGTTTTCCCCCTTGACTTCCGTTTCAAATTTTTCCATGAATTCAACCAATGCCCTGACGCCCTCCAGCGGGAACGCATTATACAGGCTGGCCCGCATGCCACCGACCAGTCGATGGCCCTTGAGATTCTTGAACCCTGCCTCATCTGCCTCCTTGATGAAGCGTCGATCCAATTCTTCGTCGCCCGTAACGAACGGAATATTCGTCGTTGACCGGTCGTCTGCAAAGACCGGCGACTTGAACAGCTTGGAATTGTCCAAGAATTCGTAAAGCAAGCGTGATTTTTCCTCATTGCGCTTTTGTGCGGCATCAACGCCGCCTTCTTCAAGCAGCTGCTTAAAGACGAGACCAGCCGCGTAAATCGCAAAGACCGGCGGCGTATTAAGCGTCGAATGTTTCTTTGAAAGCTTGACGTAATCAAGCATTGAAGGCAAGTTTTGGCTTTCATCGAGCAGAGAATGCTTGACAATCACGACTGTTAGGCCGGCCGGACCGATGTTCTTCTGTGCTCCGGCCATAATAAGTCCAAAATCTTCAACGTTATATCTTTGGGCAAGAATATTTGACGACATGTCAGCCACAACGACGTTTCCCTTTACGTCCGGCAGCTTGCGATACATCGTTCCTTCAATCGTGTTGTTGAGCGTGACGTGAACATAGTCGCAAGGTCTGTCCAAATTCAGAGAATACGGCAGCTTCGTGTAATTTTCGGCCTCTCCGGATGCTGCCGCGTATGTCGAGATTCCCGGCAGCAAATCCGCTTCCTGCCTGGCACGGACTGCCCAATGTCCGGAATCGACAACGGCAACGGTCTTTTCCCTGCGTGCCAGATTCAGGGGAATCGTGTCAAACTGAAGCGTCCCGCCCCCCTGAAGAAACAGGACATCATAATCGTCCGGCACGTTCATCAGCTGACGCAGATCGCTTTCGGCCTCATTTTGCATGTCGACGTAAAGTGAGGATCGGTGACTGATCTCCATAATGCTCATACCGCTTCCCTTATATGAAGGGAGTTCCGCCTGGATCTTCTTGACGACTGACTTTGGCATCACCGCCGGTCCAGCTGAAAAGTTATAAATCTCTGTCACATTACCCACTTCTTTCTTGTTTGAATTAAATTAATATATTTCTAATAAACAGAAAAGTTTCTGCTACCCTTTAACTTTAGGCTATTATCACGCAAAATGCAATAAGTTTCAGTGATAAAAATTAAAGAAATGTTTGAATTCCAACTCTTATTTAATGTCTCAATTATTGGATTGACAAATTCAGATTTTAATAATTAACATAACTGTAACATTCACGAACTTTCATTGACAATCTTTGACGTTCAAAACCCTGTATTTTACAAGAGTTTCCCCTGGCATCGATTCCCTTAAGCCTTTTGTAACATTCATGTAACATTAGAATGAAAGAGAACTTTGAAATCCATGACTCCAACAAACAAAAGCCTTTATAAAAAGGCATTCTTCGTCGTTTCATCAATATCTCACAAAAGTTTCACGTTCGCCTTTAAATCCCGTTATATCAACAATACTGAGATGTTTGTTACAAAAGCAACTCATTTTGTAATATTTTTAGCTCACATTTGCAACATTTACCAGTTAGAATAGTACGTATAGGGTTTCAGGGGGAAGTTTACCCTGTTGACATAATCCGTGAAACATGATAAGCATGTTTCTTTGTTTATCGTTGGTGTTATTAGAGCTTATTCCATAGTATTTGAATCGGGAGGATAGAGACTGTTAATAGAATTGAAGAACGTTGCGCAACAGCATTTACCAATCAGGGGCAAGGCTGTTTGCCCTGGTCAATCGCTTTAGGAAGAGCGCTGGCCTTGATGCCGGTCTTTGAGCCGGCAAGCGCAACGGATGCAGTTTTTGCATCATCCTATGTTTTATATAGCAGTTGTAGTTATTTGAATCATACAGCTAAAAATATTTTAATCGGTACGGCTGGTGCTGCAGGTTTGTTTTTGGCCTCAGCTGCAACAGCAAATGCCGACACAGCACATAAAGTTGTTAAAAACGACACTGTTTGGGATCTTTCCCAAAAATACGGCGTTTCCGTCGAATCAATTGAAACGCTTAACAAGATTGATCAGAACAGTCATTTGATCGTTACTGGTCAGACATTGCAAATTCCTGCAAAAAACGATGCCAGACAACAAGAAGACAAGACAACGGAAGCAACGCATGAGGTTTCAGTAAAAGACGGTGATTCTCTCTGGACGATCGCGCAGGCTGAAAACACGACGGTTGACAAGCTTCGTTCATTGAACGGCCTTGCAGCAGACGAAAATTTGATCTACCCTGGTCAAACGCTCAAGGTTTCCGGTGCTGCCCAAGCAGCGGCTCAAACTCAAACGGCGTCCGCCGATACGCAACAAGCTTCAGCTCAAACGCAACAGTCTGCTCAACAAACTGCTTCAGCTGATCAGACTCAGCAAGCAGCTGCAACGAATGCTCAGACTCAACAAGAAGCTTCGACTGCTGCGAACTCTGAAGCTTCTCAACAGCAACATGTTCAAGTTGTCGTTTCTGCAAACCATACGACTCATACGGTCGTTTCCGGAGAATCTCTTTGGTCGATCGCACAAGCTTACGGTGTAACAGTTGATTCATTGCGTCAGTCAAACAACCTTGGTGCAACGCTTGTCGCAGGCACGACTTTGACGATCAACGATCCGACAAAGACTCCTGCACAGCAGCAGACACAGGCTGCACAACAACAAACACAAGCTGCTCAGGCGGAAGCTTCAGCTCAAACACAGCAGGCAACCCCAAGCAGCAATAATGCTCAACAGCAACAAACGCAGCAACAAACACAACAGCAAACACAGCAACAGGCTCAACCATCGAGCTCAAGCAGCCAGCAGCAGTCTGCACCTGCACAACAACAAGCACAAACGACTCAGGCTCCTGTCGCTTCATCCTCAATCAGCGGCAGTGCGGTTGCAGCATACGCTCAACAATTCATCGGCGTGCCTTACGTTTCCGGCGGCAAGACGCCAAGCGGCTTTGACTGCTCAGGATTTACACATTACGTCTATGCACACTTCGGCAAGGAAATCGGAGGATGGACAGTTCCTCAGGAAAGCGCCGGAACACAGATCAGTGTCAGCCAGGCTCAAGTCGGCGATTTGCTCTTCTGGGGTGCACGCGGTAATACTTACCACGTTGCAATCTATCTTGGCGGCGGACAGTATATTGCTGCTCCGGAACCCGGACAAAGCGTCAAAATCGGCAATATCAGTTACTTCCAACCTTCATTTGCTGTTCACGTAAATTAAGCAATGATTCAAAGAGGTTGAGGAGAATGTGATCTCAATTGAAAACCCGGACGGAATTTGCATTAACTGCAAATTCCGTCCGGGTTTTTGTGTATATGGGAACCAAATTCCTGTTATGACGGAAACAACCAAAGGAAGAGTAACAAGAGTCAGCTCCCAGACACCGACCGAATTCAGTCGCAAGCTGCCTTTTATCTCTCCCTTATATTGTGATTCATATATGTTTATGTTTTTCCATTTTACGTGTCCTCTGAAGCTGCCCGAAATTAAACGATTATTATTAATATTTATGCACAAATTTTATTTTTACTCAATTACCAACTTCATAGTGTAGTTATAGTATTTTTTATCATAATAACTATTCAAGATATATTTTTGATAGAATAACAATCATCTTTGAGTAAAAGCAATTTTTAGTCATTCTCTTTATTTTTGTGCCTACAATAATTAGAATGTTTCCAAACAATGTTTTTTCCCTTGGAAACACAACTAAAAAACTCCCTAGCCGGGGAAAGGCCAGGGAGAAAAAAAGGTTATATGGAGTATTCGATTATATCGCAGCACTGGGGAAGCGTGCAATACAATAGTTCCTTTGGGAAAAGGAACTAGCTTGAAATTTCCTTCAAGCTATAAGTTTATAGTACAAGTTTGATGTGAACTTTTTATGAACTTTGGTTGAAAAATGATTATTTATTCACTAGCTGAATTTTGGCCTGAATCTCCGTTTGTGCTCACATCAAACGTTAGCCGGCGAATCTTTTTTGCACCTAAAAAAACAAATTAAAACAGCGCCATGGGGCAACATGACGCTGTTTTGCAGTTGCGCCCGCCGACATCATGTGTGTTAGGGAGTTTTTCAGGCCAGGCGCGTATATTTGCGACTCATTTTCTTTTCAAAATATCCAATGATCCAGGATAACGTAAACGTCAATACGAAGTAGACGGCAGCAGCGACAATCAAAGGAGGAACAAAGTCATACAACGTTCCGCCAACGCCCAAAGCTTGTGCCGTAACTTCCTGAACGCCGATATAAAACAGAACGGAAGATTCCTTGATCAAAGAGATGAACTCGTTTCCCATTGCCGGAAGAGCATTTCTGACCGCTTGCGGCAAAACGATTTCAAACATTACCATATGACGCGTCATCCCTAATGACAGACCAGCCTCAGTTTGTCCTTTCGGAATCGAAATAATCCCTGAACGGAAAATCTCCGCCGTATAAGCCCCTGAATTTAACCCAAGAGCAATCGAACCTGGCAAAACGCGATCAAGACTGGCGCCAAGAATATGAATCGGCGGGATGCTCAAGACCTTTGACAACGAATAATAAATCAGCATGACCTGAATCATCGAAGGGGTTCCGCGAACAATCGAGATATAGACGCGAGAAATCGTCTCCAGAATCTTGTTGTCGGAAATCCTCATCAAAACCAGCAGCAAGCCGATCAAAATCCCGATAATGCTTGCGATGATCGAGATGATAATCGTTTGTGCGGTACCTTCAAGAAAGGCTGGGTAATAGCGCCCTAAAAAGTCAAACATCTTAGATCCTCCTCATTACTTGCCGTACTTGGCTTGCAAGTTCTGAGCATCTTGAAGCATTTGGCCTGAAGTGCCGTCTTTTTGAATCTTGTCGATAACCTTGTTAACGACCTTGATCAGCTTCTTATCGCCCTTCTTAGCAGCAACGCTGTATGATTCGATATCTTTGCCGGTTGTCAATTTTACCTTGGCAATCGCATACTTGCCAGGATTTTGCTTTACGTAATTATTGGCAATTGCATTTTCCAAAACAAGACCGTCAATCTTGCCGTTCTTAAGCTCTGTTGCAAGACTCGTCGTCACGGATTCCGTCACGAGGTTTGCGCCCTTCATTTGCTTTTTAATGATGTCTTCTTGCGTCGTTGATTGCTGAGCACCGATTTGCTTGCCCTTCGTATCGCTGATCTTGTTATACTTGTCAGCATCCTTCTTTTGAACAAGCATAACGTTCTCAACCGTGTAATAAGGCTTTGAAAAATCAACGACTTTTTCACGCTTGGCCGTCTTCGTCATGCCGCTCAAAACAAGATCGACTTTGTCGTTTTTAAGTTCAGAAATGAGCGACGGAAATTCCGTGTTGACGATCTTAAGCTTAACGCCAAGCTTATCGGCAACTTTTTGCGCAATCATGATGTCATAACCGGTAATTTCTTTTTTGCCGTTTTTAACGATCGGAAATTCGAACGGTGCAAAGTCTGCTGAAGTCCCGATGGTCAAAGTCTTGTTGTCCTTGACCTCTTGCACAGAATTATCTGATGATTTCTTTCCGCATCCGCAAAGAATCAGACCAAGCGCACAAACTGAAGCAATACCAAGCGTAAACTTTTTAATCATATTCTTTTTCATATCAATTTCCTCCAATATTTAACGTTGTGCCTGATTCCATGCTGACAGATGCACAACCAATCCTGATAAGTTACGAGACGTCATTTGCCCTTTTCGTCGTCGTTTTTTCATAGCAATTAACTCCTTAACTGTTTCGATATTGCATATATTAAACTTATATACGGGGTTTGTCAATATATTTATGCAATTTTTAGTGATTTTTTTGTTTTTTATGCATTTGTGTGGATATCAGAAACGTAGTGACCCGCCATCTGCATATTTCATGCATCCGATTTTTTATAAAATGCAGAGCTGACGGCAGCGAACGATGACTTGATGCCTCTTGAATCGACGTTCACGGCATTCGCGGGCAAATCGCAAGAAATGGCATTTTGCCCGTAACCGCAGTCTGCCTTTGAGTAATTTTGTTGATCGCGGCTTTGCCCGTAAATCCTGCTTTAGCGCGCGGAACCGAAAGTAGACAAAAACCGAGGGGAATGTCTGATTTTTGTCTACCTGACTCTCCAAATTCGGCCCGTGCGGATCCGAAAGTAGACAAAAACCGGGGTGAATGCCTCATTTTTGTCTACCGGCTGTTCCAAATTCAGGGTGCGCGGATCCGAAAGTAGAACAAAATCTCCAAAATTCGGAAAAATGTTCTACTCGGTTACCTTCGCCAAAGCCGTGTGGTCTCAGATTACGGGCAAATTCCAAAAAGCAACGTTTTGCCCGTAACCGAGGTCAGGTGCAGTGATTGAGCAAATGATGCGCAGCACTGCCTTTGGCAAAATCACTGCCGTTTACGGACAAATCGATGAAAATGGGCTCTTTGTCCGTAAATGGCCCGCTCGAAAAATACCGATTACGGACAAAATGGTCAAAAATAGCTGTTTGTCCGTAAGATTTTGGAGGTTTCGACCTCGATTTTACGGACAAATGCCCCAAAAACAGTCTTCTGTCCGTAAATCTCCCTCATAATGGCCAAAAATTTACGGACAAATCGCCGAAAAATGATGGTTTGTCCGTAAAATACGTTTTGCTTACGGACAAATCAGCAAAAAATGGTGCTTTGTCCGTAAAATTTGAATAATATCTTGGCAAATCTCCTAGAAGTAAGAAAAAATCCGCGCCATCATTGGCACGGATTTCAAATCATTATTCAGTTGGGGCGTCGGCTTCACACCTTGTTAATCAGGCTCAGACCAGCAACAAGGCTCATGATAAGTTCGTGCCGCGTCGTGACTGCGCTTGCGCTGATCACTCGCGCCCCTCCTTATCTACCGCCTTGTTGAGCGTTCGGCTCCACACCTTGTCCTAAAATGCCATATTTTGGAAATTCAATTTGCCCTTCAGATATCTTCTTACAAAGTAGCCTGCCACGCCCAAAATAGCGTAAACGATCGGACTCATCGTACGGTTGATGCTTGCAGGAATGAAAGCAATGATTCCAAAGGCGATCATCCAAATTGCAATCAGTTCCAGTGTTACCAGAATCCCGCGAGTCCACTTCTTCTTTTTGCTCTTTGTCTTGGAATTGTCTGCCATCATTCGATAGAAGAAGGCCAGACCGCAACCGGCAATTGCCGATGTCGCAATCAGCGTGATCCAACCGCCGTTCATGTCCGGCTGATTTTTGGAGAAGAAGCCCATCACGGCATACAGGATACAGAACATAATGAACATGATCAGGCCGTTGTCAAGCGCCATGACCCAGTAGCTTGGAGTGCCATTCTTTTTCTTATCATCCAAAGCCTCGCCGCTGACGATTTTTTCACAGCGTTCCGTCACGGTACCATAAAGTTTTGTTGCGACAATGCCTTGACGCTGCTTTTCTTTAAGTTCGAGGTACATTTCGGTAAGGGCCTTTTCTTTTTTCTCTTGGTCATAATTTTTCTTATCCAAGGCCTTGCCTAAATGATACATATAATCTTCGTTGCGCTTCGTCAAACCGGCATAGCGCCCGTCGCGAACCGTAACTTCGACTTCTTCAACAGCTTTTTCAGCACGAACCTCAGCCTGCTTTTCTGCTGCTTTTGCATTTTTCTTTTCTTCTGCCAATGGAAAATCCTCCCACTTTCTGCTCGTAAACCAGCTTTCATCGATATAGACAGGAAATACTATATCACAATTTCATTGTTTTGAGCGAATGCCAATGTTTTCAATCATTGGCAAATCTGCCTTTGACTCAAAGTCCAGGCATCGCATTCCTCATTAAACGTTAAATCTGAATTCGATGATGTCGCCGTCCTGAACGACGTAATCTTTGCCTTCGAGGCGCAATCTGCCGGCTTCTCTCACGCCCTGCATGCTGCCATATTTGTCAAGATCTTCAAAGGAAACCGTTTCGGCTCTGATAAATCCACGTTCGAAGTCAGAGTGGATGACGCCGGCTACTTGAGGCGCCTTCATGCCTTGCTTGAAAGTCCAGGCGCGCGTTTCCTTGCCGCCGGCAGTGAAGAACGTTGCCAGGCCCAACAGCTTGTACGAAGCTTTGATCAAACGATCCAGGCCGGATTCTTCAACGCCTTCGGCTTCCAAAAACTCTTGCTTTTCGTCATCATCGAGTTCGGCAATTTCTTCTTCCGTTCGAGCGCAAACGGCCAAAGCTTGCGAGCCTTCTGATTCGGCAAAGTTTTTGATCTGTTGGTAATATTCGCAAGAATCTGGATCGGCCATGTCGTCTTCGCCAATGTTTGCAACGTAAAGCACGGGTTTTGACGTCAACAGGAACAATCCTTTGACGATTTTTTGCTCATCATCGTCGAATTCGAGACTGCGAACCGGCTTGCCTTCTTCCAAAACAGGCTTGATTTTTGACAAAACGTTGAATTCCGCAATCGAATCCTTGTCTTTTTGAGTGCGGGCAACCTTTTCAACGCGCGCATAACGTTTGTTGACGGATTCAAGATCGGCCAAAACAAGTTCCATGTTGATCGTGTCGATATCGTCCAACGGATCGACCTTATTAGAAACGTGCGTGATATTTTCGTCGTCAAATGCACGGACGACATGCACGATCGCATCAACCTGACGAATGTTTTCCAAGAACTTGTTGCCAAGGCCTTCGCCTTTGCTTGCGCCTTTGACGATTCCCGCAATATCGGTAAATTCAAACGTCGTGTGCACGATTTTCTTTGCCGGAATGATTTCATCGATTCGAGCCAAACGCGCATCCGGAACTTCAACCATCCCGACGTTAGGATCGATCGTTGCGAAGGGATAGTTGGCCATTTCGGCACCAGCCTTCGTAATCGCGTTGAATAGTGTCGACTTGCCAACGTTTGGCAATCCGACGATACCTGCTGTTAATGCCATTTTGTTTTTCCACTCTTTCTTAATTTAATCTTCCCTTGGAGCTTTCTCCAAAACTTTTTTCATTTTTTTGTCGAACTCGCGTCTTTGCAGCATGATCAAGCGACCGCATTTTGTGCACTGGATCTTAATATCCATTCCCATTCTGATAATTTCCCAACGGTTTTCTCCGCACGGGTGCGGCTTTTTCATCTCGACAATATCATGCAAATCGTACATAAAAGACACCCCTAATCCAATGTAATGTCCAAAATTTCAAGAATGCGATTCAAATCATCATTTGAAAGATAATCGATTTCGATCTTGCCTTTGCCGGTCTTTTGACTGCTCTTGATCGCAACCTTCGTACTGAATTTTTCACGCAAAAGCTCTTCGCTATGTTTCAAATAAGGCGACAGCTTTGCCGGTTTCCTGGCCTTCTTTTGCTTGCCCTTTTCACCGTTCAGTTCATTGACGATGCTTTCCAATTGGCGCACCGTTAAGCCTTCCTCAACGGTTTTTTCTGCCAAAGCAACCAATTTCTTCTTATCCTTTACCGAAAGAAGCGTCCGGGCTTGTCCCATCGAGAGACTGCCCTTTTGCAGAAAGTCTTTGACGGCTTTCGGCAAACTCAGCAAGCGCAAATAGTTGGCGATGTACGGCCGAGATTTCCCGAGCTTCTCTGAAACCTGTGCTTGCGTAAGATTCAGATTTTCCATCAGCGTATTGTATGCCTGAGCTTCTTCAAGCGGTGTCAGATCTTCCCTTTGAAGGTTTTCCAACACGGCGATTTCCATCATTTCTTCTTCGTTCAGATCACGCACGATTGCAGGAATCGTTGTTCTTTTGGCCATCTTGGAAGCACGATAGCGGCGTTCGCCGGCAATGATCTCATATCCGGAAACCTTTGACTGACGAACGATGATCGGTTGAAAAACGCCTTGTTTTCTGATCGAGTCGGAAAGTTCCGACAAACTTGTTTCATCAAATGTTTTACGCGGCTGATACGGATTTGATCTGATATCATCAAGATTCAATTCGACAACTGTTTCGTCAGCCGTTGCCGTTTCGTCAAATTCAGTGAATAATGCGTCAAGTCCGCGACCCAGTCCTTTATTTTTCCTTTGAGGCATGAGCAGCCAAAACCTCCTTTGCTAAAGCTTGATATTCAATTGCGCCTTTTGATTTTTCGTCATAATCGACGATCGGAAGTCCGTAGCTTGGAGCTTCCGACAAACGCACGTTTCTTGGAATGATCGTCTGATAAACGGTGTCTCCAAAGTATTTTTTGACTTCTTCAACGACTTGATTTCCGAGGTTCGTTCTCGAATCAAGCATCGTCATCAAGACGCCTTCAATTTTCAAATCAGGGTTGAAGTGACGCTGAACGAGCTTGATGGTATTCATCAGCTGATTTAACCCTTCCAAAGCGTAATATTCGCTTTGAACGGGAATCAGAATCGAATCGCAGGTCGTAAAGGCGTTGATCGTCAGCAGACCCAGCGAAGGCGGACAGTCGATCAAAACGTAGTCATATGCATCTTTTGCCAAAACGCACGCATCGGCCAGGCGTTTTTCGCGCGCCATCTGCGAAGTAAGCTCAATTTCGGCACCGGACAAGCGAATCGTTGCCGGAACAACGTCCAAATTTTGACGTTGCGTATTCATCACAACGTCTTCAAGCGGAACGTCATTGATCAAAACATCATATACATCCTGCTTGATGTCAGGCTTTTTGATTCCGATTCCGCTTGTGGCATTTCCCTGAGCATCCATGTCGATCAGAAGAACCCTTTGCCCCAAATCTGTCAGACATGCGGCCAGATTGACGCTGGTCGTCGTTTTGCCGACGCCGCCTTTTTGATTTGCAACTGCAATGATAGTACCCACTTTTAATCCCCCCTATTGTTTTTTGTTTGGAATATCAATAATTATCCTGTGAAATTCAGCGTTGTCCTCCTCATGCATTACAACGTCGACGCCGTTTTTCTGCACCATGTCGACCGCGCCCTTAACGGTATTGATTGCGATTCTGACGTCCTTGACGACGCCTCTGACGCGCTTTTTCCCAGGTTTTCCTTCCGCTTTTTCGCGCAGGCTTTTGACAAGTTTCTCCGTTTCCTTAACGGACAAGTGATTGGCCGCGACTTCATTCAAAACATAAATCTGCTGTCCTTTTTCAAGTCCGCTCATTGCCCTGCCGTGTCGTTCACTGATCGACTTGTTCATAATTGCTTCTTTTACTTTATCGCACAGCTTCAAAAGACGCAACTTATTGGCTATGAATGACTGACTCTTGCCGATTTCCTTTGCGAGATCCTGCTGCGTCAGCTGATTGAGTTCCATCAGCCGACTATATGCCTGTGCTTCTTCAATTGCAGTCAGTCCCTCCCTTTGGAGATTTTCGATGATTGCAAATGAAGCGGATTCGCGATCGCCCATTTCCTTCACGATAGCAGGAACTTTTTCCCATTTAAGCGAGCAGACGGCCCTGAACCTGCGTTCTCCGGCAATAATTTCATACTTTCCGTCACTGCATTTTCTCAGAATAATCGGCTGCAAAAGGCCGTGATCTTGAATCGTTTCGGCAAGTTCTCCGATGCTTTCCCTGGAAAAAATCTTGCGAGGCTGATTGCGATTGGGAACGATCAAAGAAACGGCGATTTCTTCAACGCGGTCCCCGTCATCTTTTGGCGTTTCGATGCTTTTCTGATTCTTATTATTGCCCTTAAAAAAAGAAAATGGCATACAAATCGCTCCTTTACCTTATGCTCTAGGCTTTTCAAGCGGCATCTTGGCTGGCGTCCCGGCCTTTCTGGGATATTTCTTCGGAGTCTGCCTGATTTTTTCGATCGTAATGATATGACGCACGTCATCCGTTTCGGGAAGGTGAAAAACGGCATCGTCAACCAGCTTTCCTCCGAGACTTTCAATCGCATACTCCGCATCTTCAAGTTCTTGTTCCGACTTTTGCGCCTTGAGCGCGATGAAACGGCCCCCGACTCTTGCAAGGGGCAGACAATACTCCGATAAAACCGACAGACGCGCAACGGCTCTTGCCGTCACGACGTCATAGCTTTCGCGATGCCTGCTCTTTTTGCCGGCAAACTCTTCAGCTCTGCCGTGATGAAATTCGACTTCTTCCAACCCCAGTCGTTCCGAAAGATCGTTCAAAAAACGAATTCGCTTATTAAGCGAGTCAACGATCGTTACTTTAAGATTCGGAAATGCGATTTTCATCGGAATCGACGGAAACCCGGCACCGGCTCCCACGTCGCAAAGCGTCAAGGCTTCTGTCTGAAGATCTTTGACGGTCAATGCCGGAATCAGAGAATCGTAAAAGTGCTTGAGATAGACTTCATCTTTTTGGGTAATCGCCGTCAGATTGACGTGCTCGTTCACGGCAACGAGATATTCATAATAATCCGCAAATTGCTGCATCTGATGGTCGCTTAGTTCAACGCCTCGTGCAGCCAATGCTTGACGAAATTCTTCTGGTGTCATCATTTTCCTCTTGCATTTTCTCAAATTTTGTGAAACATAACGCAAGTGCCTTGTTTCACACGCTAACTACAATAGTAAGTTATTTTTTAATGAAAAACAAGCCTTTACGGCAACTCTTAAATATAAATTTGATGGCAAAAAATTACTTAAAAAGCTATGATTGAACTAAAGAAATTTTGAAAGGTCGTGATTCCTTGAAACAATACTCATTTGACGAATTTCCGTCCTCTCCTTTGGCGCCCGAAGGAATGAAAACTTTAAACGAACCGATGAGTCCTTTTTATCCGCAAGTGATTCAAAACGTCTGTTATGCCGTCAAAGATGGCCAGGCTCTGCATTTGACAATCATCGTCCCCGCTCACGAAGAAACTGAAACGAAGCATTATCCTCTTATCATGTATACCCAGGGCTCTGCATTTAAACGACAAAACCTCACCAGACACCTGGTTCCGCTGATTGAGGTCGCAAAACATGGCTACGTTGTCGCAATCGTCGAATATCGTCCGACTCCGGCGGGAATTTTTCCGGCGCAAATCAAGGATTTGAAGACTGCCACGCGCTATATGTTGAATCACGCTTTCGAGTACAGCGTCGATCCGTATCGCTACGCATGCTTCGGCGACTCATCCGGCGCATATGCCTCAGTCATGGCTTGCGTTACCGGCAACATGCAGGCATTTTCAGACGAAGACGTGCGCTTTTCCCCGCTGCACTACCGCGCCTGCGTCGATTTTTACGGGCCGATCGACTTCTCGCGCATGCAGGAATTTCCGACGAACTGGGATCACGAGAGCGAAAAAAGTCCAACGGGTCTGCTGTTTGGCGGCGTCAATATCCGCACGGTGCCTGATTTTCTTGAAAAATCCAGCGCATTGAACTACATCGATTCCAAAAAGCTGCCACCATTTTTGATCATGCACGGTAAAAAGGATCGCATGGTGCCGTTTTCTCAAAGCGTGATGCTGTATGAAAAACTCAGACAGACCGATCATCGTGCCGATTTTTACGCGCTTGAAAATTGCGACCACGGTTCCGATGCGTTCTTTACACCATATTCTTTGACCATTGTTTTAGATTTTTTATCAAAGAACTTAAAAAAGGGCAACTAGCCTCTAGCGAAATTCACTTAAAATTCTTGCTTAATTCACAAACCGTTCATAAGTTTAGTTTATCTTTAAAACATACCTAATAACAACAAACATATTTCACTTACTCCCCCCTAAAAAGTAAGTGATGATTCAGGCGGTGTCCCTAAGCCGCTTGGATAAATATTCCTTTTTCTCCGCGGTTCCCCAATCGTGGAGTTTTTTTTACGCAAATCATCCTCGTCTCTGCTTCTGCGCTGAAACGGGGATGATTTTGTTTTATGCGGCTGCCGGGGGTCCGTGGACCGGTTGGGGCTGGGCGGTAGAACATTTTTTCAATTTTGTTCGGCTTTTGGAAACGCGAGCGACAGGAGCGGACGTGACGACAGACAAAAATTGTTGAAATAGCGTGACTTTTGTCTACAATTTTTCATAAAGCATTTTTCTATGAGAAATCAAGCATCGTCAGCCACATTCAGAAATCATTCAGATCAATTAGTCCATTTTTCTCAGCAAAACTCTGCTGTCATCCTTTCGATTACGGGCAGATCTTAAAAATCGCTGTTTTGCCCGTAACCAACATTGAATCTCGAGGGACAGTAGACAAAAAACGGAGTGAATGTCTCATTTT
>ENA-ORRU01000421-ORRU01000421.1-human-gut-metagenome-genome-assembly--contig:-NODE-421-length-34011-cov-15.034280_pt1 | contig 34011 bp, 20 predicted proteins | sample MGYA00242184_ERZ509151 | MGnify/ENA primary metagenome ERZ509151 (study PRJEB26280, sample SAMEA2338667) | human gut metagenome | biome: human gut; feature: human-associated habitat; material: faeces... | reverse complement strand
CAGCTGCGCAAGCTGGGCGCCTCGTGCGACTGGGAGCGCACCTGCTTCACGATGGACGAAGCCCGTACCGAAAGCGTCCTGCGGGTCTTCTGCGACCTCTATGAAAAGGGGCTGATTTACCGGGGCGTACGCATGGTCAATTGGGACCCGTCGGCCCAGACCGCCCTTTCGGACGAAGAGGTAGTGTTCAAAGAGTCGCACGGCAAGCTCTACTACCTGCGCTACCGGGTCGAAGGCACCGACCGCACGATCATCGTCGCCACGACCCGGCCCGAAACGATCCTCGGCGATACGGCCCTCTGCGTCAATCCCGACGACGAACGCTACGCCTGGCTGCCCGAAGACGCCCGGGTCATCGTCCCGCTGGTGGGCCGGTCGGTGCCCGTGATCCGCGATACGTACGTGGACATCGCTTTCGGCACGGGTGCCCTGAAGGTTACTCCGGCGCACGACGTGAACGACTATATGCTCGGTGAAAAATACGGGCTCGAATCGATAGACATCTTCAACGACGACGGCACGATCAACGACAAGGTAGGGCTTTATGCCGGTATGGAGCGCTTCGCCCTGCGCAAACAGATCGAAAAGGATCTCGACGCGGCCGGCCTGTTGGAGAAAACCGAAGACTACACCAATAACGTGGGTTATTCCGAACGTACCGGCGTAGCGATCGAACCCAAGCTCTCGATGCAGTGGTTCCTCTCGATGGAGAAGCTCGCCGGACCGGCGACGCGGGCCGTTCTGGAGGACGAAATCAAGCTCGTTCCCGAAAAATACAAGAACACCTACCGTCACTGGATGGAGAATATCAAGGACTGGTGCATCTCGCGCCAGCTCTGGTGGGGCCAGCGCATTCCGGCCTGGTATCTGCCCCAAGGCGGCTACGTAGTGGCCCTCAACGCAGACGAGGCACTGGAGAAAGCCCGGGCCAAGAGCGGCGACGCCTCGCTGACGCTCGCCGATCTGCGGCAGGACGAGGACGTGCTCGACACCTGGTTCTCGTCGTGGCTGTGGCCCATCTCGGTATTCGACGGCATCCGCCGCCCGAATAACAAAGACATCGAATACTACTATCCGACCAACGATCTGGTAACCGGTCCCGACATCATCTTCTTCTGGGTGGCCCGCATGATCATGGCCGGTTACGAATACCGGGGTGAGAAGCCTTTCGGTCACGTCTATTTCACGGGGATCGTGCGCGATAAAATCGGCCGCAAGATGTCCAAACAGCTCGGCAACTCGCCCGATCCGCTCGACCTGATCGCCCAGTTCGGCGCCGACGGCATGCGCGTAGCGATGCTGTTGAGCTCCTCAGCGGGCAACGACGTAATGTTCGACGAGGCTCTCTGCGAACAGGGACGCAATTTCGGCAACAAAATCTGGAATGCCTACCGGCTGGTCAACGGCTGGACGGTCGATCCGGCCCTCGCGCAAGGCGAAAACAACCGTCTGGCGATCGAATGGTTCCGGCAAACGCTCGCCAAGACGCTGCGTCAGGTCGAATCGGACTTCGCCTCCTATCGTATCTCGGAAGCCTTCATGAATCTGTATAAACTCTTCTGGGACGACTTCAGCGGCTGGTACCTCGAAATGATCAAACCGGCCTACCAATGCCCGATCGACCGGCCGACACTGGAAGCCACGTGCGGTTTCTTCGACGACCTGCTGCGTCTGCTACACCCCTTCATGCCGTTCGTCACCGAAGAGATCTGGCAGGACCTGGCACCCCGCAAGGCAGGCGAGTCGATCATGGTCCAGCGCATGCCCGAAGCACGGGAGATAGACGAGGCGCTGCTGGGCCGGTTCGAACTGACGAAAGAGGTCGTAACGGCCGTCCGCAACGTCCGCAAGCAGAAAAACATTCCGCAGAAAGACCCCCTGACGCTCCGGGTGATCGCCGACGAGAACTACCCGGCGGAATACGCTCCCGTCCTGCAGAAAATGGGCAACCTCTCGCAGATCGAAACCACCCGGGAGAAAGATCCTTCGGCCGTCGGATTCCTCGTAAAGACCACGCAATACTTCGTACCGATGGAGGGCATGATCGACATCGAGGCCGAACGCAAAAAACTCGCAGGCGAACTGGAATACCTCGAAGGATTCCTCGCCAGCGTGCAAAAAAAGCTCTCGAACGAAAGATTCGTTTCGTCGGCTCCCGAGAAAGTCGTGGCCAACGAACGGACCAAACAGGCCGACGCCGAAGCCAAGATCGCCGCGCTTCGGGAACAACTGGCGGCCTTGAAATAACTCATCACGAAACATTCAACTCCTCTCTCCGGCTTACAACAGCAGAGAGAGGAGTTTATACCCGACTATGCCGGAAATCACCATCTATACCGACGGCTCGGCCCTGGGCAATCCCGGTCCGGGTGGTTACGGAGCGGTCCTGATATCGGGACGGTTCCGCAAGGAGGTGTCGCAGGGTTACCGCCTGACGACCAACAACCGCATGGAGCTGCTGGCCGTCTGCGTAGCCCTCGAAATGCTGAAATTCGAAGGCAGCGACGTGACGATCTACTCCGATTCGAAATACGTGGTCGATGCCGTGGAGAAACGCTGGGTATTCGGCTGGGAGAAGAAAGGGTTCGCCGGCAAGAAGAACCCCGATCTATGGTCCCGCTTCCTGCGCTCCTACCGCCGTCACAAGGTCCGTTTCGTCTGGGTCAAGGGTCATGCCGATACGGTCGAAAACAACCGCTGCGACCAACTGGCCGTAGCCGCAGCCAACGACAGGGCGCACCTGCTGGAAGATACCGGGTATGTTCCGGGCAGTGGAGAGTAAGCCATATAAAGAGAATAAAAAGCCCCGAAACACGACGAAATGTCCCGAGACTTTTTAAAAAACTATCCGGTCACACGGCCGCCCGAACTCGGGACGGCATTGCCCTACTCACCTCCTGCTCCTATCTCTACTTAACTTACTTCCGCACGTAAGCTCGCTCGATTTCGGCAATATAGACCTCGTGATAATCGTGCTGGGGATACCATTTCGTATCGCAACTGCGATCGACGAACCCTTCGGGCCGGATTCTTCCGACATAGAGCTTGCGGCATTGCAGGATCAGGCGTGCTTCGGCCGGCGCGGGCACTCCGTCGTCCGTACAGGCGACCGTCAGTCCGGCATTGCGGATCTTATCCTCCGTACGGCCGGTACGACTGCCGCAGTATTCGAGAGCCGCACGATATTCGGGCGAGAAAAACGAGAGGGTCGCCCTCTCCTCCCGATCGACGAACTCCCGCGTATAACGCTGCGGACGTATCACGAACTGCGCCACGGGGCGTCCCCAGATGAACCCGATCAAACCCCAACTGGCGGTCATCGTATTGCAACTTTCTCTGTTCCCGGCCGTGACGAGCATCCACTCCCGGCCGATGGCCCGGATAAAATTATCGGTAATTTCAGCCGGATCGATCTGTTTGAAATTTTCCATGGTCTATTGTTCCTTTTTATGACTCTATCCTGTTACAAAAATAACATTCTTTCCCCAAAATCGGACAACCGGATTGCATATCCTGATTAAATTGCTATATTTGCCCCTACTTTACTCCGAAACAATAACCGATCCGGAATTTATGTTCAAAACATACATGCGGCTGCTGGGATTCGTCAGCCCGATCTCCAAATACGCCGTCCCCTACTTCTTTTACGCGCTGCTGTACGCCCTGTTCAACACGCTCACCTACGCCATGATCCTCCCGATCATGAACACGCTGTTCGACGACAAGAACTCCTACGTTTTCCAACCCGTTTACGACTTTCCCATGCACGGGCTCTCGTTCTCGGACATCGACGCCTCGCAGATGTTGAGCTACGTCTATACGCAACTGTTCGGGACGAATTTCACGATGTCGAAAATGCTCCTCCTGCTCGCCTGCGGTACGATCGTAATGAACCTGTTGAGCAATTTCTTCCGCTACATGAGCGCCTGGACGGTCGAAAACATGCGTGTCAGGTCGCTGCAACGCATGCGCAACGATCTGTTCAACAAAATCATGGGGATGAACGCCGGATATTTCAGCGATCAGCGCAAGGGCGATCTCATGTCGCGCATCACACAGGACGTCATGGTGGTCCAGTACTGCATCACCAATACGCTGCAAGTCGCCTTCCGCGATCCGCTGCTTATTATCGGTTACGTGATCTACATGCTCCTCGTATCGTGGCAGTTGTCCCTGTTCGCCATCCTGTTCCTGCCCGTAGTGGCGCTCATCATCGGACGGATCGTCAAAAAACTGCGCCACCCGGCCCTCAAAGGGCAGGAACGCATGGGCGACATGGTAAGCGTGCTCGACGAATCGCTTTCGGGCATCAAGGTCATCAAAAGCTACAACGCCACCGACTATATCCGCCGCAAGTTCTCCGAGTTCAACGCCGAATTTTCGCGCCTGATGCTCTCGATGGCCCGCCGCCAGCAACTAGCCTCGCCGATGAGCGAATTCCTCGGCCTGACGGCCGTCGCGGTACTGATCGTCTTCGGCGGTTCGCTCGTCATGAACGGATCGCTTTCGGCCGGCGGATTCGTCGGCTTCATCGCCGTATTCTCGCAGATCACCCGCCCCGTGCGCTCGTTCATCGACCAGTTCGCCAACATCAATCAGGGTATCGCCGCAGGCGAGCGCATCTTCGACGTGCTCGATTCCGAACCGGAAATCCAGGACAAGCCCGACGCCAAGACGTTGGACGGCCTGCACGAGAAGATCGAATTCCGCAATGTACACTTCTCCTACGACGGCAGCCGGGAGGTGATCGACGGCATCTCGTTCGACATCCGGCGAGGAGAAACAGTGGCTCTGGTCGGTCCTTCGGGCGGCGGCAAATCGACCCTCAGCGAGCTGATCCCCCGCTTCTACGACACTACGGGCGGCGACATCCTGATCGACGGGGTTTCGATCCGCGACTACACGCAGGAGAGCCTGCGTGCCCACATGAGCATCGTTGCGCAAGATACCGTGCTGTTCAACGACACCATCGAAAACAACATCGCCATGGGACGCCGGGGAGCGACGCACGAAGAGATCGTCGCTGCGGCCAAAATCGCCAACGCCCACGACTTCATCATGGAGTGTCCGTCGGGCTACGACACCAACATCGGCGACCGGGGCGCCAAACTCTCGGGCGGTCAGCGCCAGCGCCTGAGCATCGCCCGAGCCGTACTCAAGAATCCCGAAATCCTGATCCTCGACGAAGCGACTTCGGCCCTCGACACCGAGAGCGAAAAACTTGTGCAGGACGCCCTTAACTCCCTGTTGCAAGGCCGCACATCGATCGTGATCGCCCACCGCCTCTCGACCATCCACAACGCCGACAAAATCATCGTCATCGAACGGGGTCGGATCGCGGAACAGGGCACACACTCGGAGTTGATGGCCAAAAACGGCATCTACGCCAAGTTGATCGAGATGCAGAGCTTCGACTAAAAGCCGATTCCCATGACCGAAAAGGAGAAAATGCAGGCCGGAGAGTGGTTTTCCCCAAATGACGAGGAACTCGTACGCGATCGTGCCAGGGCCCGCCACCTCACCCATCGGCTCAACGTCGCGCTCAAAGACAAGGACGCGACCTATCTGGCAACGCTCCGGGAACTCTGTCCGAGGGTCGAAGCCATGATCCGCGCCCCTTTCCACTGCGATTACGGATACAATATCTCCATCGGCAAAGGGTCCTACGTCAATTTCAACTGCGTTTTTCTCGACCTCGGGCCGATTCGCCTGGGACAACGCTGCCTGATAGGTCCCGGCGTACAACTTCTGACGGCCGTGCATCCGATGAACGCTGCGGAACGGGCTACGGGCAAAGAAAAGGGAGCGGGCATCGAAATCGGCGACGACTGCTGGCTGGGCGGCGGCGTGATCGTCTGTCCGGGCGTCAAGATAGGCTGCCGCTGCGTCATCGGCGCCGGCAGCGTGGTCACGCATGACATTCCCGACGATTCGGTCGCTGCCGGCAACCCGGCCCGCGTTATCCGCACCGCAACCGACGAATAAATCCACTACTTCCAAAAATCTTTCGAGGAAATCGTGCAACGGCTTCCTCCACAACTCGTTGCCCCTCGATAAAAAACTGTTTCCGGGGATTTATTTATTCATATTTTTTCGTAACTTTGCATGTTGGTAAAATCCGCCGCCGGCTTCCCGCACGAAACAGGCGGCACACAGCGAATTCCGGCGCTGCCGAATACGACAAAGACAGGTAACAGCTCCGCATTCGGGGCTGTCCGGCGGAATCGGGCCGGATCGGATTCTGCCAGCCCATGAAAACGACGATTGAAAACAACAGGATATGAAGTTCAAAGAATATAAAGGCCTCGATCTGCCGGGGTTGGCCGCCGACGTACTGAAAGAGTGGGACGCACAGGACACGTTCCACAAAAGCATCTCCACCCGCGAGGGTCATCCCACCTTCGTCTTTTACGAAGGCCCCCCCTCGGCCAACGGCACGCCGGGCATCCATCACGTCATGGCCCGCACGATCAAAGATATCTTCTGCCGTTACAAGACGCAGCAAGGCTACCTCGTCCACCGCAAGGCCGGATGGGACACGCACGGACTGCCCGTAGAGTTGGGAGTCGAGAAAAAACTCGGCATCACCAAGGAGGACATCGGGCGCACGATCTCCATCGAGGAGTACAACCGCGCCTGCCGCGAGGCGGTGATGGAGTACACGGGCCTGTGGGAAGAACTTACGCGCAAGATGGGTTACTGGGTCAATATGGACGACCCCTACATCACTTACGACAACAAATATATCGAAACCCTCTGGTGGCTTCTGAAACAGCTCTTCGACAAGGGATTGCTCTACAAAGGTTACACCATCCAGCCCTACTCGCCGGCCGCCGGCACGGGGCTTTCGACCCACGAACTGAACCAGCCGGGCTGCTACCGCGACGTGAAGGACACCACCTGCACGGCGCAGTTCAAAATCATCCGCGACGAGCGGAGCGAAAAACTCTTCGACGGCGCCGAAGGCGATCTCTACTTCCTGGCCTGGACCACCACGCCCTGGACACTGCCCTCGAATACCGCACTGGCCGTAGGTCCCGAAATCGAATACGTGCGCGTCAAATGCCGCAACCCCTATACGGATGCCCCCCAGACTGTCATCCTGGCCAAAGAACTGCTGGGGTCGTATTTTACCCCCAAGATGGAGGGCAAGTTCGAAATCGACCCGGTCGCCTACAAGGGCCCGGACTTCGAAGGCATCCGCTACGAACAGCTCATCCCCTGGGTGAAGCCTGCGGGCGATGCGTTCCGCGTCATCCTGGGCGACTACGTGACCACCTCCGACGGTACGGGTATCGTACATATCGCCCCGACGTTCGGTGCGGACGACGACCGCGTGGCCCGCGCCGCTGGCATCGCCCCGCTGTTTATGGTCGATAAGGCGGGCAAGAATCAGCCGATGGTCGATCGCAAGGGACGGTTCTTCCTGCTCGAAGAGCTCGACCCGACCTTCATACGCGACAACGTCGATACAGCGGCCTATTCCCAATGGGCGGGCCGTTACGTGAAAAACGCCTACGACGATTCGCTCGCCGCCGACGCGCCGACGCTCGACGTCGATCTCTCGGTGATGCTCAAGGCAGAGAACAAGGTTTTCAAGATCGAAAAGCACACCCACTCCTACCCCCACTGCTGGCGTACGGACAAACCGGTGCTCTACTATCCGCTCGACTCCTGGTTCATCCGGACTACGGCACTGCGCGACCGGATGATCGAACTCAACAAGACGATCCGCTGGAAGCCGGAATCGACCGGAACGGGACGCTTCGGCAAGTGGCTCGAAGGTCTGGTGGACTGGAACCTCTCGCGCTCGCGCTTCTGGGGCACGCCGCTGCCGATCTGGGCAACGGAGGATTACTCGGAGATGAAGTGCATCGGCTCGGTCGAAGAGCTCATCGCCGAGATCGAAAAATCCGTCGCGGCCGGTCTGATGAAGGAGAATCCCTACAAGAACTTCAAGCCGGGCGACTTCTCCAAAGAGAACTACTCGACCGACCGGATCGACCTGCATCGTCCTTACGTGGACAATATCGTGCTGGTTTCGTCCAAAGGCGAACCGATGCGGCGCGAACCGGATCTGATCGACGTATGGTTCGACTCGGGCGCTATGCCGTATGCCCAGCTGCACTACCCCTTCGAGCACGGCGGCGACTACTTCAAGAGCGTCTATCCGGCTGATTTCATCGCCGAAGGCGTCGATCAGACGCGCGGATGGTTCTTCACGCTGCACGCCATCGCCACGATGCTCTTCGACTCGGTGGCTTTCAAGAACATCATTTCGAACGGCCTGGTGCTCGACAAGAACGGCAACAAAATGTCCAAGCGCCTGGGCAATGCCGTGGATCCCTTCGAAATACTTTCGACCTACGGCGCCGACGCAACGCGCTGGTACATGATCTCCAACTCGCAGCCCTGGGACAACCTCAAGTTCGACCGGGACGGAGTAGACGAAGTGCGCCGCAAATTCTTCGGCACACTCTACAACACCTACTCGTTCTTCGCCCTCTACGCCAATGTGGACGGTTTTACGGGACAGGAGCCGGAAATCCCGATGAACGAACGCCCGGAGATCGACCGCTGGATCATCTCCCTACTCAATACGCTGGTTCGGAATGTTACCGAAGCGCTCGAGAATTACGATCCGACGCCGGCTGCCCGCATGATCCAAGAGTTCGTATGCGAAAACCTGTCGAACTGGTACGTGCGCCTCAACCGCAAACGTTTCTGGGGCGGCGGTCTGACAAACGACAAACTGGCGGCCTACCAGACGCTCTACACCTGTCTGGAAACCGTTTCGATGCTCTCCGCACCGTTCGCGCCGTTCATCTCCGACCGTATCTTCCGCGATCTGAACACCGTAAGCGACCGCCACACGGACGAATCGGTGCATCTTTCGACTTTCCCCGTCTGCGATTCCTCGCTCATCGACGGTGAATTGGAGCAGATGATGTCCATGGCCCAGCAGGTTTCGTCGATGGTACTGGCCCTGCGCCGCAAGGTGAACATCAAAGTCCGCCAGCCGCTCACGAAGATACTCATTCCGATCCTCGACGCCGACACCGCACGCCGCATCGAAGCCGTCAAGGGACTCATCATGAACGAAGTGAATGTCAAGGAGATCGAACTGATCGAAAATACGACGGGACTCATCACCAAGCGCATCAAACCCAACTTCAAGACCCTCGGCCCCAAATACGGCAAGCAGATGAAGCAGATCGCAGCTCTCGTGGCCGGATTCTCCCAAGACCAGATCGCCGCGATCGAGGCGTCGGCTGAAACTCTGTTGGACGTAGATGGAGAAAAGATCCTCGTTACGCCCGCCGATTTCGAAATCACCTCGGAAGATATGCCGGGCTGGCTCGTAGCTACGGAGGGCAAGCTGACCGTAGCCCTCGATATCACGATCACCGACGACCTGCGTGCCGAAGGTATCGCCCGCGAGTTGATCAACCGTATCCAGAACATCCGCAAGGATTCGGGCTTCGAGGTGACGGACAAAATCCGTGTGGAGATCGAACAGCAGGAGTTCGTCCTTCCCGCGCTCAAATCCTTCGCCGACTACATCGCCTCGCAGACGCTGGCTGTCGAAATCGAAGGAGTGCCTTCTCCCAGCGGCGAATTCGTCGTGGAGTCGGAGGTAGATGAGCAACCGGTCCGTATCGCGGTGACCAAAATTTGACCAAAAAAGGAGAACCTGCACGTTTCCGGCAAAAAATTTGGAAGTAACGGGAATATTGTTTAATTTAGTATAACATTATTACAAATAAAATATTGAAACTATGGCAGAAGCAGAAAAAACCCGATACAGTGACGCCGAATTGGAAGAGTTCAAACAGCTCATTCTCAAAAAACTGGAAACAGCACGTGCGGATTACGAACTCCTGCGCGCCACGATAACCCACACCGCATCGAACGATACGGAGGATACCTCGCCGACGTTCAAGGTGCTGGAGGAGGGAGCCACTACGCTCTCCAAAGAGGAGAGCGGCCGCTTGGCAGCCCATCAAATGAAATTCATCCGCAACCTCGAAATGGCACTCGTACGCATCGAGAACAAGACATACGGCATCTGCAAAACCACCGGCAAGCTGATCCCCAAGGAGCGGCTGATGAAAGTGCCTCACGCAACCGAGTGCATCGAGGCCAAAGAAGGACGGATTCACTAAAGGATTCACCCTCCGAACGAATGTTCTTTTCGTATGGTATGAAAAGAATCCGTTCGTCACGACCGGAGATAAAAATAGGAGCGTCCCCGTCAGGACGCTCCTATTTTTATAAAAAACATCCCGCAACTAAGTGCGGCTGCAGGATGCTTCCCTGACGGAACAATAACACTTATGAATTGGAACTTCTCTATATTCATTCGCCGGCCACGCCGCTCCGATTTTTTTTCGTCGTGATCTCGATCACCCCTTCCGCTCCCTTCTCGCCATAACGTTCGACCCCCTGCTCTCCTTTCAATACCGTCATCGCGTCGATTCGGGAGGGATCCAGTTGCGAAAGGCGATCGGCAGAAATTTCCTCGCCATCCAATACTATTAAACCGACCTGCTTCAGAGAACGACCGTTATCAACAACTGAAACCGAATCCGAATCCGCTCCGGTCGTATAGGTCAACGTAACGGTTTCCTCCAAAGGCTGCGCCGACGTGGCAATCGATTTAGACACGGAAATCGACTTTGACACAGAAGTGCGCCCCGAGGAGGCGCCGGAAGGCTCCCTGACAACTGTCATCTTATTAGGCGTTTTACCCGACGCATTCGACGAATAAACCGCCAAAGTCGTACGTTCTCCGGATTCATTCGTCGTAAACTCGATCACACCGTCCCGCGCCCGCTCGCCATAACGGTCCAGCAATTCGAACCCGGGTTGCAGAATCCGAACCCACAGAACCTTCCCCGCATCGATCGACTTCAAATAGTCATCATCGACCTGCCGGCCGTTGATCAACACAAGCGGTCGGGCTCCATTGAGCGGACGGATCGTAAATCCGTTTCCCGTATCCTTGATCCGATAAAGACCGGGACCTTCCTGGAAAGAGTTTCCACGCTCGAAACTACACTCCAGACGGTCGAACTGCCGGGCACCTTCAGTCGTCGTCACATAAACCACGCCATCCGCCGCCGCCTCGCCGTAACGTCCGACAGCCCATTCGTCCTTCAAGACCGACATCGATTCGATTTCCGCTTCATTCAAAGCCTTTACCTCGGCAGCTGCGACCCTTCTGCCATCGAGCAGGAAGAGCATCGAACTCAAATCGTGACCGGAAACCACGAACGAATCGTTCGGTGCAGCAACTTCGGAAATCCGCACCTTGCCCTGCCCGTCCACCGGAGTATTACCGGTCTGAACCGTACCGGACGACGGTCCCTCCGCTACGGATGCGACGACAGATTCACCCGCACCGGACTTCCGGGCCTCTTTTTCGGCCTGTTTCGCAGCATCGCGAGTCGTCACAAGAATCGCTCCGACACGGGCGGCATCCCCGTAACGCTCGACTAATGCCGGGTCACGGAATACATCCTCCCAGGAAAAAATCTGTATGGTTTCGATCTTGCGGGCAGGAATCTTCTCCAGATCGGTGATGGACCCCACACGCCCGTCCACAGCTACCAACGGCAACATTCCGGGACGTACTCCCTGCACGTTCCGCAATTTCAATCCGCTCACCTTATAGGTATTTTTACCATCCACCGATCGGAAACTACCCTTCAGATAACGCATCGGATTGTTGTATTTATCATAAACGGTCACCTCGAAATCATCCTCACGCGAAGCCGTTTTGGAAACGACCTCGATCACCCCGTTCCGGGCCGATACGCCGTATCTGGCGACCGTCGCTTCGTCCGGCTCGGTTACGATCCGAACGGTTTCTATCTCGTGAACGATACCGGGAGTAGTAAAAAGATAGATATTCGACACCTTGCCATTCCACAGTACCAATGGCCGGAATTCGAACGGCATCGAATGGCTAAACTCGATCCGCCGCACCCGGTAAGTATCGGGCACACCCGTCGGTTCAAAATCGCCCGTAATATAGTGATACAAATCGGAAGGCTTCTGTTTCTCTTCGATTGTCACACGTTCCGACTCCGGACGACTCGTATAGACGATCGCACCGTAACGACCCCGATCGCCGTAGCGTCTGCGTGCCTCGCCGGAGGTCATTCGGGTCGCCGTGGCGATACTCGACGGTGACATCGCGCCCAACTGTCTGTAATCGATCTCCTCACCGTCGAGCAGATACAAGCCCTCGTCCGACAGATCAATCCAGAAAGGAATGAGGGCAGCCCCGTCGCTCACCTCGACAGTCACCCACTCTTCCGCACCATCGACCGATTTATACCCGAGTCGTTCGAGTTTCCCGGCATCAGCAGTCAGCAACTTGGCAAACTCCTCTTTCATGTACGCATCGCGGCGGGCGACAAACTGTTCGGGCAACTCATCCCCTTCCCACACCAGATAAAGCTCCAAATCCTCCGGATCCCACAAGGACGGATCGGCCGGACTCCAAGACTCCGTATAAGGATAGGTCTGAACCCTAATCGACAACACTCCGTTCGCCGCCCGCGTACCGTATCCCTTCAGTGCCTCCGGCCCTTTGACCATCCAAGCACCAATCATCTTCTGTTCCGGCAACCCCAAATAGGTATCCAGCGTTTCAGCCGACAATTCCTCGCCCCCGTCCATTATCAGAGGCGGATGTTCCGGATCGAAGCGAAAATCTGCCGGATCGCCATAAACCGCATACACTACCGGTTCATCGGATACGGGCAGGTGGGTCAGAGCAAGCGACTCTTTCAAATGAAATTCCAAGGCAATGTCCGTCCCCATCGGAATTCCGAAGCGGCTACCGACTGATTTTACTTTCTGATCCGTCTCCCCTCCGACAAGGTAACAAACGATCGGCTTCTCCGTAACGATCGTAAAGCGGCCCTCCGCATCGGTCACAACCCGCCGGCCGCCGCTGCAAATAAACTCATAACCGGCCCAAGGCTTATCGTCCCGGCCAAATACGCGTCCGGTAAAGGTGTGCGCCCCCGATTCTGCCGTTTGCTTTTCGAGAGCGGTACGCTCGAGATTAGCGAGCAATTCGGCCATGGAGCCTTCGACCGGTGGCATTCCCCCTTCCGGTGTACCGACTGTGAGGCCGTCCGCACCAGCAGGAAAAGGCATTTCACCGTTTCCGGAATTTTTCGTAGTTTTGTCCTCCGGAAGAACATAGGAGGTCTGTGCGAAAGCGCCGAGCGCCAGGCACGCAAGCGGCAGGACATAGAGCGCCTTGGCCCTGGCCCACCTCGATGATCTTTTACGCAACATCATGGTAATTCGGTTTTTAAGGTTACTATGATTAAGGCTGTTGGCAATTGAGTACCACCTCCCGCCAACGGCCTTTTTTATCAACAGCATCTGATAATCTTTCGCATCGACCCCGCAGCGGAGCACCTGCTCGTCGGCCTCGTACTCGTGCACAGCACGCAGTTCCACACGCAACAGCCACATCGCGGGGTTGAACCACTGCAAACACCCCAGCAAATCGACCAGCAGCAGGTCCCACGAATGGCCCAACCGCTGATGCGCCTGTTCATGCACGAGGATCGTCCCTCCGCCGCAGGCATAATCCTCCTCGGACATCACCACGTATCTCATCCAACTGAACGGAGCTCGAATCCGGTCCGACAACACCAAAACGCTCCCGTTTCCAAGCGGTATGCGCTGGCCGCGGCGCGTCATTCGCACAACCCGCACGATGTTGCATACGGTCCATCCCAACGTCGCAAATACCCCTGCAAAATAGATGATTCCGAGCAAAACGCCCCAGTCGAACGGTTCGGGAGCAGGCTCCGGCTCCTCTGTTATCATCAGGTCCCGGGTATCGTCGGGGATTCGGTTTTCGAATACCATGTCCCGCCGGAAATAATTTTCCGGAATCACGTCGATCCCAGCGGCGGATACCCCGGGCAACTCCTTCTCGACGGTAATTACGCACAAAGGCAGCAAAAACGACAGCAGCAACACTCCGCACAACAACACCCTGTTCATCCGATGCAGCGTATCGCGGCTCAACAACAACTTGTAAAACAGGTAGAAGACCGCCAGGCATCCCGCAGCCTTCAGACTGTAAAGCAGAAAGGTCGGCATAGGACTATCGTTTTTCGGTTTGACTTTCAATTTGCCGGATCAGGTCGCGCAGATCGTCCACGGAGATTTTCTCTTCCCGTACGAGCGACGAAACCACCCCGAGGTAGGAATTGTCGAAATACTTGCTCACCACGCCCTTCAGCGTCTTGCGGCTGAACTCCTCCTCGCTGACGAGCGGATAATACTGGTAGGTGCCGCCATAGGCCTTGTGTCCGACGTACCCTTTCGCCTCGAGGCCACGCACCATCGTCGATAACGTATTGAAATGAGGTTTCGGTTCGGGCCAGAGCGCAACCAGTTCGCGCACGAACAACGGGCCCCGCGTCCAGAAACAACGCATCAGCTCCTCTTCTCTGGGTGTCAGCTTTTCCATAGTCGATGTCGGTTAAAGTCGAACGAAACAGGACCTGCACAAACGGCAGCACAGCTCCGCATTGCCGGCTCCTGCACAAAAATCTTCTGAAACAAAGATAACTAAAAAAATTTCACATACAACTATTTTTTATAGTTTTCAAACTAAAAAATTTAGTTTTGCAGGAAAAACAGAGAGCAACCCGCTGTAAAACAACAAAAAAATAATAGACAAGATAAAAAATTCTTGTCTATTATCAGAATTAAGATATGGAAAAATCTTCCTATTCCTCGTCGCGGTGCAGCTTCTCTACGTAAATGGCATGCTGCATGGCGATACGCTTCGCAACCGAAGGTTTGGTGAAATACTGGCGGCGGCGAAGCTCCTTCAGGACACCCGTACGCTCGTATTTACGTTTGAATTTCTTGAGGGCCTTCTCGATGTTCTCGCCCTCTTTTACCGGCATGATAATCATAATTCGTTGCTTTTTTTATTGTTTTTTACTCTATTTTCCAATGGATCGTGTCTTGTATCGGGGCGGGACTCCATCCGGACGTCGCCGACTCCCCGTTCGGTATGTCTTTCGAGGCTTCTCGTACCGTAAACCGAAGATACGGGGCCAATCGCTCGGCCTCACGCGGGGTTAATATGTGCTCTTCAACCAACTCTTCGACGGTACTCCAACCTCCTTTCAATTGTCTTTTACTAAATAACTTCCTGAATACGGCGGGCGGCAAATAAGGATGCCCCTTGAGCGTACTCGGAGGTGCAAAGTTAATATCAATTTTTCGAATTTTGAAACTATCGCAATAAATTTGTTTCACGATCCGCTCGAAATTGGACTCCGTGACCTGCGGAACCTCGGCCAACTGATCCACGCTGTAAAATCCGCCGAGCCGCTCCCTGTATCGGATAATGGCCATGACGCTCTTCTCACCGATCCCGACCACCGAGCGTAAGGTCGCCGAATCGGCCCCGTTGAGTTCGATCAATCCGGAACGAACGGGCTCCGGTTCCGGAAAAATTACATAAGGCAGCAAGAGATCGGCCACCGAATCGGCGATCATATAGCAAGCCCGAAAACCCGCTTCGTCCCGAAGACCTTCGTAAAGATCCCGATAACGGACAATAGCCTCGGCCTGACGGACGGAAAAACCGAGCGACGCGAGATAGGATGCGGACACCGTATCGATCCTGAATCGTTCGCGGGGCACGATCATCCTCGGCTCCTGCGGGACATACTCCCGATATTCCCGACGCGGAGAAGGTGTCAACGCATACTCGCGTCCGATCCGAATATAGGGTTCCAGAATAAAATAGACCGAATCGGTCATGCCGTAGCAGGTAGCCACATCCTCGGGGATCCGAAACACTTTGCCCGCTGCGCGGTACTTCAGCAGGCTGACCGCCATGCGGGAGGTGAGCCCCAGCCGCCGCAGATCGGCATACTCCACCGTATTGGGATCGAACTCGAACAGCCTCACGGAGTCCGCCGCAACCGTCGCTTCCATCTCCGCCTCCACCCGGTCGGCGGATACCGCGCTCTCCCGCCGTTCGGCCAGAAGCAGCCCGGCAACGAACACTCCCGCCAGCAGGAGAAACACCACGAGCGCCCGGCGCTCACGCATCTGGAAAAATCCGGCCATCCTCTACCACGCAGCTTTGTCGGACAACAACAACGTCCGGTAACGGTCGGAAGGCGATTCGAGCCGCTCACCCAAACCATACTCCGCCCAACGTTCGTCCACCTTCCGAACGACCTCGGGCAGCGAAGTCACCACATTGGGAAAACGCGAAGGGTTGCCCGCAATGCATGGCCGCTTGCTCCGGGCATCCGCGCACAGCACACCGTCGCGGCACTCCACATCCCGCCGGGGATCGGTATTGGCCGCAGCGAACCACAGCAGCTCGTCCGGGCGCAGCGTCCGGGCGTGTCCGTCGAAAAGAAAGACATAGCGAATCCCCCGGCACGGATTTCGGGCAAGGAAAGCGGTCAGATCCGGCTTCTGTTCCACCGCATCGTCGGCAAAGAGCAGCAAGGCTCCCCACTTCCCGGCAAGTCCGTCCGCGACCTCGACCAGACCGGGCGTCAGCTCGAACCGCTCCGGAAGCCGAACGGCCTCCGCCGAAGCGGACGGATCGATCTCCGTCAGGTCGAACGCCAGTTTACCGCCGAACCCGGGCGTCGCGGTCGCATGGTCGAGTACGTCGTAAACTCCCTCGCTTACAATCAAATCGCGCGGAAACTCGGCCCGGCGCAACAAGGCGGCCAACCGGTCCGGATCATGCACGTCGCAATCCTCGCCCATAATGACGAGGTATTTATTGAACATCATCTGCCCAGCCCCCCAAAGTCCCTGCGCTACTTTATGGGCTTGCCCCCGGTAGCGTCTGTCGATCGACACCACGGCCAAATTGTGCGCCGTACCGGAAACAGGCATCGTCAGCTCTTTCACTTCGGGCTGTACGGCCAGCCGGATCGGTGCCAGGAAAATTTTCTCGGTGGCTTTGGCGATATAGGCGTCCTCCTGCGGAGGAATGCCCACCAGCGTCGCAGGATAAACGGCATCGCGCCGCCGCGTGACGGCCGTCACATGGAAGCGGGGATATTCATCGGTCAGCGAGTAAAAACCCGTATGGTCGCCGAAAGGCCCTTCCACCGTCTTCGGCTCCGACGGATCGACATACCCTTCGATCACGAAATCGCAGTCGGCCGGAACATAAATATCGTTGGTGATACATTTCACCAGTTTCACCGGGCGCCGGCGCAGGAACCCTGCCAGCAGGTATTCGTCCATGTTGTCCGGCATCGGAGCCGTAGCAGCATACGTATAAGCCGGATCGCCGCCCAACGCTACCGACACGGGCATTCGCCGCCCGGCACGCCTGTAACCTTCGTAATGACGGGCTCCGGTCTTGTGCAGGTGCCAGTGCATGCCCGTCGTGCGGGCATCGAACAGTTGCAGCCGGTACATACCCACGTTGCGGATTCCCGTTTCGGGATCGAGGGTGTGCACCAGCGGCAGCGTCACGAAGCGTCCGCCGTCGCACGGCCAGCACTTGAGCACCGGCAGCGCATCGAGCGACGCCTCCTCCCCCTGCAGCACGACCTGCTGACATTCGCCCCGCGACGACGAGGTACGCGGCAGCCAGCGCGACATCTCGGCCAGCAAAGGCAGCATCCGCAATTTATCCAGGAGCGAATTTTTCGGCGTGACGGCCTGCTGCAACAAATCATCGAGCCGTCGCGTCAGTTCGTCGAGCGACTCCACGCCGAGCGCCATCGCCATCCGACGGTCGGAACCCATCATATTGGTCAGCACGGGAAACGGCGTCCCCGTCTGCTCGAACAACAGCGCCTTGCCGCCGTCCGGCTGCTTGGACATGCGGTCGGTAATCTCGGCGATCTCATACACCGGATCCACCGGCACGCTCACGCGCTGCAATTCGCCTTCCCGCTCCAGGCGGGCGATAAATTCACTCAGGTTGCGATACATAAATCCTTACATTGATTCTGCTCCGAAGTTTTCGAGGCATACAAAGTTAAAAAATAATCCGGCGAATCCGCCGGATTATCCCGATTATCGTTCCCGCCCGCAGAAGCGGCAAGCCGAAGCAACTACCGCAGGAACAGCAGCTCCCGGTACTTGGGCAGCGGCCACATCTGGTCGTCCACGATCTCCTCCAGGCGATCCACGTGTTTGCGGATCTGGTCGAAATAGACCGCCACCGTATCGTGGTACGCGAGCGCCTTCTCCCGCTGATCCTCGATCTTGTTGGCCACCTTGCGGGCTTCGATCATATCGTGGGTCAGTTGCTGGATCAGAGCCGTATGCTGCTGAATACGTTTGATGAGTTCGACATCGGCCGAAGCGTCGAGCCCCTGTCCGATTTGCGAAATCTTATAGACCTTATCCAGCAGCAGAGCTTCGTAACGCGAAGCGATCGGCACGATGTGGTTCATCGTCAGGTCGCCCAACACGCGGCCTTCGATCTGAATCTTTTTGGTATAGGTTTCCCACTTCACTTCGGTTCGGGCTTCGAGCTCCACCTTCGAGAGTACGCCCATGCGGGCGAACATCTCGACCGACGAAGGATCGAGGTAGCGGTCGAATACACGCGGCGCACAGGTTTCGCAATCGAGCCCCCGGCGTGCCGCTTCGGCCCGCCACTCCTCCGAATAGCCGTTGCCGTCGAAACGGATCGCCCGCGAAGAGCGGATCATACTCTTGAGCTCCTCGTAAATCGCCTTTTCCTTCCTGACTCCGGCCTCGATACGCGCATCCACGCGCTCGCGGAACGCCGTAAACTCGTCCGCCACTGCGGTATTGAGCACGATCATCGCCTCGGCGCAATTGTCCGAAGAACCGACGGCACGCAACTCGAAACGGTTGCCGGTAAACGCGAAAGCCGAAGTGCGGTTGCGGTCGGTATTGTCCCGCAACAAAGCCGGAATATGCGAAATGCCGCTCATCTTGAAGACGTTCTTGGCATTGAAGCGGATCGCCGAATCGCTGCGGCTGGCCTCGAGTTTATCCAGCACGGCCGAAACCTGCGTACCGAGGAAGGTCGAAATAATCGCCGGAGGCGCTTCGTTGGCCCCCAGGCGGTGGGAGTTGGTGGCGCTCATGATAGCCGCCTTCAGCAGGCCGTTATGCTTGTGCACGGCCGAAATCACATTCACCAGGAAGGTAATGAACTGCAAATTCTCCGATGCGGTTTTACCCGGACTGAGCAGATTGACGCCCGTATCGGTTCCCAGCGACCAGTTGTTGTGTTTGCCCGAACCGTTGATTCCCTTGAAAGGTTTTTCATGCAGCAACACCCGGAAATTATGACGGCGGGCAATCTTGTCCATGATGGTCATCAACAACTGGTTGTGGTCGTTGGCCAGGTTGCACTCCTCGTACACCGGAGCCAGCTCGAACTGATTGGGAGCCACCTCGTTGTGACGGGTCTTGACCGGAATGCCCAATTTCAGGCATTCGTATTCGAGATCGGCCATGAAGGCGATGACCCGCGTGGGGATCGCCCCGAAATAGTGATCTTCCAACTGCTGGTTCTTGGCCGATTCATGCCCCATGAGCGTACGGCCCGTCAGCATCAGGTCGGGACGTACGGCCCAAAGACTTTCGTCCACCAAGAAATATTCCTGCTCCCAGCCCAGATACTGAATCACCCGGTTCACCTCCTTGTCGAAATAGCGGCACACCTCGGTCGCAGCCTTGTTCACGGCCGAAATCGACCGTAGCAGAGGCACTTTATAATCGAGCGCCTCGCCCGTATAGGCGATGAAGACGGTCGGGATGCAGAGCGTACCGCCCACGATGAAGGCCGGCGAGGTAGGGTCCCACGCCGAATAACCCCGTGCCTCGAACGTGTTGCGGATACCGCCGTTCGGAAACGACGACGCATCGGGCTCCTGCTGGACAAGCACCTTCCGGAAAATTCGTCGAGTACACCCCCGCAGCCGTCCGGCTCGGCAAAGGCGTCGTGCTTCTCGGCCGTACCGCCCGTGAGAGGCTGAAACCAATGCGTATAGTGGTCGGCGCCGTGGTCGAGCGCCCACTGGCGCATTCCGGCAGCCACGCCGTCGGCGACTTCGAGCGTCAGCGGCGTCCCCCGCTGCATCGTATCGAGCAGTTGGGCATAAACCGTCTTGTTGAGATACCGGCGCATGGCCTCGCGGCCGAATACCTTCGTACCGAAATACTCGGAAGGACTTCCCTCGGGAGCCTTCACTTCGACGGCTTTGTGATCGATGGCCGCCTCCACCATTTTGAATCGGAGCAATGACATGGGATCACTTCGAATTATGAACTCGGAATACCGTAAAACCCGTACACTTCCGCCCGGGTGACGGACGGCATCCTTTCTGCGCACAAAGATAAATATCCGACACGACAAAAACGCACAAAAAACCGCATCTTCCAGAAAAAAATCGAATATTTTTCGAAAAAACCAATAAAAAAACAACTTTTCCCGAAAAAACAGCCTAAAAATTCGTCATACCGGTCGATTTCAGACATTATTTTCCGGAAAATAGCATTTTTTCGAAAAATCGCCCCATTCATGATCCGGGCATTTCCGAAACCTCCGCCGGAAAGAGCCTTCGTTGGTACAAACCGGCTATTTTCCGCATTTCTTGCTTACAATCCGGCAATTATTTTATATCTTTACGGGCAGTTTAAAAGCAATTGAACATATTTCAATACTAATCTCTAATTTATTATGGCAACTACCAAACGTGAAAAGTTGTTTACCGAATTTCCGCCGGTTTCGACCGAGCAGTGGGAGGAGGTAATCAAGGCCGACCTCAAAGGTGCGGACTACGAGCGTAAATTGGTGTGGAAAACGCCGGAAGGTTTCAATGTCCGTCCCTACTACCGGGCTGAAAACCTCGCCGGACTGAAGTTCCTCGGCTCCGAAGCCGGGGTTTTCCCCTACGTGCGGGGCACCCGCGCCCACAACCGCTGGAAGATCCACCAGACGGTCATCGTCAATTGTCCCAAGGAGGCGAACGCCGTCGCGCTCAAGATCCTCAACGCGGGCGTCGATTCGATCGAATTCCAGATCGTTCCGGAGACCTTCTCCGCAGAAGATCTGAATACGCTGCTCAAGGATATTCATATCCCTGCAGTCGAAATTACCTTCAGCGGCAGTAAAACCGCCCATGTGGCAGAGTTGGTGATCGCGAAGATCGAAAAGGAGCAACTGCCTGCGGAAGAGGTGCACATCAATTTCTGCATCGACCCGCTGGTCAAGAAACTGACCTCGAAAGGCAGCTTCTGTTCGGAGAACGGTGCCAAGTGTTTCGAAAAGATCGCCGACCTGATTCGGAAAACCAAAGCCTACAAAGGTATCCGCGTAATCACGGTATCGGGCGAAATCTTCAGCAACGCCGGCTCGACAATCGTCGAGGCGCTCGCCTTCTCGCTCGCTGCCGGTCACGACTACCTGGTACGCCTGATGGATATGGGCTTCACGATCGAAGAGGCCGCCAAAAAGATCCGTTTCTCGCAGGCCATCACCTCGAACTACTTCATGGAAATCGCCAAATTGCGTGCAGGCCGTATGTTGTGGGCCAACATCGTGAAAGCCTATAACCCCGCGAAGAACTGCCCCTGCAAGATGTTCACGCACGCCGTGACCTCGACGTGGAACCAGACGGCATACGACCCCTACGTCAATATGCTGCGCGGCACGACCGAAGCGATGTCGGCATCGATCGCCGGCGTACACTCGCTCGAGGTGACTCCTTTCAACAAGGCATACGAAGATCCCAACGAATTTTCGATGCGCATCGCCCGCAACGTCGAACTGCTGCTCAAACACGAGTCGCACTTCGATCAGGTCGTCGATCCGGCCGGCGGTTCGTACTACATCGAAAACCTCACCGACTCGATCGCCAACGAGGCGTGGAAACTCTTCCGCGAAATCGAGGAGAAGGGCGGCTACACCGCAGCCTATGAAAGCGGCTTCATCGTAGAGCGCGTCAAGGCATCGGCCGCAGCCAAGGACAAGAACATCGCAACGCGCCGCGAAATCCTGCTGGGCGCCAACCAATACCCCAACTTTACGGAGGTCGCCGGCAAGGAGCTGACCGAAGCCGCCGTAACCCGCCCCGTGAGCGAAGGCAACACGCTGGCTCCCTATCGTGGCTCCATGGCATTCGAAGCCATGCGTCTGCACGTGGACCGCAGCGGCAAGGCGCCCAAAGCGTTCATGCTGACCTGCGGCAGCCTGGCTATGGCCCGTGCCCGTGCCCAGTTCTCCTGCAACTTCTTCGCATGCGCCGGCATCAAAGTAATCGACAACACGTTCTTCAAGTCGATCGAAGAGGGCGTCAAGGCCGCTCTGGAATCGAAAGCCGAGATCGTCGTAGTCTGCGCATCGGACGACGACTACGCAGAGGCGGCTCCCAAAGTGAAAGAGCTGCTCGGCGACAAGGCGATCCTCGTGGTTGCGGGCGCTCCGGCATGTATGCCCGAACTGGAAGCCCAGGGCATCAAGAATTTCATCAACGTCAAGAGCAACGTACTCGAAACACTGAAGTTCTACCTCAAAGAAATGGGTATCTAAAAAGCAAAAGTCATGAGAGCAAAATTTTCAGATTTAACATATGACGGAGGCGAGCAGAAGAGCTGCTGCGCTTCGAAAGGCTGCGGCCAAACCGAACCGTGGCTGACTGCCGAGCAGATACCTGTCAAGGGCTCCTACTCGGCAAAGGATCTGGAGGAGATGGAGCACCTGAACTATGCGGCAGGTATCGCACCGTTCCTCCGCGGCCCCTATTCGACGATGTACGTGATGCGTCCCTGGACCATCCGCCAATACGCCGGTTTCTCGACGGCCGAAGAGTCCAACGCATTCTATCGCCGCAACCTGGCTGCCGGACAGAAGGGTCTGTCGGTGGCATTCGACCTGGCGACACACCGCGGCTACGACGCCGATCACCCGCGCGTAGTGGGCGACGTCGGTAAGGCCGGCGTGTCGATCTGCTCGGTGGAGGATATGAAGGTGCTCTTCAACGGCATTCCGCTGGATCGGATGTCGGTGTCGATGACCATGAACGGCGCCGTGCTGCCGATCCTGGCGTTCTACATCGTGACCGGTCTGGAGCAGGGATGCACCCTCGATCAACTGTCGGGTACGATCCAGAACGACATCCTCAAGGAGTTCATGGTGCGCAACACCTATATTTATCCGCCGAAATTCTCGATGAAGATCATCGCCGATATCTTCGAATACACTTCGAAGAACATGCCGAAGTTCAACTCGATTTCGATCTCCGGCTACCACATGCAGGAGGCAGGCGCCACGGCCGACATCGAGTTGGCCTACACGCTGGCCGACGGTCTGGAGTACTTGCGTGCGGGCGTTGCAGCCGGTATGTCGGTGGATGCTTTCGCACCCCGTCTGTCGTTCTTCTGGGCGATCGGTATGAACCACTTCATGGAGATCGCCAAAATGCGTGCGGCACGTATGCTCTGGGCGAAGATCGTCAAAAAATTCAACCCCAAGAACCCGAAATCGTTGGCCCTGCGTACGCATAGCCAGACCTCGGGCTGGTCGCTCACCGAGCAGGATCCGTTCAACAACGTAGCCCGTACGGCTATCGAGGCGATGGGTGCCGCTCTGGGCCACACCCAGTCGCTGCACACCAACGCACTGGACGAGGCGATCGCCTTGCCGACGGACTTCTCGGCACGTATCGCCCGTAACACCCAGATCTACATTCAGGAGGAAACCAACGTCTGCCGCGAAGTGGATCCCTGGGCAGGTTCCTATTACATCGAAACCCTCACCAACGAGATCGCCCACAAAGCTTGGGAGCGTATCGAGGAGGTCGAGAAGCTGGGCGGCATGGCCAAGGCCATCGAAACCGGTATTCCGAAGATGCGTATCGAGGAGGCGGCAGCCCGCAAGCAGGCCCGCATCGACTCGGGCATCGAGAAGATCATCGGCGTAAACGAATACCGTCTGGATCACGAAGCTCCGATCGATATTCTGGCTGTGGACAACACGGCCGTACGCGAGAGCCAGATCAAGCGTCTGAAGGAGTTGCGTGCAAACCGCGACGAAGCAGCCGTGAAGAAGGCGCTCGAGGCCATCACCGAATGCGTCAAGACCGGCAAGGGCAACCTGCTGGAACTCGCTATCGAGGCCGCCAAGGTACGCGCTTCGCTGGGCGAGATTTCGGATGCCTGCGAGGTGGTCGTAGGACGTTACAAAGCAGTTATTCGTTCCATTTCAGGTGTATATAGTTCAGAAGTGAAATCAGATCCCGCATTCGAACACGCGAAGGAACTGGTTGCCAAATTCGCGAAGAAGGAGGGCCGCCAGCCGCGCATCATGATCGCCAAACTCGGTCAGGACGGACACGATCGTGGCGCCAAAGTCGTTGCGACCGGTTACGCCGACATCGGCTTCGATGTCGATATGGGTCCGTTGTTCCAGACTCCCGAGGAGGCAGCCAAACAGGCTGTCGAGAACGATGTTCACGTAGTGGGCGTATCGTCGCTGGCCGCCGGCCACCTGACGCTCGTTCCGCAGATCATCGCCGAACTCAAGAAACTGGGCCGCGAGGATATCATCGTCATCGTCGGCGGTGTGATCCCGGCACAGGATTACGATGAGCTGTATCGTGACGGTGCCGCCGCCATCTTCGGCCCCGGTACCCCGATTGCGACCGCAGCGATCAAGATCATGGAGATCCTGCTCGACGAGCAGAAATAATCCGGATCACTCCTCTGTTATTATCAAAGCCCCGCATCAAAAGATGCGGGGCTTTTTAATGGGGTAAGCGAACCGGCCGACCGAAAAAGAACTTTGCCATCGACCTTCATAATTCCATCGCCGGCCTCACCTCCAGAGTCCGCGCAAATACAGCGGCGGATCTCAAACAACGACCGAATACATGCTGTCACAGTGCCATTTCCACAAACCCTACAAATTATGTTTGTAGGCCATATTTCCCGTTAGACAGACAGCGAATATCCTCCCTCCCCGACTCTCGAAAACAGCCGATTTCATACCGCAAACACCTATCCGGAAAGAAACTCGACTGCCGAGACCGTCGTTCTCCTCCCCCAGCCCCAAAGACTTCCGGAATATACGATAAAATCACGGACATTTCGAAGATGCGGAAAAAGAGAATGGCGGATTGGCCGGACTACCACTCCGAGCACCTCACAGAAGAGAATTCAGGAAACCGGCTCTTATCGCTTTTAAGAAGAGAAGTCATCCCCCTATGCCATCGCAATAACGACAATAAAAAAGAGGAATGTATAAGCTACATCCCTCTTTTTCGGCCGGAACTATTCCGGAAAAAATCTACCGGTAACGGTTAAAAATACTTGCCGCGCAAGTCCTCCACATTCGACATCTGCTCCAGGAAATCGAACAGACGACGCTGAATCATCCCCTGCGACGACGCCTCGGCACGTACCTTTTCAGCTTCGATACTCTGCGGAGTTTCCGCCTCCTGAATATCCGTCACCACGAAAACATAAGCACCTACATTTCCCTTGACCGGCTCGGACAGCGTATTCGTCTGCTCCGTTGCGGTAATCGCTCCGATCACACGAGGCTCGACACCCATGTTACGGATAAAGAACGATCCGTAACGGACATCTTCGAAAGGAACGACTTCGGTACCAAGGTTTTGGGCGACCTCTTCGATAGTCGAACCCTTCATTTCGCTGACGATCTTTTCAAACTTCTTATCGGTTATAAGCGTCTGGCGAATATTGTTCGCTACTTTCTCGATCGGCGTATAATCCTCATTGTCGATCTCAGTTACCACTGCGACCACATAGTCATCACCCACAGGGAAAATCTCGGAAATCGCGCCCACCTTGGCATCGTATGCCCAGCGCACCAATTCACGCGAATCAGCCAGTCCCTGCAGCAGACGGTCACCCTGCGTGAGTTTCGCTTCACGAGGAGTGAGGTTTCCCTTATTCGCTGCCTCGTTGAACGCATCGACAGAACCCTTGCCCTCGACAGAGAAAAGACTTGCCTGACTATGCACATTGCGACGGGTCGCCGACGAAGCCTCAACAGGATAAGTGATCGTCGCAAGGCGCATGTGCTTCGAAGGTTTGTCCAGACGATAAACCTGTAAAATCTGAATAACGTCACCCACTTCGACACGGAGAATATCCCCCTGCTTAGCCGTCGAAAGAAGTCCCGAAAGCTCGTCCGGGAATGCAGAGAAAGGCATCACGCCCGCATCGCCTCCATTTCCGGCATCCTGCATATAGAGCGAATGGGTACGAGCCGCCTGTGCGAAATCCGCACCTTGCCGCAAAGCCGTCATCAGACTGTCGGCCAGGTCGCGTTGGTCGTAGGTGAGTACAATATGGCGGACGCCCACGGAATCCGGAGCGTTCAAAGTTTCAACGACACGGGTCATCGTCCAGGTATCGTTCTTCAGGACGGGACCATACTGCTTGCCGTTGGCCAGCGCTTCGGCCTCATCGTCCAGAAGCTGGGCAACCGACCGATAATTGTCTGTAATTTTACCGAAACGGTTATTCTTGGCAAATGCTTTCGGATCGTCCGACGCGGCAAATTCATCGCCGACTTCCCGAACGGTCTTCTCCAAAGTCGCCATATCCTCTGCACTCGGAGCCACTTCGAACACCACATAAGAGAGCGTGCGCGAAGGTTTCTGCTCATAACGGGCCTTATGGCTATTGTAATAAGCCTTGATTTCGGAATCGGAAACCGAGAACAGAGAATCAGGCATATCGTGATAACGCTTGCCGACCCAAGAACCGCTGAAAGTCTTATTCTGCGCATCGACGCCTTCTTCCGCTTCCAGCCGATTGACATATACACCGCCTTTGACCAAGCCGTTATACTTATTGATTTCGCGCTCCCGCATAGCCTGTCCGACCAAAGCCCCCCACATATATTGCATCTGGGGATTTCCGGTTGCCTGGGCGATAAAATCACTCACACCCTCCACACTGTACTGTCCTGTACGGGGGTCGGTGAAAGCCGCAGCCATCGTCCCGGAATAATACTCGCCGCTGATAAGTCCCTCACGCTCGGCATCGGTCACCGAGATTCCCATCTTCTCGAAACCGGGCAAGTACACGTGGTTGGCAATCAGAGTCTGCCAAGCCATTTCAGCCAACTGATCCATCTGCTCTTCATTACTTTCGGAGATGTTGCTCTGGTCTTTCAGGTTGTTGTATACCTCAATATATTCCGAATATCTGATCTTCGAACCGTCGATCACACCGACCTTGGGGTCGTTACCCGAAAGTCCCATATCCGTTTTAAGCGAGAGAATGAATGCCAGCAGTGCAAACGCGATGATAATCGACAAAACCACACCGAATCTGGTCCGTAACGTGTTTAAACTTGCCATATAAACTATTTTAATTTATTGTTTCAAAATGAGTGTTCAAAGATAATAAATATATTCTGAAAACCATGATAAACGACCAAATTCTTTCGTCATTTTCCGCATCCGGCATATCGAAAAAACGCACTTGCCCCTCACCGGTCGAAAATATCCCGTAAACTACAACCGTTTCACGCGCGCCAACTCCAACCGGGAACGGGTCCTGCGCAGAATCTTGATCTCAAGATGCTCGAAACGCACGGTTTCTCCGGCCGCCGGCAGCCCTTCATACCGGAAAATGATATACCCGGCCAGCGTTTCGTACTCGTCACTCTCGGGTATGGCAAGCCCGTATTTTTCATTGAGATATTCCACTTCCAATCGGCACGAAAGGACAAATTCCGAATCGCCGACCTGTTTCTCCGTAAGGTCGGGCACATCGTGCTCGTCTTCGATTTCGCCGAAAATCTGCTCCAGAACATCCTCCAAAGAGATAATACCGGCCGTACCGCCGAACTCGTCGATCACGACCGCAATATTGCTCTTATGACGGATGAGCCGCTGCATGAGTGCTTGCAACGGCATCGTCTCCGGGACGTATTGCACCTCCATCAGCACCTCATCGATCGACGTCGGATGCCGGAACAGCGACTTCGAATTGACATAGCCGACGATATTATCGACACTCTCTTTCCAGACGAAAATACGGGAATACTTACTCTCGACAAAACGCGCCGTAAGCGCTTTGATCGAGGTATCATCGATATCGACCGCCTCCATATCGATACGGGGAACCATGCAATCCCTCACGCGCAAATCGGCAAAATCCAGGGCATTCTGAAAGAGTTTGATCTCATTATCCGGTTCATGCTGCGCCTCCGGCTTCCCCGATTCGAACAAGCTGGCCAGATCGGTCCGGTCGAAAATGGGCTCCATCATCGCAACCTTCGGCTTACGCCCCATCAGCCACAAAATCCCCTGGGAAATCCAGGTCGTCAGCTTGGCGATCGGAAAAAGCAGCAGATAAAAGAAATAGATCGCAGGAGCAAACAGGCGGTAATAAAAATTCGGGCTGTTCCGGAAAACGGATTTCGGGAGAAATTCGGCGACGAAGATGATGATGATTGTCGAAACCGCCGTTTCCAGAACGACGGACCCGCCGCGAGCGATCTCCGTCCAACCCACTGCCGCCGCGAGCGAGCGCAACAACAGCGACATATAGAGCGAATAGATAACCAGGGCGATATTATTCCCGACCAGGATCGTCGTGATGTACTGCCCGGGGTGACGGGCAAAAATGTCGGCGATGAAATTGAACAGCCGACTCTGCTTCCGGTCGATCTCCAGTTTCAGGCGGTTCTTGCTCGTAAAAGCGATCTCCATCCCCGAAAAAAAAGCCGAAAGCAACAACATCAGCAGAATTATAAACACCGAAGTTATCATAAGGAACGATCGTTACTTTCTACGGGAGTCAGTTGAATTTTCCGGTCGTTCCCCCGTATCGGCCGGGCCGGTTTGACAGGCTGTTCGGAAACTGCCTCCTTCGCAGCGGAAACATTGTCCGCAACGGGTTTCACCGACGTAGAATCCGCGTCCCGTGTCGGCTCGATATTGACCCACATACGCCCTTTGATTCGGCGAAATTTCCAGTCTTTCAACTGATCGTCCGACTCGAATCCTTCGACGATGTAGGAATTTCCGCTCTCTTCCACGATCTTGGAATCGACGTTAGACCAGATCCGGCGCGTTTTCTCGTTCCAGAACAACTGCTGGGTGTAGAGCTCCTGTCCGTTGGATTTTTTCACTACGACATTTCCTTTGGCTTCCCATAATTTCCGATTCCCGTAATGAATCGCATAGTTAGCCGTTAGCGTAGCATCGACCGCTCCGGTACTGTCCTTCTGATATGTCACGATATCCACGCCCTTGCGAAATTCCTGATAAGGCTCTTTTGCCAAAGAGTAACCTTCCACCAAAGGAGCCGTAAAAACATAGGATTTCCGGCCGTTCTCCGTATTGGTCATCGTCAAATGCTCGCTGTACTCGGTCATCAAAGCCTCATCGTTAGGCTCTTCGGCCACCGACTCCTTGTCGCACGAATATAGCAAGATAGCACTTCCCGCGATGAGAAGTGCTACCTGTGCATATCGTTGAATGCTTCGGAGCATCGTTCGTACAAACTATGTCGCTACCGGGGGCGTACGGTCGTCACGATACCGCGGGCCGGACCGCAGGTAATCGTATAACGTGCACCCTCCATCAATTCGTTGAAGAAGCATTCCTCGGCAGTCGGGAATCCGCGACGGTAGTTTGCTGCCGCATCACGCGCCGTCTGAGCGAAATTGCCGGCATCGGCGTCGTTGGCAAGCAGGTTGGCTGCCTGCGTCATCGTATCGTAAGCGACCCAGAAAATAGCCTGACCCTCCAGTCCGGAGCAAGATGCAGCCGAAGCCGCATAAGCCTGCGCCAGGGCGAAATAAGCCATACCGTTATTGGGATTCAGCGCCTTGGCCTCATTAGCCGCAACTGCAGCCGCCGTAGGATTCTTGGCTGCCAGTTCGGTCATACTCAAACGCACCAGAAGCAATTCTTTCTGAACGGCGTCTTGTTCGGCAGCAATCGCCTCACGCAGGTAAGTAGTCGATTTGGCGAAGTCGCCCCGCTCTTGGAATCCTTGAGCCAGCATCATGGCCGTCTGGGCAGAAGGTTCCATCGCATAATATTTTTCGGCGATCTGAAGGAAAAATTCGGAACTGCACTGCGAACGGGACATCAGCGAAACCGTCTGCTTGAGCAACTCCATATCCTCCGGAGCCGCTTCGATACGCGGACGGAACATCTTCTCCAGGTTCTCGCAATCGGCAGCACCGCTACCCGCAAAACAAGTATCGAACTGTGTTTTCGCCTCCTTTACTCCAGGAGCATCACTCTCGAAAATCGGGGCCAGACGAGCGTACTCATCCAAAACGGCATCCGGATAGACCTCGCCCATCTTATAATCATCGCACAAATTGCTGAAATATACCAATGCGACATCCGGCAGCGCAGCATAACCGCTCTGCAAACCGGCTTCGATCGCCTCCTTATACAACTTGCGCACGCCTTCCCGGTCGGAAGGATTGAAAGTCAGGTATTCACGAGCTTTACGGTCAAGGACATAAGCCGTACCGTAATTGGGACTGGAAGGAAAATACTGTACACGCAGGTCGTAAATCATCATCAGCGAATCGAGCAGAGCTTTTTTCTCATTCAGGTCTTGTGCGCGTTGCACCTTGTTCGAATAAACCTGTGCCCCCCGAATAAAGGTCGCTTCGAAAGCCGAAGGAGCCTCCTGTGCAAGCGTACGGAAATAAACAGCGGCTGCGTCGTAATCGCGGGTATCGACAGCTTCCTTCAGCAGGTTGCTCGTCAGAATGTTTTGCTTACGCTGTTCGGGCGTATCTCCCCACGGAGCGTACCGAGGGTCACTGAAATCCTGGGCGATCGAAGCTGTCGCAGCGAACACCAATACTGCCGACAGCAAAATTTTCATGCGATTCATATTCTTCTTTATAATTTATTTTTTATGTGTGGTTTAATCGTATTTCGGACGAACGAACCAATAATCACCGAACAATGTCACACCCAGCGAAAATTTGCAATAGGTCTGTTTAACCAGACTCACCTGTTCGTTGATCGCCTTGAAACTGCCGCGTCCGCCGACTTCGACACCCAGATCGACCGACGACGCACCCAATATGCCGCCCAACACCGTCAGGGGAATACCGACGCCCAGCGTCACGGCGTATTCATTGACATCCACTCCGCCGAAAGTCTGGTTATAGGTACCATAACGAACTCCGGCCCGGTAGGACCAGCGTTTCAATGCGCTGCGTACATCCGCTTTATTGGGGGTGTATTCGACCCCGAGTTTAACCGTATTCGTGTTCCGGTAAGCCACATCGAAACCGGCTGCGGATTTCTCGACCAACCGAGAATTGCCGCTTCGCCAGTCCTGATAGACGTAATCCGCCCCCACAGCTATTTTAGGCGTGTTGTAATAAATACCTACGGCAACCTGCTGGGGCAGCTTGAGCCCCAGACGATTTCCCATATCCATAGCGACCGTATTGAAAATATCGCCGGTCTGCACCTTCGTCGTCACATTCGGATTCAAGTCGCCGCCGATATCGTAGGTCGCACCGATCGTCAGAATACGCCGACGGTTGCTGATCGGGGACCACTGTACGCCGAACTGTCCCTTAAAACGGGAAACGCTGTAGGTTTCGGTTCCCGTCGCGTCTGCGATAAGACCTCCTCCGGTTATATTCTCCAAAATAGCGGTTTTATAAATCCGCTGAATGTCGCCCCAATAGTACTGGGCAGCTATTCCGATCGAGAATCCGCGGAAGATCTCCCAGCCCAGACCGAGCTTCACCTCCGTCACGTCGCCGTCGCCGTCCCACTGGTACTGCACGCGGCCGATATTACCCCAGATTTCATCGTCGTCCACCTCCTGTTTCATCCGGTAACCGACGCTGCTGTAAGGCGTCAGGCTGAAGCCCAACCCCAAATGCTTGGCAATCGGCAACTGAAACGCAATGTCGTGGAAATTGACCGTATAATAACTTGTATTGAGCGTCTGCCCGTAATATTTCTGGGAATTGTAAAAGCACTGCCCTTCAAGACCGAAATCGAAAAGGAACGACTTGGGGCGCACGGCACTGTAAGCCGCCGGATTGAGCAAATTGACAGCAGCCGCATTACGCATACCGACGCCGACACCGCCCATCGAACGTGTCTGAAGCGTTCCCGGGGTCCGCAGTTCACCCAGACCGTACATCGAATACGGTGAAAAAGCGTTGATACTGCTGGTTTGTCCCCATGCCATGCACGGTACAATGACGGCCAGCGCGAGGCACAGTTTAACGGCGGCTTTCTTCACTTGCATTATACTCTAAAATTCGGTTCAGCCCCAGAAAGACCAAATCACAATGTGCAAATATCGTATTTTTAATTCGTTTAACAAAGAATTTTGCATCCCCGCCGGTAAAAATTATCGACAACGCATCGATTTCCGGAAACAGCCGGGCGATATACCCCTCGATTTCGAAGGCAATGCCGTTCATCACGCCCTGCCGGATCGCCTCGACGGTCGAACGCCCCAAAAGCGTCTGGTCCTCACAGGATTCACACAGGGGAAGCGCCGCCGTATAATCGTGCAAGGCCCGGAAGCGCATCTGTACGCCGGGAGAAATATTACCGCCCCGGAAAACCCCGTCGGCAGAAACCTGATCGATGGTAATGGCCGTCCCGAAATCCACGATCAACAGATTGCGGCCCGGGTAGAGCGACGCAGCGCCGACGGCAGCCGCAAGACGGTCCTCACCCAGAGTTTCGGGCGTAGTGTAACCGTTACGAATGGGAAGAGGAAGTTGCGGTGAGAGCCGCAGACAGCGCCCGATGCGGCGACGCACCAGCGCGACGGTGTCATCGACCGGACCGCGCGTAGTCGCAACAATAGCCTGCGTAATACCGGGATGAGCAGCAAGAATCCGATCTATCACCGCTTCGTCGAACTCTTCCGAACATCCGTCGGAAACGACGGTACCGCCGTCAAATACAGCGTACTTGACCCGCGTGTTACCCATGTCGATCGTCAGGTTCATCGTTGAATTTTTTGCTTCGTTCTTTCCGTCCGGCACGGCCGCTCTCCAAGTTCACTGCGGCACGAATCGTTCACAACCGTCCGGATTCAGTTTTTATAGCAGTTATATACTTTTCGGTTACCACGACCGTTCTCTTACCGATTTCGGCGGCACCCCACAACCCTGCGGAGCGTTATGCCGTCCTCCGACCCTCTCCCGAGGGAGGAACTTCGGGAAAAAGACGAGGCATATCGGTCGCGTTCGGGCAAGTCCATACATCAAAAATACTCCCCAGCTCTTTCTACAAAGATTTAAGCACCTCGTATCCCGCTGCGACATCCTTAATCCCCCTAACGGTCATCGCCAGGCGATTATTGTGTTGCTTGAGAACAAATCGGTCGGGGCGCTGCGTCACTTTGCGCAAAAGCTCCATGAACGTATCGCTCTTGTAGTAAGGAGAATCGTCGTCGCCTACGAAATGGACGATCATCAAGCCGTTTTTGACCTTCACGCGCTCCATACCCAGCCGCACGGCCTCCCACCGCAGGCGGACCACATTGAGCAGCTCGGCAGCGGGCCGGGGCAACGGACCGAAGCGGTCGATCATCTTGGCCTCGAAACTCTTGAGCATCTCCTCGTTGCGGGCCGTATCCAGCTCCCGGTACAAGCGCAGTTTCTCGGCGGGCTGCTGCACGTAGGAGTCGGGCAGCTCGGCCTCGACGTCGATCTCGATCACGCTATCCGAAATATAGCTCATCTTATCGACCACGCCCTGCTCGGCATCGCTCATGCCGGGCATCTCGAGTCCCTCCGAGCGGAGTTCGGCGATCGCCTCCTGCATGATCTTCTGGTAGGTTTCGAAACCGATGTCGGCGATAAAGCCGCTCTGCTCGGCGCCCAACAGATTGCCGGCGCCCCGAATGTCGAGATCCTGCATGGCGATATTGAATCCCGAACCCAGATCCGAGAACTCCTCGATGGCCCGCAGGCGCCGCCGGGCATCCGGAGTCAGCAGCTCGTCGCCGGGC
>ENA-ORRU01000413-ORRU01000413.1-human-gut-metagenome-genome-assembly--contig:-NODE-413-length-34219-cov-3.634440_pt1 | contig 34219 bp, 39 predicted proteins | sample MGYA00242184_ERZ509151 | MGnify/ENA primary metagenome ERZ509151 (study PRJEB26280, sample SAMEA2338667) | human gut metagenome | biome: human gut; feature: human-associated habitat; material: faeces... | reverse complement strand
GCTTAATACGAACGAATGTTCAAATTGGATTTTACAATATTTCAAAAATATTACAAATTTCGGTTTCTTTACTGTATTTTAGCAGAAGAAAGCCGGAATTATTTTTTTTCAAAAAAAATTTCGGGAATTTCGCAAAAATATCGTGGAAACGGATCGTTAACAATTCAGTATAAGAATAGATTTATTTTCAAGCTAAAAAATTCAGTGCTGTCAAGGCTTCAAGGTAAATATATTTAAAAAAATCACGTTATAAATATTACGGAATGTAACAAAAATTTCAAGGAAACGCTTTCCTGTAATTGTCCTGGTACTTGATTGTTACATTGCTCCCATATAATGTTCCATGTTAGCTCGTGAGGCAAGCGAGCGTGAGGATCTTCACCAGAGTAAGAATAATGCTTACTATAGACGTAATAGGTTTGATATAAAACACAGGAGTGAAATTTATTTATGAAATTTAACAAAGTTGCTTTATCAATCGCATGTGCTGCAGGTTTTACCGTTGCAGGCGCAGCCGCAGCAAACGCTGATACGGTTACGGTCAAGTCTGGCGATACTTTATCTCAAATTGCCGATGAGAATAATACGACTGTTTCTTCAATTCAATCATTGAATTCGTTGCAAAACATTCATTTGATTTTCCCAGGTCAAAAACTCGTAATCAATGCGAATAATGGCGATGCTGCCGTTTCAACGCAACAAAGCGCTCAAACGACGCAACAAGCATCACAGCAGCAAACGACGCAACAAAGCGCTCAAACGACGCAACAAGCATCACAGCAACAAACGATGCAGACAACACAGCAAGCAGTTGCTTCATCAAGCGAACAGGCTGCGCGCGATTGGATCGCTTCACGCGAATCAGGCGGCTCATATACTGCTCAAAACGGCAACTATTATGGCAAGTATCAGCTTTCAAGCGCATACTTGGGCGGCGACTATTCTGCTGAAAACCAAGAACGCGTTGCCGACAGCTACGTGCTTAACCGCTATGGTTCATGGGCAAATGCCAAGTCGCACTGGTTGCAAAACGGTTGGTACTAAAAAACGAAGATTAATGAACAAAACGGCCGAGTCTAACTGATTGTTCCGGCCGAAATATTGAAACGCTGCACGGCTTTTTTGAAAGCATTGCGGCGTTTTTTGCATTCAGGAACAGCATTACAAGCCACGCGTTTTATGCTATAATTGTTGAATGATAATACTTTAACTGAGGTGGAAGAGGTGCGGCTGTCAATAATACTGATTATCCTGCTTTTTGCCTTTTTCGGATTGCTGATGATCGTCAGCGCAATCGGGATGCACGAACGCGATTCATTGATGACAAGATTGATCTTGTTCGTAATCGGCCTGTGCTGCCTGGGCTTAGGAGGATATTTATTTTACGTTTACGTATTTGCTTAATAATGAAGAAAAATGCCGAGTTTTGAAACAGCGAACTTTTAGGGAGGAATTTTAATGAAATACGATATTGAAAAAGAAGAACAGCAATTCATGAATTTTATCAATGATCAATACAACGTTTATAAAGAAATTGATAATATTTATCGCGACTACGTCAAGTTGCCGTTGCTGCTGTCAGATGCTTTGTTCACGCTCTCAAAGCATGCGGGCATGTATGCGATGATGCGTTTGACCAATGAAGCGCTTGAAAACGGTCAAGAAGAGGTCGATTACGACGATGAGGGCAATTGGGAATTGGTCGTTGCCGTTCACAACAAGTTGATCGATTTTCTGTCAGATACCGTTGGCCCGCACTACGATCAGCGTGCAATCGACATTGATGCGGAAGATGATGAGGATTTTGCCAAAAACGTCATTGCAATCGTTGATGCGACCTTCTCTCAAGCGCTTGGCATCGGCCCTGCAGAAGAAGACGATTCTGAACAAAATGGCGGCATGTCGCTTGTAAAGAATGACGACGAAAACTAACCGATAAATGTTCTTGATTTGGAAAGGTGACAAATTATGCCCAATACTTCCAGAAGAAGTAACAATCGGGGGAAATATTCTGGTTCAAGAAAAAAAGGCAGGCGTAAAGTTTATCGCAAAAGATCCAAGGCACCTTTCTTTTTAGCGGTTGCCGGCATCTTATTAATCGGGGCAGTTGTGGTGATTTGGAAATATAACCCGGGAAATATTGTAGATAAAGCATCAGAACTGTTTAACGAATCAGATGCCAAGGTTGTTCATAAAAAACGCGTGGTGTTGAATGTTCCGTTGATTAATCAGATGGACGATCCCAAGCTTTATAACGGGTGTGAAGTAACGTCCTTGGCGATGGTTTTGAATTATAACGGAATTGACGTTACCAAGTCAGAACTTGCAGACAATATTGAAACGGTTCCGTTTCAATATGATAACGGGGAACACGGTAACCCTAATGACGGATTCGTCGGTTCCGTTTCCGGGAGCACGTCCGCTGGACTTGGCGTTTATCATGGGCCCATCTATAAGCTTGCAAAACAATACGCTGATAACGTTTATGATTTGACAGGTTCAAATTTTGATACTGTCGTCAATAAAGTCGAAGAAGGCCATCCGGTTTGGACGATTACGACGACTGCATTTGCTCCGGTCAGTGATTTTGAGTCCTGGGATACTCCTGACGGGAAAATCGACGTGACCTACAGCGAGCATAGCGTTTGCATCACGGGATTTGATCGAGACAAGAGAGTAATCTATGTCAATGATCCTTATGGTTATAAAAATCGTGAGGTCGATTGGAATGATTTTGCCGCCGCCTATAAGCAGATGGGCAAACAGGCAGTATATGTAACAAAATAAGAATGCAGCAACAGGACTTCTTATGCGTGATTTAAGAAGTCCTGTTTTTTTGCATATCGATGGCGGCGGGATTTTGATTGATCTGATGTTTGGCTTGGCGAGTGTGATGCTTACGGGCAAAACGTGGAAAACAGGGATTTGCCCGTAAAACAAGACGGGCGGGTACGGTTTGTTGTTCCAAAAATATTAGGTAGTACGTGCACTGTATTTTATATTAAAAACAATTGAAAAAAATCGAAATAAATGTTAGAGTTAAGTAATTTAAAAAAAGGGAGGAAATCATATGGATGAAATCCATCGTCGTATGTCGGAAGAATTTGAAAAAAGACGACAGTTAGCCGCTATTTTGGAGGGGAGACTCGCGAGGCGCGCCTGATGGTCATGTCTACACTTCTAATTCTCATGGAAAGTTGCAGTATTACATTCGGGATGACTTCGGAAATAAAACGTATCTAGCCAGAGATTCTGAGATAGTTGCATCGTTATTGCAAAAAAATTATGATGAAAAATGCATGAAGGCTAATGAGAAAAGGCTCAAGGCTACCAAGTCATTTTTGAAATTTGACAGTGATAAAGATTTTGATGATATCTACAATGATTTCGATTCGCGGATTCAAAAGATGATTAGTCCTGTGACCGAAACCAAGGAGCAGTTGATTGAGCGTATTAGGAATGAGAAGTACGAAGGACTAGGATTTCCTTTGGGTTATCCTGTGTTTTTGACAAGCGATGGAAGAAGAGTTCGCTCCAAATCGGAGATGATGATAGGCGATGTTTTGGAGAACTCGAATGTTTTAAATCAATATGAAAAGCCGTTAGATCTTGGAAGATATGGCAAGGTCTATCCCGATTATACGATTTACGATCTTAATCGTAATCGTATAGTTTATTGGGAACATTTTGGGATGATTGATAATCCTGAATATGCTAATAAATGCGTTGAAAAGTATAGAAAATATATACTTAGTGGGATAAACCCATTTGTAACTTTTGAAACGGCGATAAAACCTCTCAGCATTGACTTGATCAAGAAAATTGCGTGGAATTTTTCACTGGATAATTATGATGATCAATAAAAATGCAGAGCGTATTTTGTACTTTTGAATATAAAATGAAGGCTGGACATTTTGTCCGGTCTTTTTTTGTGTGGGTGCGTGGACTTTTTGCTGCAGTGGATGGCAGTGTTGTTATGCCCGTAAAACAATGCGGGCGGTTACGGGCAAAACGTGGAAAACTGGAATTTGCCCGTAAAACAATGCGGGCGGTTACGGGCAAAATGACGAAAACAGGGATTTGCCCGTAAAATTCCCCAACACGCTGCAAGTACATCCTGCTTTAGCTGAATTTTCCAAAAAATGAGACGAAAAAATCCGCGCTTTTTTTGTGCGCGGATTTTTCAAGCAAGTCGTTGCCTTGTGCTCTGCATTTTTCAAAATTCTAAGATAATTTTTTTGTGCTGTTGCGCTTAACCAGTTTGACCGGAAGCATGATCTCGGTTTGCGGCAGATCAGGGTTCTTGATGCGTTCGATGAGTTTTTTGAAAACAGTTGCGCCAAGCTCATGAACCGGCTGAGAGATCGAAGTCAAAGGCGGTGCAAGATATTCGTCAAGGTCAATGTTGTCGTAGCCGACGACCGAGTAGTCGTCCGGAACGGTTTTGCCTAAAAGATTCAACCCGTGATAAAGTCCGATGGCTACCTCGTCGTTGACCGTCAAAACGGCGGTGGCATCAGTTTGGATCAGCTTGTTCGCAGCGTTCATCCCGCCGATTTTGCTCATCTCGGTCGAAATGACGAGCTTTTCGTCAAACTCAAGCCCGTTTGAATTAAGTGCCTGCTTGTACCCGAAAAACCTTCGCTTGAGGTTGTCCGAAGGCTTCTTTGCCATAATCATGGCAATTTTGCGATGACCCAATTGAGCGAGATGATTGACGGCAAGCTCGGCACCGTTAAAATCGTCCGTCATGACGCGATCGCCGTCTGCAATCGGATTTTGATCGATCAGAAGATATGGAATATGGTTTTTCTTCAGCTGATTGTCAATTTCGGCCTGTCCAATCGAAGGACTGGCAATGATGATGCCGTCGATTGAGCGATTGATCAGTTGTTCAAGGTGCTTGCGCTCGAGTTCCTGATTATCGTTTGAGCTCAGAATCAGCGAGATGCAGTTTTGTTCCATTGCCAAAAGCTCGATGCTTTTGATGAACGTGCTGAAGAACGGATTGCCAATGTCAGGAACGATCACGCCGATGGTTTTGACCGAATTAGTAATCAAATTTCGCGCATTGAAGTCAGGAACGTAGCCCAAAGCATCACGCGCATAAAGTACTTTTTGGCGCGTGTCGTTCGAAAAACGGCTGGCTTTTCCGTTTAAAATCTGCGAAACGGTTGACATTGAAACGTCAGCGTAACGTGCGACGTCCCTGATCGTAACTCTGTTGGTCATGGCAAAAAATCCTTCTCATAACTTTGATTAAATCCGAATGAAATACAGTAAATCTGATAAATTGTACCCCATATGGCTAACATTATATCATATTTTCATGATGTTTTAAGATGTTTTGAAAAATTATATTATTTATCTGTTTAAAACTAGGCAAAACATCCGATTATCAGAAATATATGCATTTTGCGGAGGAATGAGAATTGAAAAAAAACATACATACATTGTTTAAAAACAAGGGCAAAGTCGAAAGCGGCAAGAAAAAGGAGCGTCGCAAATCATTAGGACGATTTGCGGGGTTCTTTATGATTATCGCAGCATTGTTGTCGATTGTCGTGATGTTTTCGTCATCATATATTCAGACTAAGCATCTGTTGAACGAGCGCAACCAACTTTCCAAAGAAACGGCTGCTCAAGTGATGGAAAAAACGTTGTCAGACATCGCATCCGATGCTGAAGCAAAGGTCAACGCCGGAACTTCGCTCTCTGGATTTACGCAGGGAAAATTCACGGAAAATGAGATACTTGATACGATGAAGACTTCATTTTCCGGAAACGGTGTTTATTCTAACGTCTATTTCGGAACGCAAAGCGGAAAGCTTTACGCATTGAACAGCTTGTCGGAAAAAATCGATCCGAGAACTCAGGATTGGTATCGAGGCGCCATGAGCGACACGTCCAGCGTCTACTGGACGAAACCGGCATATGACGAATCAACCGGACAGTATTATTCGATCGTGTCAGGCGCAGTTGCAAACAGCAGCAATCAGCGCGGCGTTTTGGCATTGCGTGTCGAATATGACAAGGTCGAAGCTGCCATCGGGCCTTTGAACGTTGGTAAAAAAGGGACGATTACCATGATTTCAAAGCAAGGGGCCGTAATGGGAACCAAGTCTTGCGATACGAAAGAAATGTACAAGAAGGGCCAGGATATTTCATCAAGCGATGTGTACAAGAAAATCAAGGCGGCAAAGGGAACGAAAGGGACTTTGAAGGTTTCAGGAATCAAGGGAGTTTCCGAAATCTACTACAACAAGGGCGGTGCAAACAGTCAGGCATGGGCCTTTGCGTTTGTTCCTCAAAACGACCTCAGCGCAGAATTGGGCAAGCTTGCCACGACATCTTTGATTGTTTCGATCGTGATGGTCGTGTTGGTCGTGCTTGCATCGATGTTTGTGATCGGGGCAGTCGAAATCATGCTCGGCGGTTTTACGGAAGCATTCAATCGCGGCAAGGACGGTTATTTGGAACGCATTAACACGGATGATTTTGGAAACAGTCTTCAGGCCAAGGTTGCCAAAATGGCAGTTGAGCCAAGAAAAGATCGCAGCGAATTAAATGAGATGTCGCTTGCTTACAACGAAATGATCGATGCAATCTCTGCATTGACCGAAAGCGTGAAATCAAGTGCCGTCAAGACGGCTAAAAATGCCGAGAAACTGCGCGAAACTTCTGAACAGACGGCAAGCGCAGTTGACGAAGTGTCGCAAACGATCACTGACGTGGCAAGCGTCACCGAGAACCAGGCGCGTGAAACCGTTCATGGCGATGAGCAGATGAAGGAACTTTCAAGAATTGCCAATGAGCTTGCAAAGGACGTCGAGGTATTGGACAACGTTTCGACACAGACGGCTTCTTTGAATCAGCAAAACATGGCAACGATGACCGAAGTAAGCACCAACTGGGACAGCTCGCAAGAACAAACGGAACGCCTCGTTAACGAGATGCAGAATTTGAGCGACAGCATTCAAAACATCACGCAGGTTATCGGCGTAATCAATGAAGTTGCGCGCCAGACCAACCTGTTGGCTTTGAACGCATCCATTGAAGCGGAAAGTGCCGGCGATTCCGGCAAGGGATTTGCGGTCGTTGCACAGGAAATCAGAAAGCTTGCGGTCAGAAGCAAGGAGTCGACCAATCAGATTGCCGGCATCATTGAAGAAATCAAACAGAAGTCGGATCGCTTGTCGGATGAAGTCGAAATTTCAAGAGAAGTCGGCAAGCGCCAGACGCAACTGATTGATTCTGCGATCAAGTCGACGGAGGCCGTTTACAAGAATACCGAGCAGCTTATTTCAACAGCCGAGCGAATCAAGCACAGCAATGATTCGTTAAACGAAATCGAAACCAAGGTAAGCGAAAGCCTCGACAAAATTTCAGCTTCGACTGAAGAAAATGCTGCAGGAACGGAACAAGTTTCCGCAAATGCGGAAGAAGTTTCGGCTTCGATGTCAGAACTTGCAGTCGCAATTCGCGAACTGAGCGATACGGCTGATGAGCTGGCCAAGCATTCGAAACGTTTCAAGTAATATTCAGCATGAGGATTTTTCCCGGAAGAGATGAGGGGGAAGATCCTCTTTTTTGTCAAATGCAGAGCGTGCGTGCTGCCGCGTCGATTGATGGCTACGACTTAGCAACGCTCGCCGGGATGTTGGAGCTTTTTTCCAGCGTGGTTTGAGTTTTGCCTTTGCGGTAGAACATTTTTCCAAATGTTGGAGATTTTGTTCTGTTTCCGGATTCGCGCGGTCCGAATTTTGAGGTGTCGGTAGACAAAAAAGAGGCATTCACTCCGTTTTTTGTCTACTTTCGGATTCGCGCGAGCCGGATTTTGAGGGGCAGGTAGACTATTGGATGTTTTGTCCTGCTTTCACCAACGCGCGCTCTGCATTTGTCCGGACTCTTCAAATCATTGTCAAATGTAGTGCTGCTCTCCGCATTTTCATAAATATTCAAGAATTACTCTCAAAAAGGTCAACTATACATCTTAATCGGACGGCTTAATTTTAAGCATATTTTACCGATATAACAAATGTGTATATATATAGCAGTTAGTTACGGAGGGAACGAAATGGATATATTTTTGATAATAGGGCTTGTTCTTGGGGCAATCTGTATCATGATGGCCCTGATTTTGAAGGGTGCCAGCGTAGCGATGCTTTTGAACGGTGAAGTTGCCGTAATCATCTTTGGCGGCATGATTGCTGCTGTTTTGTCTTCCTATACGATGGCGGACATCAAGCGACTTCCGAAGGTCATGAAAGTGTTGATGTCAAATGAAGAGCCTGATTTGAACGGGACGATCGAGAAAATGGTCGAACTTTCAAACATTGCTCGTCGCGAAGGACTGCTTGCTCTTGAAGCACCTGTTAACGAACTTGACGACCCTTTTATGAAACAAGGTCTGGAGCTCGTCGTTGACGGGGCCGAAGCAGAACAGATCAGAGATTTGATGGAATCAGAAGTTGATGCGATGGAAACGAGACATCACCGCATGTCGGGCTTGTTCAAAACAGCCGGTGCAACGTCGCCGACATTGGGCGTTATGGGTGCCGCAATCGGTTTGATCGGTGCCCTGGGCAATCTTTCCGACATCAACAAATTAGGACCGATGATTGCTTCGGCCTTTGTTGCGACGATCTTTGGTATCTTCATGGGTTATTTGGTCATGATGCCGTTCGCAACGCGTTTGGAAGCCAAAAACGAAGAAGAAGTTTTGCTTAAGACGCTGATTATCGAAGGCGTCATGGACATTCAGGCGGGACATTCCGCAAAAGTTATCGAACAAAAGCTTTACGCTCAAATTCCGCCAGAAAAGCGCAAAGTTTCTGAAGAATAGGAGGGGAGCACGTGGCTAGAAGAAAGAAAGAACGAAAAGAAGAAGAGGCCAGTGAAGCTTGGCTTCTGCCGTATTCAGACATGCTGACCCTGCTGCTGGGTCTGTTCATCGTTGTTTCTGCCATGTCCAACGTTGATTCGAACAAATTCAATGCTTTGAAAAACGAATTCAGTCAAGTCATGTCGCTTAACCCGATCAAGAACGATTCAGCCGTTGACAACGTGATTGACATGGGTGAAACAGCCACGAAGGGCAAGGGCGCATCATCCGCCTCGACCAAAAAGCAGGCCGCGGCAAGCGAGCAGCACGTTCAAAACAGCCTCAACAAACAGCAGGCGCGTGTTCAAGAACAGCAGCAGTTAAAAGAAGTTGCTGAAAAACTTAAGCAGGACATCCAAAATACCGGACGTGCCGGCAATACGACCGTCAGCTATGAGAGCGACGGCGTGCACTTGAATCTTGATTCAAGCATTTTGTTCAATTCGGGTTCGGCAGATCTTTCCGATGCGGTCAAGCAAATGTTGAACAAGCTTGTTCCGGATCTTAAGCAGGTCAGCAGCAATCCCGTCATCGTTGCCGGCTATACCGACAACGTTCCGGTTTCAAAACGAAGCAAGTACGCATCAAACTGGGAATTAAGTTCCGCTCGTGCCGTAACCGTGATGCGCTACTTCGTTTCAGAAGGCGCCATCAGCGAAAGCAACGTTTCCGTTCAGGCTTATGCCGAAAATAAGCCCAAAGCCTCAAACGATACTGACGAGGGCAAGGCGCAAAACCGCCGCGTTGAGATTATAATTCAAAAAATAAACAGTTAACCAAACGAAATGCCGAACGAAGGCGGTCGATTTGCGATTGCTTTTGTCCGGCTTTTCTAAATGCAGTGCTGCTCAACCAATCTATCCAGGATCTCACTCAAATTTACGGACAAACGGCCATTTTTGACCATTTTGTCCGTAATCGCCTTTTTTGGAGCAGGACATTTACGGGCAGAAAAGCCATTTTCATCGATGTGTCCGTGATTTTGCCAATGCGGTGCCTGATAAATCAGCGCGCCAAACTATTTCCATCACGGAAGGCGATTATCATGCATGCGCAAAAATCGGATCAAATTTGCAATCGGTTGCAAATCATCCGTTTTTTTCAATTTGCAACAGAGTTTTTTCCAGCCGCTTTTTGAAGCAATTGTTTTCTTGAGATGAGTGAATATCAATTTATTTGAATGTTGTTAGACAAGCATAACAAAAACGATTTGCATCATTAGAAATATGAAAGAAACAAGAAACGCAGCTTATGGCAAAATACAGTGAAGAAAGTCTATATTGAAGCTTTTGCAACACAACTGAATTGAACCGAAAAGAGATGAAAACGCTGCGATCGGTCTCGATAAAATAATTGTGTGGATTTTTTTTGAAATTATTGTTTTCAAAAATCGAATAAAATTCACTAAATTAACATAAAAAATTATTTTAAATATAATTATTTTAGGTAATATTTCAATCAATAGACGAATGAATTTATAATCGCTATGTCATAATTTAACTATAAAGCAAGAGAATAGTCAGTTAAGCAGTTAGTTGCAATTGAATAAGCCAGATGCAGTCAACGTCAGGCAACTGATTGGCTTTTTTCGTATTCTGATTGAGGAGGGGATAGAAAATGGATACATACAACTTGTTAAAAACGGCAATGGACGTATCGCAAACGCGTTCAGAGCTTATTTCAAACAATATCGCAAATGTCAATACGCCAAATTACAAGGCAAAACGCGTCGTTTTCGAAAGTCAGCTGAGTCAAGCGATGGACAATCTGAATCTGACGGAAACTCATAAGAATCACATGCAAACCGGTGGAACAAGCGGCCCTTACATCACATCCCGCAATACTGGATTTCAAAAGAACGGAAATAACGTTGACGTTGATACCGAAATGGTAAATCAAGCACAAAACGGTCTGTATTACAGTGCGATTACTTCTCAACTGAACGGACGATATAAAATGATGAATTACGTAATTAATCACTGAGGGGAATAGATTATGAGTATTTTTAACGGACTTCAGATCAACGCAAGCGGACTTTCGCTTGAAAGAATGAAACTTGACGTGGCATCAACAAACATTGCAAACGTTAATACGACAAGAACGGCCGAGGGAGGTCCTTATAAGAAAAAAACGGTTGAGTTTTCCGAAAACCTTCGCCAGGCTCAAGGAACGAACAAGATTACAAGTGCAGGCGTCAAGGTAACGAACATTGCCGAAGACAATACGACCAAATTGACGTATGATCCGACGAATCCAGATGCTGACGCAAACGGATACGTTGAAATGCCAAACGTCAACATGGCTGATGAAATGGTCGACATGATTCAAGCGATGCGTACTTATGAAGCAAACGTTTCGTCAACTGAAGCAAACAAGAACATTTTGAAGAAAGCACTTGAGATTTCAAAGGACTAATTTAGGAGATAAGCTATGAATTCAATTTCAGGATTAGGGAACTATCAGAATCAGTTGTCCAAGATTACCGGACTGTCTGATGGACAGAATCAAATATCAAAAACTGATGCAAAGTCTTTTGGATCGGTTCTTGAAAAAGCCATTGCAGGCTTGAACAGCAACATGAACACCCTGGATCAGGGAACGAACGGAATGATTTCCGGAACCGAAAGCGATTTGGGAAAAGTCATGATCAACATGACGGAAGCTCAATTATCATTGGAAACCGCAGTTCAGGTGCGCAACAAGGTGATTGAAGCATACAACGACATCAAGAACATGCAGTTTTAGTTAGCAGCAGGGGGTTAAAATCAAGTGGATAAAGTAAAGGACGCTTTAGAAGCCTTGAAGGCAAAATGGAGTGAATTAAGCCGCCTTGTCAAGATTGCCATCGTTCTTGGAATCATCAGCCTTTTTGCGATAATCGGCACGGTTTACTACATGAACACGCGCGTTGAGTACAGCGTGCTGTTTTCAAATTTGAGCGAAGCAGACGCTGGGACGATTTCTCAGGATCTTGATTCGCAAAACATCAAATATAAGTTGGCAGACGACGGCAAAACAATCATGGTCGACAAGACGAAGGTCGATCAGTATCGAATCGATCTGGCCGTCGACAACAAGCTTCCGAGCAGTTCAAAAGGGTTTGAGCTGTTTGACTCGGCGAGCATGATGACGACTGATGAAGATCGCAAAATCATGTATCAAAGGGCTTTGACAGGAGAATTGGAAAACTCGATTGCTGCTTTGGATGACGTTGACAAGGCAAAAGTCAATTTGACGATTCCAAAATCAGACAACGTGTTTGACAATTCGACTTCAAAAAAAGCCAAGGCATCAATCGTATTGACGCTTAAGGGAACTTCGATTTCGAAGGATGCGGTTCAGGGAATCGTTGCTTTGACGACCGGTGCGGTTCAGGGACTTGACAAAAAGAACGTCAAAGTCGTCGATCAGACCGGCAAAATTTTGAATAAAAATGAAGAAGACGATGCTTCCGACAGTTCCAGCGCGACAAGCAAGTACATGAAACTCAAGAGTCAGTATGAAAAACAGATGGAAAAGAAGATTACGGGCTTGATCGAACCGGTTGTCGGTAAGGGCAAAGTCAAGGCATCCGTAAACGTTGATCTGAATTTTGACGCAGTGGAAAAGAAAATTACGAATTACAGCAATCCTCAGATCAGAAGCGAAAACGTTCAGGCAAGCGGCAAGCAGGCCGAAATCAAGCAGGCGCAAACCGGTCAGGTAAACGACAACGTTGATAACGTTACGGGAGATGCCAACAATGACAATGCTTCGTATAACAGAACGGTCAACAACGAGCTGAATACCGAGACGACGAAGGTCATCAATGCACCGGGATCGATCAACCGCATGACGAGCTCAGTCGTCATCAACGGGGACCTGTCGGCAGGCGATGCCAGAAACATCCGCAAGCTGATTCAAGGAGCTCTCGGGTACGACAAGCAGCGCGGCGATACCGTTTCCGTTCAGGCAGTCAACTTTGCAAGAGCGAAGTCGACGAAGAAGAAGACGGTTGCCAAGAAACCGGTCAAGAAGACGAACTGGGTATTGATCGGAGCATTGATCGCAGCAGGCGTTCTTACGCTTGGAACGATCATCTTCCTCGTGATTCGTCGTCGCCGTCGTTTGGCTGAAGAGGAAGAAGAATACTATGATGATGATTATGACGTTGACGTAACCGATGAAGGAGAAGAAGAGGAAGAGGCAGAAGAAGCCGCTGAAGAACTCGATCCGGAAATTTTGGCAGAACAGGAACGTCAAAGAAAAGAAACAGAAACCAAGCGTAAAATCGCCGTTTCAACCGAACAAAGGGCAAAAGAATACGCTACGAAGCATCCTGATGTCGTTGCTGACTTGATTTCAGCATGGGTCAAGGAAGGCGGAAAAGGGAATAAGCAGTAGATTGGGGTGTTTTGAGTAAATGGCAGAATTAAGCGGAATAAAAAGGGCAGCGATCTTAATGATTGCACTTGGCTCGGAAACTTCTTCAAAAATCATGAAGCAGCTTCCTGAATCAATGATTCAGCAGGTCAGTTACGAAATCGCCAACACCGATTACGTTTCTCCCGAAGAACGCGATGAGGTAATGAACGAATTCGTCAACACTGCTCAGGCACGTCAATACGTGCTTGACGGCGGGATCGAATACGCCAGAAACTTGCTCAATCAGGCGTTGGGACCGCAAAAAGCAAAAGAAGTCATCGATGTTTTGAATCAGATTCAGCTGCGTGAGCGTCCGTTCGACATCGCGCGCAAGGCTGATGAAAAGCAGCTGCTGAATCTTTTGCTTGAAGAACAGCCGCAAACGATCGCGCTGATCATGTGCTATCTTCAGCCGGATAAGGCGGCAAGCGTTTTGGCGGAACTTCCGACAGAGCTTCAAGCAGAAGTTGCAGAGCGAATCGGATCGATTTCATCAACGTCGCCTTGGGTCATCAAGGCAATCGAACAGGTAATGAAAAGCAAGTTCACGAGCTTCGACGAATCCGAAACGGAAAAGGTCGGCGGCGTCAACACGTTGGTCAATATTCTCAACTCTGCAAGTCGCAGCACGGAAAAGAATATCATCGACGATTTGGAAAAACGTCAGCCGGAACTTGGCGCAGAAGTCAAGGCCAACCTCTTCACGTTCGACGACATTATCACGTTGGAAGGTCGCGACGTGCAAAAGGTCTTGCGCGATGTGCCTAACGACGTTCTGGAACTTGCGCTCAAAGGTTCTGCAGAAGATATCAGAGAGTTCATTTTCAAGAACCTGTCGACACGTGCAGCCGACAACATCAGAGAAGATCTCGAGTACATGGGACCGGTTCGTCTGTCGTCCGTCGAAGAAGCACAGCAAAAAGTCGTTGCAGTTATCCGTCGCTTAGACGATGCAGGAGAGATTTACATCGGAAGAGGCGATCAAGATGCAGTGGTCAAGTAAAAGAGGCAGCATAGTCAAATTATCGTCCGTAACCAAAGGAGAAGAAAAGGAAATCGTCACGAAGGTCGTTGAGAAAAAAGAACCTGAGGACAATTTGCCAAACGAAGAACAGCTCCTGATCAGTCGGACGGAAAGAAAACTTGCCAAGGAACGTGAAGAGCATCGCAAAAAGCTTGAGCAGATGGAACAAGAGATCATCGCGAAGGCAAATGCAGAGGCTGAACAAATCAGAGAAGATGCTCAAAAAAAGGGCTATGACGACGGTCAGCAATCAGGCTACCAGGATGGTTATCAAGCGGGATTGAAGATTGCGCAAAAAGTCATCGAGCAGGAAAAAGGCAATTTGAATCAGGCAAATGAAGATTGTCAAAAGTTCGCCAAGGAAAAAGAAGAAGATTTGCGAAAATTTGCGATCAAGCTGGCGGAGATTTTGATCAAAAAGCAGCTTGATGTCGATGCTTCGACGATTACCAGCATTCTGGCTCCCGTCTTCATGGAACTGGAAAAACCGGATGAAATGATTATCGTCAGAGCAAACGCCTGCTACAAGCAGCCGTTGATCGATCGGTTGGACAAAATGCACAAGGAAGTTCCGAATCTGCGTTATTCGGTGTTGGAAGATGAAGGCCTTGAGCCGTACACGGTGAAAATCGAGTCAAACGAGTCGTTTATCACTGTTGATATCAAAGAAGATTTGGAAAAGTTCTTAAAGAGTTTGGGTGAGCAGAATGAGCATGATTGATTTGAGTTTTTCGGCCGAAGATTACTTATATCAAGCCGAACATCACAAATTTTATACGACTTATGGCAAAGTCAGCGAAGTCGTCGGATTGGTCATCAAGGCTGAAGGACTCAGCGTGTTCGTCGGTGAAATCTGCGAGGTGGCCGTCAAAGGTTCTGACAAGGTCGCTTTGGCAGAGGTTGTCGGCTTCGTTAAAGAAACGGTGCTTTTGATGCCTCTGGACGAACTTGAAGGAATCGGACCAGGGTGCATCGTCAAACCGACAGGCAAGACGCTGCAGGTCAGAGTCGGCCCTCAGCTTTTGGGTCACACGCTTGACGGCTTGGGCAGACCGTTTGACGATTCGGACATCGATAACGACAAGCTGGTCGATTATCCCGTTATTCAAGATTCACCGGATCCTTTCAGAAGAAAGCGAATCTCAAACGTCATGCCGACCGGGGTCAGAACGATTGACGGACTCTTGACCGTCGGCGAAGGTCAGCGCATGGGCATCTTTGCCGGCTCGGGTGTTGGCAAGAGTACTTTGCTTGGGATGATTGCGAGATATTGTCAGGCAGACGTGATCGTGATCGGACTGATTGGTGAACGTGGTCGCGAAGTGATGGAATTTATTGAAAAAGATTTGGGAAAAGAAGGCTACGCCAAATCGGTCGTGGTTTGCGCAACGTCCGATACGCCGCCGCTTGTCAGATTAAAAGGCGCGCATACGGCAACTGCAATTGCTGAATATTTCAGGGATCAGGGCAAAAAAGTCGTGTTGATGATGGATTCCGTGACTCGCTTTGCGATGGCACAGCGCGAAATCGGGCTTTCGACCGGTGAGCCACCGACAACCAAAGGCTATACGCCGTCAGTGTTTGCTGAATTGCCAAAGCTTCTGGAACGAAGCGGGATGTCTGAGAAGGGTTCGATCACTGCATTTTATACGGTGCTGGTCGAAGGCGACGACATGAACGAGCCGATTGCCGATGCCGTTCGCGGTATCTTGGACGGACACATCGTTCTTTCAAGAAAAATCGCTTCGCAAAATCATTATCCGGCAATCGACGTCCAAGTCAGTCTGAGTCGTCTGATGAAGGAGCTTGTTTCGGAAGAACATACGAAAGATGCCGGTGAGTTGCGCGAAAACATGGGCGTTTACAACGATTCAAAGGATCTGATCGATATCGGGGCCTACAAGAAAGGGTCGAATGCAGTGATTGATTACGCGGTCTCGCTGCACGTGCCGATTGAAGATTTTTTGAAGCAGCGCGTTGAAGAATATTCGAGTTTTGAAGAAACGGAAAGCAGATTGCACGGGTTGTTTGAAGAAGTGCCGAGCGGTCAATGGTCCGGCTGACAAGCCAAAGGAGAGGGGCATTTTTAAATGAAGAAATTTCAATTTTCTTTGCAAAGAGTTTTGGAGTATCGAATGACGTTGGAAGATCAGTCAAAGGCCAGATTTGCAAACGTCCAAAGGATGATCAATCAGACCGAACAGGAAATCGTTGATCTTGGTCATGAAAAACGCGACATGATGGACGTTCGCGAATTCAATCTTGGCAGACTTCAAGTGCAAAGAAGGTATCTGGCCGAGCTTGACAACGAAATAATGGCGGCACAGAGCCGTTTGAGAGATCTTCATTCCGAACATCAAAAAGCCTTGAACGAATACGTCGAAGCGCAAAAAGAGCGCAAAGTCTTGGAAAAGCTGCGCGATAAGCAAAAAGAAGACTATCAGCTTGAAGCAAATCATGAAGAACAAAGACAACTTGATGAGATGGCCAATCGCCCCAAGTATAAAATGGCGTAAGAATCATGAAATTGAAGGGAGGTGAAAAAATGGAAAAGGTAATGCCGAACGTCGGTTCAGCCACAGTCGAATCCGTTTCAGGCACATCGCAAAAAACAGTCAAAGCAAGCGATAAAAACGCATTCAGCAAGCTTGTCAACAAGAGCAAGTCGAAAACGCAGGCAAAAGTCAATCAAAAAAATGCCGGTCAAAACAACGACGGAAAAGATGACGGGAAAAAAGTTTCCGACAATTCCAAGCAAGATGCCGATGACAAGAAAGTTGCGGTTAAAGATCAGCAGTCTGATGAAAAGCAAACGGAAAAAGATCAAACTGCGACTGTTCAGGCTGAGATTCAGCCGGTCCAGGTCCAGGAAGTCAAAGCAATTTCTGAAACTGACGTGAAGCCTTCAGTGACTGAAAACCAAACGTCTGATGCAGCGACGGTTTCAGAAGTTTCGGAATCGGATTCCGATCAAAAGCTGGCAACGATTCAGCAAACGGTCACGATTGATGTCCAAACTGACGAAGCTCAAGCGCAGCCGGTGGAAGATGCGGACGAAAAAACGCAAGCGTCCGCTGCAACGACACAGAATGGGCAAACCGTTGACGTTCAAACAAAAGACAATGTTCAAACGTCTCGGGAACAAATGCAAGCGGTTCAGGCCACAAGCGTCGCACAGACTCAGCAGACGAATCAAAATCAGGTTCAGCAGGCGACGAATCAGACGCAACAGACTCAATCGACCGTCAAAGTCGAAGAGGTCGGCACGGTTCAAAACGTTGAGACTCAAGCAAGCGATGCGAAGGTCGATTTGAACGAGCTTGCAACGCTCAACAATCAGGCACAGGCGATTCAAACAGCTCCGGCAGATACGAAGGCTGCATTTTCAGCCAAGATGAACGTTGCGACAACGAGAGCAGCTGAAAAACTCGCTCAGCCGATCGTTGAAAAAATTTCGACGTCGGTCGCCCCAAACGGCGGACTCAAAACGATCACGTTGCAGCTGACACCGGCCAAGCTCGGAAACGTGCGCATCGTGATGCACGTTTCCGAGCAAGGCATTTCGCTCAAGTTCAACGTTCAAACCGATCAGGCAAAACAGCTGCTGCAGTCGGTTACAGGCAAGCTTGAGCAGATTTTGAAAAATGCAGAGGCCAACGCGACGCAGCGCACAACGCAAAGTTTCAATCTTCAAAAAGCCGATCAGCCTGAAACCGTGACGAAGACGCCGCAATTTGAACAGGATACGAGCAGTCTGTTGAATTCGAATCAAAACGGATCTCAACAGTTCAATCAAAACGGTATGCGTCAGATGAGAACGGTCAACGGCTATCGCAAAGCCCCGGTTCTTGAGACAAAGCAGGAAGACGAGGACAAAAAAGAACAAGTGCCGACGAGCACGATCAGCATTTTGGCATAGGAAAGGAGAAAGAGATGACAGAAGTAGTTAACAATACGGCCATCAGTCAAGCGTTGAGAACGGCCGACGTTTCCAAGGCGGTTGCCGGTGCGGCTAATTCCCAGACGTTGAAAAACATCGGGAACAACAACTCGACGATTAAGATTGACGACTTCTTGAAAATTATTTCGACTGCGATGAGCAATCCTTCGCTTTCCGGCGATTCGTCATCGTCAGGTTCAAGCGGGACCGACTACATTTCGCAGATGGCTCAATTTTCAACGATGGAAACTTTAAATGAGCTGAACAAGACTGTTACGACGGCAATGATGATTTCACAGCAGCAACAGGCATTTTCATTGATCGGCAAAACCGTTGACATGGTTGATGAGAAGAATCAGCCGTTTACCGGCAAGGTCGAACGCGTTTCGTTCAAAAACGGTTTTGCTCAGATCAGCGTCAACGGCAAGTATTATGACATGAGTTCTCTTAGCGGGGTTGGTGAATAAATGATGCGCATTTCTCAAGTTGGCTTGGGAAATCAAAATCACGCAACGACCCAGGCACAAAAAAAGAGGAATCAGCAAGATTTTGGCAATGAACTTGAAAAATCGCAATTGAAAATTTCTAATCACGCTCAAAAGAGAATGAGTGCCAGAAAATTAAATCTTGCGGATGACGATTATGTTCAAATTTCAAAAGCAGTCTCTGAGCTTCAAGAAAAAGGAAGTCGGGAGTCTTTGCTCTTGTACAAAGATATGGGACTCATCGCAAACGTTCAGAACAGAACGATTATTACGGCGATGGACATGAACGAAATCGGAACTGTCACGAACATCGACAGTACCAAGTTTATCAAATAGCAGCCGGACCGAAAGGAAGCTGCTGCATCTTTCGAACGACTGAAAAAGATGCAATCATTTAACAGGAGGAATTTTTAATGTTAAGATCTCTTTACTCAGGCGTTAGCGGCATGAAAGGTTTTCAGACTCAAATGGACGTTATCGCCAACAACGTTTCAAATGTTAATACGCACGGTTTCAAAGCAGGTCGTGTTTTATTCCAGGACATGGTCAGCCAAAATACGACGTCAGCCTCAGCGCCCGGCTTGGGCCTTGGCGGTGTCAACGGCAAGCAGGTCGGACTTGGGATGCAGACCGGTGCCGTTGATACGATGACGGGCCGTGGCAACATGGAATCTACCGGTCAGGACATGGACCTTTACATTCAAGGCGAAGGCTACTTCGTCGTGCGCAAGGAAGCAACGGCCGATTCTGATGCCGTGACATACTACACGCGTGACGGTGCCTTCAAGCGCGACAGCCAAGGGTTGCTCGTCAACTCCAATGGTTATCACGTCAAGGGGCAACCGACAAAGGGAAACATCCCTGCCGCTTGGGACAACAATTTCAAGAGTGAAAACTATTTCGGTAATCCGAACGCTACGGGTTCAAATCTCGCTGACATCAATATTCCTGAAATGGTCAACGGTCAGCGTTTCGAATCAGTTACGATTGATAATTCAGGTCTTGTTGTTGCAAAATACGGTGATACGCGCTATGCAATGGGCAAGATTGAACTTGCCAAGTTCAACAACCCGTCCGGTTTGAAAAAATCAGGCAGCAATAACTTCTCCGTCACGAACAACTCGGGCGATCCGAACTTTGCAACTCCAGGTCTTGGCGGTACCGGTACTTTGGAATCAGGATTCTTGGAAATGTCAAACGTCGATTTGGCCGATCAATTCTCGCAAATGATCATCGCAAGTCGTGCATACCAGGCAAACTCGCGCAGTATTACGACTTCGGACGAAATGTTGCAGGAATTGCTGAACCTGAAGCGCTAATTGCGAAATAAATAAAAAGTGAGTGGTAGCGTGATTGAATTAACAGCATGGAGCGGCGAAAAATTTTATCTCAATCCGGACATGATCGTCAGAATCGACGAACGACCGGACACGGTGATTACTTTGACGGACGGGACGCCGATCGTCGTCAAAGATACCGCAAAAGAAGCGGTCGAAAAAATCACTGCATATCGCCGCCTTGTTTTTAGCGGATTGTTAGACGCAAATGCAACGGAGGATGACTACAAATCCTCAGAAAACGATAGAGAGTTGGGTGAAAATGGATAATAAAAAAGAAGCACCAAAGGCAAAGGCAAAAAAGCCTGCTGCAATTGAAGAAACAGAAGTTAAAAAAGGTCCAAAGTGGGGAATCCTGATTCCTTTGATCGTGATCTTGACGATTTGCGGCAGTGTCGGCGGCACGGTCCTCGCAACGCATTTCCTTGCGCCTAAGACCGAACAGGCAAGTTCTTCCGTCAAGCGCAACGCCGGAACTGGCAAGCTTTCCGATGAAGAAAAACTGGTCAGCGTGCCGAAGTTCGTTGTCAACCTTGCAACGGACGATCCGGCCAATACGCAGTATGCGCGTCTGAAAATTTCGGTCCTGGTCGAAAATGACGACAAGGCCGCTGAAGCCAAGAAAAACATGGCTGTGATTCGTGACGCCGTCATCAATGTCATGAAGAAGAAAAAGGCCGCGGACATTTTGAGCAATTCCGGCAGCGTAACGGCTTTGAAGAACGAATTAAAAGACGGAATCAACGAAGAGCTCGGCGAAACGCTGGCAATTCAGGTTTACGTAACGGATTTGGTTGTTCAATAAAACTTCTTAAAAAGTTAGATGTAATTCTGTTGATTGAGTTTTAAGCATTATGTAAAATACACTCAATTAATGAATTCTGCGGTTTAACCCGCGTCAGTTAGTTGGAGGTTTTGTTGTATGGACGGGATTTTGGCCTTGGTCAAAATGATTGCCGGATTGGCGGCGGTTTTGCTGCTGATCGTTTTGACGCTGAAGTATCTGAATCGCTTCACGAGTCAAGCGAATGAAAATTTTCGCGTCATGAAAAAGATTGCGGTCACGAAATCGTCATCTTTGGCAATCGTGTTGATTATCGATAAATATTACGTGATGAGTTTTTCGGAACAGGAAAACAAGATCATAAAGGAATTGTCAAAAGAAGAAGCAGAAAAGCTGATTCGGGAAAACAGGCAAAATGAAGAAAGGCAGCTCGAAATGGCTGAAAACTTCAAAAAAATTTTCGAGAAAGCTAAGAGGAAGTAATGATGAAGTTCAATAAGAAGAATATCAAAATTGCGGCACTGGTACTTTTCGGAATGATGGCCTGTTTTTTGATCGCGGTCAGGCTGCCTGACCACGTTGCTGCAGTAAGCACGAGCGACGTGACGAATACGGTCAATAAGCTGATCAACGGAAACGATCAGGGCTCATCGAGCAAGATCGTCGATACGTTCGTCATCATGACGCTGCTGTCGATCATTCCGCTGATCTTAATCATGACGACTTCGTTTACGCGAATCATCGTCGTCTTGTCGTTTGTCAGGTCATCGCTCGGGACTCAGCAAAATCCTCCCAATCAGGTTCTGATCGGGCTGGCGCTGTTCTTGACGCTGTTTACGATGCGCCCCGTCTATAACGATATTTATCATAATGCGATTCAGCCATACAATGAAAACAAGATTACTCAGCAAGAAGTGTTCGACAGGTCTGAAAACCGCATGAAGGAATTCATGTATAAGCAGACCAACAAAAAAGACGTCAAGCTGTTCAAGGATCTGGATCAGAAAAACGAACGAAAGAAGATCAAATATCGTACATATAAGGACATTCCGTTTACGGTAATGGCACCGGCCTTTATCTTAAGCGAATTGAAAACCGCATTCAGCATCGGCTTTTTGCTGTTCATACCGTTTATGATCATCGACCTGGTCGTGGCCAGCATCCTGATGTCGATGGGGATGATCATGTTGTCCCCGATCATGATCTCGCTTCCGTTCAAGATTTTGTTGTTTGTTTTGGTCGACGGTTGGTACCTTTTGGTCGAATCGCTCGTTCAAAGTTTCAATTAAGGGGGCAGGCAAATGAGTATTGAAGTCGTAACAGATGTGATGCGTGACGCGTTGATTCGCGTTCTGATCGTCTCGGCACCTGTCATTTTAGTTGCAATGATCGTCGGCTTGATCATCAGTATTTTTCAGGCAACAACGCAGATTCAGGAACAGACGTTGAGTTTTGTTCCCAAGCTGGCAGCAATCTTCATCACGCTGATCATAGCGGGAAATTTCATGATCAACATTTTGCTTGAATTTACTCGGCATATTTTCAGAATGATCAGCAACTTGTGAGGTGAAAAGCATGAGCATGGTGCAGATCCAAATATTAGGTTTGATTGCATGCCGCGTGTTTTCGTTCATGTCAGTTGCTCCGATTCTTTCAGAAAAGAATTTTCCGAATCTTTGCAAGCTGATTCTTGGAGGCGGGTTGATTTTGTCGGCATTTTCGCTTGCAGCAGCCTTTGAAAAAGAAGTTGCCTTGGCCGTCTTCATTTTGATGGCAGTCAAGGAAACGATTTTTGGCTTGGCGATGGGATATTTGTGCCGACTGGTTTTTTTCGGGGTCATGATTACGGGCCAGTTCATTGATTTTCAGGACGGTTTCATCATGGCGCAGGCATACGATCCGACGATGCAGTCATCAACCTCGCAATTTGGCAAAATGTACTATTGGCTTGCAATCATGGTTTTTTTTGCCAGCGGGTTGTACAGGCAGATGATCAGAGGTCTGATGACATCGTTTGACATCGTCAGTCTCGGATATCCGACTTTGACGGACGAATCGATCGGAGGAATCGTCAAGCTGTTTGCCAAGACGTTTGAGATGGCCTTCAACATGGGAGCACCGATTATTATTTCGATTCTCGTAATCGATATCGTGCTTGGAATTTTATCGCGTTCGATTCCGCAGCTGAACGTTTTGATGCTGTCGTTGAACGTGAAGACGACAGTCAGTTTTATTATCTGTATGCTGGTTTTGCCGAACATGGTCGATTTTTTGGCAAGCAACTTTTCAGAGATGATTCAAAATATGGCCGACTTTATCAAATCAATCGCTTAAGAGAGGCAGGTGAGAAGTGATATGGGAGACAAGGATGGAAAAACAGAAAAACCCACCCCGAAGCGGATTCGTGATTCACGGAAACGCGGTGAGGTAGCAAAGAGCCCGGATGTCGTTGCGGCAGTCGCGTTGTTTGTCTTTGCGATGCTATTTGTTCCACTTTGCGAATTTTCCATAAACCACTTCTCGCCTTATTTTGTCAATTATCTTGAGATGCTGGCAAATCCCGATCAGATGATCGGAAGCTTGGGAAAAATTGCGTTTCAGGCAATTTTGATGATTTTTATCATGACGGGGCCGTTCATGCTGATTGCAATCGTGATCGGCATCGTCGGCAATATCGTTCAAGTCGGACTGCTCTTTACGGCGACTCCAATCAAGCCGGATTTCAAAAAACTCAATCCGCTGAACGGTCTTAAGCAGATGTTCAGTCTGAGAGCATTGCAGAATCTGGCCAAGTCGTTGGTCAAGCTGATTATCGTCGGATACCTTTGCTACAAGAAATACGTTGAAACGATTCCGACTCTGACGAGCCTGTCTGAAGTCGGAACGGGCAAGGTCCTGTTGTTCATGCTGAACATCTGCAAGGACCTTGCGACGCAGATCGGCATCTTGCTTGTCGTTGTTTCTGTTTTTGACTATGCGTTTCAACGCTACACGCATATGAAGAGCTTGAAGATGTCAAAACAAGAAATCAAAGATGAAATGAAGCAAATGGAAGGCGATCCTCAGGTCAAGGCCCAACGCAAAGCCAAGCACCGCGAAATGATTCGAAATGCGGTCGCGCAGGTCAAAGATGCCACGGTTGTTTTAGCCAACCCGACGCACTTGGCAATCGCAATCAAATATGATGCGGAAGGTGCCGGCGTTCCCCAGGTTTTGGCCAAAGGGGCCGATGACGTGGCAATGAGAATCAAGGAAGAAGCCAAAAAGCAAAACGTGCCGATCATCGAAAACAAACCGTTGGCACGGGCGCTTTATCCTAAAGTCGATGCCGGCGATTTTATTCCGGTCGAATTTTATGAAGCCATCGCAGAAGTCATTGCTCTTGTTTACAAGCTTGAGCAGGAAGCAAAAGGAAAGATTTAGTCAGGAGGAAGTAAGTTGGACAATAAAGCGAAAGCAAAAAAGGGCGGGTTGACGCCCGCTGAAATTGTAATCTCTTTTCTTGTCATAGGCATCGTCGGATTGATCATCATTCCGCTCCCGACGTCATTGCTTGATATTTTTATCGTTACGAACTTGACGGTTGCAATTAATATTTTGCTCATTACGTTGTTTACCAAATCAGTTTTGGAATTTTCGACGTTTCCGACTGTTTTGCTGATTACGACGATGTTTAAACTCGGTTTGAACATGTCGTCGACGCGCTCCATCCTGACGACGGGAAACGGCGGACACGTGATTGAGGCCTTTGCCGATGTCGTGGCCGGCGAAAATTACATCGTCGGCATTATCCTGTTCGTGATCATCATGATCGTTCAGCTGGTCGTCGTGACAAACGGTTCAGGTCGTGTCTCCGAAGTTTCTGCTCGTTTTACTTTGGATGCGATGCCCGGCAAGCAAATGGCGATCGACTCTGACTTGAATTCAGGGGCGATTACTGAAGAACAAGCAAGACAGCGTCGCAAGGATCTGCAGCGCGAAGCTGATTTCTACGGATCGATGGATGGTGCTTCAAAGTTCGTTAAAGGTGATGCGATCGCCGGAATCATCATCGTGCTGGTCAATCTGATCGGCGGGACCATCATTTTTACTGCCAAAGGAGATTTGTCGATTACAGATGCGCTCAGCCAGTTCGGGAAATTGGCGATCGGTGACGGTTTGGTAAGTTCCGTCCCGTCGCTTCTGATTTCCCTGGCAACCGGCGTGATCGTAACGCGTTCTGAAGACAACAGCACTTTTGGGACTGATATCGCAAGCGACGCATTGAGAAATCCGCAGCTTTTCAAAGTCGTCGGGGTCATTTTGCTGGTTTTGGCGCTCGTCCCTGGATTTCCCAAGATTCCTTTCATCGTCCTGTCCCTGGCAATGTTTGCCGCCAACGTTTTGGTCAAGCAAAAAGAAGAACAAAGAATCAAGGAAAGAATCAAAGAAGAACAAACGCTTGCATTGCAGCGCAAAAAAGAAGAGCAGGAAGAAGACGACGACGTGGCATCGTTTCAGGTCGAGCCGTTGTCGATTGAAATCGGCTATGGCCTGATTCCTTTGGTCGACAGCACGATCGACAACAGTCTGATGAACAGAATTTCTGCCATCAGACGGCAAACGGCTCATGAGCTCGGAATTTTGGTCAGTCCAGTCCGCATTCGCGACAACCTGTATCTGAACGCCAACGACTATTCGATCAAAATTCGCGGCAATGAAGTCGGGCACGGAGACATCTATCCTGACAAATACATGATCATCAGCCAGTCTGATGACGGAAGCTTCCCGTTCCAAGGAATTCCGACCAAGGAACCGGCCTTTCAGCTCGATGCGCTTTGGATCGATGAAAAGGATAAGGAAAATGCAGATCTGCAAGGCTTCACGGTGATTGAACCGATGACGGTCATTGCAACGCACCTTAAGGAAATCATTCATTCGCATGCGCCGGAGCTTCTTGGCAGACAGGAAGTGCAAAAGCTTCTTGAAGGCATCAAGGCCAACAACAACGTCGTCATCGATGAATTGATTCCTGACATCATGCGTTTGGGCGAAGTCGAAAAGGTTCTTCAAAATCTGCTTGAAGAAAACGTTCCGATCAACGACTTGTCCACGATTCTTGAAACTTTGGCCGATTACGGAACGGTTACGAAAGATACCGAAGTTTTGACCGAGTATGTCCGTCAAGGACTCAGGCGAACGATTGCCAATAAATATGCGGACGAAAACGATCGTATCAACGTGGTCACGATTCATCCGAAAGTCGAAGAGATGGTTTCGCAAAGCATTCAAAAGACCGCAACCGGATCATATCCGGTAATGAAGCCTGATTCCGTCAACAAGATTTTGACCGCAATCGGCAACATTTCGCAGCAAATGGCGGCACAAAACATGAACTACGTCATTTTGACGTCGCCAAAGATTCGTTTGGCCTTCAGAAAACTGATTGCATTCAACTTTCCTGACGTTGCAGTGCTTTCATTGAATGAAATTCCAAATGAAATTGCAATTGAATCAATCGGGAACATTGAAATCTGATGCAGCGGATTAATCAAAGAAAGGGGCAGTGCCGTTTCATGTACGAGGTTGATCGAGAACAGGAAATATTGAAATACTTGCCCTTGGTAGAACGTGTTGCCAACCGCATCTCCATCAAAAATACTGAATATGAATATGATGATCTGTATAACATCGGCGTTATTGGTTTGATTGATGCAATGCAGAAGTTTGATTCATCAAAGAAAGTTCCGTTTGAAAACTATGCGGCCATCAGAATTCGCGGAGCCATCATCGATGAAGTCAGACGCCATTCAAAAATATCTCGTTACAAAATGGGGAACGTCAACAGCTTCTATCAGGCTAAGCAAGAACTTGAACAGGAAATGAAACGTGAAGTGACCGACAAGGAAATCATGAAGAAGATGGGAATCACCTCATCCCAGCTGGGCGACATTTATGACAGCATTCAATACCTTTCATCGGTTTCGCTTGAAAGCACGCTCATGGTTCAAGACACGCTAAAAGATTCCAAGGCTCCGAGCGGAGAGAAGGAATTAATGAAGCAAGAGAGAAAAAAAGAACTGGTTGAAGCAATCAAGCGTCTCTCGGAACGTGAACAGCTCGTTTTGAGTCTGTATTACGAAGAAGATGCGACATTAAAAGAAATAGCCGCAATTTTGGATGTTTCGATTGCCCGCGTTTCACAGATTCACGGCCGGGCGATTGCCAAGATCAGAGGCTATATTGAGGAGGCAAATCAGGAATGATCAGATCAATTGATACCTTGAAAAGCAATTTTGAAGTACTGCAAAAGAGACAGGAAGCAATTTCTGCAAATATTGCCAACGTAAATACGAACGGTTATCAAGAAAAGAAACTTTTCCAGTCGACGCTGAAAAACGTTCAGCTGCACAACTTCATGGGCGGATTAAAAAATGAACAGCGAGTCGACGTCGGAAATTTCACGTTCGGAAATCAGATAGACGGTTCATATTTGAATACGCAGTCCGGTGCGATGCATGAAACGGACTTGAAAACTGATTTCGCAATCAACGGAGCAGGCTACTTCACGGTTCGCATGAACAACGGTCAGATCGGCTATACGAGAAACGGCAACTTTACCGAAAATCGTCAAGGACAGCTGGTAACTCAGGAAGGATATGCTGTTCTTGGGGCAAACGGCCAGGCGATCCAAGCAAATGAAGCCAATCCGAATTTTATGATCGTTTCGTTCAACAATGCGTCCACTTTGCAAAACCAAGGCAATACGATCTATACGAGCAATACCGCAGGAACGCAGATCAGAAGCGAAGTCGTGCAGGGCATGCTTGAAGGATCGAATACGGATACGGCACAAAACATGGTGGATCTGATTCAGACTTCACGTGAATTTGAAGCCAACCAAAAAGTTTTAAGCACTGCCAACCAAACGCTCAGCAAAGCCGTAAATGAGCTTGGCAAGATTTAGCGGAGGATTTAACAATGAACATGAGTCAGATTTTGTCCATCAGTCGTTCGGGGCTTAATGCCTATCAACGCGAAATGGACGTCGTTTCAAACAACCTTGCTAACGTCGATACGCTCGGATACAAGGACAAACGAACAACGTTTCAGGAACTTTTGAACAACGGAACCAACGCAAACGAGGTCGGTCTGTCGCAAAATGCCGGCAACGTTGCCATCAATGCCGGATTAAACGTGCAACAGGTCAACGAAAATTTAATCCAGGGAGTGTTCAAATCGACTGCCGGAACTTATGATCTGGCAATTGACGGCGAAGGATACTTCGGGGTCAGGGACGGTGCAAACAATCTGTACCTGACAAGAGATGGCAGCTTCAGACGCGATGTCGACGGAAACCTTGTGACGAGCAAGGGAATGAAGGTTGAGGTTCAATCAAACGTTCCTTCAAGTCAGTGGCCGAAAGACGGCGAGGTCAGCATTTCGACATCCGGTTATGTTTCGATCGGAAACGTCAGGGTCGGGCGCATCCTGTTGTTTCGTCCGCAAAATTCGATCGATATGAACGACATTGGGAACAATCTTTATCGTTGCGACGGGAACTTGATTTCATCGGCAAATAACAACGCCGGGTTCGGTCAGATCAATCAAGGCCTGGTCGAACTGTCAAACGTTGACGTTGCCGATACTATGTCTAAAATGATCATCACCCAGCGCGCGTATCAGATGAACAGCAAGGCCCTGCAGTCGACGGACGAAATGCTGCAGACGATCAACAAGTTTACGGAATAATAATGGGGAATGATGTCTCGTGATTAAATTTACGCATATCAGCAAAAAATATGACAACGGAAATTATGGTCTAAAAGATGTTTCCTTTAAGATTGAACAAGGGGAATTTGTCTACGTCGTCGGAAAAAGCGGCGCGGGCAAGTCGACTCTGCTCAAAATGTTCAATCGTGAAGAAATGCCGACGTCCGGCGAAATCTTAATGGGAAACGTCAGGATTTCGAGATTGAAGAACAATCAGGTCTATAAGTTGAGACGCCAGGTCGGCGTAATTCGGCAAAAGGATTTGTTTTTGCCTAATCGAAGCGCATATGAAAACGTCGAATATGTTCTGAGTGCGTGCGAGATTCCAAGAGAAGAATGGGACAAGCGGATTTTGGATGCATTTACGACCGTTGGCATGTGGAATTTTCGCGAGCATCGTACATATGAGTTGTCAATCGGACAACAGAAGAAAATTGCGATTGCAAGGGCAATCGTGACTTCGCCTCCGGTTTTGATCGCGGATGAGGCAACGGCCAATCTGGACAACCGGTCGGCGATGGACATAATGAAACTTTTTAACAAGATCAACCGGCAGGGAATGACGGTCGTATTTGCGACGCATGATTCGACGATGGTGAATACGCTGCGTCGGCGAACGTTGGAGCTTTCTTACGGCAACTTGATCAGGGATGACAAAAAAGGCGGGTATTCGGCAACGAATGATCCTAAAAACGTGTATGTATGGTAGACGCGAACGGAAGGTCAAGAGACTGACCGATATTTGAAATAATCATGGCGTCATACCGGAATTACAATTGATTTTAAATGCAGTTCAAAATATAAGCTCTGCATTTTAAAGAAAAAGTCACAAAAATTACAAATTTCAGATAAATCGTTCTATATTTTAGGCTAAAAATCACAGAAACTCCGCATAGTAACACGCGTAGTTTACTTAAAATCGCTTCATTATCAACCGATATGAATAGCATGGGATCGCTGTCAGGTTAATATGTTTTTGTGAGGTGAAAGTGGTTTTTTGCTTGATCTACACAGAGGTCAATTAGGATTAAATTCAGTTTGAAAGGAAAATTATCATGAATAACAAGACAAAGAATATTGTACAAAAACTAGTGCCGGTGTTTGTCACGATCGTAGCAGCAATTGCCGGATATTTCCTGTGCGAACCGGCAAACGTTGTCGCATACTGGGTATTAGCAGTTATTTTGATTGTTGCGCAGGCGGTTTATCTCGTTTTCGGCGGCAAGATTGCCAGCCAAACGGGCGTCGGCACGAACCTGAAGTTCATTGAAGAACACATGGAACAAATTGCCAACGGTGATTTGAGAAGCGTTGACGAATTGGCCGATACAGAAGACGACATTACGGACATGGGTCGAATCGCAACGGCTCTTCATGCAGTCGGTAATACGTTCAAGGGCTTTGCCGTTCAATGGGGCGAAGATACGAAGGAAAATGAAAAGATGATCGCAACGCTGTCATCTGCTTGCGGCAAGGCCAAAACCTCAACAGAAAACGTCGGCGACACGCTTTCAACGCTTTCCGATACTTCACAGGTTCTGGCACAGCATGCGCAAACGGCAACGGAAGACATTGACTCGCTTTCTTCAGACATTGAAAATATCAATGACGTGATCGGACGTCTCGGCGAATCTGCCGACAAGTCCCAGGAAACGAATCAGCGCAACACTGAAATCATGTGTGCCGTATCCAAGTCATGGAGCGCAGAACGCGAAAACCAGGCACGTCTCGTCAAGGAAATGGACGAAATGAACAAGGACATCCAAAACATCGGCAACATCGTTTCTTTGATCAACGACATTTCGGAACAAACGAACCTTCTTGCCTTGAACGCTTCCATTGAAGCTGCACGCGCGGGTGAAGCCGGCAAGGGCTTTGCGATCGTTGCCGAAGAAGTTCGTTCTTTGGCTGAACAGTCAGGCAATTCCACGAAGAGCATTCGTGAAATCATCGAACAAATCAGAAACAAGTCCGAAAGAATCACGAGCGATCTGAACACTGCTTATGACAACGGCGAAGAACAAAACGAAGAACTCGGTCAAGCAATGGTTGCTTCACGCGACATTTCTGACATCGTTTACGAATTCGCGCAAGGCATCAAAGAGATGCAGAGAAGCATTCAAGGCGTTGTTGACGTCAAGGATCGAGTAACGGATGCTTATATGAACATCGCAGAAGAAATCAGCCAAACTTCAGCCGGAACGCAACAGGTTGCCGCAAGCTTCGAAGACGTGCGCGATCTGATCTCTGAATTTGAAAAGAGCGTTGATGAGTTGCAAGAAGCTGCTGACATCAAGAAACTTCAACAGGAAGCTTTTAAACTGTAAAACTAAACGATGAAAGGAATTGGCGGCAAAATGGAACAATATGTAGTATTTAAAAGTCATGATCAGCTTTTCGGATTGCCTGTAACTATTGTTCGTCGTGTTGTTGAGACAAACAAATTCATTCCGCTTCCGGAAGTTGCCGATTATGTTTTGGGCGTTTACGAATATGAAGAACAAATGCTTCCGATTATTGATCTGGGACGCAAGCTTTTCAATGATTTTACGGAACAGACGCAAGAGGCCAAGGTCATCTTGTGCAACTGGAAAGAACAATCGCTTGGAATCTACGTTGAAAAGATCGTCGGAATCGTTTATCTCGAAACGAATGATAATGAAAGAGAACTTGAAAAGGCAAAATTAAAGCGGGGCTATGTCGGCAAGTTCCTCAAGATGAAAGACGACGTCGTCATTTCACTTGAACTTGATTATTTATTCGATAACAAGGAAGCTGATGGACTCATGGAGTCACTTGATGATTTGGAAGCTGATCAGGCTTTGAGATCCAGTGATTCTGAGGACGGGGAAAATGAATAGCGACGATATCAGGGTCGGAATTGCCGATTACAAAATCGGACAGGCTCCGCATCGCATCATGACGGTCGGGCTTGGTTCCTGCATCGGAACGATCATCTATGATGAAACAAGCAAAATCGGCGGATTGAGCCACATCATGCTGCCGGACAGCAAGCCGTTTGCGGCAAAGTCTGACGTCAATCCGGCCAAATTTGCCGATACGGCAATTCCCTTGATGTATCAGCAGCTAAAAAGAAAGGTGCCAAACGGACGTTTTAAGGCAAAAGTCGTTGGCGGGGCAAATATGTTTTCTTTTAAATCCGCAACGTCAGGAACCGGCAATATCGGCCAGCGAAATGCCGAAGCCGTCATGGAGGTTTTAAAGGAACTGCGTATTCCGGTCGTATCATCGCATACAGGAGGAAATTCGGGGAGGACGATGATTGTTGACCTCAATGACTTCACCTGCATGGTGAGGATCGTTCATCAAGATGTGATTTATATTTAGAAGGGAAGATACCTCATTGATAAGAGTATTAATAGTTGATGATTCAGCTTTCATGCGCAAAGTAATCACTGACCTTTTGAAAAAGATGAATGGCGTTGAACCGGCTGAGATCGCCAGAAACGGCAAGGCTGCGGTTGATTACCTGGCAGCCCACGATGACATCGATCTTGTGCTGATGGACATTGAAATGCCAATCATGAATGGTATCGAAGCCTTAAAACAAATCAAGCAGAAATATTCAACTCCGGTTATTATGCTTAGCGCATTGAGCAACAAGGAAATTACGATCGAAGCTTTGGAACTTGGCGCAACGGATTTCGTAACGAAACCCGTTAACCTGACTGCAATCGAAAGCGATTGGACGCGCGACCTGGAAAGAAAGATCAAAGGCTCGCAGATGAAAAAAAACGAGCGTCTTCATCCGACGATTGAGCGAGACAAAAAACTTAGCCGGGAAGTTGCGCTCAAGGAAAAGAAGACGGATGTGGAACTCAACCGCGGAGTCCATGCTTTGGTGATCGGTTCTTCAACCGGCGGACCAAGATCGCTTTTGACTGTGGCAAAGGCTTTGCCAAGAAGATCCAAGGTTCCGATTTTTATTGTTCAGCACATGCCGAAAGGTTTTACGAAATCATTTGCTGAAAGGCTCGATGCCGAATGCGGACCGCACGTCGTTGAAGCACAGGACGGAATGTTGGTCGAGCCGAATACGGTTTATCTGGCTCCTGGCGATTATCATATGACGACGGACGGCATCAAGATTTACTTGAATCAGGAACCAAAGCTTCACGGAACCAGACCTGCAGTCGACTATCTGTTCAAAAGCGCAGCTAAGGCTTATCACAATCATTTGGTCGCGGTCATCCTGACCGGCATGGGCCATGACGGTGCTGACGGAATGGTCGAGATTGCTAAAAACGGTGGTTATAATTTTGCGCAAAACAAAGAAACGTGCGTCGTCTTCGGAATGCCGAGGGCCGCAATTGAAAAAGGAGTCGTAAACGAAGTCCTCGGACTTGATGAGATTGCAACTAGAGTAAATCGGATTGTTAGGTGATCAAGATGGCAATGAACTTTGATTTTTTCAACAAATGGGTGCAGGATAATTTGGGCATTCGTTTGGAAGCATATAAGGAACGTCAAATGCAGCGTCGAATCGGAAATATTATGCAGACGACGGGAGCCAAGACTTTGGAAGAATATGCGAAGATTCTTTCAAAAGACAGCAAGGCTCGCGAAGAGTTTATCGAGCATTTGACGATCAACGTGACTGAATTCTACAGAAACAAAGATATTTTCGACGAGTTCGAAGACGTTTTGAAAAAAATCGTGGTAAAGAATACGTCAAGACCAAAGATTTGGAGCGCAGCCTGCTCTACCGGGGCTGAACCGTACACGCTCGCAATGATTCTTGACAAAAACAAAATCAACGGTTCGATCGTCGCGACGGATATCGACAAGGTTATCCTGGACAAGGCGAAAAGCGGAAGATATTCTTTGCACGAGCTTAAGAACGTTTCAAAAACAGATATCAGCAATTATTTTTCAAAAAGAGAAGATGGCGATTACGAAGTAAAGCCCGGTTTGAAACAAAAAATCACTTTCAAACGACACGATTTGCTGAAGGATTGCTACGAAAGTCGCTGCGACGTGATCGTGTGTCGGAACGTGACGATCTACTTCAAGCCTGATGCCCGTGACGAAGTTTATCAAAATTTTGCTGATGCGCTCAACAAGGGCGGAATTTTCTTCACCGGTGCAACGGAAACGATCAATAATCCCGAACAGTTCGGATTGAAGAAGGTTGCTTCATTCATCTATCAAAAGGCATAAGCTGAAGAGAAGGAGGAAAAAAATTCATGGCTGATGACAACAGTGTTTATCGCGATCTCTTCTTTGAAGAAAGTGATGACAATTTACAAACATTAAATGACAGTATTCTTGAACTTGAACAGGAACCGGACAACATTGACCTGATCAACAGCATCTTCCGCGTTGCCCATACCTTAAAAGGCATGTCCGCAACGATGGGATATGACGTTATGACCAAACTTACGCATAAGATGGAAGACATGTTCGACCTTTTCAAGACCGGCAAAATGAAGATCAACACGGATCATATCTCGCTTGTTTTCAAGTGCCTGGACAAGCTGCAGGAACTTGTTGACGATCTGCGCGACGATAAAGAGCTTGAAGAAAGCCAGATTACGGATCTTTGGAACGAGCTTGATCGCGTCGAATCATCTGCAGGCGCAGGCGGA
>ENA-ORRU01000398-ORRU01000398.1-human-gut-metagenome-genome-assembly--contig:-NODE-398-length-35103-cov-12.529645_pt1 | contig 35103 bp, 28 predicted proteins | sample MGYA00242184_ERZ509151 | MGnify/ENA primary metagenome ERZ509151 (study PRJEB26280, sample SAMEA2338667) | human gut metagenome | biome: human gut; feature: human-associated habitat; material: faeces... | reverse complement strand
GGCCTGCGGCGGCAGCAGCGCCGATTCCAGCAAGGGCCACGTGTATTTCATGAACAACAAGGCCGAGGTCGTGGACCAGTACAAGGAACTGGCCAGCATGTACACCAAGAAGACCGGCGTGCAGGTGGACATCCAGACCGGAGCCGCCGGCACGTATGACGCCACCATGAAATCCGAATTGGCCAAGGACAACGCACCAACCATGTTCAACGTCGCCGGCTTCGACCAGTTCGCCAAGTATCAGAAGTACGTCGAACCGCTGCAGGACACCGACGTGTTCAAACTGCTCAACGATACCGGCAAGGCTTACTCGTACACCATCGACGGCAATTCGTACACCCTGCCGTACGCCGCCGAATGGTACGGCATCATCTACAACAAGGAACTGCTGACCGCCGCTGGCTATACCCAGGACGACATCAAGGGCTTTGCCGATCTGAAGAAGGTCGCTGACGATATTCAGGCACGCAAGGCTGAGCTGGGCGTGGACGGTGCTTTCACTTCTGCCGGCATGGACAGTTCTTCTGACTGGCGCTTCAAGACCCATCTGGCAAACCTGCCCATCTACTACGAGTACAAGGCAGACGGCATCAGCTCTACCGACGCCATCAAGGGCACCTATCTGGACAACTACAAGCAGATCTGGGATCTGTACATCACCGATTCCACCTGTGACCCCACCCTGCTGGCTTCCAAGACCGGCAACGACGCTGTGGCTGAGTTTGTGGGCAAGAAGGCTGTGTTCTACCAGAACGGCACTTGGGCTTACAATGACGTGAAGGATCTGGGCGACGACAACCTGGGTATGCTGCCCATCTACATCGGCGTGGATGGCGAGGAGAATCAGGGCCTGTGCACCGGTTCCGAGAACTTCTGGTGCGTGAACAACAACTCTTCTGATGCCGATATTCAGGCTACTCTGGACTTCCTGTACTGGTGCGTCACCTCTGAGGCCGGCACCAGCGCGATGGCTGACAAGATGGGCTTCGTCATCCCCTTCAAGAAGGCTAAGGACTCCACCAACCCCCTGATCACCATTGCAAACCAGTATGTGGCCGACGGCAAGACCAGTGTGGACTGGTGCTTCTCCACCATGCCTTCCGAGGAGTGGAAGAACGGCGTGGGCAGCGCTCTGACCGCTTACGCAGCAGGCACCGGCGACTGGGACGGCGTTGTGACCGCCTTCGTTGATGGCTGGGCTAAGGAATACAAGCTGGCAAACGGCTAAGCTCCTGATCGGTCTATAAAAAAGAACTGAACAGGGAGGCGGGCGAAGAAGTTCGCCCCGCCTCCCCTTTTTTGTTAACCACTCCGCATATAGGAGGTACATCATGCAAAAAGCCATCAGCAAATATTGGCCGGTGTTCGTGCTGCCCACGCTGCTCGCGTTCATCATCGGCTTTATCTGGCCCTTCATCTGGGGCATTTACCTTTCGTTCCAGCGGTTCACTACTGTTAGCAAGACCACCTTTGTGGGCATCCAGAACTACATCAACGTATTTCAGGATTCCACCTTCCTGCACGCCTTCGGCTTTACCGCAGCGTTCACTGTAGTATCCACCGTGCTCATCAACGTCTGCGCCTTTGCCATTGCGCTGGTGCTCACCCGCGGCATCCGCGGCACCAACATCTTCCGTACCGTCTACTTCATGCCCAACCTGATCGGCGGCATCCTGCTGGGCTACATCTGGCAGATCCTGCTCAACGGTGTGCTGGCCAACCTGCAGAAACCTCTGCTGGCGCTGGATGCCAAGGCCGGTTTCGTCGGTCTGGTCATCCTGATGTGCTGGCAGCAGATCGGCTACATGATGATCATTTACGTTGCCGGCCTGCAGAGCGTGCCCGGCGACCTGATCGAAGCCGCCAAGATCGACGGTGCCAACGACCGCGAGATCCTGTTCAAGATCAAAATTCCCATGGTCATGCCCAGCGTGACCATCTGCACCTTCCTGACCCTGACCAACAGCTTCAAACTGTTCGACCAGAACGTTGCCCTGACCGCAGGCGAACCCGCCAACGCCAGTGAAATGCTGGCCCTGAACATCTACAACACCTTCTATGGCCGTTCCGGTGCCCAGTGGAAGGGCATTGGTCAGGCGAAGGCTGTGGTGTTCTTCCTGATCGTCGTGGTCATTTCTCTGATCCAGCTCCACTTTACCCGTTCCAAGGAGGTGCAGCAGTAATGCCTAAACAGAAAAAAATGTGGGATAACATCCTCACCGTCATCATGACGCTGCTGAGTCTGCTGTGGATCTACCCCATCGTGCTGATCCTGCTGAACAGCTTGAAGGTCGAGGGCAGCTTTACCACCTCCACCGTGTTCAAGCTGCCCACCGCCGAGACCTTTGCGGGCCTGAGCAACTACGTTTACGGTGTCACCAAGATGGGCTTCCTTTCCAGCCTCGGCTACAGCCTTGTCATCACCGTTACCAGTGTGGCGCTGATTCTGCTGTGCTGCTCCATGACCGGTTGGTACCTCACCCGCGTGAACAATAAGCTGAGCAAGTTCATGAACCTGCTGATCGTGTTCTCCATGGTCGTGCCCTTCCAGATGGTCATGTTCACCCTGTCCAAGACCGCTGACCAGCTCAATCTGAACACCCCGTGGAACATCTGCATCATCTATCTGGGCTTCGGTGCCGGTCTGGCCGTGTTCATGTTCACCGGCTTCATGAAGAGCGTGCCCATGGAAATTGAGGAAGCGGCCATGATCGACGGCTGCAACCCCATTCAGATCTTCTTCAAGGTCGTATTCCCCATCCTCAAGCCCACCATGATCTCCACCGCCATCCTCGAGACCATGTGGGTGTGGAATGACTACCTGCTGCCCACTCTGGTGCTGGACATCAAGAAATACCGCACCATTCCCATGGCCATCCAGTACTTCCGCGGCGGCTACGGCCGTGTGGAGCTGGCTCCCATGATGGCCTGCATCATCATTGCCATCATCCCCATCATCATCCTGTACATCACCTGCCAGAAGTACATCATCGAGGGCGTGGTTGCAGGTGCCGTGAAGGGCTAAGGAGGTGCGCACACTATGCGTGCAAGCGGCATTCTGATGCCCGTTTTCAGTCTGCCGGGGCCTTTTGGCATCGGTACACTGGGAAAAGAGGCCTTTGCATTCGTGGATTTTCTGGCCGATGCAAAGCAGACCTACTGGCAGATCCTGCCCATCGGCCCCACCGGCTACGGCGACAGCCCTTACCAGAGCTTCTCCGCCTTTGCCGGAAATCCCTATTTTATCGATTACCGCCTGCTGGCTGCGGACGGTTTGCTGACCGCCGATGAAGTGCCCGCCGCACGGCCTGTAGGCCCCATCGACTACGGCGCACTGTACAACGAGCGGCCTGTGATCCTGAAAAAGGCAGCCGACCGCCTGCTGGCAGCCCCCTCCCCCTCCTATGAAGCCTTCTGCGAGGCGCAGAGCTTCTGGCTGGAGGATTACGCCCTGTTTATGGCTGTCAAGGCCGAACAGGGGCAGGCAGGCCTTGCCGACTGGCCGGATGACCTGCGCTGCCGCAAACCGGAAGCCATTGCTGCCGCAAAACAGCGTCTCGCCGGTGCGGTGGATTACTACAAGGCGGTGCAATTCTTCTTCTACACCCAGTGGAACGCCCTGAAGGCTTACGCCAACGGCAAGGGCGTCCGTCTGGTGGGCGATATTCCCATCTATGTCAGCCCGGATTCCAGCGATCTGTGGACCCACCCGGAGCTGTTCCAGACCGACGGAGAAATGCATCTGACCCAGGTGGCCGGATGCCCGCCGGACGCCTTTGCAGCAGACGGTCAGCTATGGGGCAATCCGCTGTACGATTGGCCTGTTCACAAGGCTACCGGCTTTGCGTGGTGGAAGCAGCGCATGAAGCACGCCACCTCCATTTACGATGTGGTGCGCATCGACCACTTCCGCGGCTTCGAGAGCTATTACTCCATTCCCGCCGGGAACAAAACAGCGGCGGGCGGTCACTGGGAAAAAGGCCCTGACCGCGATTTTATCAACGCCATGCACGAAAACCTTGGCGAGGGCGGCATCATTGCCGAGGATCTTGGCTACCTGACCCCGGAGGTCAAGGCCATGCTTTCTGCCAGCGGCTACCCGGGCATGAAGATCATGCAGTTTGCCTTTGACAGCCGGGAATCCGGCAATTACCTGCCCCACACCTACCACCGCAACAGCGTGGTGTACACCGGCACCCACGACAATGTGACCACCGAAGGCTGGCGTACCAACGCCAGTGCCGAGGATGTGGCCTATGCCTGCCGCTACCTGCGCTGCCAGCCGGAAGAGCTGACCGAGGCCATGATCTGTGCCTGCCTTGCCAGTGTATCGGATACCGCTGTGATCCCTCTGGCGGACTGGCTGCATCTGGGCAGTGAGGCCCGCATCAACACTCCCAGCACCCAAGGCTCCAACTGGCAGTGGCGGCTCACCTGTCCCCTGCCGGAAGCACTGGCCGGGCACATTGCGCAGCTGACCGTGCTCTACGAACGGGCACAGTAATTTCCTGATCATTTTCTCCTCGTAAAAGCGTCTGCACCCGGAATGTGCAGGCGCTTTTGCTTTTTCTACAGAACATTTTTTCAGAACCAGATTATGGACATATTGCGCATTTTTGGGCTGATATCCGTAATTTTGCCGCCTTTCTGTAACAGTTTATTCACAAATGTATCATGATTTTGCGCATCTCTGCTCTTGTTATTTGGACACAGTTATGTTACAATTCAGATAGTATTATTGTCTGCCTTTGTGCAGATTCCACTACGGAAAGGAGTTCTTCCACCATGGATCATCCCAATCAGAATACCATGCTTTTACCGGCTTCCTATGCCGTTATCTCCGAAGAGGAAATGACCTATCTGGATGGCGGTCAGTCCATCTACCTTGGCTCAGCCTTTAATCACGATATTTATTTCAACACCGATCAGTTTGCTACATTCTGCCAGAATGCAGCGATCAACCTGTTCGTGCTGATGACCAACTATTCCTTCCGGTACATCGCAGGCCGTGTGCAGTCCGGTCTGTCGAATGGTCTGAGCCTGTCCGGCACCTTCTATCACACCTGGGATAAGATGAACACCTGGAGCCGTATCGCTTCTGTGGGCGTTGCCGGTCTGGCCGGTGTCTATGTCTATTCGCAGGTCGTGAACGTCATTCGTACCGTTACAAGCATCTACGATCAGATCGTGAACCCCATGCCGAGCTTTGATGCCGCTCAGGCCGAGGAAACCGCTGCCGCCTGAGTTTGATTCCATTCCCGGAACGATTTTGTCAGAAAGGAGCTTTCTCCATGAAAAACCTTCAGATGCCGCATTCATACATTTCTGTTTCCGAAGAAGAGCTGCGCAGTATTTCCGGCGGCGGGCCGCTGGGCGATGCGCTGGATCTTTTCTTCAGCAATCTGCGTCTGGACGATCTTTTCTTTAGCGGCGGATTGATCTCACTTTCTTTCACCTTTGTGCCCATGCTGCTGTTCAATGTGGTAAAGACAGGCTTCAACTTCGTGGTGAGCGCCTACGATACCATCGCAGACCTGTTCCATTTTTCCCACGAGGAGCGGGACATGGTGCAGTATATCTCGGATCAGCAGCGCCGGGAAGAAGAGAAAGAGCAGGCTCAGTCCGCTCCCGGCCCGAAACCGGTTTTCTGAACCTTCCCAGCAGTATAAAGCATAGCAAAAAACGCATCTGCAAAATCTTGCAGATGCGTTTTTGTTTTCAGATCACTTTCACTGCCCCCTGCTCCCGCAGACGCAGAATGTAGCAGCTGCCCTTGCCGAATACCCGCTCGATCTCGCTGTGATAGCGTTCCAGCAGGCTCTGGGGAACATACGCCTGAATGGTGCCTGCAAAGCCGCCGCCCTGCATCCGCCAGGCTCCCGTGCTGCCCTGCAGGATACTCTGGCTCAGCGCCAGTGCCACCGAAAGCCCCTGATGCCGCACATCGGTGCTGCAGTAGACATTCTGGCATAGCGCAAAGGATGCGCGTCCGCTTTCCAGCACCAGCGCTGCAAAGACAGCGAACTGCCCGGCCTGCAGCGCGTCCCTCTGGGCAAGGGTGCGAGCGTTCTCTTCAAAATAGTGGATGGCGCGCAGCACCGCGCGGTCGCCGCAGGCTTTGCGCAGCGCAGGCAGTGCTGCCCAGAATGCGCTCTCCGTCACCTGTCCCAGCACCTTTTTGCCAAGAAACGCTGCGATCTGCTCCATCTCCTGCCGGATGGCTGCAAACTCACCGGTCAATTCGCTGTGGCTGCCGCGCGTATCGGTAACGCACAGGCTCATGCCCGGCGGCAGCAGGCCGTCGGCGTGGATCTTTTCCAGAACCGGCTGCTGGGGGTCTGCAAAATCCGCAAAGATAATGCCGCCCACTGCGCTGGTCAGCTGATCCAGCAGGCCGCTGGGCTTGCCAAAATAGGTATTCTCCGCATACTGACAGATCTTTGCCAGCTCCGCCGGGGCCAGACCGCAGCCATATTCTCCGTTCCAGATGGCAGCCATGCCCATTTCAAAGGCAGCAGAACTGGAAAGGCCGCTGCCGCGCAGCACATCACTGGCCGTGTATGCATCAAAGCCGCCCACCGCTTTGCCTGCCGCGCGGAAGCCCTCGGCAATGCCGCGGATCAGGCTGGCCGAGTGGGTGCTCTCCCCTTCCTGCGGCCCCTCCACGGTCAGGTCGATCACATCCAGCTTGTTGAACCCGCGGGATTTGACCCGCACGTAGCCGTCTGTATTGTGCGCAGCCACGGCCACAAGATCCAGCGTGACAGCCGCCGCAAGGCCATAACCGTGCTGGTGGTCGGTGTGGTTGCCGCCCAGCTCTGCGCGGCCCGGTGCCGAATAAACCTGCACCTGCCTGCCCGGCCCAAAGTACAGCTCAAACTGTTCCAGCGCAGCACAGTAGCGTGCCCGCTGCCGACAGATTTCCTGCGCCGCATCGCCATACAGTGCCCGGAGCTTATCGTCCCATTTGCCCGCCGCGATCTCATTTCGGAGCTGCGCACTGTTTGCCATAACGATTCCTCCCTCAATATGCTGCTTTGGGATAGATGGGTATGTTACGTCTATTGTAATGCATCCAACCGCTTTTTTCAATTTCCAACGCTGAAAAAACGCGAATTTTGGCACCCAGTTCAAAGAATAAGATGTACTTTTGTTGAATTTGCGGGCAGATGTGTGGTATACTATACCAAAGATCGGGCACAAAGCTGCCCGCAACGTGACAGAGCGGAGGAAACGCGGCTATGGCAGATGTATATAAGCAATCCTTCAAACAAAATTATACCAATAATATTGAGCTTTCCATCTTCAATTGCGGCATCGAACGCTGTGCTCCGGGCCAAACATGGGGGCCGGGTATCCGCGACCATTACCTGATCCATCTGGTACTTTCCGGCAAGGGCGTATTCGAGGTGGGCGGACGCACCTGGGAAGTGAGCCAGGGTCAGCTGTTTTTTGCCCGGCCAAGCCAGCTGATCCGGTATACTGCCGATGAGCAGCAGCCTTGGGAGTACAGCTGGGTAGGCTTCAACGGTGCGTGTGCCCACAAACTGGCCGCGCAGCTCCCCTTCACCGACGACTCGCCGGTGCATCACACCCACGACCCCGATGGGATGCGTGCCGCTCTGGCCAACATTTATTCATCCCGCGGGCTGCAGCCGCAGGATGAAGCCGCCATGGTGGGCTACCTTTATCTCTTCATCGCTTCTCTGATGAAGGAGACCAGCGCTGGCAAACCGCACACGGCTTCCTCTTCCAGCCAGTATGTGCTCAACGCCATCAAGTACATCCAGTTCAATTATTCACACGATATTTCCATTGATGATGTGGCAAAAAGCGTAGGTGTCTCCCGCAGTCACCTGTACCGCGTGTTCATGCTGAACGTAGGCAAAAGCCCCATCGATTATCTTACCGAATACCGCATCAACGAAGCCTGCAAGCTGCTGCGCGCAGGCAACCTTTCCATTGCCGAGGTCGCGGTATCGGTAGGCTTCTTTGACCAGTTCTATTTCTCGCGGGTATTCAAGCGCGCCAAGGGCGTGCCGCCCAGTAAGTATTTTGCGGCGCAGGCTGATGCTCCCGCCGACGGCCCCGACCACCAGTAAAGGAGACCCTTCATGCCCTTACAGAAAAATCAAGTTCTCACCCTGCGCGTAGAGCGTCTTTCCAGCGATGGCAGCGGCGTAGCACACAGTCCCGACGGTGAGACCGTGTTTATTCCCGGTGCCGCCCCCGGCGACGAAGCCCGGGTGCGCATCGTTAAGGACTGCAAGCGCTACGCCTTCGGTATTCTGGACGAGGTGCTCACTCCTTCGCCGGACCGTATCCCGGTGGATTGTGCTGTGGCAGGCCCCTGCGGCGGCTGCAGCCTGCGGCATCTGGACTATGCTGCCGAGCTGCGCGCCAAGCAGGAGAATGTTGCAGATGCCTTTGCCCGCATCGGAGGATTGGATGTGCCTGTGCTGCCCATTGTGGGTTCGCCGGAAGTGAACCGCTACCGCAATAAGGTGCAATTCCCGGTGGGCGTGGACAAAAGCGGTAAGCCCTGTATCGGCTTCTACGCCGGGCGTACCCACCGCATCGTCCCCTGCCCGGACTGCCGCCTGCAGCCCGGTGTGCTGAATGAGATCGGCAACGCATTGTGCGCTTTTTTTGCAGAAAAGGGCATCCAGCCGTACAGCGAGGAGACCGGCAGGGGCCTTGTGCGTCATATCTTTCTGCGGCGCGGCGCTCACAGCGGCCAGATCATGGTCTGCCTTGTCTGCACCCGTGCCAAGCTGCCCTCCGCTGAAGAGCTTTGCACCCGGCTGAAAGCTCAATTTGCAGAGATCACCACGATCCTGCTGAACGTAAATGCTAAAAACACCAACGTGATCCTTGGCACCGAGACCCACACCCTGTATGGGCAGGGGTATATTGAAGACACCCTGTGCGGTGTTCCGGTGCAGCTTGGCCCGCTTTCCTTCTATCAGGTCAATACCCTTGCTGCCGAGCAGCTTTACGGCATTGCCGCCCAGTATGCTCAGCTTACCCCGGACGACCTGCTGCTGGACCTCTACTGCGGCATGGGCACCATTGGTCTTTCCATGGCAGCGCACTGCCGTGAGCTGATCGGTGTGGAGATCGTACCGGAAGCCATTGAAAGTGCCAAGGCTAACGCTGCCCGCATGGGTGCAGATGTGGCCGCAAAGAGCCGATTTTTCTGCGCAGATGCCGGTCAGGCCGCCACCCGCCTTGCCGCTGAGGGCCTTCACCCGGACATCGTAATGCTGGACCCGCCCCGCAAGGGCTGCGACGAAGCCACCCTTTCCGCTGTCGTGCGCATGTCTCCCCGCCGGGTGGTCTACGTCAGCTGCAACCCCGCCACCGCCGCAAGAGATGCTGCATGGCTGGAACAAAATGGATATCACGCAGAGAAGGTGCAGCCGGTGGATCTATTTCCAAGAACACGGCATTGCGAAGCGGTTCTCCTTTTGACCAAACTCAATGTCGAGCGGCACATCGAAGTGGACGTCAGCATGGATGAACTGGATGTGACTGCTGCAGAAAGCAAGGCGACTTACAACGAGATTCGGGATTATGTGTGGGAACACCATCAGTTGAAGGTATCCAATCTCTATATCGCACAGGTGAAGCAGAAACGCGGCATTATTGAGCGAGAGAATTACCATAAAGCGAAAAATGAAAATGCGAAGCAGCCCAAGTGTCCGAAGGAAAAAGAGGATGCGATTGTGGAAGCATTAAAGCATTTTCAGATGATTTGATTTACAGTATGTCCGTCTGATTTTCAGGCGGGCATTTTCTTTTGTTGGAATATGGTGTTTCTATTTTTATCGTGGTACAATATCTTAAAGACTTTTTGATTTCGGAGGGAGCCGTCATGATCGATCTTGCAAAACTGGAGCCTGTTTTGGGCGGATACCAGACCTATTTCCCGAAGCATTGGCCTCATGTTGAAGATTTCAAATGGGAAGCCGCGCAGCATTTCCACGACCATTGGAATATTGACGCGGCAGATTTTGGTGAAATGTTCAAGGAAGCCACTGCAAAGGTCTTTTCGCTTCTGGATACCGGCTATGCCTATCCCCGTGCGATGATCCTGAATTTCGCAGCAGCGGACTGTGAAGCAACACGCGCAATGTTCCGCAGCTTGTTTGATGAATCCACCGAACTTTCCCAGCGCATTATTGCATTTCAGGCTGCCACCGAAGAAATACGCACAAAATACAACGACGGCAGTTGGAATAACCACTACCAGAACACCAGTGCCATCAGCGTCTATCTGTGGCTCCGGTATCCGGATCAATATTATATCTACCGCTATTCCGTTGCCCGTGACATCTCGGATGCGCTGAACTTCGATGCTCCGCCCAAGCGGGATGGTTCCGTAGAATCGCTGCTAAACAGCTACCGCCTTTATGATGAGCTGCGGGTGGCACTGAGCCAAAATGCTGCCATCACCCAGATGATCCGCAGTGCCATTGAAGCAGCCCCTGCCGGAAAATACTGGCCAGACACACACTGGAATATCGCTGCCATTGATCTGGGCTTTTATCTGAGCCGTTTCTACCTTGCCGAACAAAAGACATCACAGATGCAGGCCGGATGGTTTCCTGCTGAAAGTGAGTATGATCCGGGCATTACAACCGCACAGTGGAGTGCTTTGCTGCAAGACACCTCGGTTTTTACCTCGGAGGCTTTGCGGGTGATGAAATGTATGCTGGATTACGGCGGGCAGGCCACCTGCAAACAGCTTGCCATTAAATACGGTGAAACCAGCAACTTCTACATCTCCAACTCCTACCATCTTGCACAGCGGGTGGCAGAAAAGACTGGCTGCCGCTGCATGCCCCGCGACAGCGAAAATATGCGTTGGTGGCCCATTTTATATGTGGGCAAAAGCACAAAGGCGGATGGCACTTACATCTGGCGCTTGCGAGATGAGCTTTTACAGGCTCTGAAAAAAGCCGACCTCTCGAAAGTACCGGCTGCCGCTGCCACCTGTGAAGCACCTTCACGCCACTACTGGTGGCTGACTGCCAATCCTAAGATCTGGAGTTATTCCAGTCTGCGGGTCGGCGAAGAGCAGACCTATACGCTGTACAATGACAACGGGAACAAGCGCAGGATTTTCCAGAATTTCCTCGATGCAAAAGCCGGGGATCTAGTGATCGGCTATGAGGCCAATCCGGTAAAGCGAGTGGTAGCTCTGGCCAAGATCACACAGGAAAGCAACGGCAAAGAGATTTATTTTGAAAAGACCGAGAGCCTGACTTCCCCCATTGACTATGCTGTACTGAAGGCTTTCCCTGAGCTGGAGAAAATGGAGTTCTTCGTACAGCCGAACGGAAGCCTGTTCAAGCTCTCGGAGGGTGAGTACAACTTTATTCTGGATCTGATCCGGGATGAAAACCCTGCTCCCGTCCGGCAGGCATCTGCCGACAGCTACACCAGAGTTGATTTTCTGCACGATGTTTTTCTGAGTGAGCAACGCTATGAAGTGTTGGTTTCTTTGCTACGCCACAAGAAAAATATCATTCTGCAAGGTGCACCCGGCGTTGGAAAGACCTATGCTGCCAAACGGCTGGCGTACTCTATAATGGGTCAAGCTGATTCCTCCCGGGTTGAGTTTGTTCAGTTCCACCAGAATTACTCCTACGAGGATATCATGCTGGGCTACCGGCCGGACGGCTCCGGCTTCAAGCTGACAGAGGGTGTATTTTACCGCTTCTGCCAGAAGGCTTCCAACGACCCCGACCGAGAATACTTTTTCCTGATCGATGAGATCAACCGGGGCAACCTGAGCAAGATCTTCGGCGAGCTGATGATGCTGATTGAAAGCGACCATCGGGGCGAAAAGATCACACTGGCCTATAACGGGATGCCCTTCTATGTCCCGGAAAATTTGTACATTATCGGTATGATGAATACTGCCGACCGCAGCCTGGCCATGATCGACTATGCACTGCGCAGACGCTTCAGTTTCTTCGAGATTGAACCGGCGTTCACCTCCGATGGATTCCAGAAATATCAATCTGCGCTTGACAATGAAACCTTCAATGCTCTGGTGGAACAGATCAAGGCATTGAACCGGGAAATTACCACAGATGCCTCCCTCGGTCCCGGATTTCGTGTTGGTCACAGTTACTTTTGTCTGGCCGACCCTGCTGCCTGCACCACTGACTGGATGCGCTCTGTGGTGGAGTTTGACCTTCTGCCTACGCTGGCAGAATACTGGTTCGACGCGCCCGACAAACTGCACCGTTGGGAAAAGAATCTGCGTGGTGTTTTCAATGACGACTGACAAAGGGATCTTTATCCAGAACATCTACTACATGCTCTCCTACGCCTATCAGGTGCTGCAGCAGCAGGATTATCAGTGCATCGCCTCGGAAAAGTTTGAGCGTATCGACGATTTGTTTGCTGCCATCCTTGCAAAGGGTGTTTCCCGGCAGCTGAAGCAGGGGCTCTATCGAGAATATGTTTCCCGAAGCGAGACCCGGTCAGTTTTGCGTGGAAAGCTGGATCTTCCGCAGACCATTAAGACCCGTATCCAGCACAAGCCACAGGTCGCCTGTACCTTTGACGAGCTTTCCGAGGATAACCTGTATAACCAGATTCTGAAAACCACCCTGCATGTGCTGCTTCGGGATAAGAATGTTTCTACTGAGCGCAAAGTGGAATTGAAGAAAGCGCTTCTGTTTCTGGACACGGTTTCTGCACTGCTTCCCTCTCAAATCCCATGGAAGCAGTTACATTATCAGCGGAGCAACCAGAATTACGAGATGCTGTTGAATCTCTGCTATTTCGTGCTGCACGATATGCTGCAGACCACCGAAAACGGCAGCTATAAAATGACAGCATTTTCGGATGAACGCATGGCAAAGCTGTACGAACGCTTTATTCTGGAGTATTACCGACAAAATCATCCCTACCTTACTGAGGTCAAGGCTGCGCAGGTCAAATGGGATCTTGTGGGAGAGCACGATGCTGCCATGCTGCGGTTTCTCCCTGCCATGCAAACCGATATTTTTCTGCGTTTTCGCGAAAAAGTTCTCATTCTGGATGCCAAGTATTACAGCCAGACATTGCAGCAGCAGTTTAATAAAGAGACCCTGCATTCTGCCAACCTCTACCAGATCTACACCTACGTTAAAAATCAGGATGCTACCCATACTGGAAACGTTTCCGGGCTGCTAGTCTACGCCAAAACGCAGGAAGCCATCACGCCGAATTGTCTCTTCAACTTAGGCGGCAATCAGATCGGTGCACGCACCTTGGATCTCAATCAGGATTTTCGGCAAATCACCGCACAGCTGGATGGAATTGCCCAGCAGTTTTTCGGGAAGCATCCGCTTTGATCTTTTCCATGTCGATTTACCCGCTTTCACACCCGCCCGTCTGTTTTTTCAAACTTTCTCCTCCTAAGTGTCCGAAGGCAAAAGAGGATGCGATTGTGGAAGCATTAAAGCATTTTCAGATGATTTGATACGCAATCACCCCAGAGAGAATAGCCTCTTGTGCGTTCTCTCTGGGGGTGATTTTTGCGTTATGCTACTTCCGGGTAGCGCATATATACATACTCGTAGATTTTCTTCTGGTAGGTCTGGATATCGCTTACATCATAGCTATTGGGAAGTTCTTGCCAAAGGGTATTGCGAATCAGGTTATCCACAATCGCCTTAGTTTCCTGCTTGTCCGTCCAATGGTCGAGTTTGGCAATCTGCTGTTTGATTTTTGTCAGCAAGTCCACGGACACCTTCTTGATCGTTTCAATTTCCTGCTTCGTGAGGTTCTCCGAAAACAGCAAATCGTACACTGAAAGTTCCTCATCGCTGGAAAAGCCCTCACGCACATAGCGTTGCTGTTCCATATCCAGCGAACTGGCCAGTTCCATCAGATCCATGAAGGTTTTTTCAATGGTTGCCCGGTTCTGCTCCGCATTGTAGGCATCGATGATCTCCTGATAGCGGTCATAATAATCAATGCGCTGCGGGTTTGCAAACAGCATTTTCGCCAGTTGCTGGTTTACCAGTTCATCCAAATCGCGCAGCAAGAGATTCTTCCGCCGGGTGTAGGCAAACTCCCGGCTCAGCAGCTCAAAATCAATTTTGCTGATGTCAAACTGCCGGGAAGGTACAGCCTCCTGATCCGGCTTTTCCACATGGATGTACTCGTTGACGATGCCGTTGATCTGCACCATCAGGTCGGTATTGTCCGCGTGTTTTCGCTTCTGCTGCAAGCCCTCGTAGATGGCGAGAATTGCGTTTTTCCGGGCGCGCACGGCATCGTCCACATCGTCACGGTCTGCGTAGCGGAACAGCCGCGCCAGTTCAGACGCATAGGTCTGGAAGGTTTTCTTGGTTTCCAACGTCTCGCACATCGCGTTGACTGCATCCTGTACAAGGCTCATCTTTTCAAAGTCCTGTGCGTCCACCAATTCCTGCAGCCGGAACCCGTGTTCTGCCAGAAAGCCGTCCGCTTTTCCGATGACCGTGCAAATACGCTGGATCAGCTCCGTTTTATCCACCGTTGGATCAACACCCGCCGGGCTGTTCTTGCTGACCGTATAATCTGCCAGAGCCTTGCGCAGCGCCTTTACGATACCAATATAGTCCACGATCAGGCCGTTGCTCTTGCCCTCCGAAACACGGTTTGCACGAGCAATAGTCTGCATCAGGGTATGGGCTTTCAACGGCTTGTCCAGATACAGACAGGACAGATACTTTACATCAAAGCCCGTCAGCCACATGGCACAGACGAACACCACCCGGAACGGATTCTTGCTGTCCTTGAATTCTTTATCCAGCTCCCGCTTTTCCATTTTGGCACGGTGCGGCAGAATATCCAGCCCCCACTTTTTGAAGGTCTGCACCTCGTTCTGCTCCTGACTGATCACCACTGCCATTTCGGTTTCTTTCATCCATGCCAGTTTGCGGGCAAGCTCCTGTGCTTCCTGCTGGGTCACTGTGCCCTGCCGGGCTTCCAGTTCCCTGATCTTTGCCCGCCAGTATTCCTGCACATAGTTGTACATCCGCACACAGGTGACCTTATTCAGACAGACGAACATCGCCTTGCCGCTGGTCCAAAGGTCAGAGTAATGCTCCACAAAGTCCCTTGCAATGGAACGCAGCCGTTCATCTGCGGTGAGAATATGGATCTCCTTTGCAAACTCGCGTTCCAGCTTTTCCTCCTGCGAGGGATCAAGGTCGGCTGCTTCAATGGCATCCAGAATCCGCCCGGTGATCTCCGGCTTGTCCAACTGGGCGATCTTATCCGCACGGTTCTCATAATACAGCGGCACCGTTGCGCCGTCCTCCACCGCCCGCTTGAAGTCATACACCGACAGATACCCGCCAAAGGTGCGCTCGGTGATATGGTCATCTGCCAGAAGTGGCGTACCGGTAAAGCCGATGCGGGATGCCGTGGGCAGCAGGTGCATCATGTTGTCTGCAAAAATGCCGTACTGACTGCGGTGGGCTTCATCCGACAAAATCAGAATGTCGTGATCCGGGTAGATAGGCGGCTCCTTGGGCAGATTGAACTTCTGGATCAGGGTAAACACAAAGCTGGGGTTGCCCTGCAGCTTTTTTACAAGGTCTGTACCGCTGGATGCAATGAACTGTGAAGCCTTGGTTTTGCCCAGCAGACCGCAGTTTTCAAAGGTATCGCTGATCTGCCGGTTCAGCTCGTCACGGTCGGTCAGTACCACAATGGTGGGCGAGCCTGCAAACTTGCGCCGGATCTTCTGCGCCAGAAAGACCATGGAGTAGCTCTTGCCAGACCCCTGCGTGTGCCAGAACACACCCAGCCTGCCGTCTTCTCGTAAGCACTGACGGCCTCGTTGACGCCGAGATACTGGTGGTTGCGGGCCAGAATCTTGGTGGTGTGCCCACCGGAATGGTCGTAAAGGATGAAGTTTTCCAGCAGATCGAGGAAGGTCTTTTTCTCGCAGATGCCCCGCAGCATGGTTTCCAGTTCCACGCTGCCTGCATCGCTTTCCTTCAGACGCTTCCACTCGTGGAAAAACTCGTACTTGCTGCCAAGCGTACCCACCTTGGCTTCCAATCCATTGGACAGCATGAGAAAGGCATTATAGTAGAACAACTGCGGAATGGTATCGAGGTAGTCCCGATAATTGTCTATGTAGGCGTTCTGCACATCCACGGTGGGCTTTTTCAGCTCGATGAACAACAGCGGAATGCCATTGACAAAGCCCACAATGTCTGTCCGGCGGCGGTACAGCTGCGAGTGGATCTTCATCTCTTTTACGGCGAGGAAATGATTGTTTTCCGGGTTTTTGAAGTCGATCACCGCCGCGCTTCGGATTTCGGTGCGGCCATCCGGCCGCTTGACCGTCACCGGGATGCCATCCCGCAGCAGAAAATACTTTTCCTCGTTGATCTGCATCAGGGATGCGGTGGAAACGTGCGCCGTAAATTTCTTCTGCACCTCGTCCAGCTGGTTCGGGGTGAGCCACGGGTTCAGCCGCAAAAGTGCCTGCCGAAAATACCGGGTCAGCAACACTTCCCCATAGCTGGTGCGGCCTAACGTCCCGTCCGGTCCCAGCTTTTCGGAGTTGTAAGCCAGCACCACCTCCCAGCCCAGAACATTTTGCAGCAAGTTGCCTGCACTGTTCTGGACAAGGACATTTTCGGAGTATTCGCGGCTCATAGGATCACCTCATTTTTTCAACTTTTCTTTTAAGCAGAATTCTTCATTGATTTTAATGATTATAATTGCCATCACAATTAAGAATCGCATATAATCATCTCTATGTACCTTTTCATCTAATGAATTAGTCGAGTGAATATATTTATTTCTCAAATCTAGTCCATTTGAAAATTTATGTTTATTAAGTAAATAATCAAGATAATCTTGTTCTGGTCGTGAGAACAATGTATTCTCTACCAGCAACTTATTATTTTTCAGTGCATCCTTCAATGGATCATTTTCTGTTTTTTCATAGGCCAAGCAAAGATATTCATATCTATAAAGTTGAATCAACATTCTCAATCTATCATACTTCAGTTCAATTTCCCCAGCTTCATCTATTCTTATAGTACCTTGACTTAATAAGAAGTCGATTTTTTCTTTCTGAATAGTTTTAAAATCATTATAATATACAGTTTCATTCTCTAGAAGTTTAAAGAAAGAATCATAGGCCTTTCCTATTCTTTCCACGTAAGTTAAAAGTGATTGTGATGAAAAGATACTTATATATTCCGATCTAATATTTTCATCATTACAATAGGCATACTTTTGTGTGCTTAGACTTGCAACTTGTGAAAACTCAACGCTTTGAGATGAGAACTCCAGATAATCTCTATCAATTGCTCCATATTTACTGTATAAATCAAATTGCTTTAAAACATGATCTATTTTACTAGAAATCAGTCTGTTTCTTTCCCCAAATGGCGCATCCCTCCTCACTTTCTCATAAACAAACCCCTCCACATTAAACTCATCTTTTAGGTATGTTTCAAAAAACCATTTATAAATATCTTCTATTTCTATTTCTCGCTGGCACAAAATGTTATAATACCCTGTCATTTGAAGAAATGCCATAGTGTTTTTTATACGAAAACTTGTTCCGACTTGGTACTCTCTCAATCCTCTTGTTCCAAACAAAAAGTTTTCAAGACCATACTCAGAGGGTTGCGAAACCAATAGGCATCTGTTAAAAAAATCAGCAAATTCAAACCAGTAGAAATTATTAAGAAGCGTTGCATAATCAAGATTATCTAGTATCCATTTACTGTCATATGAAACTTTTAGTTCATTCTGATCTTCTGATTCATTTTCTATCTTTCCGGTACCATCCATCGGTTTAAAGCCGATTCCTACTCCTGTTCTAAACGATAGGCCAGTTTCAAAAAGTTTTTTTCGCATGATTTCTAGTTTTTTATATGCTTTAAAGCGTGTCATTTCGCTAAGTTTAAGCTTGTCCGGATTCTCTTCTTGCATAATCACAGTCAAATAATTCATATTAGGAGAATCCAATTCGATGTACCTTTGAACTAACCCTTCCTTATCTTCTACTGTCAATTCTTTTGGAATGTAATACAGTTCTTTGTCCTCAGAACGTTCCAAAAACTTATTGACAAAGAATTCTGCATTCTCTGCATCCTTTAAAATGTATTCACGCACAACCTTCCCAAATTTATATACAATATCTTTTTCTCTCAGTATTCGATCAATTCTAATATTAGCCTTTTCCAGAAATTCAGCAAATTGCAAATCATCAAACTTTTTGTACAATCCTATCTTGCAAACCAGTTCAACAAAATCTTGACGGTACATTATATTAGTTTCGTTATATAATGTTGCCAACTCATTTATATCTTTTGAATTAAGGAAGCAGCCAACAACTCCGAACACCTGATTAGCCTTATTTTGATAATCTGTATATTGAGGATTTGTCCAGTCCTCAAGTCGTATTCCAGTGTCGATATATTTTTTCACATTATAAAGTTCTATAACTTTATTTATATCTGTGTAGCTTTTCCAATTATCATAATCGTCAAAAACTATCTCGCACTTTTTTAATTCTCCCAGATTAACAACTTCGCCATTTCCATAAAAATCGACACCGAAATACGCATCCATCTATATTACACCTCCACTTCCCCGCTCATCAATTTAGGCAACAGTACATCTCTTGCCATCTTTAATTGGTTATTTTGTTTTTCCAAATTTCTGATTTTCCGATATTGCGCTTCTGCAATCTTTGCAAACATCTCTTGCAATTCGTCTGTCGGCTCAATTACTTCAATATTAGAAAGCACGTTTCGATTCAATGTCGGAATGGCTCCCCCATTATTTAGCGATGCAAAGTCCACTGTTTGTAGCAAGCTGTAAACAAAGAAAATATTATGATCCTTGTAATCGCTTATGTAAAGCGATGTATTATGCGGCCAGAAATTATCCCAAATAAATTGATACTTACCCAAGCTTCCAGAATGACCCGTTACAATGCCCGGCCCCTTAATCTTAAATTCGTTATGATATCCAATCACCGTAGTTGAGCCAACAACTGGATATCGTCCAGCTTTCATCTCGTTTTTTTGTCAAATCATATCCTCGATGAAATGTCAATATTTCATTGATATTTGTCCTGCTCCACCCCTCCGGCACGCCATCCACAATTTTCGTGTTTTCATGCCCCGGAAAGCGCAAATCCACAAACCACTCTTTATAAAGCCGCTGGGCTGCTTCTTCCAGCAATTTGATTTGTTTCTGGTTGTTTTCAATCAGGTCATCATAGGCAGAGAGGATATCAGCAATTCTTTTTTGAATTTCCAGTGTAGGTAGACGAATCGGAACCGAACTCAAAATTGTGGTATTAAGATTCAGCATTGTTGCACCAACTGCGTGTTTTTCAACCCATCCAACCGTATCGGGATGTTGCAATTGAAAAAAAACAAAACGAGAATCCGCTTTTTCGGAATCAATAGTTACTCTCAAACATCCTGTCCCGCATAGCCATCCCTCTTCTTTTTTAGTTACATGAGCACAGCGTCCAACATCACCTCTTCTCGAATACAAAATATCTCCTACTTCAATTTTATGGCGGCATAAACGCTCAACATGTGTTTTATCAACTCTCGCAATCGACTCTTCTGAAATCTTTCCACCAACCAAATCCTTCGGCATTACAACTGGTATTCCACATTCCGAATAATCCGATTGATGCAACTGTGACCCGAACGGTCCTGTCTGAATATTTTTTGATATATCCCCTAACTTTGCAATTTCCCACATCATACCCCCATCTCCTCCAGATTCTTCGAGATGGTTTCCATCAGGCGGTTGGACTCTGCCTGCAATTCCAGCAGTTCCTTGTGGATTTCCTTCATCCGCTGGGCAAAATCCACACCGTCGTCCTCCACGGGTGCAACGCCCACATAGGCACCGGGCGTCAGGGATGCGCCTTTTTCGTTGAGGATGGTATCTCGGCTGGCCACCTTGCACAGACCGGGGATATCCTGATAAACGCCCTCGCCAAACTTTTCGGTGAGCCAGACAGCCTCCTTGGCAACGGTCAGCTTCTCGTTGAGGGCTTCCAGCTCCTTGTCGAACTTTTCCTGCGTAGCTTTGCGCTCCTTGCGGGGTGCTGCCTCCACAGCGGCTTTGGCTTCTTCCCGCTTGGCCTGCACGTTTTGTTCCAGTGCGGCCTGAATCTCTGCAAAGGGGCGGTCGTCCGCCAGCTCTGCATGATACTCTGTCAGAAGCGCCTTGTACTTGTCCACCTCGCCGCGATAGAGCCAGACAATGGCGTTGAGGTTCTTCAGCTGCCAGTCGCTCCACTCGTTCTGAGTGCGGTCCACCACGGTATAATAGTTGCGGGCGTCGATGAACAGTACGGTGTCCAGCAGATGTTCCGGCTTGCCCTTATCCAGAAACCACAGCGAACAGGGCAAACTTTTGGTGTAGAAGAAATTATTGCCCACGCTCATCATCACGTCCACATGGCCGGTCTGGATGAGCTTTTCACGGATGTCCTTGTCTTTGCCCTGACTGTCGGTAGCCGAGGACGCCATCACAAAACCCGCACGGCCATGCTCGTTCAGGTAGGAGTAGAAATAGGACACCCACAGATAATTTGCGTTGCCGATCTCCTTGGCCTTGTTCACGCCGGGCAGGCCAAAGGGCAACCGCCCGGCACTCTGCGCCGACTCCGACTTGACCTTATCCACGTTAAACGGCGGATTTGCCATCACATAGTCGCAGCAGCCGTTCAGGTTGTGGGCATCGTGATAGAAGGTATTGGCTTCATCGCCGGACTTGATCACGCCGGTCAGGCCATGCACAGCCATATTCATCAGGCAAAGCTTTGCGTTGTACTCCACCTTTTCCTGTCCGTAGAAGGTCATGGTGTTGTTAGCGATCATGCCCGCATGGTTTACAAAGTCGCCGGTCTGCACAAACATACCGCCGCTGCCGCAAGCCGGGTCCAGCAGAACGCCGTGGGCAGGCTCCAGCACATTGACGATCATCTTCACCAGCGATTTCGGCGTAAAGAACACGCCGTCATCCTGTGCCACATTTTTGGCAAACTTATTCAAAAAGTACTCGTAGATACGGCCGATCACATCGCCGCCCACATCGTCCAACGCATCATTGTTGAAGATGCGCAGCAGTTCCCCCAGCAGCTCATCCGAGAAGATGGTGTAGTCCTTCGGCAGAACGCCCTGCAGCTGCTCGCTCTGCTGCTCCACCAGTTCCATGGCGTTGTTCACCACTTCGCCCAGACTGTTCAGAGGATTGCCCTCGATGCCGGTCAGCCCCTGCTCCGGGATGTTGGCGGGCAAATTGACTAAGTAATTGTACTGCGCCTCCTTGGGCAGAAACAGTGCACTCTTTTCGGCAAAGTCGCTTTGCTCCACCGGCAGCACCCGGCCACCGCGCACGGGACGGTCTTTCAGGATCTCCTGCTCTACCAGTTTGAAGCGGCTGTACGCATACCGCAGAAAAATCAGTCCCAGTACCGGCATACAGTATTGGTTCGAGGTGAGTTTAGAGCCTGCACGCAGCAGATCTGCCGACTCCCACAGGTCAGCTTCCAGTTTTTTGACGTTCACATTATTTGCCACGAGGGGGTTCCTCCTGTTGTTTGGATTTTCATTTTCTATTGTATCACATTTTTCTGCAATGTTCATCTTTAATCATTGCTATTTTCTTTTTTGACTGGAAAAAGTTATTTACCAATGGCTGACAATGTGTTAGAGCCACAAACTTTCTCATTTGGAGACGCTAAGTCTGCATCCACCGGATGCAGTTCAAGGGTTTGGGTGTCCCCAACAAGTATTTTGCAACGCAAAAGAAGCAGATGTATATACGTCTGCATTGCTTGCGGATGCTATGAAATCTCTCAACGTGCTTCCCAGATTTGAAAATCATTTTGCGATCAAGACCGTCCATTTTCAAGTTTCACTTGATGCGGGCGGTTATTTTTTGCTCAGGAAGTTTTCGAGTTAGCAATCGCAGCAAGCAGGGCGAGTTGGTACCAACTCACGATTTTTGAATCTGATTTTACAAATCCGACTTCAAAAACGATTGTTGGGCTTCGCCAAAACCCGATATTCAGCACATAAACTGTGCCGACTGCGTATCTTAACAGACGCTGAATAAGCAAATTTCTTGTAGAAAAAATCGTTTCCGAAAAATCGTCGTTGATTCATTCAATGTTGTACAAAACCGGAACTATTACTTCCGGTTTTGAAGGCAAAAAGCGGAAGTATCACTTCCTAAAAAATCGAGCAATTTTATGGTATGCTCTATCCAGAGCCGTTCACAAGAACCGGACCTCCCAAGTCCGGTTTTCTCCCTCAAAACCGGACCTGATACGTCCTAAAAATACTTATTTGATTGTGATAGGCTTTCTACAAGCCTTCATCGAACCTTGAGAACCGAATGACCGTCTGCATGGGATACCCGGCCATGACCCCGCAAGGGAGAGCCGGAAAACGCCGCTGGAAGGGGGTAGGAAGTCCGTGCAGAGAGAACGGCACCCCAAATTTGAGATCACGTTGATACGCAAAACCGGAACCAGTAGTTCCGATTTCACTTTTAAATTCACTTCAAAATCCTCAAAAACCGGAACTACCAGTTCCTAAAAACAAAATTTACGATGTGATACACTAAACCCACAGAAGCACATTCTTCATTGCTTTTTCGCAAGTTCCGACAAAAAATGTCCAATTTTTAGTAGACATTCAAATCAACTTTCGTAAAAACCGGACGTAATGTGTCCTAAAAATTTTTCTGTTGATGTGTTAATCTAGTTTCAAATCCATCGTTGATCCTTGAAAACCGCATGACCGTCTGCATGGGATACCCGGCGATGACCCCCAAGTGGGAGAGCCGGAAGACGCCGCCGGAAGGGGGCAGGAAATTCATGCGGGGATAACGGCTGAACTACCAATAAATTTTTGAAAGGAAATTTTGCCTATGAGGAAAAACAAGTTTGAATTTATCATCGACTCCGAATTTCAATCTCAGATTCCTGCATTGACCGATGAAGAATTTCAGCAACTGGAAGAAAACATCCTTTCAGAGGGTGAAGGCCTGTCTCCCCTGATTGTCTGGGGCAACATTCTTGTTGATGGCCACAATCGCTATAAGATTCTCCAGCAGCACCCAGAAATCCCTTATACCACCCGCTCGATCTCCTGCACCTGCGAAACCCGTGAAGATGTTCTTGCATGGATCTGCAAGCATCAGCTGGGTCGTCGGAATCTGACACCCGAGCAGAAAAAGTTTCTGATTGGAAAGCAGTATCACTCTGAAAAATCCACTCGTGGGGGAAACCATGGCAATCAGTACACGCAGGTGGCAAACTGTCAAATTGACAATTTGCCATCGGTAGAAAACACGACCGAACGAATCGCCAAAGAAAACAATGTAAGCCCTTCTTTCGTAATTCGTGCCGAGCAGTTCATGAAAACCGTTGAGCTGATGGAAAAATACTGCCCCGGCATTCAGGAAGAAATCTTATCCGGCAAACTTAAGCTATCCCAGCGAGAGGCTACCATTATCCGTGGAACTTCCACGGAAGCATTGCCCACCGTGGTATCAACGTGGCGAGAGGAAAAGCTGAACGGTAAACCAGACGATAGTGCAGACACCTATGAAAATTCAGAATTGCTTTCCAATGTCGCCGAAAACAATTTTTCTACTGTTGCCACATCGAAGATCCAAACGGCCGATCCACTCTCGGAGAATCGACCTTTTATTTCATCGGGAAAGCGCAGCACCGAACTCCAGACCATTCGTGAGCTAGGAGAAAAGATGGCAACGGTTGATCATGTCGCCGATGCCGAAGGAATGTTCAGTGAAATCAACAGTGCCTCTGATAGCTTTATTTTCCGTCTCGAACAATGCTTTGCTCTGTATCCCGACTTTCTGACAAATGTGGAGATTGAAGCAAAAGTTATTGCTGCTTTGCAAAAAGCAGAAAGCTATATTGTGCATCTGAAAGAACAGCATCGGCAGCATCTTCTGGAGACTGCCAACAGCCAGTAAAATGCTCTCAAAAAATTTGTTTGATGAAAAAGCACTGGAGGTGAATGCCATTTCAAATTATTTGACCGCTGATACTCCACTGCCGCAATATCTGCCGTATGCTCGCTTTCTGCTGGATACAGACCTGAGCCACACAGCAAAGCTGCTCTACGCCCTGTTGCTGGATCGTGCAACACTTTCCCAAAAGAACAACTGGATGGACGAGTGCGGCTTCGTCTATGTTATTTTCCCGCTTTCATCATTGAGCGATGCTCTACGATGCAGCACCATGAGCATTAAACGTGCGTTGCGTTCACTGGAAGATGCCGATTTGATCGAGCGCAGGAGAGGTCACATTGCTGTTCCCAACAATATCTTTGTAAAAGTCCCGACAGAACAAAAATGTTCCTCTGCATGGAACGATTCTGCTCCATGTGATAGAACAGAAATGATATCTTCCATGGAACAAAAGTGTTCCACTAACCAACGTAATAAGAACGACCTGAAAAATAACCACCTGATAAAAACAACAGATGCTTATTTGACCTTTGGCGAATATCAGAATGTCTTTTTAACAGCAAAGGAGTACAGGCGACTCAAAGCTGATTTCTCCGGGCTAGATGATCTAATCGAACAGTTTTCGGCTTATATCCAGTCTACCGGCAAAAAGTACGCTGATCATGCCGCTACCCTGCGCATCTGGGCGAAACGGCAAAGACCAGAACAGAAGCAAGCACCGGGCATCCCGGACTACACATTCAAGGAGGGAGAAAGCCTATAAAGACGATTGAGAAAATTTTAGAACAGTCCGTTTTCGGTATTCCCGAAAACACTGAGGATTATTATGGCGAGGATGGTCTGCTTTACTGCAGAAAATGTCACACGCCAAGGGAAGAGTTCTTTGCAAAGGGCATTGCCCTGATGGGCAAAAACAAGCACCCCATTGAATGCAGCTGCCAGCGCATCGAGAGGACAAAGCAGGAAGCCCTTATCAAGCAGCAGAAGCACAGCGACCTTGTACGGCGGCTGAAAGCAGAAGGGTTTTCTGACCCGGCAATGCTGGACTGGACCTTTGAAAACGACAATGGCCGCAGCCCGCAGATGCACCATGCACGCTGCTATGTGGAACAGTGGCAGGCCATGCGCTCAGAGAACCTAGGACTGCTCCTCTGGGGCGGTGTGGGTACAGGCAAGAGTTTCCTTGCCGGGTGCATTGCGAACGCTCTGATGGAGCAGGAGGTGCCTGTGCGTATGACGAACTTCGCCCGAATCCTGAACGAGCTGAACAGCAGCTTTTCCGGACGAAATGATATTGTGGACAAGCTCTGCCGCTATCCCCTGCTTATCATTGACGATTTCGGCATGGAACGTGGCACCGAATACGCGCTGGAACAGATCTACAACATCGTGGACAGCCGATACCGCAGCCGGAAGCCGCTGATCGTCACCACCAACCTGACGCTGGACGAGATACGGCACCCACAGGATACCACCCATGCCCGCATCTATGACCGCCTGCTGGAAATGTGTGTTCCGGTTTCCTGCATTGGGGTCAGTTTGCGGAAGGAGAACGCACAGGAAAAGCTGGAACGCTTAAAAATTTTAATCGGATAGATCAGAAACATTTCTGAAGGAATCCGCAGGACGTCCTAAGTTCTGCTACAAGGAAATGGAGTTGCCTATTGAATAATTTTCATCGTATAGAAAACAATCCCACCCCTTCGGAATGCTCTACGCCCATACTCGATGAATGGAACGCATTCGCAACCTTTCTAGCCGATGTGATTGAGAAGTACGCATCGATCTTGGAAATAGACAACGCCGTATCCTCAACCAACAACGAAAATCGACAAGATACTGTTGATACCGCTCTTGCAGCATGATATAATATTCTTGTAATATTTGTCCCAACCCAGTGGCAAGGTTTCCCCTTCCACTGTATTACATACACGGAACGAGGTGCTTAAAATGAATCGACCAGATGACTCTCCTAAAAATTCCATCCTCATTTACACCACGGAAGATGGCCTGACCAAAATTGACACCACCTTTGATGGTGACACTGTCTGGCTTTCCATTGACCAGATGGCCGATTTGTTCCAACGTGACCGCAGCGTTATCGGAAAACACATTCGAAACATTTTCAAAGAAGGCGAGCTCCAAAAGGAATCAGTGTGGGCAAAATTTGCCTACACTGCCGCTGATGGAAAGACATACGACGTGGATTATTATAATCTTGACGTCATCATTTCCGTTGGTTACCGCGTCAAATCTAAACGTGGCACACAGTTCCGTATCTGGGCAACTGGCATTTTGAAAGAATATATGCGCAAGGGATTTGCGCTGGATGACGAACGCCTGAAAAATCTGGGCGGCGGTGGATATTTCAAAGAGCTGTTAGAACGCATCCGTGACATCCGTGCTTCCGAAAAAGTGTTTTATCGTCAGGTTCTGGAAATCTATGCAACCAGCATCGACTATGACCCGAAAGCAGAAATCTCCGTCCATTTCTTCAAAAAAGTCCAGAATAAAATTCATTATGCCATCCACGGACAGACTGCCGCAGAAGTCATTTACAACCGTGCCGATGCCGAGAAGGAGTTTATGGGACTGACCACTTTTGCTGGAAATCAGCCCACCCTGCAAGAAGCCAAAATCGCTAAGAATTATCTGAACGAGAAAGAGCTTCGCGCCATGGGACAGCTTGTTTCCGGTTATCTGGACTTTGCAGAGCGTCAGGCAGAGCGCGAACAGCCCATGACTATGCAGGATTGGGCCAATCACCTTGACCGCATTCTGACAATGAGCGGTGAGCAGTTGCTTGTCGGAAACGGCACTGTGACGCACAAGCAGGCCGTGGACAAAGCCACCACTGAATATCGGAAGTATAAGGCAAGAACGCTCAGCGATGTGGAACAGGACTATCTGGATTCCATCCAGTTCTTAGAGCAAAAAATCGACAAGAAATAACGGTATCTGTGAGGATTTCTTATGTCACAGGGAAAGACAAAAGTTTATATTTACACTCGTGTATCTACCACCATGCAAATCGATGGCTATTCGCTGGATGCCCAGAAAGCCCGGATGAAAGCATACGCTGACTTCAACGATTACCAGATCGTTGGCGAGTATGAGGATGCCGGTAAATCGGGCAAATCCATCGAAGGCCGTGCCTCTTTTTGCCGGATGATGGAGGACATCAAATCAGGAAAAGATGGCGTTTCCTACGTTTTGGTGTTCAAACTGTCTCGGTTCGGCCGCAATGCCGCCGATGTGTTGTCTACCTTGCAGGTCATGCAGGATTTCGGGGTCAACCTCATCTGCGTGGAAGATGGCATTGATTCCTCCAAGGATGCAGGCAAGCTCATGATTTCCGTTCTTTCTGCGGTAGCTGAGATCGAGCGCGAAAACATTCGCGTCCAGACAATGGAAGGTCGCATTCAAAAAGCGCGGGAAGGCCGCTGGAACGGCGGATTTGCGCCCTATGGTTATCGTTTGGTTGACGGTGTGCTGCAAATCAATGAAGATGAAGCTCCTGCCATTCGCACGATTTTTGAGCAATATGTAAACACGGACACAGGTGCAAATGGACTTTCCAAATATCTGGAGACCCACGGCTTTCAGAAACTTGCTCGTCAAAATGGCACCTCTCCCCTTTTCAGCGCAACATTGATTCGTGCCATCCTGAAGAACCCCGTCTACTGCGGAAAAATCGCCTTTGGCCGCCGCAAACTCGAAAAGATTCACGGCACCCGGAACGAATATCATCAGGTTCCACAGGAGAATTATTTGCTGGTGGACGGCCTGCACGAGGGCATCGTATCAGAAGAATTGTGGAACGCTGCACAGGTCAAGCTGTTGGTGCAATCCAAACGATACGAGCCAGTCAACCGCAGCAAAACGGAACAGGCGCATTTATTATCCGCCCTTGTCAAGTGCCCCATTTGCGGTGCTGGAATGTACAGCAACAAATGCACCAAAAGAAAGAAAGATGGCACACCCTATAAATCTTTCTCTTATTACAGTTGCAAGCACCGCAAGATGCAACGTGGGCAAAAATGCGATTTCAACAAGCAAATTCAGGAAGAAGTTCTGGACAACGCCGTGGTGGAGGTTATCATCAAACTAGTCAGCAATCCAAAGTTTGCCGCCATGATGCAGGAGAAGATCAACAGCAAAGTAGACACCACTGCCATTGAACAGGAAATTGCGGCCGCTGAAAAGCAGTTGCGGCAGTATTATTCCATCAAGTCCAAAATTATGGAGGAGATCGACACCCTTGACCCGGATGAGCGCCACTATATCATCCGCAAATCTGACCTTGACGAGCGGCTTTACAGGATGTACGATAAAATCGAGGAAGCCGAAAACAACCTGATGGATGCCCGGGCAAAGAAGCAGGCTATCGAAGCGGATAAAATCACGGGCGACAACATTTACAAAGTTCTCATCTGCTTTGAAAAGCTCTACAATGTGATGAATCCCCTTGAACGCAAAAAGCTGATGGAACATCTGATTTCTGAAATTCAGATCTACCCGGAGCGTCAGCCCAACGGTCAGTGGCTCAAATCCATCAAATTCCGACTGCCTATCGTTGAAAGCGATATTGATCTGTGTTTGGACAATGAAAGTCATACCGAATGTGTGCTGAGCTTTTCCAAGGTGTGAGGTTTGAAAAAATGGCTATTCCAAAATATAATGAACTTTACTCGCTGTTCCTCTTTGCAATTCAGGACGGTGCCCCGCATTCTTCAAAAGATGTAAAGAAAATCATCTCTCAAAAACTCCAGTTAACCGCCTTGCTCTTGAATTGGTAAACATACATAAAAAGCGCCCGTCCCGGTTTTTTCCGGGACAGGCGCTTTGCATTTTAACCTTGTAATTTATCAGGACAGAATCATGCGGTCATTTGCAAACTCGCCGCCGCTGGCGATCTGGAACTTTGCCAGTAGGTCGGAGACGTGCAGGTTCTTCTTTTCCTCACCGGAAACATCATAGATGATATGGCCTTCGTACATCATGATCAGGCGGTTGCCATACTTAATGGCATCCTTCATGTTGTGGGTGATCATCATGGTGGTGAGATGGTTTTCCTCCACGATTTTGGCCGAGAGGGTCAGCACCTTGAGCGCGGTCTTGGGGTCCAGCGCAGCGGTGTGCTCGTCCAGCAGCAGGAGCTTGGGCTTGTTCATGGTAGCCATCAGCAGGGTCAGTGCCTGACGCTGGCCGCCGGAAAGCAGGCCCACACGGGCCGTCAGGCGGTCTTCCAGACCCAGATCCAGCGTCTTGAGCAGTTCACGGTACTGCTCGCGCTCTGCCTTGGTAATGCCAATGCGCAGGGTGCGGGGCTTGCCGCGGCGTGCTGCCAGGGCAAGGTTCTCTTCGATCTGCATGGTGGCAGCAGTGCCGGTCATGGGGTCCTGAAACACGCGGCCGATGTAAGCGGCACGCTGATGCTCGCTCAGGCGGGTCACATCCACACCGTCAATAATGATCTTGCCTTCGTCCACCGGCCACACACCGGCAACTGCGTTCAGCATGGTGGATTTGCCTGCACCGTTGCCGCCGATCACGGTAACGAAATCGCCCTCGTTCAGCTTCAGGTTCAGGCCGTTCAGGGCAGTTTTCTGGTTGACCGTGCCAGCGTTAAAGGTCTTGGAAACATTCTGGATCTCAAGCATTTTTTGCATCCTCCTTTGCCTTCTTCACCGGCTTCGAGAAGTACTTGCCCTTCCAGTACGGCACGGCAAGGAAAACAGCCACCACAGAAGCGCTCAGCAGCTTGAGCAGGTTGGCATCGAAACCCAGAGTCAGCACCAGCTGAATGACAATGTAGTAGATGATGGCACCCAGAGAGACAGAAACCATCTTGAGTGCAAAGTTGTGGAAGATGCGGCTGAACAGAGCCTCGCCAATGATGACAGCAGCCAGACCAATGACGATCGCGCCACGGCCCATGCCGACATCTGCAAAGCCCTGATACTGGCTCAGCAGAGCGCCAGACAGCGCCACCAGACCGTTGGACACAGCCAGACCCAGCACGATATTGAAGTTAGTGTTGATGCCCTGCGCACGGGACATGGCGGGGTTAGAGCCGGTGGCACGGATGGCACAGCCCAGCTCGGTGCCGAAGAACCAGTACAGAATGCCGATCAGCACCGCTGTGACAATGATGATCATAACGATAGGGTTGTGGAGAGCGAACTCCTTGACCCAGCGCAGGGAGATCAGCAGATTGTACTTGTCCACGTTGATGGCCTGATTGGCCTTGCCCATGATTTTGAGGTTAATGGAATACAGCGAAAGCTGAGTCAGGATGCCGGCAAGGATGGCCGGAATGCCCATAAATGTGTGCAGGACACCGGTGACGAAGCCGGACAGCAGGCCTGCCAGCAGCGCCATGAGCAGGGAGACCCAGACGTTCTGGCCGGACAGCAGGCACATGACGCACACTGCACCGCCGGTGCCAAAGGAGCCGTCCACGGTCAGATCGGCCACGTCCAGAATACGGTAGGTCAGGTACACGCCAATGGCCATGATACCCCAGATAAGGCCCTGTGCACAGGCACCCGGCAAAGCGCCCGGCAGGTTTGCCAGTCTTGCAATGATTTCCAAAACAATTCCTCCTAAACGTTACACTTTTTTACTTCCCGTTTGATACGGGAAAGCGGAGAAGAGCACTTTTTACCCTTCTCCGCTGATTTTCTGTTTGGTTTCCCGGAGTATTTTAGCCCTCGATCTCCTCGTAGCCGTCGGGAACGGTCAGGCCCAGATCGTCGCAGATCGTCTTGTTGTACTTCTTGGTCACATCGGTGTACTCGATGGGCATGGTGGAGACATCAGCCTCGCCGTTCAGGATCTTCACTGCCATCTCACCAGTGGTGTAGCCCAGATCGTAGTAGCTGATGGAAAGGGTAGCCACGCCGCAGCCGGCGCAGATGCCCTCTTCGCCAGCGAACACGGGCTTCTTGGCCGGGCGGCAGATGCCGTCCACAATGCCGGTGTTTGCAGCAACAGTGTTATCGGTGGGCACATACAGTGCGTCGTTCTCGTCGGCAGCCTTCTGGCAGACAGAGGACAGGTCGTTGGAATCAGAGAAAGCGTACTGGGTAGCGGTGACACCCTTTTCCTCCAGATACTTCTGGACCTCATCCACCTGATACTGGCTGTTTGCCTCAGCAGAGCAGTACAGCAGGCCAACCTTCTTGGCCTCCGGCATCCACTCCACGATCATCTCAGCCTGCTGATCCAGCGGGGCCAAATCAGAGGTGCCGGAAATGTTGCCGCCCACGGTGCCGTCGAAATCGGTCAGGCCCAGAGCCACACCGTACTCGGTAACAGAGGTACCCAGCACCGGAATGCTGTCGGTAGCAGACTGTGCAGCCTGCAGAGCGGGCGTAGCATTGGCCATGATCAGATCCACACCAGAGGAAACGAAGCCGTTGGTGATGGTAGCGCAGGTAGCGGAATCGCCCTGTGCATTCTGGAAATCGAAGGTGACGTTCTCGCCGAAGGAAGCAGTCAGAGCATCCTCAAAGCCCTGCGTAGCGGCATCCAGAGCGGCATGCTGCACCAACTGGCAGATGCCGATCGTGAACTTCTGGCCATCGGCTGCAGCAGAAGCAGCAGCGGAGGATGCAGGCGCAGCGGCAGAAGCAGCTGCAGAAGATGCAGAAGAACCGCCGCAGGCAGCGGCAGCAGCCAGAAACGAACGACGAGTGATTTTACGCATAATGTTTATCTCCTCTATCTCTTTGCGTGTGCGGCCTACAGGTACCACACCGGAAAGCTATGTTTTGTATGCAAGGCTCGTACAGTCTCGCTTTACACTCGTGAAGTATATCACACATTTCACGGTAAAACAACTCACTTTTGCCCTAAAACGGCCTTTATTATCGATTGCATCAAATATATCGATCGATTATTTTGATGCATTATTTCGTTTTTTCTGATATTCCGTCAGTTTTGCAAATTCAGCATCCAGCCAGTGCAGGTTTTTCTCCAGCTGCGGCAAGAACGGTGCGGCATAGTCGTAGCCAAAATACAGCGCCTGCCAGAGCTTGTCCTGCATCCGGCGCACCAGCACCGGGCTGAGCTGCGCACCCAGCTGTTCCACCGTGTCTTCCAGTGTCATGCAGGTCTGCGCCCAGCGCACATCGGTCTGTTCCCGGGCCGGGACATCGTAACGAGCAAGATAGTCCTCCACCCTTGCCTCGATCACCTGCCCGCCGCAGCCGGTTGGCTGCAGAAAATAGCTCACCTGTCCTTTCCTGCTGATCTCCTGCGCCAGCGGGTACAGAGCACACACCAGCGGTTCGGCATCGTGGATGGCGCAGTGGTCTCCCGTAAGGAAGGGACAGTTGTTCCGGTTCTCCTTCACCGGGGCCAGACGCAGCACCGGCAAATGGCTCACCGTGCCAATGCTGGCCCGGCAATATCCCCGCGCCACGATCTGCGGCGGCAGGCGCAGCCGGGCTGCAATGCGCCACAGGTCAAAGCCTGAAAGTACAATGTCCTCTCTGCCACGGCAGCAGTCGCCGCAGCCATTGCACGCAAAGCTGAAATGTGCATCCCGCGCCAGCAGGGGCATTGCCTCGGTACGGGTAAAATCGATCTGGCCGCACAGGTCGATATGGTGGTCTCGCATCTGTTCTCTCTTCTTTCCTGCATAATAAATAACAGGTCTATTGTACCGCAGGGCCGGTTTTTGTGCAACAAAAAAGCTGCTGTACGCTTGACAGCAGCTCATAGTGGCGCAGCGCGCCCACACTCAGGCGGTACGTCTATGCCATCTCACCGATTTGGAACGGTTCCCGCTCAGCCATGCAGCACCGCTTTCTGCTGCCGCTTGAGCCAGTGGTAAGCGATCACGCACACCAGAATGGAGAACAGCGAACCGCAGGCCGAAGCAAGACCCATGGGCAGCAGCGTCTGCGGGAAAAACTTGGATGCGAGGTAGGCACCCGGCACGCGCACCAGCAGAATGGACAGCGTGTTATGCAGGAAGGACAGCCCGGACTTGCCATAGGCGCAGAAATAGCCGCTGAAGCTGAACTGCACGCCTGCAAACAGGCAGTCAAAAATATAACCCCGGATGTAAGATGCACCGGCCAGCACCACAGCCTCGTCCGAGGTGAAGGGCCGCACCACCGACGGTGCAATGAACTGCACTGCTACTGCCACGATCAGTCCAAAGGTCAGGCCAATGCCGATGGCGTAGCGCAGAATGGCATCCACACGGTCGTGCTTGCCGGCACCGATGTTCTGCGCCGAGACGGCGGATACCGTGGCCAGCATGGACGACGGTACCAGGAACAACGCGCTGATCACCTTTTCGACGACGCCGACAGCTGCCGCATCGTTCAGGCCACGGTAGTTGGCGATGACCGTGATGATGATGAAGGCGATCTGGATGCAGCCGTCCTGAACCGCCGTCGGCACTCCGATGCCGAGAATGCCGCGGAGCATGGCCCTATCGGGGCGAAGATCGCCGAACTTCAGTCTGATGCCCGTACGCCGGCGGCGAATCGCCACCAATGTCACGGTCACACTGATGGCCTGCGCCAGTGTGGTGCCCAATGCCGCGCCCGAGGGACCAAGACGCAGCCAGCCCATAAACAGGTAGTCGAACACGATGTTGCAGAAGCATGCAACCGCAATGAAATACATGGGGCTTTTCGAATCGCCCATCCCACGGAACACCGAGCTGATAATGTTGTACGCGACGATGAACGGGATGCCGATATAGCAGATGGTCAGATACTGCGCGGTTCCCTCGACGGCTTCGACTGGCACGCCGATCAGCGAGATGATGTTGTGCACGTTCAACAGCAGAACGACCGTCAGCGCCAACGCGATTCCTGCGAACAGCGTGATGACGTTGCCGATGGCCTTGGCCGCACGGTCGAGCCTGTTCGCGCCGACCGCACGGCCGATGGTGACGGTCGCGCCCATGGCAAGACCCACGATGACCACGGTGAGCATGTACAGCACCTGGCTGCCGTTCGCCACCGCGGTGATGCCGTCGATGCCGATGAACTGTCCGGCGATGAACAGATCGGCCATGCCGTACAGCGTCTGCAGGAAATACGACAGCAGATACGGCAACGCGAAGGTGACGATCGTTCTGAACACGCTTCCCGTTGTCAGGTTCTTTCCCATGGGTTGTCTCTTATCCTCCCGTTTCGGCCTATGTCTTCCAGCAGGAAGGCTAAACCTTACAATGGTTGTAGAGTCAATCCCAAAGCATTGTCATGTCCAATATGCGGAAAACCGTCTTTCACCCCATGACCGGAGCGGTGGCTTCGTCTTCCCCGTCCGGCTCGTCGGCGAGACCCATGAGCTCTCCCATCTTGTCCGCGTACACGCCCGTCTCATGCATGAGCAGGGCCCGCACTGCCCGAAGCGATTCGCGATCCCGAGGAAGACGGTACAAGGCGATGGTCGCGGCCATTTCGCCAAGCTTTTCATAGTTGTCCAACATGCGTTTGCGATCCTTGTGCGAAGCGAGCATCGCATCCATGCGATCCTCCGGTTCGGCGAAAAAGATATATCCGGCAAGGGTAAGCAGCAGACCAGCCTTCCTCACATTGCGTGCCTGGCTGTCAAGTTCTTTGACACCATTCTCGAACATGGTTCGATCACGCAGTCTGAAGCCTTCCTGGAGAAGACCCGAAGCCGACGGCCCCATAAGGGAGATGGCAAGGTCATGCAGATAGAGCGGGTCTTTCCATATATCCTCCACTTCATATACGCCATTGTCCTCGATCTCGGCCAGTAGTTGGGCGACGGGCTTAGTGTTCTCATCCCACAGATTCCGATATGCCTCCACAATGTGTTCGGCGTCATACAGATATCTGGCATCGAGGCAAGCCGGATATTCCAATGAGCTGGTGACGCTCAGATCCACAGAACAGGCATATTCCAGATCCGCCTTGATCCGCATATCCTGCAACTGGGCGCATACATGCCTGTATCGGAAATCGGGATCACATCCCAATTCGACCACTTTCGGATCATCGCGGAGCATACACATACCCAATCCCCCATAAGCGAGAACCATCAGCGCCGCATCAGCGGCCCTAGGCTCGCCCCCTCCCC